>Ga0070726_10000545_pt1 | contig 45563 bp, 44 predicted proteins | sample tdAd471_FD_67275 | JGI IMG/M metagenome (GOLD analysis project Ga0070726, IMG submission 67275) | Marine sediment microbial communities from the Atlantic coast under amendment with organic carbon and nitrate - tdAd47.1 | ecosystem: Environmental > Aquatic > Marine > Coastal > Sediment | place...
CGTTACCGCCCGCCGCGCCGGTCAGGAGCTTTGGCGAGATATGCTCAACATACCCCAAGGTCCCGGGTCTTCTGAGCGAACATACAGCAAACGGAGCATCCGGGCTTTTTACCCGAGAGACCCATTTGGGGAGCAAGCCCCCATACGCCCGACGAGGTGGATGCCCTACCGGCTTTCACCGGCTCACCCTGGCCTGACCTGCCTAGGCACCGAGGGGACCGTCTCTCCCCCCAGCGCCATCCTGACCCTGCCCCCACGACCAGAACGGTACCTGATCCGGCCCCCGTGTGAGCAGGCCTGAAGTATGGGGCGGGCGGGTTTCAGACGGATTGGGGGTGTTGGCTCTCTGCCGCTTCATCCTTCGACGTCGCTCAGGATGAGTTTGGTGCGTGGGGGAAGAAGAGAAGCGCTCTTGGCTCGAGCGAAGTCGAAGCACGAGCGCGGGCTGGGGGATTGCGCCGCTCTCTATCCCACAAACTTCCGTCCCTGCCGCCCTGGACCCCGGCCTGCGCCGGGGTGAGCGGAAGAGAGGAAGGGGATGTTCGTGGGGCGTATCACCCCATTTCTTCCTCATAGCCTACAAGTCTGAGCGGCTTGGCGCGGCGGCCTTCGAGTTCGGCCCAGCGGACGAGGGCATCTTCGCGGCCATAGGTGATCCAGAGGTCTTGCGGGTTCACGTCTCGGATTGTGTCGGTCAGTTCGTCCCAGTCGGCATGGTCCGAGATGACGAGCGGCAGTTCGACGCCGCGTTGTTTGGCGCGCTGTTTCACGCTCATCCAGCCGGAGGCAAAGCCGATGACGGGATCGGGGAAGCGCTGGGCCCATTTGCCTTCAAAGGCACCGGGCGGGGCGATGACGATCTCTCCACGGAAGGCTTCGCGTACGGATTTTGAACGGTCTTCCAGCGTGGCGGGGCGCAGTTCCCCCAGCTCCACACCGGCGGCTTCATAAACCTCGCAAAGCTTTTCCAGGCTGCCATGAATGTAGATGGGCCGGTCATGCCCGGCGAGGCGCAGATGCTTGATCACGCGCTGAGCCTTGCCGAGCGAGTAGGCGCCGATGCAGTGCGTGCGGTCCGGATTGTCAGCGACAGAGCGGACCAGCTTGTCGATTTCCTGTTCCGTGGGCGGATGGCGGAAGACGGGCAGGCCGAAGGTCGCCTCCGTGATGAAGACATGCGTGTTCTCGACCAGCTCGAAGGGCGCGCAGGTCGGGTCCCAGCGGCGTTTGTAGTCTCCGGTGAACACCATGCGCAGGCCTTTGAACTCCACCACGATCTGCGACGAGCCCAATATGTGGCCGGCCGGCGACAGCCAGACGGTAACGCCATTGATCTCGATCGCTTCGCCATATTCGACGGCCTGGGTCGATTTTGCAAAACTCTCCCCATAGCGCGCGGCCATGATGGCGAGCGTGTGCGGATGGGCGAGGACTTTGCCATGCCCGCCGCGCGCATGGTCCGAATGGCCATGGCTGATGACCGCCCGGTCCACCGCGCCGCGCACGGGATCGAGATAGAAATCTCCGGGCGGGCAATAGAGCCCCTTGGGCGTGGGGCAGAGAAGAAGGTCCGGGCGCAGCATGCAGTCTAATGTAGAGGGTCTGCGCCCGCGGGGAAGGGCGGGGGCTTATCCGGCTGACAGGCCGCGCATATAGGCGGCGCGCTGGGCAAGGGGCAGCTTGCCGAGTTCGTCATAGATGACGATCATGGTGTGGCAGACTTGGCGAGCCTGCTCGTCGGTTGGGTTGGGGGTGCCGATATAGGCTGCCCCGGTCGCGGCGTCTGGCTGATCGGTAAAGACCGCACCCATCCAGGTAAGGATGTCATCCATCGGGGTGACTGTCCCGCCGGTCTGACCGGGCGCCTGCAGGATGGCGAGCGTCACGGCGCTTTCCTCCTGGCGCAGCTGTTTCATACGCGGCGAGTCCGTTCGCGGGCTGAGACCGGCGGCCGCGCGAGCGCAATCCTGCGGGGCGGAGGTCTGGAATTCGCGGAATTCCTTTCCGGTTATGGTGATCAGGTCTGCCGCTTGTTGGTCCGTTGCGCGGGTGACGGCGCGATTGCTTTCCTCAATGATGATGGGGCGGATGGCCTCGCCGCCGGCCCGTCCGGCCTCATAGGGCGTCTTGCCATCTGTGTAGGCGGTCTCGGCGGTGTCGAGGAACAGGTCGCGGGCATCTTCGCGGGCCTCGAAAACTGCCAGTATGAAGGCAGAATCGGTCTGGCCGGAATCGGCAGCCTGCTGCATGGCGGAGAGGACTTCCTTCTGGAAATCCGTCAGCTCTGCGTCCGTCTCTGCGGGGTGATCCATCAAAACCGGATCAGCGGGAACATCGGCCCGTTCCGGGGCGTTTGAATCGCAGGCGGCCAGTATCAGCAGGCTTCCAAATATTGCCGCACTTGCGTGTTTGTGTGTCAGTCTCATCGCGCACGTCCCTCCGGGTTTGTTGCCTGCATTGATAGGCGCCGGATGTCGGCAAAAAGGGTCAGCGATGATGAAGGTCTTACTTGCGACATGAAATCATGTGCATAGAGTTGCATCTGTAACAGGAGAGTTTTGCCCATGCGTCCCTTGAGAACCGTCCTTGCATCGCTTGCCGTTCTATCGGTGGCAGCCCTGCCGGCTGCCGCGCAGGAGGGCGGAAGTACGGCTGAGCTGGATGCCGCACTGGCGGCGGGCTACAAGGCGGGCTTCCTGTGTTCCGGCCTGTTCGTAGCGGGCCAGTCGGTGGACAAAATTGAGGCCAATGAGCTGTCCGGCATCTATCAGGATTATCAGCGGGCCTATGACCGACTGCCGAATGCCGTGATCGATCCGCGCAAGAAGACGGTGTCTGTTTCCTATTCCGATACGATGCCGCCGCGCATGGCTGCCTATCGTCCTGGTTTTGGCTGTACGCAGCTGCCGATTGGGGCGGATGAGGGCGCGCTGAACTTCCTGCCGCGCTTTGCGGCCTGGCCGGAATTCACCGGCGAAGACCGGGGCAGCGCCATCGGATCTAATGTGAAAGTGCAATTGCGGATTGGCGAGGCTGAGCGTCTGGAGGCGCCGGTCTCCTTCGCTTTTGACGAGCGTACCTATGGCAATGGCACGCGCACCAGTGCCGTCGTCGTCGTGAAGGATGGCCAGGTTGTGGCTGAGCGTTATGCGCGCGGTATTGATCATGAGACACCGCAGCGTACCTGGTCTGTTGCGAAATCCATAACCGCCACCGTGCTGGGCGCGGCGCGGCGCAACGGGCATATTGATCTGGATTATCCGGCGGTCATCGAAGACTGGAATAATGGCGCAGACCCGCGCCGCGAGATCACTTTGCGCGACCTGCTGCAGATGGCGAGCGGTCTGGACAGCGGCGAGCAGGGATCGCGCACGGACCGGATCTATTTCGGTGGTGGCCGCGTGGTCGATCAGGCGGCGAAGAATGTGCTGGAGGCAGAGCCGGGCACGCGCTTCAAATACGCCAATAATGACACGCTGATCGCGATGCGGTCTTTCCGGGAATCTCTTGGGGCGGATGATTCCTATCACCGCTTCCCGTATGAAAAGCTGCTGCACAAGATCGGCGCGGTTCACACCACGATGGAAGTCGACTGGAACGGCGATTTTGTCTCGTCCAGCCAGGTCTGGTCCACGGCGCGGGATCTGGCACGGATTGGCCAGCTCTACCTGCAGGATGGTGTCTGGGGCAATGAACGCTTGCTGCCGGAAGGCTGGGCACAATTCGTCTCGACACCGGGGCCCGCTCAGCCGGGCGGTGGTGTTGCAGGCTATGGCGCGCAGTTCTGGTTGATGAATAATGCGCCGGGCATTCCGCAGGGCACGTATTACATGGCCGGCAATCGCGGCCAGTATGTCGTCATCGTGCCAAGCATGGATGCGGTGATCGTTCGCCGCGGCTTTGACGTGATCGGCGGAGCGCGCTTTGACATCAATTCCTTCACGCGCGACGTGCTGCTGGGGCTGCAGGCGGCTGAAGATGCCCGCGCAGCCGAGGCGGCCGAGCGCGAGCAGATCGAGGCAGAGATCGAAGCGACCATCGAAGCGCGCCGGGCCCGTACGGACCGCGCCAGGAATGCGATCCGCGAGGAAGTCCTGAAGAAATACGGCCTGGAGGAATAGGGACGTCTATTTGGAGCCTGTTCCGGAATCCGGAATGGGCTGCAGGTTTGAGATGGCCTGATGGTCTGACTGGCTGAACGCCTGCATCATGGCAGAGCCGCTGAGCGACATGTCCATGCGGGCGATATGGGTGCGGCCATCCGGTGCGCGGGCACAGGCGATCTGCATGTCGAAATCATCAATCTTGGCGACGGCCATGGGCTTGAACGGTTTGTCCGAGGCCATGCGGAAGCTGAGAATGGCGGGGTTGGTTTTGTCGACCACAACCGAGCCGGTAAGATGTTTGATGACCTTCTTTTCGTTCTTGTCGGCATCGTCGCCCGGCAAAGGCGTGAAACTATAGGTGGCGGTCTTGTCCGTTTCGGAAACAAGGCGGGCATCATCCGGAATGTGCTTTGACAGATTATGGCACCAGATGTCGCCATCGGTATCGGCCTGCATGTCTTCAACCCGTTTGGCCAGACCCTCGCTCCATTCGGACTTGTCCGGAGACAGAACCGTCAGGCGCTCTCCTTCCGGGCGCGAGGGGTCCACTTGTATCAGTGCCTCGACGTCGCTGTCGCGATAAGTGAGATTGAATGTGTAGAGCGGCCCATCCTGGCTGGCGGCCAAGGCATCCTGAAGCGGATCTGCGAGGGCAGGCATAGGAGCAAGGGCGGTCAGCGCAAGAGCGGCGAGAAAGCGGGGCATCGGCATGTCTTCCTTGTGAGGCAGGCGCGGTTTCATCAATGTTTGCCTGAACCCTGAGTGAAAAAAAGAGGCAACAGGAATTTCTTGCGATAGTTTAATGGCAGACATGGCCGATAGCGATCTTTCTTCCTTTATGTTGCCGCAGTCTTTCGAGGACTGGTTTGCTGGCCGTGGCTGGCGGGTCCGGCCGCACCAATTGGCGCTGGCCGAAGCGAGCCTGAAGGGCGAGAGCGCGCTGCTGATAGCGCCGACCGGCGGCGGCAAGACGCTGGCCGGCTTTCTGGGCAGTCTGATCGAGCTGCGCGAGCGCAAGCGAGCAGCGAACTCCGACCGTCCCGCACTTCACACGCTGTATATCTCTCCCCTGAAAGCGCTGGCGACGGATGTTCAGCGCAATCTGATGGGCCCGGTTGAGGAAATGGGCCTTGGCATTCGCATCGAGAGCCGCACCGGCGACACGCCGAGCCATGTGCGCCAGCGCCAGCGCCGGACCCCGCCGGACATTCTGCTGACCACACCGGAACAGCTGGCCCTGTTCATCGCCTCTGACCATGCGAAGGAATTCTTTGCGGACCTGAAATGCGTGATCGTGGATGAGGCGCATGCGATTGCCGCGTCAAAGCGCGGAGACCTGTTGTCTCTGGGGCTGGCCACGCTGGCGAGCTGGGCCCCGGCCTGCCGGTTCATTGGCCTGTCTGCCACGGTGCGCGAGCCGGAGGGGCTGGCAAGATGGCTGGCGCCTGAGGCGAAGGTGCTGCGGGCAGAGGGCGGCGTGTCCGCAGATGTGGACATTCTGATTTCCCGCGAGCGTATTCCGTGGTCGGGGCATTCCGGGCGCTTCGCCGTGCCGGAAGTGTATGAGGCCATCAAGCGGGCGACGATGACGCTGGTCTTCGTCAATACGCGCAGCCAGGCCGAACTGATGTTTCAGGAACTGTGGCACGCCAATGAGGACGGCCTGCCGATTGCGCTGCACCACGGTTCCCTCGCGCGAGAGCAGCGAACGAAGGTTGAGGCGGCGATGGCCGCAGGCGTATTGAAGGCGGTTGTCTGCACCTCCACGCTGGACCTTGGCATTGACTGGGGCGAGGTGGACCTTGTGATCCAGATGGGCGCGCCAAAGGGGGCCGCCCGTCTGATCCAGCGCATTGGCCGGGCCAATCACCGGATGGATGAGGCCAGCCGAGCCGTCCTTGTTCCGACGAACCGGTTTGAGGTGCTGGAATGCCGTGCGGCAGAGGCCGCCGTCAAGGCGGGCGAAATTGATGGCGAGGGTATTCGGCAGGGTGCGCTGGATGTACTGGCCCAGCATATCATGGGGCGGGCCTGTGGGGACGGCTTCCGGCTGGATGCGCTGTATGAGGAAATTATCCGCGCCGCGCCTTATGCCTGGCTCGACTGGGAAACGTATGAGCGCATTGTCGATTTCGTCGCGAGCGGCGGCTATGCGCTGAAAACCTATGACCGGTTTCACCGCATTGTGCGGCGTCCGGACGGGCTGTGGGTGGCGCGCACGGCGCGGGATGCGCAGGCGCACCGCATGAATGTCGGCGCGATTGTGGAATCGCCCATGCTGGCGGTGCGGCTGGCGCAGTTTATGGGAAAACCAAAGCCGGGTGAGAAACGCAGTGTGCGCCCGGGCCTGAAGCTGGGCGAGATGGAAGAGTATTTCCTGTCCATGCTGACGCCGGGCGACACATTCCTGTTCGCCGGGGAAGTGCTGCGCCTGGTTGGCATTGAGGGCACGGATGCGCTGGTGGTTCGGGCGGTGGCTGAAAAGCCGGCGATCTCGTCTTACAATGGTGGGAAGTTTCCGCTGACGACCTTTCTGGCAGACCGCGTGCGGAGGATGATTCATGACCCCGCGCAATGGACAGGGCTGCCCGCGCCTGTGCGCGAATGGTTCGAGATCCAGAAAAAGAAATCCTCTATTCCGCCACCGGATCATTTGCTGGTTGAGACTTTCCCGAGAGGGGACCGGAATTATCTCGTCTGTTACCCGTTTGAAGGGCGGCTTGCGCACCAGACGCTGGGCATGCTGCTGACACGGCGGCTGGAGCGGATGAGCGCCAAGCCGACAGGCTTTGTGGCGAGTGAATATGCGCTGGCCGTCTGGGGTATGGAGGATCTGGGCGAAGTGGACATGGACACGCTGTTCCATCCGGACATGATGGGCGACGATCTGGAAAGCTGGCTTGACGAGAGCGCCCTGATGAAACGCACCTTCGGCCAGTGCGCGCAGATATCCGGCCTGATCCATCGCAATCTTCCGGGCAAGGAGAAAAACTCACGGCAGGTAAGCTTCTCGGCAGACCTTATCTATGATGTGCTGCGCAGTCATGAGCCAGACCATATATTGCTGCAGGCCGCCCGGCAGGATGCGGCGACGGGCCTGTTGGATGTGCGGCGCCTGTCTGACGCGCTGGTGCGTATTCGCGGCAAGATAGACCATCAGGCGCTGGAAAAGATCAGCCCGTTTGCCGTGCCGGTCATGCTGGAAATCGGCAAGGAGCCGGTCTCCGGCGCCTCCGTACAGGACGCAATTCTGGGTGAAGTCGAAGCAGACCTCGTGCGCGACGCGATGGGGTAGGTGAACGCCGTGATTGACCCTTACGGTTTTGCAGGCCAGATTCCTTTACATGACTGCCGCTGTTGCAAAGCCATCTGAGACGCATCTGCATCTTGCCGGGGAGCTGCTGACGCCGCTGCCGGAGGGGGCGTTGTGGTGGGCGCGCGAGCGGGTGCTGGTGGTGTCGGACCTGCACTTCGAAAAGGGCAGCGCCTTTGCGGCGCGCGGGCAGATGCTGCCGCCCTATGATACGGCGGCGACACTGTCCGTGGTCGAGCGCCTGTGCGCCAGTCTGCGGCCGACGACAATTATCTCCCTGGGTGACAGCTTTCATGATCGCGCAGCAGAACTGCGGCTGCCGGAGGCCTATGCACGGCGGATTCAGGCACTGACGGCCGCGCATGACTGGGTCTGGGTGGAAGGCAACCACGACCCGGACCCGCCGCAGCATCTGGGCGGACGGGCCACGAAGACGCTGCGGGTCGGCCCGCTGGTCTTCCGGCATGAGCCGACGGGCGAAGCGGGGGAGGTGGCCGGCCACCTCCACCCGGCCGCGAAGATCATCGGGCGCGGGCGGTCTGTTCGTCGGCGCTGTTTTGCCAGCGATGGTGCACGGCTTGTGATGCCGGCCATGGGCGCATTTACCGGCGGTCTGAACGTGCTGGACGCGGCGTTTGCGCCGATTTTCCCGGAAGGCGTGATGGCCTTCGCGCTGGGCCAGGAGCGGGTTTTCATGGTCTCGAACAAGAGCCTTGTCGCCGACAAACCCGCCGGGGCGCGCTGGCGGCGTTAACGAAGCCGCGGTCATAATCATTTGTACAATGCAGTGAAGCGTGCCATATGCCGCTTCAGCAGGGCGAAAAGCTGCTGCTCTCGCATTGATCGTAGCCGTACCGGTTCCGCGTCGAGTGCGCGCCAGAACCGGGATGCCGATCAAACACAGGCTTCCCAAAGAAAACAAAAGCCTAACAGGGCGCGCGGTCTTTCGAAGACCGCCCTGCGCTCGCATAGAAAGTATTGAATTGACACAGTTTACTGATCTCGGCCTTGCCGAGCCGATCCTCCGCGCCATCAAGGCCGAGGGCTATACCAAACCAACGCCGATCCAGGCTGAAGCCATCCCGACGCTGCTGACTGGCCGCGACCTGGTGGGCATCGCCCAGACCGGTACAGGCAAGACGGCGGCCTTTGTGCTGCCGCTGCTGAGCCGCCTTGCGGCCAATCCAGGCCGCCCCGAGAAGAAAAGTGCCCGTATCCTGATCCTTGCGCCGACGCGTGAGCTGGCCGCCCAGATCGCCGAAAGCGTGCGCGTCTATGGCAGCCAGATGAAACTGACGACGACGACTGTGGTGGGCGGCGTGAAGCCGGGCGGACAAGTGCGCGCCCTGGCGCGCGGCGTGGACGTTCTGGTCGCAACGCCGGGCCGCCTGCTGGACCATATGGATACTGGCGCGGTGACGCTGAGAACCACTGAAGCCGTTGTGCTGGATGAGGCCGACCAGATGATGGATATGGGCTTCCTGCCGGCGATCCGGAAAGTGATGAAAGCGCTGCCGACACGCCGTCAGACGCTGCTGTTCTCGGCCACCATGCCGAAGGAAATCCGCGCCCTGGCCAGTGACTTCCTGCATGAGCCGGCTGAAGTCTCTGTCACGCCGGTGTCCAAGCCTGCCGAGCGCATTGACCAGGCTGTCTACTTCGTGAAGGGCGATTCCAAGCCGCGCCTTCTGGCAGAGGTTCTGTCGGGTGATGACATGGACCGCGCTATCGTGTTCACGCGTACCAAGCATGGCGCTGACAAGGTGGTTCGCTATCTGGCGAATGAAGGCCTCTATGCCGAGGCCATTCACGGCAATAAGAGCCAGAACCAGCGCATCCGCGCCCTGGAGGCCTTCAAGAGCGGCAAGGCGCCGATCCTTGTGGCGACAGACATTGCGGCGCGCGGCATTGATGTTGACGGCGTCAGCCATGTTGTGAACTTCGACATGCCGAACCTGCCGGAATCCTATGTGCACCGCATCGGCCGCACGGCCCGCGCGGGACGCAGCGGCATCGCCCTGTCTTTTGTTGGCAATGATGAGCGCGCCTATCTGCGCGACATCGAAAAGCTGATCAAACGCAAGATCGACACGCTGGACACGCCGGATGAGAGCATGGCGCTGGACCTGTCCCTGCCGGAAGAGCCGGGCCCGCACTCCAAGCAGAGCCGTGGAAGAGGGCAGGGCGGCGGACGTCGCCAAGGCCAGCAGCCCCGTGGCCAGACCCATAGCCGCAGCCGCTCTGGTGGGGCTGGCAAAGGCCCCCGCAAGGGACCGGGCAAACCAGCCGCCGCTTCCTCGCGCGGTGAAAGCAATGGCCAGCGCTCCGCCCAGGCAAATGCCAATGGCCAGAAGCGCCGTAGCAAGCCGAAAAAGAGCTGGTCTCCGGTCAGCTAGCACTTTCCCCAATGTCAGCCTTGTTTCCGGGCCTGCCTTCCGCCATGGATAGGCCCGGAACAAGGAGGATATGCCATGAAGACAGCCATCACCGAGATGTTCGGCATTGAACATCCGATCATTCAGGGCGGGATGCACTATGTCGGTTTTGCAGAAATGGCTGCGGCCGTTTCAAATGCAGGCGGCCTGGGCATTATTACAGCCCTGACGCAGAAAACCCCTGCAGATCTGGCAAACGAGATCGCCCGCTGCAAGGATATGACGGACAAGCCGATCGGCGTGAATTTGACATTCCTGCCTGTGGTCAACGCGCCGGACTATCCGGGCTATGTGAAAGCGATCATTGAGGGCGGCGTGACCGTCGTTGAAACCGCCGGGAACAATCCGGTTCAGGTTCTGCCTGTGCTGAAAGATGCCGGCATCAAGGTGATCCACAAATGTACCGCCGTGCGCCACGCGCTGAAAGCGCAGTCGATTGGCTGTGATGCGGTCTCCGTGGATGGCTTCGAATGTGGTGGCCACCCGGGCGAGGATGATGTGCCGAACATGATCCTTCTGCCACGCGCGGCTGATGAACTTGAAATTCCGTTCGTGTCTTCCGGTGGCCAGGCCGATGGCCGCAGCCTGGTGGCATCGCTCGCCATGGGTGCCTCCGGCATGAATATGGGCACGCGCTTCATCGCAACAAAAGAAGCGCCCGTGCACCAGAACGTGAAGGATGCCATCGTGGCCGCGTCCGAGCTGGACACGCGCCTTGTCATGCGTCCGCTGCGCAATACAGAGCGCGTGATGACCAATGCGGCCGTTGAGCGTCTTCTGGAGAAAGAGCGCAAACTGGGCTCTGACATCAAGTTCGAAGACATCATCGAGGAAGTTGCCGGGGTTTATCCGCGCATCATGAAAGAAGGCGAAATGGATGCCGGGGCATGGTCCTGCGGCATGGTCGCCGGTTTGATTCATGACATCCCGACCTGTAAGGAACTGATCGACCGAATCATGAAAGAAGCGGAAGATATCATTTCCAACCGTCTGGCAGGCATGCTGGCTGGCAAGGTTCCGGCCTGACCTGACAGCCCTATCCTTGAAGAGGACTCCTGATGATCCGAGTATCCATTCTGGCCACTGCCTGCCTGGCTGTTGCCGCCTGTGGCGCGTCAAAAGCCGATAAGACTGCAGCGACCTGCACCGCCATGCTGGGTGGTGATCCGGAAATTCAGGAGGACCTCGCCGAGGATGGCGACACGGTTGAGGCATATTGCGGCTGCTACAGCCAGCTGCTGGCAGACGAGCCCGAGGCCAATCAGGAGACGATCCTGAAAGTATCCCGCGTGATTGCCGATATCCGGGAAGAGAACAATCTCGGCCTGGAAGAGGCTGCGGGCCGCGTTGATGATGATTTCGATGCGTCTGGCAACAGCTCTGCCTACGGTGTGACTGCGACGGAGTTCGAAACCACTGGCCGCTATGTCGACACCGTGCGCCGTGCACTGACCCGTGAAGACGGTGCCTGCCACTCCGCAGGCTGATCTATTTGACCTTGACTTCGGGCGCGCCGGAAACGACGCGCCCGATGATTTTCGCGCCTGCATGGCCGTGCCGTGCAAACACGTCCAGAACCGCTTCCGCGCTCTCAGGGCGGCATGATACCAGCAGGCCTCCGCTGGTCTGCGGATCGCAAAGTATATCTTTTTCCATCTCTGTCAGCGCTCCGCTCACCATATGTGAGACGGACTCCCAGTTCCGCCCGGAAGCCCCGGTTTTTACGCCCTTTTCGGCATGGGCCCGTGCGCCCTCAAAGACCGGGACGGCGGCTTTCTCAATGACAATACTGACGCCTGCACCGCGCGCCATCTCGCTGGCATGACCGAGCAGGCCGAAGCCCGTCACATCGGTTGCTGCATGGACACCCTCCATTCCGGAAAGATCCGTTCCCGGCGTATTTAGCCGCGTGGTCGAGGCGACCATTTCTTCATACTCGGCAGGGGAGAGGATTTCCCGCTTCAGCGCGGCAGAATAGATGCCGATGCCAAGCGGCTTGCCCAGGATCAGAACATCACCCGCCTGCGCGTTTGAGTTCAGCAGCAATTTGTCCGGATGGCCGATGCCGAGCGCCACGAGGCCATAAATCGGCTCGGCCGCGTCAATCGAGTGTCCGCCAGCAATCGGCGCACCCGCCGCTTCCGCCACGCTGCGGCCCCCCGCGAGGATGGCGCGGATGGTTTCATTGGAAATTTTGCCGATCGGCATGCCGACAATGGCGAGACAGAAAATCGGCTTTGCCCCCATGGCAAACACATCCGACAGGGCATTGGTGGCCGCGATGCGCCCGAAAGTGTGCGGATCATCCACAATTGGCGTGAAGAAGTCTGTCGTGGCGACCAGGGCGGTCGTCTCATTCACGCGGTAGACGGCAGCATCATCACTCTTGCCTGCATCGACCAGCAGGTCAGCATGGCCAAGCGCCAGCGGCATATCGCTGAGAATATCCGCCAGGACATTCGGCGCCAGCTTGCAGCCGCAGCCTCCGCCATGGGCAAGGGAGGTGAGGCGTGGATCGGGAAGGGGGTCGGCCATGGGCATGTCTCCTGGTTCGCGGCTAGTCTAGCGCTCTGGCGCGGCGCGTAAAACCTGATAGGTCTTTTCCGGATGCCTTATCTTGAGACCGTTACGGATATCAGCCCGCAAAACCTGTCGCGCTATGACGCGATCATTGATGTGCGCTCTCCGGCTGAGTTCGAGGATGACCATCTGCCGGGCGCGATCAGCCTGCCGGTTCTGTCGAATGACGAGCGGGCAAAGGTCGGCACGATCTACAAGCAGGAAAGCCCGTTCCGCGCCAATCGCGTCGGCGGGGCAATCGTGGCGCGCAATATTGCGCATCATCTGGAAACGGCGCTGGCGGACAAGCCGAAAAGCTGGCGTCCGCTCGTCTATTGCTGGCGGGGCGGAATGCGGTCCAATGCGATGGCGACGATCCTGTCCTCCGTGGGCTGGCCGAGCGGTGTGGTGAAGGGCGGCTACAAGACCTGGCGGCGGGACGTCGTGGCCGGGCTGGAGCATGAAGAGGCGCTGTTGCCGGTGCGCCTGATCGACGGGCAGACAGGCAGTGGCAAGACGGCTCTGCTGCAGGCCATCAAGGCGGCGGGCGGGCAGGTGGTGGATCTGGAAGGCCTTGCCAATCATCGCGGCTCTGCCTTTGGCGATTTCGGGGAGGGCATGCAGCCCGCCCAGCGCCTGTTCGAGAGCCTGATCTGGGATGGCCTGCGCCAGATGGATCCGGACAGGCCGGTCTTTGTCGAGGCGGAGTCTGCACTTGTTGGCCGTCGCCGCGTGCCACGCCGCTTGTGGCAGTCCATGCTGGCCGCGCCGCGTATCGAGGTGCGCGTGCCGGCGGCGGTGAGGGCGGACTATCTGGTTGATGCCTATGCAGACATTATCCGCGATGAGGCCCGTCTTGCCGGGGCGCTGGAAAAGCTGAAAGGCCTACAGTCAAAGGAGACGCTGGCCGCGTGGCAGGCGCTGGCAAATGATGGCGCGTATCACGCCCTGGCGCGGGAGTTGATGGAGCGCCATTATGATCCGCTCTATGCCCGCAGCCGCAAGCGACGGCAGGATGATCAGGTGAGGGTGCAGGAACTGGGCGATTTGTCGGAAGAAAGCCTGACGAGAGCGGCGCAGGATGTGCTCGATCTGTGAAGCCCGTTTTATGAGCCCGCGCTCGTGCTTCGACTTCGCTCGAGCCATGAGCGCTTCTATCGTGCGGACTCATCCTGAGCGAAGTCGAAGGATGAAGTGGCAGAGAGCGGAAACGCGGCGCTTACGTTTGGGCCTGCCTCAGGAAACTCAGCGCCCGCGGGCTTCGTCCGTGCCGCGACGGGCGAGTTCGTCGGCCTTTTCGTTGCCGGGGTCTCCGTCATGGCCCTTCACCCATTTCCAGGTGATGTCGTGGCGCTGGCAGGCTTCGTCCATGGCCATCCAGAGATCCTGGTTCTTCACGGGTTTTTTGGCGGCGGTTTTCCAGCCATTGCGCTTCCAGCCATGGATCCATTTGGTCAGGCCGTCTTTCACATAGGTGGAATCAACGTGCAGAGTGATTTTGGACGGCTTCTTCAGCGCATTCAGCGCCTCGATCACGGCCTGCATTTCCATCCGGTTATTGGTGGTAGCCTTATCGCCGCCCCAGAGTTCCTTGCGCTTGTCACCCGCGACGAGCAGAGCGCCCCAGCCGCCAGGACCGGGATTGCCGCTGCAGGCGCCATCCGTCCAGATTTCGATCAAGTCAGTCATGCGTTTCAGGTGAGGGGCTTTGCCGAAACCGTCAAGCGTCAGAAGACGCTGATGTCTGTATCGTGCAACTGGTCTGCGGGTTTGACGATGGCGTAGAAAAGCAGGCCGCACAGGGCCCCGGCAATTGCGCCAATGCTGCACCCGATGATCGTTGCACCGAGGCCGCCCATCAGACCATCGGCCATGGCGCCGAAAACCAGTGTTGTGCCGCCCACCAGAATGGTACCCCAGATCGCGGCCCAGCGCACATAGGGGCTGCGTTTGGCGATACGTCTGTGGGGCATGCGCCCAATGGAAAAGCCAAGTGCGATCCATGCCGCTGGCACGGTGATGAAAAACAGCACGAAATTGTAAAGGCACATGATCAGGCCGAAGTGCAGGCCATTAAAGAAGCCTTGCTGCGACCCCAGCATCAAACCGTCCCCCAGCAAGCCAAGCATATTCAGGACAAAAGCGATAATGATTGCCAGCAGGCTGACCATGAGACAGGCTGCAAGAGACGAGAGCAAAAGCCCCAGCTTCACGCGCTGGATCTTTCGCGGCGTTTGTGGGCTGGCATAGGCGGGGGGAGTTGTCATGACATCAGGATCCGGTCTGGACGGCGAATTAGCCAGAATTGCGCGGCCGTCAGCAGGCCGGTGAGGGGGCCGGACAGCAGGATCGGCCCGCTTGTCAGCACGCTGACCGGATCGCGAAACCCGCTTGTGCCGACAAAGTAGACCAGCATGACGAGCGTGCCGAGGAGGGCGCCGCTCAGAGCGTAGACGAGAAAATCTGTCCGGCGGATACGGACGAGAAAGGCATGCACGGGCACGCCGCCAATGATCATGGCGGGCCAGCCGAGTATCACGCCGAACGCCAGGCCCATAAGGGCAAACCCGACCAGGCTGGTGGCGATCTCGTGAATGCTGGCGTCGCGATAGACGCCTGAGCTGACCTCAACCTGAAAGATCAGTTCCGGGAAGACCAGCATAGCGAGCAGAGTGGCGGACAGGGTGGCCGCGAGGATCGGGGCAACCAGACTGGCCGCAATCAACGCCTTCCATCTCCGCCATACCTCTTTCAAGCACCATATCCTTCTGCCGTGGTCACCTTTCTATGGAAAGCGAGGCGGGCGGCATATTCGAGGGGATTCTTGGGCTTTACGAGGGCGCCTTCGGGTGTGGTGGTCCAGTCGACCATCCGCGTCAGGAAAAAGCGCAAGGCTGCGCCGCGGGCGAGCAGGGGCAGGGCCTCGCGCTCCGCAGGCTCCAGCGGGCGGACGTTTTCATAGCCGGCAATCAGGGCGGCGCCTTTGGAGAAATTGTAGTCGATTGACATCCGTCCGTCGCCATCCTCAAACGCCCAGGCGTTCAGGCAGATGGCAAGATCATAGGCGAGCGCGTCGGTGCAGGCGAAATAGAAATCGATGATGCCGGAGAAGTCATCCCCCAGGAAAAAGGCATTGTCCGGGAAGAGATCGGCATGGATTGTGCCGCGTGGAAGGCTGAGGCTTTGGGGCTTGGCCTCGGCAATGTCGGTGAGGGCCTCGTCAATCAGACCGGAGAGGCCTGGGTGCAGGGCGTCGGCCTGTTCCGACTGGCCTTTCCAGAGGCGCGGCCAGGCGGCAGGGCCGAGACTGTTCTCGCGCGTCTTTTCATAATCGGACAGGGCGACGTGCATGCGCGCGAGACCTTCGCCAATGCCTCGGCACTGAGCCGGATTTGGGCTTCTGGGCGACAGGCCGTCCACGAAGGAGACGATCACGGCCGGGCGGCCTTCCAGCGTGCGCAGCGCCTTGCCATCCTTTGCCATGATCGGCTCAGGGCAGGGGAAGCCGCCCGCCGCCAGATGCTGTTTCAGACCGATGAAATAGGGGAGGTCATCCGCATTCACGCGTTTCTCGAACAAGGTGAGAATATAGCGACCTTTTGTGGTCTCCAGATAATAGTTGGAATTCTCCACACCCTCGGCGATGCCCTTGAAAGACAGGGCCTTGCCGAGATCATATTCATCGAGATACGCCGCCAGCGCATCGTCGGAAACTTGAGTATAAACAGCCATACGGGACCGATTAAGCGGTCTTGGCCACCATGTCACGCTGTAGTGTCTTGCCGGCCAGCAGATAATGAATGGCTGCCCAGGCATAGAGGGTTGCGAAGACAAGAATTGACCATTGCAGGCCGCGCGCATCGGCGTTGGAACAGGCCGCGATCTGCTCGGCGCTCAGCAGGGCCGTGTCCTTGCAGACATCCAGGGTCAAGCCGAGATTGGCGCCTGACAGCATCATGGACTTCAGCGTGGTCGACAGTAAACCGATCAGCGTTGGGCCGAGACCGAGTCCGATCAGATTCACGGCGAACAGGGTGATCGACACCGCTGTTGCGCGTGTGCGGGCATCCACCACACCGGCCGAGACGGCATACATCGGCCCAAGATAGAAGTAATGGAGTGTCGCGGCGGCCATCAGCGGCGGCAGCATCAGGGCAACCGATGGGCTGAGATAGCCGAGCCAGTAGAGCGGCACGGACAAGCCCATGCCGAGTGCGGGCATCCATGACAGGGCTGTTGGATGCCGGACAGACAGACGGTCTGCCAGAAAACCTGACAGGAACACGCCAATGGCGGCCATCAGGCCAAGCACAAGAGAGAAGATCAGGGCGGCTTGTGTCAGCGTCAGCTCATGCACGCGCAATAGGAACGAGGTTGAGAAGGCCGCCACACCATAGCCAGCAAAGGAGGCAATCGCGGCGCCTGTCACAACGTGCACATAGGTGGGCTTGCGGGCGAGCTTTTTCAGGGCAACGAGAAAGCTTTCCGCCTCGGGCTTTGTGGCATTCGGGGGATCAGTATACCCGCGCGGCGGTTCCTTGACGGTCAGGCCGATAATGACCGCAAACAACAGGCCGGGTAGGCCGACGGCGATGAAGGCAATGCGCCAGCCCTCAAGGCTTTTCCAGTCAATCAGGCCCGTTGCCCAGCTCCAGCCCAAATTCTCAAACATGTTGTGGACGTTTTCGCCGGTGACAAAATCATTGATCGGCCCGGCAGCCAGGCCGGCAAACATGCCGCCCAGCGGAACGCCAAGCGCATAAATGGAGGCTGCAGTCGCGCGGCTGCCGGGCTTGAAATAATCGGCGAGCACGGATTGCGCCGGGGGGGTGCAGCCTGCTTCGCCCACGCCTACCAGAAGCCGGAACAGGAACATGCTGGCAAAGCCGACAGCGAAGCCGCACAGAACAGTCATCAGGCTCCAGATGGTAAGCGAGCCAACAATTATCATCATCCGGCTGTGTCGTTCGGAGACGCGCGCAATTGGAATGCCCAGCGTCGTGTAGAACATCGCAAAGGCCAGACCGCCCAACAGACCCATCTGCCAGTCTTCCAGTTTCAGGCTGTCACGGATGGGATCGGTCAGAATGCCGAAGATCGAGCGGTCGATGAAATTGAAGATATAGACCATCAGAAGTGAGGCGAGCACATAGGCCCGATATCCCTTGGTCCTGTAACCGGTCTCGTATCCCGGGCGGGCTTCCGTGGCGGCGTCACTCATTGGGCGTCTCCTCTAAGTCCGGCTTTGTTTTTTGTTTTTTTATGTCCCCATACCGCTGGCAGGCATGTCCGGATTATACCTGTCGCGGGCAAATGAGCGGGACGCCATGAAGTAACAGCCCGCTGCGACGACAAAGAACAGAACCGTTGCGGCCATGGAATAGCGCAGGCCATTCGCATAGGCGCGGCAAAGTTCCGGGCCGTCTGCGCCAAGTGCGGCGGGGTCTGTCCCGCACAGGCGTGGATTGAACGTGTCCGCAAGGGCGGAGAGGCCAGCTTTGGAAATTTCCTGGCCCATGAAAAAGTCGCTCATTGCGCCGACAAAGAGCGGCCCGATGCCATTACCGATGAGGCTGATGATTAGCAGCATCACGGCGATTGTGGTGGCGCGGGATTGCGGGCTGACAATGGCGGTGCCCACCATGTACTGGCCGCTGAGATAAAGATAATGCGCGATGCCTGCGATGACCCAGAGGCCGAAGGCAACTTGTAGGCTCGGCGCGAAGAAGGCCGCGATATAGGCCGGCACGGCGATCATCAGACCCGCGCCCGGTAGCCAGGCGGCAATAGTCGGGAAGCGGCCTTCGAGCTTTTCGGAAATATAGCCACCCAGGAAGGTGCCCACGGCGGAGACAGCCGCCAGCGGCGCGCCATACAGCACGGCTGCGTCGCGCACGCCGATGCCGTGCACCCGCTGAAGGAAAGGGGCCTGGAAGCTGATCAGGCCATAGCCGACAAAGGCCACCAGCGCCGCGCCCAGGGACAGCCACCAGAAGGTCGGCTTGGAGGCAAATTCGCGGAAGGCATCAAAGAAGGGGGCCTTCTTGCCGCTATTGGCAGAGGGCGGGTCGGAATAACCGCGTGGCGGTTCCTTGATCGTGAACATCAGGATCAGGGCAATGATGACGCCCGGTGCGCCCACGACGACAAAGGCGATGCGCCAGCCTTCGACAGTTGACCAGTCGATGCCGGAGAAAAGTCCGCCAAGGCCCAGAGAGCCGATCCAGTTGCCGAAATCCTCGCCCTTGATGCCGGCGATGGAGCCGCCGAACAGCTGGGCCAGAACAGCGCCCAGCGTGACGCCCATGGAATAGATGCCCAGCGCGCCAGCACGGCTTTTGGGCGGATAGTAATCGGTGATCAGCGAGTTGGCAGGCGGCGTACAGCCAGCCTCACCAATGGCCACGCCAACACGGAAGACGAGCAGCCAGATGAAGGCCGTTGCCATGCCACACAGCGCGGTCATCACGGACCAGATGATAATGCAGAGCGCGATGATCATCACGCGATTGGCACGGTCAGCCCACATCGCAATCGGGATACCCATGGCGGCATAAAACAGCGCAAAGGGAGGGCCTGAGAGCAGGCCCCATTGGGTGTCATTCAGCTGGAAGGTGTTGATGATCGGCTGTGCGACAACCGAGATCAAAGTCCGGTCGATAAAGTTCAGCGTGTAGACCAGCATCAGGGCGATCAGCACATAGGTGCGATACCCCTTGGATCCGAAACCTGTGATGTGTCCGCCCGTGTTAGATTGGCCGGCTGTGGTGTCGGTCATACGCCGATGCTCCTCCCGTGTTTAAGCGGGCGCATCTGGCGGCGCCTCTCTGTTGTGGCCCCTACGGTAAACTGGTTCCGCCGACACGCAAGCCCTTACTCTAAGTCAGGACAGTTTGCGCGCCGGCGGCAGTCATGTGGAGAGGGCTTATTCGCTGAGGCTTAGCAGCACTTCTGAGTTTGCAACGCTGATGGCAGAAGTGTCACCCGTCATCGAATCCGGGCGCAGCGCCGTTGGATAGGCGGAAGACAGGGCGGTCAGGGCCTTGCGAATCGCTGCGGCCCCATCGGCATTATCAGCCTTGATGGCGGCTTCATTCTCAGTGAACTTTTTCTCGGCCGTCTGGTAGAAGCCATAGCCGTCCAGATAAGGCTCGTAGCGGTCTGTCTCCAGCGCGGCGCGGTACATGGCGCTGGCGCGGTTAATCTGGTCTGCGACAACGCGCGCGCTGACATAGCCTTCGCTCTTGTCTGTTGCCGGTGCCTTGGCGGCAGCGGCATCAAGCGCTTTCAGAATGGCATCTGTACGCGCATTGATCTGGTCCTGCGATTCGTCTGCAAACACGGCCGCAGATGTATCTGTGAAAAGATCCGTGAAGTCAGCGACGCCTTGGGCCTGGAAGACGGGTTCCATGTCGAACAGGACTTCGGAGACCGGGTGAGCATACATTTCGGCGGCAGCCTCTTTCTCACCCTCTGCAAAGGCGTCGCGCGCGGCGAGCACATGGGCCATGGCCACGGCAACAGCGGATTTGTAGACGACCGGGTCGGTATAGGCCGCTTCAATCGAAACGCCCCCTTCACCTTCGCCCCCTTCACCTTCGCCGCCCATGCCGGATTCGCCTTCGCCAGCGACTGCGGCGGGCTCTGCAGCTGAGGTGTCAGGCGTTTCAGCACTATCGGGCTGCGCCACTTCGGCGGGCGTCTCATTGGAAGGTGTGGCAGATTCACTGCAGCCTGCGAGGGCGCCGGTCATCAGGACCGTCCCGAGGCCGAGTGTGGTCCATTGTTTCAGTTTGGTCTCGAATGTCACGGTGACTTTCCTCTTGGTAGCGGGGTAGTGTAGCCTCAATGACGCAAATGCAACTTATTCGCAAGTGGGACGGACATGCTTCTTACGCTTACCGGCATTCTCAATGCCTCTGATCTGGCAGAAACCCGCGATCTCATCGCCACGCTGGGCTGGCGCGACGGCGCCGAAACGGCAGGCGGCATGGCGCGCGCGGTCAAACGCAACCAACAGGCCGATCTGACATCCCGCACCGGCAAACAGCTGCGCGAAGATCTGAAGGAAAAGATCGAGCGCCATCCCGTCTTGCGGGCCGCGACCCAGCCCCGGCGTTTCTCAAAACAGATGATCAGCAAGACGGAAGCGGGCGGGGGCTATGGCTTCCATGTCGACAATGCTTTTATGGGGGCAGGGGACACCCGCATTCGCACGGACATGTCCTACACATTGTTCCTGTCAGAGCCGGACACGTATGAAGGCGGCGAGCTGCAGGTCGAACTGGCAGGCATGACGCAATCGGTCAAACTGCCGGCTGGTGACATGGTGCTCTATCCATCGACCAGCCTGCACCGCGTTGCCCCTGTCACATCCGGGGCGCGTTTGGTCTGCATCGGCTGGATCGAGAGTTCCGTGCGCGATGAGGCGATACGAGAAGTGCTGTTTGATCTGGAAAATCTGCGGTCCGGCATGGCCAAGAAGATGGATCTGCAATCGCCCGAGCTGCTGGTGCTGTCAAAGACGATCTCGAACCTGCTGCGCCAGTTCGGGCAGAGCTAGATCAGGCCGGCAGATCTCAGGCTGGTCACACCGCCGGTTCCGGCAATCAGGTGATCATGCACCGTGATGTCGAACGGATCGAGCGCGTCGATGATCTCTCGCGTGATGTCTATGTCGGCGCGCGACGGCGTCGTGTCGCCTGAAGGATGGTTGTGGATCAGGATCAGCGCGGAGGCCTGCAGCTCCAGTGCGCGCCGGGCCACTTCGCGGGTATAGACCGGCGCATGGTCCACAGTGCCATGGCCCATGATCTCGTCGGCGATCAGCTGGTTCTTGCGATCCAGGAACAGGATGCGGAATTGCTCGCGCTTTTCATGCTGCAGTTCGATGCGGACATACTCGATCAGTTGAGACCAGGATGAGATGGCCGTCTTTTGCTGAATGGTCTCGCGGGATGCACGGGCATTTAGTTCGGCTATGGCTTTCAGATAGGCCGCCACGGTTTCGCCCACGCCGTCCACTTTCACAAGGTCCCCAGATGGGGCTGCGAGGATGGCGGACAGGCTGCCGAAACGTGCCTGCAGGGCCTTGGCGATGGGCTTTACATCCCGGCGCGGAATGAAGGCCATCAGCAAAACTTCCAGCACTTCATAATCATCAAGCGCCGTCGCGCCGCGCTTCAACAGCTTGCCGCGCAGGCGTTCACGATGGCCTTGCCAGTGGGGTTTTTCCGAAGACTCGCCGCCCCCTGGCATAGGGTTAGAGCTTCACCTTGTGGGGCTGGTGCCAGCCTTTGGGAGAGGTGGTGAAGATTTCCACGCCATCCTCTGTCACGCCGACGGAATGTTCATACTGGGCCGATAGCTGGCGGTCGCGCGTTACGGCGGTCCAGCCATCGGGCAGGATATTCGCATCCTTGCGGCCAAGGTTCAGCATCGGCTCCACGGTGAAGAACATGCCGGGCTTCAGTTCCGGTCCGGTATTGTAGGCGGCTGAGTGCACGACGTTCGGCTCGTCATGGAACAGCTTTCCAAGCCCGTGGCCGCAGAAATCCTCCACGACGGACATCCGGTTCTTGTGGGCAATCTCGCTGATCGCGCCGCCAATGTCGCCAAAGCGGCGGCCGGGGCGGATTTGCGCGATCCCGGCCATCATGGCCTCATAAGTCACGTCCACCAAGCGTTCGGCCTTGCGCTTCAGTTCGCCGGCCGCAAACATGCGGGAATGGTCGCCATGCCAGCCATCAATGATGACCGTGATGTCGATATTGGCAATGTCGCCTTCCTTCAGCGGTTTCGGGCTGGGAATGCCATGGCAGATGACATGGTTTACCGAAATACAGGTGGCGTGGCGGTAACCGCGATAGCCGATCGTCGCTGACTGTGCGCCATGGTCCAGAACATATTCGCGGACCAGAGTGTCCAGATGCTCTGTCGTGACGCCCGGTTTTACTTCCGGCACCAGCATGTCCATGCATTCTGCGACAAGGCGGCCAGCCTTGCGCATGCCTTCGAAACCTTCGGCATCGTGAATACGGATTTCGCCCGTACGCATGGGCAGGAGGAGGGCTGTATCGTTCATCATTCGGCTTTCCGGTGAAATTCCCGGCCAATGTGGCAGTTATGGCCGGGAATTTCCAGTCTGCGTCAGTATTCCAGCTGCGCGTCGAGGCTGATATCGATGGCGCCAAGGGCGACCGAAACCGGACATCCCGTCTTCGCCTTGCCAGCAATGGATTCGAAAACCTCTTTCTCGATGCCCGGCACATTGGCCTTCAGGGTCAGCGCGCTGCTCTTGATTTCAAAGCCGCCGCCATCCTTGGGCTCGACCGTGACTTCGGACTTCGTGACCAGGCTTTCAGCCGGTGTCCCGTTCTCGGCCAGCAGGTGGGACAGCTGCATAGTGAAGCAGCCAGCATGGGCCGCGGCCAGCAATTCTTCCGGATTGGTGCCGGATTTGCCGTTCTCATCCTCAAAGCGGGCCTTGAAGGAATAGCCGTGATCCATCAGCGCGCCGCTTTGGGTGTCGAGAGATCCGGCGCCTTCTTTGAGATTGCCTTTCCATTGGGCGGTCGCATGGCGTTTCATGGCGTGTCCTTTCGATAAACAGGTTTCACAAATCTGCGCTAGGCAGGGTTTCGTGGAATCAATGCGCGCCATGGCGCAACGTTCCGGGCAGGGGCCATGTCTGCTGCATCGGAAGGAGCAGATTGAAATAGTGCTTGCCGAAGTTGAGCGCCAAAATAAGGGTGTGGTTGTTATCATAGAAACTCATGGGGAAATGCCGATGTCCATAATCCAGTCCTGCCGGAGACGCCTGCTGGCGTGCAGCGCCGCGATGGTTCTGCTGGGAGCGTGTTCAAGCGCCCCGACGGCGCAGGAAACTTCCCTGCCGGAGAGCTGGCCGACCCTGGCCGCTGTCCAGCCAGCGGATGATTTTGATGCCGCAGGCCTGCAGGCGCTGGCTGACCGGATGCAGGCCTTTGTCGATGAGGGCAGCGTGATCGGCATGCAGACCCTGCTCGTGAAGGACGGACAGGTCGTGCAATATGGCGGCTATGGTGTGCGCGATGTGGAAACCGGCGCGCCGGTGAAGCCCGATACGCTGTATCGCATCTATTCCATGTCGAAGCCGATCACCGGCGTCGCCCTGATGCAGCTGTATGAGCAGGGCAAGTTCTCCCTGGATGATCCGATTACGAAGTACATTCCCGAGTTCGAGAAGCTGAAAGTTCTGGACGGGATGAATGAAGACGGGACGCCGAAGCTGAAAGACTTGCAGCGTCCGGCCACGATGCGCGAACTGATGAGCCACACGGCCGGCTTTGCCTATGGGTTGGGTGGAGACGATTATGCCAATGAGCAATTCCGCGTGCAGGAGGTTCTGAGAGCGCCGGACCTGGAGACCTTCATCGACAAGGTGGCGGGCATTCCGCTGCTCTATGAGCCAGGCACGAAATGGTATTATTCCGCCGCTGTGGATGTGCAGGGCTATCTGGTCGAGAAATTCTCCGGAATGTCTTTCGGAGACTATCTGAAGGCCAATATCTTCACGTCTCTGAACATGGACGATACCGGCTTTTATGTGCCGGAGGCCGAATATGACCGCCTGGCAGATGTGATGTTCTATTCGCCTGAGGATGGGAAATTCATCCCGCTCTACAGCGAGAATTTGAAGTTCAGGAAAGAGACGATCCCGTTCGAATCCGGCGGAGGCGGCCTGATTTCCTCGATGGATGACTATGCCCGCTTTTGCCAGATGATGCTGAATGGCGGCACACTGAGCGGGCACCGCGTGCTGAAGCCGGAAACCGTCCTGATGATGCGGTCTGACCAGTTGCCCGAGGGGCTCGGCATTGGCATTGACGGCACATTGGCCGGGCCGGAGAGCATGCAGCAGCACAAATTCGGGCTGGATTTCGGAATCATCACCGACCCAGTCGCGATGAAGTCTCCTGCAGGGAAGGGGACTTATTATTGGGGCGGCGCCGCAGGGACATGGTTCTGGATCGACCCGGAGAATGATCTTTTCTTCATTGGCATGATTCAGCGCTTCGGCGCTTTACCCAGCGAGACCGCCGATTTCCGCGCGGAATCGATGCGGCTGGTCTATGAGGCGCTTGAAGAATAGGCCAGTCTGGGCAAAGTGGCGGGATGACCAAATCAGCCCCCACTGCCGCCGTCCTTCTGATTGGCGATGAATTGCTGTCGGGCCGCACGCGCGACATCAATCTGCAACAGATTGCCAGCTATCTGGCACCGCTCGGGATTCCAGTACGCGAAACGCGGATTGTGCCGGATATTGAGGACGAAATCGTCGATGCGGTGAACGCGCTGCGGGCGAAATATACCTATGTCTTCACGACCGGCGGCATAGGCCCAACCCATGATGACATCACGGCAGACGCAATTGCAAAGGCGTTCGGCGTCGGCATTTCAGAGCATCCTGAAGTGACGGCCATGCTGGCTGAGCGTTACCGCGAGATGGGCACGGAATACACGCCCGCCCGTCGCCGCATGGCGCGCGTGCCGCATGGGGCGAGCATTGTGGAGAACCCCGTCTCCGGTGCACCGGGATTTCAGACCGGGAATGTCTTTACCTTGGCCGGCGTGCCTTCCGTCGCCCGGGCGATGCTGGAAGATATTGGCCCGCGGCTTGAGACGGGCGCGGTGGTCCACAAGGTAACGATTCGGGGCAGGGGCCTGCGAGAAGGCGACATTGCCGAGCCGCTGGGCGCGCTGGCAAAGGAAATGCCGGAGGTTTCGCTCGGCTCCTATCCCTGGTTTGTCAGCATGACAGATAGCGGTGTCCATCTGGTGGCCCGCGCGACAGATGAGGCGTTGCTGAAAGTGGCGGCGGACGGGTTGGAAGAGATCGTCAAAGCCTGCGGCGTGCAGGCCGAGCGGCTGGAGGAGACCGGCTGATGGCATTCCTGACCCGCACCCCGGTTCTATGGAGCAGTTTCATTCTGTTCCTTCTGATCGGTGTTGGATTTGGCATCTTCAGCGGCGCTATTGGGGGCGCGTATCTTGATACGCTGGATGGCGGTGAGGCCTCCCGCGCTTTGATCGCCAGTATGACGGACGCCCAGCGCAGCGCGCATTTCTGGGTGACGGTTCTGCTGGATACCGCTTACCCGCTGGCTTATGGCGCGCTGTTTGCCGGTTTGGCGCTGCGTTTTCTCGGGCGCTATGGCAGGCTGGCCGCCTTGCCAGCGCTGGCCGTTGTGGTGGTCGATCTGACGGAGAACATGGTGCAGGCGCTGGCCCTGTCCGGCGCAGCAGATGCGCTGGATGCCAAGGACTGGCTGACGCCTTTGAAGTTTGGCTTGTTCTTTCTGGCCGCAGGGATTGCTCTTGTGGCGCTGCTGATTGCCATTGTGAACTGGGTCCGTCGCAGAAAGTCCGGATAATACGCCGCAACGTCAGGCATGGCGTCAGTTCGCTCTGGCCCCTAATAGAAAGAGGTAGCAGGAGGAAATTGCATGTCAGAAGAAATAGTACTCGTTGAGCGCGATGGCCCGGTGGCTCTGGTCACGCTGAACCGTCCCGATGCGCTGAATGCCCTGAGCCGCGCCCTGCGCGCCGAGATTGTCCGCGTGTTCACAGAGCTGAAGGATGATGAAGATGTGCGCGCCGTTGTGCTGACCGGCTCTGGCCGCGCCTTCACGGCGGGGATCGACCTCAAGGAAGCGGGCCAGACCGGCTTTGCCCTCGGTGCAGATGAGGATTCCAAATCCATCGATATGGCCCGCGCGCTGAAAGAGTATCCATGGCCGATCATCGGCGCGATCAATGGCTTTGCGATTACTGGCGGGTTTGAGCTGGCGCTGATGTGCGATGTGCTGCTGGCCTCCGAACATGCAAAGTTTGCCGACACCCATGCCCGCGTCGGCATCGTGCCGGGCTGGGGCCTGTCGCAGAAACTGTCCCGTCTGATCGGCATCAGCCGCGCCAAGGAATTGTCGTTCAGCGGCAACTTCCTGGACGCCCACACGGCAGAGCGCTGGGGCCTGGTGAACCGCGTCTATCCGTCTGACGAACTGATCCCGCACGCCATGAAACTGGCGCATGATATGTGCAGTACACAGCCGGATCTGCTGAAGCAGTACAAGGCCCTGATAGATGACGGCTTTGGCATGTCCTTCGCCGAGGGCATGAAGGAAGAGCTGCGCCGGTCGATTGCGCACTCGGAATCCGTGACTGCGGATGCGGTTGAAGAGGCCCGCAAGCAGGTAACTGAACGCGGCCGCGGCCAGCAGGGCTGATAGGAGATAGGTGCCATGAGAGACGTTGTAATCTGTGAGCCGGTCCGCACGGCGGTCGGTGGTTTCGGGGGCAGCTTCAAGACAGTCCACGCCCACGAACTGGCGGCGCATGTTGTCAGTGAGCTGATGACGCGGACGAAGCTGCCAGCCGAGCTGGTGGAAGACTGCATCTTCGCGCAATGTTATCCGACGATGGAGGCCCCGGCCTTTGGGCGCATGATCGCTCTGGACGCCGGGCTGACGACATCGACGGGAGGCTATCAGATTGACCGGCGTTGTGGCTCCGGCCTGCAGGCGGTGATCAATGCCATCATGCAAGTTGCGACCGGTGCCAATGATGTCGTGATCGCTGGCGGAGCAGAGAGCATGTCCAATGCGCCTTTCTTCTCCATCGACATGCGCTGGGGCCTGAAGGGTGATGGCCTGATGCTGCATGATGGCCTGTCACGCGGGCGCTATACCGCTGGCGGCAAGCACCATCCCGTGCCGGGCGGCATGATCGAGACGGCAGAAAACCTGCGTAAGGAATATCAGATCGCGCGCGAGGCGCAGGACGAATTCGCCTATCACTCCCACATGAAAGCAGCAGCGGCGCAGAAGGCTGGCAAGTTTGCCGAGGAGATCATTCCGTACACAGTGAAAGGCCGCAAGGCTGACACGCTGGTAGATTCGGATGAGCATATCCGTCCGGATTCCTCGCTGGAGAAGCTTTCCACGCTGCGTGCCATTCGGGGCAGGGTGGATGATCAGGCGACCGTTACAGCGGGCAATGCCTCTGGCCAGAATGATGGCGCGGCCGCCTGCATTGTCTGCACGCGGGAAGTCGCCGATAAATACGGGCTGAAGCCGCTGGGCCGGCTCGTCTCATGGTCTGTGGCCGGGGTTGGGCCGGAAGTCATGGGCATTGGCCCGGTTCCGTCCTCTCAGAAGGCGCTGAAAACAGCGGGCCTTGAAATGAAGGACATTGATCTGATTGAGCTGAACGAGGCCTTCGCCGCGCAGGTGCTCGCCTGCATCAAAGCTCTGGAGATGACTGACAGCGACATGGAGCGGCTGAACGTCAATGGCTCCGGCATTTCGCTCGGCCATCCGGTCGGCTGTACGGGCGTGCGCATCCTGACGACTCTGCTGCGCGAGATGGAACGCCGCGAGGCGCGGTATGGTCTGGAGACGATGTGTATTGGCGGCGGGCAGGGGCTTGCAGCCGTGTTTGAACGGGTGAGCTAAAAGGTGTCTTGCACGGGTGGCTTGGTATTCAGCGCGATGATCATCGCGACAATGAAGAAGATCCACCCGAGAAAGGCCAGCAGAGAGGCCCCGGAGTAATAGACGCTCATCAATTGTGTGCCGTCCGGCATGGACATGGACTCATACATCAGCTTCTGGCGCACGAAACTGCCCATCGTGACAGACACCTGACTGAGTGACATTGCGACAAGGTGCAGGACGCCAAACACGATCAGAGGTGTCGAGGGGCGTATTTTGAGGGCCAGCATATAGGCAAGGCCAACGCCTATGCAGAGTGTGAGGGTCAACACAGCGACTGGCATGTTCATGGCCAGCATGCTGGGGATGGTTTCCTGTGGAACGGCCACGCCGGAGATGCCGATAGCGGCCACAAAGACCAGTGCCCCCAAGACAAACCAGATTGCGGGAAGTGCAATTTTCATCTCGAATAACCCTCTACCTGCAAGTTTGTTCGATGACACATAGCATCCCCGGGCAAAACCCGTTATGTCCAGTTTTTGCTGCGCGGGCGTGGCGAAATTGGTAAACGCAACGGACTTAAAATCCGTCGGCCGCAAGGCCTTGCCGGTTCAATCCCGGCCGCCCGCACCACCTTCCGGACTGTGCCAAAACCGGGTTTCATGGGGCCGCTGAGGTAGCCAGCCCCCTCACATGGCGCGCTTGTTCGCCTGTATTCATGGCAGATTCGCGCTCTGTGGCGCGTGGTATGGGGTTTGCACTTCTCGGTTCAGAGGAGAAGTTTCATGTACCCAGCCATCCTGTCCTGCCGGGCCCCGGCCTATAAGGTTATCCGTCTTAACGGTGAGCTGCTGATCGGCCGCCAGATGCCGGTTTCATGCTCATCGCGCATAAGCACTATCCTGATTGCCGGGGAACAAAAGGGCAAGGTCGAACATAGATAGGGCACGATAAGAGATAATGCAGAAGGATTGTTCTCATGTTTCGTGCGCTTGTTGCATCAACTGCCTTGGCCCTGATGGCTTTGCCGGCCGCCGCCGGTCCAGAGGCTGAAGCCGTCATTGAAGGAGCCGCCAGCCAGATTGGCGATCCCGTAAAAAGCCGCGAGGCTATCCGCCAGTCTGTCGACATTGACACGGTTGCGAATTTCACGCTTGGCAAACATGCGCGCCGCGTCTCTGAGGAAGAGCGGGCTCGCTTTGTCGAGGCTTTCGAGAACTATCTGCTAGATAGTCTGGAAGGGCATGGTGAGCAGTTCCGCGACGCGAAAGTCACCATCCTGGGATCCAAGGATCGCGGTGATGATGACTCCATCGTGGAAACCCGTGTGGACCGTCCGGGTGAAGATCCGGAAACCGTTCGCTGGCGCGTGATCAAGAAAGATAACGACTGGCGCGTGGTGGATGTTGAGGTTGCCGGCCTGTGGCTGGCCATTGAACAGCGCGCCCAGATTGCCGCCATCATGGACCGTCCGCACGCGACCATTGATGACGCCATCAAGGCCCTGAAGTCCTGATACGCTTCAGGGGCACCTGAAGGGCTAGAAAGGGCGAGCGGCAGAATGGCCGCCCGCCCTTTCGATTTTATTCGGCGATCTTTTCGCCATATATATCCAGCTCGGTGAGCGTTCCGCCCGCAAAGGCCTTCACGGCGTCGAACTGGGTCGCCTTGTCTCCGACGATGACATATACCATCTCCGGCTCGCTGAGATATTCGGCAGCCAGTGATTTGAAATCGTCTGCTTCCATGGACAGCAATTCCTGCTGCTCTGTTTCCAGATAGTCATCCCCAAAGCCATACTTGCTGATCATGCGGAGCATGCCTAGCTTGGCGCTGAGACTTTCATAGGCGCGGGTATTGTCTTTCAACACCTTGTTCTGTGTCAGGTCGACGGCGGCCTGGTCAAAGGTCAGTCCATAGTCCCTGATCATTTCACGGATGATTTCCAGCGATGGCTGCGTCGCATTGGCTCGCACGCTGGTATAGGCGCGCCAAGGCTGTTTCACATGTCCGTCAGAGATATAGGAATAGGCGCCATAAGTGTAGCCTTTCTCGATACGGAGTGTCTGGGCAAGGTCTCCGCTGATGCCGCCGCCAAGCTTTTCATTCAGGAAGCTGACACGCGGCGCGTCCTCTTCGTCTGAGGCAACGGTCAGCTTGCCGACGAAGATGACGCTTTGTTTGCTGTCTGGAACATCAATGAAGAACACTTTGCCCGCATTATTTTGCGCGGGGATGGCGTATTCCGGCAAGTCGACATCTTGGGTTTGCACGATGTCTGCAAGTCCGGTGAAGGCCGCTTCGGCGCGGGCAGGGGAGACATCCCCCACGACATGTACGGTGGCGTGACTGTTCAGCAGGGTGGAATAGGCGGCCTGCAGGTCTGCCAGGGTGATGTCTTCGACTGTTTCCAATGTGCCGCTTCTGGACGTACCGAGCGGATGCGCATCGCCATAGATCAGGCGGTTGAAGGCCAGTGACGCAATCGCGGTCGGGTTGGCATCCCGGTCGCGGATTTCTGTCAGGGTGGCGGTTTTTATCCGCTCAAAGTCTTCAGACTTGAAGCGCGGAGCTGCGAGGATTTCTTCCACGAGATCCACCGTGTCCTCGAAATTACGGGCCAGGGCGGTTGCGCTGATCGTGATTCCATCCGTATCCGCGCTGACCGTGATGCCGGAACCGATCAGGCCGATCGCCTGTTCCATCTCCGCCGGGGTGCGCGTGGCTGTGCCTTCATTCATCAGTTCGGCCAGCAAATTGGCCGTGCCTTTCTTGTCGGCCGGATCCAGCCAGGCGCCGCCATCAAAACTGATTTCGAACGTGACGAGCGGGATTTCGTCGCTTTCAATGCCCAGCAGGTCCACATCCTTTGGCAGGGTGGCATGCCAGATGTACGGCATCTCGAACAGCGGCAGGTCTCCGAAGGGCGGCTCAGAGCGGTCATGCGTGGAGGGCGTGCGCTCATACTCGGCTTCCTCGCCCTGACTGACCTCTTCAGCGGCCACATCATTGCGCACTTCCTCGATCCAGACGGTCGCCAGTTCAGCGCCTTCCAGAGCGAGCTCAACTTCGCCTTCCGGCACGAAGCTGGTGATTACAGAGGGTTTGGCTTTGAGGTAGGTTTCATAGGCGGCCATCACGTCTTCTGCCGTCACGTCCCGCAGCAATTCAGCGGACTTGATGGCATAGGCCGGGTCGCCCGCGAACTCATTGTCCTGTGACATCTGGATTGCCTTGCCCATGACGGTCGACAGGTTTGAGTACAAAATGGTTTCCTGCTCCGCCTTGATGCGGGCAAGGTCTGTCTCGTTTACGCCGGTTGCCTCAAACTCAGCAAGGCCCTGTTGGATGGCGGTATACACATCGTCCAGATCCGTACCGGCATTTGCGCGGACGCTCAGGACGAATTCGCCCGCAAGTTCCATACTGTTATTATAACCCCTGACATCCGGTGCGAGTTTTTCTTTCTCGACGACAGTGCGATATAGCGGCGAATTCTTGCTGCCCGCCAGAAGCTGCGCCAGAACGTTCAGTGCCTGTTCGTCCTTGCTGTAGGCCTCAACGGTGGGGAAGGTGATCCTCAGTTCCGGGAGGGTTGCGAAGTTGTCCTCAAAGTAGAGGGACTTTGTTTCCTCCAGCGTCACCGGCATCGGGGGCAGGGCCTCGACATCACCGCCAGAGCGGATCTCGCCGAACCAGCGCTTCACCTTCTCCTTAGTCTCCTCAATGTCGATATCGCCTGAGATGACCAGCGTGGCATTCGCTGCGCCGTAATACTCATCATAGAAGCCTTGCACATCCTCAAGCGTGGCGGCCTGCAGGTCCGGCAGCGCGCCGATCACGGTCCAGCTATAGGGGTGGCCTTCCGGATACAGCGCTTTACGGATCACTTCCTGCGTATAGCCATAGGGTGCATTGTCAACGCGCTCGCGCTTCTCGTTCTTGACGACCTGCTTTTCGCGCTCAAGTGCTTCCTGGGTGACTGTATTGATCATGTAGCCAAGGCGGTCAGAGTCGATCCAGAGGATCTTGTCGAAAGCGTCCGTGGGTACGACTTCGTAATAGATCGTGCCGTCGCTCCAGGTGCCGCCATTGCGCTGGCCACCCCATTCCGGAATGGCCTTGCGGTTCCAGCCGCGTGGCACGTTTTCGGAATCATTGAAGGACATGTGCTCAAAGAAGTGGGCAAAGCCTGTGCGGCCCGGCTTTTCGCGGTTGGAACCGACGTGCACCACGGTTGAGAAGGCGACGATGGGATCTGACCGGTCAACGTTCAGGACAACTTCCAGTCCGTTGTCCAGGGTGAACTTTTCATAGTCCAGCTTGAACTCGCCGCTTTCGGTTTCCTCGGTCTCATCAGGTGCGGTTTCCGGGGTGTCGCGCTCCACAGTGACCGTCTCTGTGAGTTCGGTTTCCGGTGTCGCGCAGGCGGCCAGCAGGCCTGCAGCTGCGCCAGCCATCAGCATGTATTTGAACGGTTTCATCCTATCCCTTCCCTGAGTGTGGCGCCCCCGCACCTCACCATTGGTTTCATGGGAAACAGATGACACAAATTTCAATTCCCCGTCACCCCTGAAGGGCGACACGGAAGGGATCAGGCCGCTTCCTCGACCGTATCTTCGACGTCTTCATCGTCATCTTCATCCGCGCGGCTGTGGCGGTCTGAGCCGTCCCCGATGGTGAAGAGGTCAGCTTCGCGGCTCAGCCAGTCTTTCAGGCCGTCATCCGGTACGCCCAGAATGCGCAGCATGTCAGCCACCATCTCGATGCCTTTGGAGTCCCCGCCGAGCAGGTGCGCGCGGACATTCAGCTCCAGATAGCGGTCGAGATCATGATGATTGTCGACGGCCACAAAGCGGATCAGGTCCGGATACTGGCGGCGGATGGTAGGCGTCACTTCAGCAGACACCTCATAGCGCGCCTGGCCCAGCACCAGCGCACGGGCATTGTTGCCGCCGATGGCCTCGATCAGTTTCATGTTGGTCGCATCGCCAAAGGAGACATTGTAGCCATCTGCCACGGCGGCGAGGAAACGGTCCGGCTCATTATCGATAGCGATATAGGGAATGCCGAAATCGATCAGGGCGTCGATGGCGAGACGCCCGGCAGAAGTCATGCTGATCACGATGACCGGGCGACCCACTGTGGGCGTATTGGCTGTTTCCATCGTCACCTGCTTGCGGCGGGCAAGTTCACGGGACAGCTTGCCGCCGAGGATGGCCCAACTGGGCGCGAGCGCCAGGGACAGGGCGATCGCGGCGATCAGGCTGCCCATCAGGGCAGGGGGCATACCCGCCATGATCGAGGACAGGGACAGGATTACCAGCGTGAATTCAGAGCCCTGGGCCAGCAGCGTGGCGAGCTGTACCGCGCCGGGTACGCTCCATTTGTTGGCGCGCGCAGCGATATAGCCAAGCCCGGTCTTCAGGACGAGGATCGCCACAGAGCCCAGGATGACCAGCGGCAAATTACGGATCAGGCTGGGCAGATCGATCGCCAGGCCAACGCTGATGAAGAAGAAAGACAGCAGCAGCCCGCGGAAGGGCCCCATCTCGGTCTGTACCTGATGGCGAAAACGTGTGCCGGAAACCGCAAGTCCTGCCAGGAACGCGCCCAGCGTCAGCGATAAGCCGATCACGGCGGTGGCGCAGGCTGCGGCGAGGACCAGAAGTAGGGTGAAGGCCGTAAACGCTTCATCATTGCGGGTTGCGGCCAGCGTGCGGAAGACGGGGTTCAGCAGGTACCGCGAAAACATCATGGCCGCGCCAAAGGCAATCACGGCCTGAATCACGGCCAGCAACAGGGCCAGAACCAGCGGCACGGCGGCCCCACCCATCAGATGCTCCGAGACAAGGCCAGCCAGGCCTGTCGCACCAGTTTCTTCCTTGCCGAGGGATGTGGCGAAGATCATCAGGAAGATGGCGACAATATCCTGAAAGATCAGCACGTGCGTTGCCGTGCGGCCAATGGGGCAGGAGTTTTGCTCCCGCTCAGTCAGGATGCGCGCGACGACAGCCGTTGAGGAGAGACCAAGGCTCAGGCCTACGGCAATCGCGATGGGCCAGGAGATGCCCAGCATGTAAAGCGCCCCGGCACTCAACAGGCCGGTCAATGCCAAATGCATCGGCGCAAGGCCCAGAAGGTCGCCCCGGCTTTCCTTCAATTCCCGTAACGAGACATGCATCCCGATATCGAACAGCAGGAACACCACGCCCAGCTCTGCCAGCAAATGGGTGCCGCCGCTCTCCTGGATCAGGCCTAGCATGTGCGGGCCGATCAGAATGCCCGCCAGAAGATAGCCGACAATGGGGCTGAGGCTCAGCGCGCGCGAGACCAGGGCCGCTGCCGCGCCAAAGCCCAGCAGGGTGATTGCCGGCACAAGGGCGTCAACGGCTTCTGCGGGACTGAGTTCAGCTGCCATATTGGGAAAGGGCTCCGGATTTGTATGATCCTGTATAAGGTAAGGGCTTATTACGGAAAAACAAAGGCCGCTGGCTCTTGAGGGAACCAGCGGCCTTCACCTGGCTGCACACGAAGGAGGGCAAATGTCCGTGTGCAGTTTGGGAAGATGTTAGACCTGACTAGAGGCTTTTGGAGAAGGTCAGCACGACCCGCTCGTCTGCGATGCCGGTATTGTCGATGTCGGTATCCCAGTAGCGCACGTCGATATCGATACCGACCGGCGTGGAATAGGTACCGCCGAGCGACCAGTTCGTGTAGTCACCGCCACCATCATAGTCATAATTGCCGACGCTGCCGTCCATGGAGAAGCTGTCCGTGAAGGAATAGCCTGCAGTGGCTTGATAATAGATGTTCTCATTATCAGGGTCCCAGTAGACTTCGCCGCCGACGCCCAGACCGCTGGCAAACTCATAGCCGAGGGCGCCCTTGATCTCGACAAAGTCATAGTCGGAATCGTCTGCATCCGGATAGGCGTAATAGATCACGCCCACATCCCAGGTCACGCCATTGGCGAATTCGCTGGCCAGGCCTGCATAGAAATCCAACTCGACATTGGTGTCGTCTGCGCCGTCTTCGAAGTCGACATTCGATGCCCATGTTCCCGCATAGAAGATGCCGTTTGCGTAGTCGAAGCCGCCGGAAATTGCCATGTCCTCATTGGACTGGGAGACCCCACGCCAGACATAATCCGTGCCAAGCGCAACGTTGCCTGACCATTCTCCCTCAGCTGCTGCTGTACCAGCAACAGCCAGCATGGCTGCCAGTGCAACGCCCGCGCGATAAAGCTGCTTTTTCATTTTTATTACCCCGTTGTTTAAAACGCGCTGTTGCCAGCGCCACACACAGAATTGCGCGGCTTCATCCGGGATCGGAAACAAATTTATAACGTTTTAGCGGGGCGTTTCGGAACGCCGAAGAATTGTGCAGCAGGCCGCGGCAATGCCTTAGCTTTGTGCGCGTGCCTGCCGGTCAGCGTGCCTTGGCAGGGGCGTATCCCAAATGCATTCCGGCATCCACGATCAGGGTTTCCCCGGTAACGTGGCGTGAAGCATCTGTCAGGAAGAACAGGGCCGAATCCGCAATGTCTTCGGGGCCACTGGCGACATTCAGCGGCACGGAGGCAGCGACATTTGCCTCCATTTTGCGATACTGTTCCTCGTCCATCTGATCCTTGAACCAGCGTGTGCCGATAAAGCCTGGGCAGATTGCATTCACACGGATCGCCGGGGCCAGTGCGCGGGCTAGCGACAACGTCATCGTGTTGAGGGCACCCTTCGTTGCCGCATAGGCAACGGAAGACCCTATGCCTGTAACGCCTGCAATGGAAGACGTGTTCAGGACGGCCGCCGCGCGCCCTGTCTGCTCATGACTTGCAATCAGAAGGGACTTGCAGGCCTGCATCATCAGATATGGGCCGACGACATTGACCGCATAGAGATGCAGAAAGTCTTCGCGATTCAAGGCGTCGAGGTCTGCATGATCACGGGCGTGCTTGGTGGTGCCTGCATTATTCACCAAGATATCGAGCCGTCCGAACTGGGCGGCGGCGTCGGCCAGCTTGCGGCAACCTTCCTCTGCGGAAACATCGGCCTGTATCAGCCGGGCTTGCGCGCCTTCTGCCTGACAGTCTGCGACGGTCGCCTCACCATCTTCGACCGAACGGCTGCAATTGATGATCACATCTGCGCCGCGCCGCGCCAGCCGCAGGGCAATTTCCCGTCCCAGGCCTGTGGCCGAGCCGGTGACGAGGGCTTTGCGGCCTGCAAGGTCTTTCTGGTCTGACATGATGATGGCTCCCTTTGCATGATTATTTTCCGTCCGTACCTGCGGGGAACAGGCTAATGCCGTCAACAGGTTTCATGGTTTCATCAAGGAAGCGGAAAGACCTGATTGATAGGTCTCTGCAGTATCATGGAGACCCTTTGATGGACTTGAAGTCCAGTGATCTTGTGCAACGCATTCAGTCTGCCGCGCGGCTTTCCGAGGCAGACATGTGGCGTCTCGCGACCGAAATGTGCGCAGATGGTATCCGGACGGCACCCGAGGCCGAGGCGGTACTGCAGTGCCATGCCCGGCTGGACCGGCTGGAAGGGGACTGGCCCAAGCGGTTCACCCGCGCGCTAAGAGACTATCTGCTGCTACGTACTGAGCCCGAGGGCGAAGTATCGTCGGACAATCTCGTCTGGTTGAAGGAAAATGTTGCCCCGCAAGGCCGCGTCCGCACGAAGAGCGAGCTGGACCTTCTGATCATGCTGTACAAGCAGGCCGACGCTGTCACCGATGGTTATGGCGTGTTTGTGCTGGAAGCCCTGTGCGAGTGGCTGATTGCCGCCGGAAAGGTGGATGGCGACATTGTGGAGCGCATTGGAGCGGTGCTGGCGATGGGAGACAAGGGCGGTACGCCCTGGGTAAGCCATGCTGAGGCTGCCCTCTTGCTGCGCACGAATGACCGGCTGGGCCATGCCGGCGATGATCCGGCCTGGGGCCGCGTGTTCGCACGCGGAATTGGCAATTACCTGATGGCGCGCGCGCATCCCAATCCGGAGAGTGACCGGCAGGCCCTGGCCCGCCAGAACTGGATAGGGGCAGCCGACAGTCGGCCCGGTCAGTATATTGGATGTCTGGCACTTGGCTTTAACAAGGGCCGCTGGTTTGATGGCCTCAGCCTGTCTCCCGAGCAGGCCAGCCTTGCCCGCCAAATGGCCAGCGAAGCCGCCAATGATCAGGCTGTGGCCCAGACCCAGAAACGCAACTGGTTGCGCCGAAGGCTCGGCTGGGAGAAGACAGGTGAGGCAGACCGGGCTCTGGTCGACTTCCTCAATCAGGAAGCTCCGGGTCTGACGACCGGTCTGGTCGTAGCAACGGGATAGTCACGGGAGAGGCCAATGCTGTTTCTGAATCTCGCCGTGGCCGCGGTTTTGGTCTTTGTCACTTTCCTCATACACTTCATTGGCCTCGTGAGTTTGTCAGCGCTGATCCGTAACCGGCATGTCCACCATGTGAATATAACGACCGTGGCGGGGCAGGGCGCGGCCATCCTGTTCATCGTGTTCAGCCTGTTTGCCCTGCATTCGGTGGAGATCTGGGTCTACACCTTTGTCTACAGATTGCTTGGCATTTTTCCGGATGTCGGCACGGCGGTGTATTATTCGACCTCTGCCTTCACGACGGTGGGGTTCGGTGATGTCGTGATCGGCAAGGATTGGCGGATGCTGGGCGCCGCGGAATCCATGAATGGCTTCCTGCTGATTGGCTGGTCGACTGCCTTCCTTGTCTCCATCACGGCCAAGGTGCGTGTGCTGGAGGCACGTATTGAAGAGCTGGAAGAAGAGCCCGGAGATCGCCGCTAGTCCTCGCTAGCTTCCTCTTCCGCCGGACGCAGCAGGAAGCGCGCGGCGGCCACGGCCAGCCCAACCAGAACCAGTCCGCCAATCACCAGGGTTTCCGGATTGGCGCCCAGATATTCGAAATACTGGGTGTAGCCATGGATCGCGAGAAACACGATGGAGGTGATCGACAGGAAGCTGTTGCGGCGGGCCATGATTATGGTTGCAACCAGTGCGCCGGCCCAGCCCAGCGTGAAGATGTAATCAGGAATGGTGAGGGCCGTTTCACGCCACTCAGACCGCTCCGACCAGCGGTCAGGCGCAAACCAGTGCTCGCCGATACGGTCTCCCCAGAGTGAGCCGACCCAGAAACCGAAATTCATCATGAAGATCGCCGTGCGCGCAGAGACTGTTAGCAGGTTCTGCCAGGCATCCGCCAGAACGTCACGCGTCTTATAGAGGCCAGCAGCCAGCAGCCCGAAGACTGCAATGGTGATCGTGGGTTCTTCGACAAATAGGGCATAGCTGGCGTGCCAGTAGCCTGTGCCAGAGCCCAGAACCGCGCCGAGCGAGAGGACTGCGAAAGCCCCCAGCAGGGCCGATCGGAACCAGATGGCCGAAGCCGTCATGATGACTGCAATTAGCACTGTCGGCAGGGTGCCGTCTTTGACATCCTTAAACTGCCACCCGATCCAGCCTGCCACGCCGAGTGTTCCCATCAGGACGAGCGCCATTGAAAGAGTTTTCAACGAATGACCCTTGGCGCTGCGGCGCAGAATTTCTGCTCCGATGAGGGACAGGATGGCCAGGACAAGTCCCGTGATAGCGTTCGGAACCAGCGCGATCGTACCCCCGGCAACCGAGATGGCGCCGAAAATCAGGAGCAGATTGATGAGCAGCGTATTGCGCTGGTCGGGCAGCGCAAAGCCCGACAGGCGCTCTGCTTCTGTTTGGTCAATGTGTCCGTCGGCAACCAGCTTCTCAAGGTCCAGGGTGATGCGGCTCATGCTCTCAATCCTTAACATAGTGAGCGCTTACTAACATAGGTGCGGCGTATTGGCAAGACGGTTTCCTCGATGGCAAATGTGGACATCAGGAAAAGAGCGGCTTACTGCAATGTCCGAAAGAGTTTGCAGTGGGCTAGAGACAGTATGTTTAAGAAAATTCTGATCGCCAACCGGGGAGAAATCGCAGTTCGGGTAATCAAGACCTGTCGTCGTCTGGGCGTCAAAACGGTCGTGGTCTATTCGGATGCTGATGCGAGCTCGATGGCCGTAGAGATGGCGGATGAGGCCGTGCACATTGGCCCGGCGCCTGCCTCGGAATCCTATCTGGTGGCCGACAAGATCATCGCGGCGGTCAAGGAAACCGGCGCAGAAGCCATCCATCCGGGCTTTGGCTTTCTGTCTGAAAACCCGGCCTTCGCCAAGCGGCTTGAGGAAGAGGGCATCGGCTGGATTGGCCCTAACGCGCACGCCATCGAAGCGATGGGTGACAAGATCAGCTCCAAGAAACTTGCTGCCGAAGCTGGCGTGTCCACGGTTCCGGGCCATATGGGCCTGATCGAAGACACCAAGGAAGCGGTGAAGATCTCCCGGGAGATCGGCTATCCGGTCATGATCAAGGCCTCAGCCGGCGGTGGCGGCAAGGGCATCCGTATCGCCGAGAATGACAAGGAAGTCGAAGAGGGCTTCCCGGCCGTGAAGGCCGAGGCAAAATCCTCTTTTGGTGACGACCGCGTCTTTATCGAGAAATTTATTCTTGAGCCGCGCCACATCGAGATCCAGGTGCTGGGCGACAAGCATGGTAACTGCATCTATCTGAACGAGCGCGAATGCTCCATTCAGCGCCGGAACCAGAAGGTGATCGAGGAAGCTCCCTCCCCGCTGCTTGATCCGGAAACCCGCAAGAAAATGGGCGAACAGGCCGTCGCCCTCGCCAAGGCGGTGAACTATGACAGCGCCGGCACAGTGGAATTCGTGGCGTCCGGCAAGGACAAGGGCTTCTACTTCCTTGAAATGAACACCCGTCTGCAGGTTGAGCATCCGGTGACGGAAATGATCACAGGTGTGGACCTTGTCGAGCAGATGCTGCTTGTTGCCTATGGCGAGACGCTGAAACTCAAACAGTCCGACATCGGCATCAATGGCTGGGCCGTCGAAAGCCGCGTCTATGCCGAAGATCCGTATCGCAACTTCCTGCCATCCATTGGCCGCTTGAAGCGCTTCAAGGCGCCCCCGGAAGGCAAGCTGGCAGATGGCGAAGTGCGCATGGATTCCGGTGTCCGCGAAGGCGACGAGATTTCCATGTTCTATGACCCAATGATCGCCAAGCTGATCACCTGGGGCAAGGATCGTGACACGGCGCTGGACGTGCATGGCGAGGCGCTGGACCGTTTCCACATCGAAGGCATTCAGGACAACATGCCCTTCATCGCGGCTGTTGTGGATGAAGCGCGATTCCGCTCCGGCAAGATCACGACCGCCTATATCAAGGACGAGTTCCCGGAAGGCTTCAATGGTGTTGAGCCGACTGACAGCCAGCTGACCCAGCTGATCTGTTCGGCGGCCTATGTGCATGGCTTCATGTCACGCCGCGCAGCCGATGTGACCGGCCGCATGGCCCCGCCAGAAGAGGCGCGTACGGAATGGGTCGTCATCCTGGGTGACAAGCACTATCCAGTGACGCTGGAACTGGGCGATGTCGGCGAAGCGGAAATCACCATCAACGGCGGCAAGACGCATACGCTGGTGACCGGCTGGTATCCGGGCCTGCACCTTGTCGAAGGCCTGCTGGATGGCGAGCCTTATGCCGTGAAATTCGCAGATCGTACCGAAGGCTATCTGTTCCGCCATCGCGGCGTGGCCTTGCGTGCGCTGGTCTGCACGCCTCAGGTGGCGGATCTGCATGCCCGCCTTCCTGAGAAGGAAAAGCCGGACATGTCGAAACTGGTCATCTCTCCGATGCCTGGCCTGGTCGTTTCGATGGATGTCGAAGTCGGCCAGGAAGTGCAGGAAGGGGAGGCTGTCTGTGTTGTGGAGGCGATGAAGATGCAGAACATCATCCGCGCCGAAACCACAGGTACGGTCAAAGCCATCAATGTTGCCGCCGGTGACAGTGTGGCGGCCGATGAGGTCATGGTCGAGTTCGACTAGGGCACCTCAGAGGCAGATTAACCCGCTGCTAACCGAATTAGATCGGTATTCTCTCCTTCAAGGCGGGGGACAACGCGGTTTTGTCCCCTGTTATCCATGGCCGGTAACGAAACTTGTGTTAAGAATACCGGCTTGAAAAGGAGGGACGACATGAAACTTTACCTGAGTCCGAATGGCCGTATTGCCCAACCAACCTATTGGCAGGCCGTCATCATTCTTTTGGTTATCAGTGTGGTCTTGACCGTGCTGTCGGCATATTCGTCCCCTTTTATCGGCTTTCTATCCATATTGCTGATCTGGCCCTGGATCGCTGTTCACGTGAAGCGGTTTCATGATGCCGGGAAAACAGGCTGGCTGACCGTCGCCATGGTGGTTCTGGCATTCATCGTTTCCTTGATAGCGGGACTTATCCTGCCACCAATTTTTGGCGTCGATATGGCTGGAATGCAGGCCGAGATGCAGCGTGACATGGAGGATATGGCCGCCAGCAATGATCCTGCTGCCATGATGGCTGCCACGATGGAGCATTCCCGCCGCATCGCGCAGGCGAGCCTCATTCCGAATATCCTTGCCTCCGTCCTGTCGGTCGGTGTGGTCGGAATTGTCATGGGTCTGTTCAAGTCGGATCCGAACGAGAATCAGTACGGTCCGCCGACAGTCTGAGTAGAATTTTTTGAATAGTATTGGTCAGGGTGTGGCGCTGCGCCATACCCGTTTTTTAAAGGGGACCTTTAAGAATGGTCAGTTTTCCAGACGCAGTAAAAATGTTCTTTGCCCGCTATACTGATTTTCAGGGACGGTCTCGCCGGTCTGAATATTGGTGGGTACAATTGTTCAATTTCCTTGTGATGGCTGTAGGCATGGTGCTTGCAGGCATTCTGGGCTCAATCGGGGCCTCCAGTGATGGACCTGGTCCTTTGGCCTATCTGGTCTTTGTTGTCCTCTTTCTCTACGCCTTGGCAGTTCTCATTCCAGGTATCGCGCTGACAGTGCGCCGTCTGCATGACGTAAACATCACAGGATGGATTTTGCTGGCCGCGCTCATTCCGATCATTGGCAGCTTGGTCGGTATTGCGGTTTTTGTAATCAGTCTCATTCCCGGTACGGTTGGCCCGAACAAGTATGGTCCGGACCCGAAAAACCCGGGCATGGCGGCAGACACCTTCGTCTAATAGCTATCCCAAAGCGACAGGATTGCAGAGCCGGGCCCTGTGCCCGGCTTTTTTTGTTGCATGCATTTATCGTTTATTGATAAGACGCATGCATAGAGAGGGGATGACCCTGTCCGGGCACATACCTCAGGAGACCTGCACCCTATGGACGTACAAACTGTCCTGCTCAGTCCGAAAGGCCGTATTGGCCCGCGCACCTTTCTGCGCGGTTTCATCCTGCTGACGGGCGGTTACATGCTGATGCAGCTGGGCGAGATCTTCATCGCGCCGGTCTTCGGCCTGCTCTCTCTGGGCTTCATCTACATGTATGTGTGTGTCTTTTCCAAACGTCTGCATGATGCAGGGCAATCTGGCTGGCTCTACCTGTTGTTCCTGGTTGGCTATATTGTCGTGAACACCATCGTCTTCATGGTGCTACTGCCCATGCTGACGCCGAATGCCTATGAAATGTATATGGAATTCTTCGGCTATGTGATGAACGGAGACTCCGTCAGTGCTGAAAATTTCATGCAGGAAAACCAGTTTGTCCTGGCCCGTGCCCTGTCGCCCACGCTGATCGCCAGCTTCCTGCTAAGCAGTGCCGTACTTGGCTTTATTGGCAGCCGTCTGCCCTCTGACCCTGACAGCAATCGCTATGGTCCGCCTCCCGGCAGGGGCGGGGCGAGCCAAACATTTTCCTGAGTTCCTGAAAGGACTGCAAGACCATGTCGTCTCATCATTTGGCTGAACCGATTGACCACCACCGGCCCTGGATCCGTGATGAGCGGGATGATCCTGCGCGCATGGACTGGCTGCAAACCCTGTTCAATCCCTTCGGCATGACCGGGAAGCTGCACTTCAGCCGGGCCTGGACCTTCATGTTCATGGGGCGTGTGCTGCTGTTTATTGTGCCGGTCTTTGCCGCCTCTATCGCCAGCATGGCGGGGGCCAATCTTGCGGCAGCCTGGAAACCGCTCAGCTTTTTCCCTCTGCCCATCCCGGCTCTCTTGGTGCCATTTTTCATCTTCACAATTGTCACGGCCTTCACCTCCTGGGTTGCGCATATGCGCCGCTTTGCAGATGCCAACCGCTCTACCCTGAAGGCGATGATCGTGCTCATCCCGCTGACCCTTGGCCTGCTCGGCTTTGCGGGCGGGGTCACGATAGGGGTTGCCGGTTATGAAGCTCAGAAAGCACAAGCCGCCAAGGCGGCTGTCGAGAAGGAAGAGGGCGCGGCCACAGATGCGGCCCCGGCGGGGGACAAGGCTAAAGCCAAGCCTGAGTCAGGGCAGACACAACACCGTCGCGGTCCTCCGCCAACCATGAAGCAAATGGCGCTGGGCGGGGGTATGGGCATGGCCACGGCTTTGTGGGCTTTGGCAGCACTTCCGGTCATGCTGTGGACCCTGCTGCATGTCGCGCGCCTGCCCAATGGCGGCGTCGGCCCGTTCCGCACCGGGAGTGATCTGACACAGGAAGAGCAGCGCAAATTGTCGACTGCGCCGAAACCCTATCAGACGACGGCCTGAACCTTGCCGTCCAGCGGCGCCTGAACTCGCACGAGACGGCTTTCAAAGACCGTCTCGAACGCGGCCTTGAGGGCCATGTCCACCTCTGCCAGAGTGGCGGGAATGCCAAGGTCTACAAGGCTGGTCACGCCATAGCGCGGGTCTGCAATGCCGCACGGGGTGATGCCGGAGAAATGCTCCAGCTCTGGTTCCACATTCAGCGAAATGCCGTGGAAGCTGACCCATTTCTTCAGGCGCACACCGATGGCGGCGATCTTGTCTTCGCGCAGCGGGCCGCCCGCCTGCGTCCGGTCTACCCAGACACCCACACGGCCATCTCTGGGGCCTGACTCGACATTAAAGACGCCCAGCGCAGCAATGATCCAGGCTTCCAGATTCTGCACGAAAGCGCGGACATCGCGCCCGCGCCGGGCGACATCCACCATCACATAGGCCACCCGCTGGCCGGGGCCATGATAGGTGTACTGGCCGCCACGTCCGGCATCAAAAACCGGGAACCGCGTCGCATCGCGCAGGTCTTCAGGCTTCGCGGATGTGCCGGACGTGTAGAGCGGTGGATGTTCCAGGAACCACACCAGATCGGGCGCGCCCTCCTCACGAATTGCGCGGGCGCGGGCCTCCATGAACTGGACGGCGGCTTCGTAGGGGACTTGGCTGTCAGAGACGGCCCATTCGGTGTCTGGAAATTTCTTCATCACGGGAGGCATATAGGCGACATTCGGGGCTTCACAAAGGGCTGGTGTCGCCTTATACGGCCCGTCTGCCTCGAATGAGAAATGTGCGGTCGTGGCGGAATTGGTAGACGCGCAGCGTTGAGGTCGCTGTGGGGCAACCCGTGGAGGTTCGAGTCCTCTCGACCGCACCATTTATTTCCAGACATGAAGAGCTATGCGCCACTCAGGGCGCATTTATGCCAGTTTCAGGATCTTGAGGCGCTTTCTCCAGTAGCCGCCGTGGCAGGATAAGGCGTCACCGTGAAATGCGTCAGCAAGTCCTGTGCGGGCGCGTAGTCCGGTGCGAGCCGCGTAGCTTCCAGCAAATCAAGATAGGCTGCCTTTGCATTGTCGCGCTGCATCTGTGCCATGGCGCGATTGTACAGGGCTACCGGCTTCAACTGGGGGGATACGCCATTCAGGTTTGACAGGGCTTCAATGGCTTCGTCCGGGCGATCCAGACGGATCAGGGCGGCGCTCAGGCTGATGACGCTATCCTTTGGCGCCCCAAGGTCCTGCGCTTTGGAGAGATGGATGACGGCCTCTTCCAGATTGCCGAGGCGCAGGCGTACCGTCCCGGCATTGGCCAGGGCAGCGGCGCGGCCTTGGGCGGTCAGGTCTCGCTGGGCTACGCCTTCGTCGCACAGGTGCAGCAAACGCAGGGAGGCCCCATCAGTGCGCGCCAGTTCGTCGGCGCATTCACTGGCGGGGCTGGTGCCAGCGCGGAAGATGTCCGGTCCGGCGAGGGCCGGTGTGGCGGTCAGCCCGAACAGGCTGGAGAGGAGGAAGACGCGGACGGTGGATCGCATGAGAAACTCCATTGATGTATATACACGACAAAAGATCTGCCGCATTGGGAGGAAAAGGCCCGCCCGGTGTGGGGTTCCGGGCGGGGTAGTTATGTCGTCGCATTACGGGAAACCCGCCTGAGTGACGAAAGCGACGACATTTATAGTGTATATGCACTATACGTTCTCATCAAGATAGGGCATGGAATTCTTGCCATTAGAAATACTGAACATGTTGAAGTTTCCCTGTGGGCATGTATCTACACGTTATGAGCGCTTCTTCGATCCATGATGATGTCACAGGGCGGTGCACGGCCGGGCGCCTGCTGAGGGCTGCGCGCAGGATTACCCGGGAATATGATGATGCGCTGCGCCCTGTCGGCCTGACCGTCACCCAGTTTGGTTTGCTCAATTCTGTGGGCCGTTATGAGCCGGACTCGATTTCGGAACTGGCGGACCTGCTGGCATTGGACCGCACGACCCTCTCGCGAAACCTGAAGCCTCTCGAGAAGGCTGGCCTCATTTTCCGCGGGGAGGAGAGCGAGGGCCG
>Ga0070726_10000546_pt1 | contig 45521 bp, 33 predicted proteins | sample tdAd471_FD_67275 | JGI IMG/M metagenome (GOLD analysis project Ga0070726, IMG submission 67275) | Marine sediment microbial communities from the Atlantic coast under amendment with organic carbon and nitrate - tdAd47.1 | ecosystem: Environmental > Aquatic > Marine > Coastal > Sediment | place...
TGGCGTCATTGCCTATCATCTCTACGGTGACGGACTGACATCCATCGACCAGGCTTACCCGCAGTTGATCAGGGACGTGCTGCCGGTCTACGCCACTGGTTTTTTCCTTGCAGTTCTGCTTGGTACGGTATTCAGCTCGTTCAACTCGCTGCTGAACAGCGCCGCCACCCTGTTCTGCCTCGATGTCTACGTGCCACTCAGGAAAGAACCGGTGAGCGACCGTCACCTGGTAAAAGTGGCGCGACTTGCCAGCGTCATTATCGCGCTGTTCTCGTTTATTGTTGCACCGCTGCTTCAGTATGCGCCGGACGGGTTGTGGCAGATCATCCGGATATTCACCGGTTTCTACAATATCCCTGTCATCGCCATCGTTATTGTCGGCCTGTTTACCACCCGGGTGCCCGCCATCGGTGCCAAGGTTGCCATCGTCTTTCACGTGCTCGCCTACGGCCTGCTGCAGTTTGCCCTGGGAGACCTTGTCACGCTGCACTTTCTCCATCTGTATGCCATCCTGTTCCTGGTCGAGGTGCTGATCATGTTCGCCTTTGGTCACTTCCGTCCGGCCGCCCGGAGCTGGCACCACGAACCCCGGAACAAGGTGGACCTGCAACCGTGGCGCTTTGCCAGGCCCTGCGCCGTCACGCTGATGTCCTGCGTGGCCGGCCTGTATCTGTTATTCTCACCAATCGGTCTCGTGGGCGGCATCGGTCCCCTTTTCGGCCCGCTGCTGGGCCTGCTGGCGGCGGTCAATATGGTGGCCTGGTGGTGGTCATTGCGCGGCAACCGGCAGGCAGTTACAGACTTATCACGGATCAGGCTGTCGGATTAATGAACCCTCAAAACAAGCCACGGCTGCGTTATTTCGAAACCGCTCCCAATCAGCAACACATCCAGGGAAGCGATCGCTACCTGTACCGGCCACCCGGGCCTTCCCACAACCTGGTCGTCATCGGTACCGGTACCATCGGCCAGGAGCACATGCGGGTCGCGACATTGCTCGGTCGATGCCGGATTCACGGTGTGTACGACAGCAGGCCTTCCAGCGTGGCTGCGGCACTGGCGCAGTTCGGGACTTACTGCCCGGATTCCCTGGTCACCTACCCGGATCTGGACAGCGCGTGCAACGATCCGGAGGCCGACGCCCTGTTGATTTGCACGCCCAATTTCACCCACTATGAAATTTTCCAGACTGCAGCCAGGAGCGGCAAACCCCTGTTTATCGAGAAACCCATGGCCACCTCGCTGAGCGATGCCGCCGGCATGGTTCGCGCCGCCTTGGACTACGGCAGCTTCGTGCAGATTGGCCTGCAATACCGCTACAAGGCCCAATACGTGGAAGCCTTTCACGAAGCAAAGCAGAGAAAATCGCTGGGTTCCATCAGAACCGTCGCCATGAGCGAGCACCGTCCGCCATTCCTTGACAAGGTGGAACAGTGGAACAAGTTCAATCGCTACAGCGGCGGTACTCTGGTGGAAAAATGCTGCCATTATTTCGACCTCATCAACCTGATGGCGGCAGCGAAACCGGCCCGGGTCTTCGCCAGCGGAGGACAGGCGGTGAACTTTCTTGATTTCGAGAAAGACGGCCACCGGTCGGACATTGATGACCACGCTTTCGTGCTCATCGATTACGAAAATGGTATAAGGGCAAGCTTCACCCTCAACATGTTCTGCCCGGATTTCAATGAAGAGATGATCGTCTGTGGTGACCTGGGAAGGCTTATTACCCGGGAACGGTTCAGTATTCATCGGCAGACGCCCGCGGAGACGAGTGTTACCGTGGAATTGGGCGAATCAGGAGCATCGAGATACAGTGAAGCGGGGTACCCGCGCATGATTGAAAAAAGTGGGCATCATGGCGCCACTTTTTATGAACACATCGCCCTGGCCGATCAGCTTGATGGCCGGCAGACTGATTGTGCTACCCCCGGACAGGGCCTGGCGTCCCTGATAGTGGCCACGGCCGCTCAGCAGTCGATGCAATCCGGGCACGCCGTCCAGGTGGACGAGCTCATTGACCGTGAAGGCCTTGGCGACCTGGCAACCGTGTTTCCCTGGTACTAGTATCCTGTCCGGATAATTCGCCTGCTTTCAGAGCCTGCAGAGATTGTCACAACAAGGCGCAATGCGCCGGGAATATGCCGATATTGACAAGCAGTACAACGCCGTTGTGGCGGTTTCTGCAGGCTCCCGAAGGGCGAACCAGGCAAGTACACTCGCTGCACCACGCCGTATTGACATGTCGACACATGCCGGCGACAGTGCGCCACGATTGTGAACTTGTCCGGCATTACAGAACATGCATAAAATCAGGGAACCTCTGATTGCCTATGGAAGTGCTCCGCGGGAGTCTTTCAATAATCAATCAGAAGATCCCGGACCAGAGGTTCCCCGTACATTGAATACAAGTATCAGCGTGGCAGACACGTCCATGGCAGCAGTTGGGCTGGGGCTATGGAAAATCCCCCGGCAGCAGACTGCCGACATGGTGAACGCAGCCATCGCTGCCGGTTATCGCCACCTGGACAGCGCAGCCGATTACGGCAATGAAGTGCAGGCCGGCGCCGGTATCACTACCGCGGTGGCAGCCGGACACTGCCGGCGGGACGAGCTGTGGGTTACCTCGAAACTGTGGAATACCTACCACCGTCCTGAACACGTCAGGCCCGCCTGTGAAAAATCACTGGCTGACCTGCAGCTCGATTACCTGGACCTTTATCTCATCCACTTTCCCATCGCGCTGCAGTACGTCCCCTTCGAGGAACGATACCCGCCGGAATGGCTGGCTGATCCCGCGGCGGACGAGCCGTCGATGGCAATCGACCCGGTTCCATTGGCGGCGACCTGGCAGGCCATGGAGGAACTGGTGGACCAGGGCCTGGTCAGGCACATCGGCGTCTGTAACTATAACGCCGCGCTGCTTAACGACCTGATGGCCTATGCCAGAATCCCGCCGGCCATGCTGCAGATAGAAGCGCACCCTTACCTTACCCAGGAAAAGCTGCTACGCCTGGCCAACTCTTACAGAGTCAGCGTAACCGCCTTTTCGCCACTGGCCGCGCTGTCGTACGTGGAACTGGGCATGGCCGCCGCCGGGGACACGGTGCTGGACCAGGAAGCGGTAATCGCAGCGGCGCAGCGCACCGGCCGGTCGCCGGCCCAGGTGGTTCTTCGCTGGGGAATACAGCGTGGCACCGCCGTAATTCCCAAAACGTCCAGGCCGGAACGCCTGCAGGAAAACCTGGCAGTGTTCGACTTTGATCTGACCAGCGAGGAAATGCTGGCCATTTCGGCCTTGAACCGGAATCGGCGATTCAACGACCCCGGCGTTTTCTGTGAACAGGCGTTCGGCCGCTTTTATCCTATCTTCGACTGACCGGTGACAACTGCCGTGAAATCGTCCGGGAATGATCACACAGCCATTGCCATCGACGGTGAGCAGTCCTGGCCGGAGGTTTTTCCGCTGGTCTACCGCGCTGCAGACGACGCCGCCGACCTCGTGGCGTTTGCACGCTGGACCAGGGAACATCGCGACCGGCTGCTGACTGAATCCGGCAGACACGGCGCACTGCTGTTCCGCGGCTTTCCCCTGGCCGGGGCCGATGATTTCGACCGCATCGTACAGTCCTTCGATCTCGACAATTTCGCCTACGACAACTCCCTGTCCAACGCCGTCCGTCACAACGTTTCCCAACGGGTATTCACCGCCAACGAGGCACCGCCGGAGATCGCCATTTACCTGCATCATGAAATGGCCCAGACCCCGTTTTATCCGTCTCGCCTGTTTTTTTACTGTGAACAGGCCGCGGAATCCGGTGGTGCCACACCACTTTGTCGATCGGATGTCCTGTTGGCCAGGCTTCAGCAACGTGTCCCTGAGTTTGTCCAACAATGTCGTTCATTGGGCATTCGCTACAGCAATGTCATGCCTGGCGATGACGATCCGGCCTCCGGCCAGGGGCGCAGCTGGCGTCGCACCCTGCGGGTCGCAGACCGGGAAGCTGCCGAGGCAAGGCTGCACCAGCTGGGGTACACCTGGCAATGGCTGAACGACGACAGCCTGCGGGTGATCACTGCGGTACTGCCGGCGGTGCGACCATTGCCGGACGGACGGGAAGTATTCTTCAACCAGGTAATCGCCGCCAGTCGCGGCTGGCAGGATCGTCGGAACCAGGCCAGCAATTCAATTCGCTATGGCGACGGTTCCCACCTGGATAACGACCATCTTGCCATTCTGCATGCACTGAGCGATGAGCTGACCTTTGACCTGGACTGGGAAACGGGTGACATGGCACTTATTGACAACTTCCTGGTAATGCATGGGCGCAGGCCCTTTACCGGCAAACGCCGGGTGCTGGCTTCACTGGCTGCCTAGTGTCCTGTCCGGATAATTCACATCATTTCAGCGAGCCAGACAAGGTCTCTGGCAAGGCGCGGCTCGCTGGCAATGCAGATTCACCTTGTCAAGAGGCGCAACGCGGCCAGAGGCCTTGTCTGACACGCCCTTCGGGAGCCTGGACTCCTCCTCCAAAACTGGACAACCGGCCGGGTTCGGCATAAGGTTTAGCGGATCTTCGGCCAGTGGAACAACTCTGCAAGCGCGTTACCGTGCACCTTGCCGCGGCGCAGTATTGTTGCCGGCCAACACGTATTCGCTTACCGTCAATACTCGCCAACGAGGTCCCGCCATGACAAGACTCAACCTGGTTCTGTTCCTGCTGCTTATTGCTTCCGGCATTGCCAGGACCGCCGAAGCGCCACCGCAGGCCATCACCGCTCCTGTTGCCGATGACATTGCCTACGGGGAGATTCGCGTCGCTGCCAGGGAATTTGTGAGACTGCCTCGAACGCGGGAGTCCGCCTCGCCGCCCCAGACCAACGATGCCCACGCGCGCATCCAGTACCTGCAGCCGTTACCGGACGGCTCCGGTCGCCTGGTGGTCAATGATCTGCGGGGATTGCTTTACCTGATTGACAGTGAAACGGCCGGGGTTGCCCTGTACCTGGACCTCAGGGATCGTGACGTCGATTTCGACGATACCATGTTTCCCAACGAAACCGGCGTTGCCGGTATTGCTTTCCACCCGGATTTCGGCAATGCAGGTCGACCGGGCTTCGGTAAATTCTATACCGCCTACAGTGCCAGTGCGGACAGCGGGGTGGCAGATTACCTGGAGGCTGACGACAACAACCATGAGAGCGTGATTCGCGAGTGGACCGACAGTAACCCCGCCGACAACGTGTTTTCCGGCAGTTCCCGGGAATTGCTGCGGGTCGGCCAGTTTGCCCAGAACCACAACATCGGCACCCTGGCATTCAATCATGCAGCGGATCCGGGCGATGCGGATTACGGCATGCTCTACGCCAGTTTCGGCGATGGCGGCGCTGCCAATGACCCCAATGAAAACGGGCAGGATACGGGCAATCCGCTGTCGTCAATCATCCGCATCGATCCCCTGGCCGGCAATAACGGGCGTGCCTACGGTATTCCGGCAGACAATCCCTTTGTCCACCGGGCAGACGCCGCGCCGGAAATCTGGGCCTATGGACTGCGACATCCACAGCACTTCTCCTTCGACCGGGACGGCTCCATGTATATCGCCGATATAGGCCAGGCCCAGGTCGAGGAAATCAACCTTGGCATTGCCGGAGCCAACTATGGCTGGCGCGTTCGGGAAGGCATGTTCGCCACGGCGTTCGATCCGGTGTACGCAGGGCGGGTACGGCCCAACCCGGCGTACCCCCTCCCGGAGGGCGACGACAGCTTCGTTTATCCGGTGGCCCAGTACGGTCACGCACCCAGTGCCGCGGTCAGCTCGGTGTTTGTCTATCGGGGCGCGGGTATTCCACGGCTGCAGGGCAAGCTGGTCTTTTCAGACATGGTCACCGGCCGGGTGTTTTATACCGACAGCGACGGCCTGCAGCCCGGCCGCCCGGCACCGCTGCAGGAACTGCAGATCGAAATCGACGGTGAAACCCGTAACGTGGCAGCCGCCCTGGGTTTCGGCAATACCTACTACGCCGGCAACCGGGCCGACCTGAGGCTTGGCGTTGACCACACCGGAGAGCTGTACCTGCTGACCAAGGGAGACGGCTGGATTCGCCGGCTGGTCAGCAGGTAGCTGTGGTGGGTAGTTGTGGTGGGTAGTTGTGGTGGGTAGTTGTGGTGGATGAAGGTGTATTCCCGGTACAACGAAGCAGTCGACGTCAAGGATCCTCCACTAATAGTGATGACACAGTTTGAAAGCTGGTTCTGTGGTTGGGGGGGGGTAATGCCAGGGCAAATTGTGTTAACCCGGCTGTTGTGTCATGTTTGATTAACAACAATTGAACCGGCGGTGTCCCTGAAAATCCGCTACTGTAGGTGTAATCGCTACCGGGTCAGGTGGACCCCGGGCTTAAAATAAAAACTGTTCGCCCCAGGGGCGAACCTGAGGAGGCCGAAATGAAGAAGAGACTTGAATGGGGTTCTGCCGGAACCCTGGCTATGCTGTTGGTTGTCGCCCTGTCCGCCCCGATGTCGGTGCTGGCCCAGGGTAACGTGAGACTGTTCAACACCGTCAAGCAGAAACTGGCTGACGGTGAACAGGTGGTGGGTGGCACCGTGGATACCGCCGATCCCGCTATTTACTGTGCCATGGCCAATGCCGGTTTCGATTTCATGTGGATAGAAATGCAGCACAGCCCCTTGAGCTACTCCCAGGTGGCAGACATGATCTGGGCCTGCAAGGACGCTCCGGCGATTCCGTTTATACGTATCCCCGCGGCCACTGAAGGGGATATTCAGAAAGCCACGGATATTGGCGCACTGGGCATCATCGTACCCATGGTGGATGCAGTGGAAGAAGTTGAAGCGGCGGTCACCTTTGCCAAGTACCCGCCCATCGGCAAGCGCAGCCAGGGTGGCGGCCAATACCGTGCCATCTGGGGTAACGACTACCGACAGGCTGCCAATGAAAACATCATGATCGTTGCCATGATCGAACAACCGGAAGGCGTGGACATCATCGAGCAGGTGGCCAATACGCCGGGCGTTGACGTGGTGTTCGTCGCCAGTTCCGACCTGGGCAGTTTTACCGGAAGACGCCAGGGTGACCCGGAATACGAAGCTCTGGTGAGTCGGGTAAAGGACCAGACCCTGGCCGCCGGTCGCCACGTGGGCGGACCCCTGGCCTGGCTGCAATCCCGGGAAGGCTACAGCTTCTTCCAGGGACCCGGCGCCGGTGCCCTCATCCGCACCGGCACGCGGGTGTCCCTGGAATCCGCTGACCCCTGCCGTTACCTGCCATCAGGTGCGGCGCCGGTGGCTGGTGAAGATCCCTGTCCCTAGCATTGCACCTGTGGGTGTATCAGGAGCTGATTGTGCCCCTGGCTGACGTCAGGGACAGCTGACCGCGGTTAAGGTCAGGGAACCTCTGATCAATTATGAATGTGCTCTGCGGGAGTCTGTCGGGCGCCACTGCAAGGCGTCATGCGCCGGGAATGGCCGTCGCCCTTGCCAGGCGCGACAACACCGCACCCGCGGAAGGGTTATGTCGGGTTCCGACACTGAGGAGGCAGGGTTGCCGAGGTCGAGCGCACAGGGATGTGCACCTGGGTTCCCCAAATTCGGGACTCGGCATCACCCCCCAACCACAGAACCAGCTTGCAAACTGAGCCATCACTCTTTTTTCGGCATCCTTGACACCAGTTCACCGAGCCTGGCGCTTTCCTGTCGCTCACCGTCGGACACCACCACCAACAGGTCCCGGTCACACAATTCCAGGGCGACCTGCAGACAGGCACCGCAGGGCCAGGTCAATGCCCCGCCGGTAGGCCTGGAGACCAGGGCGAGAATTTCCGGTTTACCCGACTCGCCGGCTACGGCATTGAACAGAGCAACCCGTTCGGCACACATGGAGAGTCCCAGGGAAATGTTTTCCACCAGTGCCCCCCGGACCACGTGATTGGCATCGGTAACGACGGCCGCCCCCATCTTGAAGCCGGAATAAGGGGCGTAAGCGAGTTTCTGCGCCTCCGCCGCATCGAACAGGGCATCGCGAATCCTGGTGTCTGAATCGGTCATAAAGGTCCTCAGCGGGTTGTTCGTGGGCATGGCAGCAATCCGGTCAGGCATGTTCCCAGCTGGGTGTCGGCCAGTCAATGCGACAGCCTGCACGGGCAATGATATTGTGAATGATTCTTATTTGCGCTAACCTTCCGGTTTATCCTGACCGCTGCTCAACCGCTCGCCGGGGATAACAAACCCGGCTGTTCTGCAGAAGGCTCTGTCGACCGGACAGGAGTAAGCCACCTGCATACAGCCAAGCCTGGCCGTAGCCCTGGGTACAAAGCAGATGGCGCACCAGTACTGGTACGCGTAATTCGTTTATCTGGCAGGCCAACTATTTTTTAAAAGGAATAACGATGACACGGCAACCTGGCAGACTGCTGCCCGTTTTTACCATTTCACTGGCCATTCTTGGCTGCAACAGCAACCCGGGGTACCAGCCCCCCGAACCACCGCCGACAGCGTTGACCGAGACCACTACCGGCGGTGAAAGCAACTACGGCGGTCCGGAGGTGACAGCCCAGGTGATGACCGACGACAAGGCGTTTGTCGCCCAGCTGGGCCTGATGCGCGGTCACCTGCTGGTTGGTGTACAGCTTTACCGACGTGGTGAGCTGGAACAGGCCGCGACCCACATGAAGCATCCGGAAGACGAAATCTACGCGGCGCTGGAACCCGCACTGGTGGCTCGCAACACCCCGGCAATGGCCCAGGAATTGACCGACCTGGCCACGGCAGTCGAAAACGGCATGCCGGTGGGCAGGGTAAACTGGGCCTACCAGGAACTGGTGGAGAAAATTTCCGCTGCAGAACGCGCAGTGGACTTGAGTTCACGGCAGATGGGCGAGGTTATTTACACGCTGGTGACAACTGCAGCGGAGGAATACAACATCGCCCGGGCCGACGACGGCAGCGTGGTCAATGCCCACGAGTACCAGGACAGCCTGGGTTTCGTGGAGGTCGCTGGCGAGTACCTGCTGCAGATACAACAACGGGGAGACGCGCCGCCGATGGCAGCCGCCATCGGCGAACTGCTCGCCGAGGTCAAATCAGCCTGGCCGGACCTGATTCCGCCGGCCAGGCTGGACACCGTTCCCGCTGCCATCTACAGCACAGCCGCACGCATCCAGATCGCCACCCTGCGGCAATAGCAACAGGGTGGCCTGATCCCGGATTCCGTCCAGCCGCGGCATACTGCGGAAAAGCCGCTGCCTGTTGATATTTGAACGGCAGGTTTTTTTGGGCGACGAATCGTCCCTGGTCGCCCGCCGCCGGAGTTCAGCGACCGGTGACGATTATGGTCTGACGTTCCATGGTGGCCCCGGGGGAACTGCCGGTTGCTTCCTGGAAATACCGCTGAAACTCCGGGTTTGGCGTATCCCTGAATCGACCCAATGCCCGCATGTTCTGGTGATGGGTTATGTAGTAGACATTAAAGGCATCGGCCCAGATCGAGACACCGGCCGCGCCCTGTCGCTCGTGATGCGGCACCGCACCCAGGGCCGATTGCATGAACGTATTCCGGCTGGGCAGATCCACCGACCAGGTCGTTACCTCGGCCACCATGCCGGGCTGGGCCGCGGGACCCGGCTTTACTTCATTCAGAATGAGATTGTCGATCTGGGTCGCCGATGGCGTAGCGGATATTTTCGCCGTGAATGCCGCCCAGGTCGCACTGCTGCCCAGTCGCTGGTACAGATCGCCGTAAGACTCATTGTCCTCGAAATACATATTGAATCGATAGACCCCGGCCAGATCCACGCTGTAGGTCGCCTGCTGTCCCATTTCCCGGAGAATTCCCTGCGCTTCCTGCATGTATGAGGCGGTTAACGGCCCCTTGCCGGCAAGTGGCTGGTAGACATTAACCACCAGAATCGCCGCATGACCAAGGCTTGAAATAAAGAGAAAGGTTAGTGCTACGAGTAATCGCATGTTTAATCCCTCTTTCGTGTTGTTGTTGTAGGAATGCCCTGATCAAGCATTCAAGAACCCTGTAATCCCGCAAGGGACCTGAATAATTGACCAGAGATTTCGCAGAAGGCATTGCAAAAAAATGCATGCAGAGCGCTGCGACACTAATCCTACACATTTATTGTGGGATTACAACCGGCGATTTGATTAATCGATCAAAAAGTTGCACTGGGTCTACACTTCATCGGCTTCCGGTCCTCTTCCCGGGAAAACTCCATCACTCACAGATCAGGCCACTGACTTCACCAACAATGCCCCGCTGGTCAGCACTGCAGCATCGAAAGATTTTCTGCACACCCTGGTCAATGGAGCTGCGTCCCATTCTGTGAGACTGTAAACCGAACAGGTGAACTTCCAGCGCACAATCAGGTCAACGGCCATTCCCGCCGCTCGACGCCTTACAGTGTCGCCGGACAACCTTCCTCAGCGCACGTACACTGCTGATCAGAGGCACGTTGAATTGGCCAGTTGTTCTACGCGGCCCGTGTTCTCAATGAACTGCACCCGGAACCGTGGCCCGCTACAACCGCGACGACTTTCACGATACACTTCAACGAATCCCTGAGTATTGCCATAATCATCCAGAGGATGCGTAATGCCCAGCCGCAATCAGAGATCACCGTAACGGAGTCCATTACCATGATCCGGCCCCTTGAATCCGTGAGCCTGCAATTCACCTTGCCAGTCATTGCAACTGTCCTGTTGGCCTTATGCCCGCTGACTTCAGCTTACGGGCAGGTCGAGCGGGATACGCCCTTCTACCCGGAAAACGTCAGTTTCGATCCGTCCATTCCGCTTCCGGAATCGGTCATAGGCCATCCCCTTGGGCATCGTATCGCCCGCAATGACCTGCTGGTCCGCTACCTGCAGACACTGGCCGGGCTGTCGCCGCGCATAACTTCCGAGGTCATGGCCTATTCTCATGAAGGCCGGCCCATCCTGGCGTTGACCATCACGTCGCCGGAGAATCATGATCGCATCGATGAAATAAAGGCGGCTCACATCGCGCTCAGCGATCCGGAAAGCGATAGTGAGGTAGCGGACGATATGCCGGTGATTACCTGGCTGAATTACGGTGTACATGGCGCCGAAGTCAGTTCAACGGATGCGTCCATGGCCGTAGCCTACCACCTGGCTGCGGCACAGGGACCGGAAATCCAGCAGGCCCTGGAACAAAGCGTAATCATCCTCATTGCCGTGTTCAATCCGGACGGTAACAGCCGGATGTCGGCCTGGAACCACATGTACGGCTCCTACGTCCCGGTAACGGATCCCGACCACCGGCTGCACAATACCGCCTGGCCGGGTGGTAGAACCAACCACTACTGGTTCGACCTGAATCGTCAGTGGCTTATCGTCCAGCATCCGGAACCGCGGGGATGGGTGGCCAAGTTCCACGAGTGGCGTCCGAACATCACGGTGGACTATCACGAAATGGGACAGAACAGTACCTATTATTTTCACCCCGGTGAACCGGACCGGACATTCCCTTATATTCCGGATCGCTCAATCCAGTTACTGGACCAGGTATCGGCCCGGGCCAGGTCCTGGCTGGACCAGGAGCAGCGCCTGTATTTCAATGAGGAGAATTACGACAATTACTATATTGGTAAAGGTTCCACGTATCCCCATATGCATGGCAGCATGGGGATGCTGTTTGAACAGGCCAGCTCCGAGGGTCTGCTGGAAACCCCTCATGGCATCCTGTCGTTTCGCGACAATATCCGCACGCAGTATCGTACTTCCCTGGAGATGATAAGGGCGGGACTGGAGCTGCGTACTGACCTGTTACAGTTTCAGCGTGAATTGTCCAGGGAGACAATGGAACTCGCTGCACAGGACGATATCAGGGGATACGTTTTCTCCGTGCCGGGCGACAAGGCCCGCGCCTACCATGCACTCGACCTGCTAAGCCGACACCAGATCCAGGTAAGACACCTGGCCCGGGATATCAATGTGGACGGTTATGCTTATCAAACCGGAAATTCCTACCTGGTGGAAACAACCCAGCCGCAATACCGCATGGTCAAGGGCCTGTTCGAAAAAATCACCACGTTCGAAGACAATACGTTTTACGATGTGTCAGCGTGGACTCTGCCCCTGGCATTCGATTTCGACTATGCGCCGCTTACCTCCCGGGAATTTCAGCAATCCCTGGTAGGCGATCTGGCGGAGGTGCAATTCCCCGCGGAACCGGCGCCGCCGAGAGCCGGCTTCGCCTACCTGTTCTCCTGGACCAACTACTTCGCACCCCGCGCCCTGTACCGGCTGCTGGATGCCGGCGTTCGCCCCAAGGTGGCCACCAGCCAGCTGACCGTGGCAACGATGCGCGGAACCGTCGAACTGGAACGCGGTGCGATTCTGGTTCCCCTGGGCTGGCAGGGAGGTGATCTGCCGGACGACCGGATCCATGATCTGGTCAGCACCATCGCCGCGGAAGACGGTATCCAGGTTCATGCCGTGGGGTCAGGCAGCACACCGTCAGCCGGTATGGACCTCGGCAGCCCCAGCTTCGGCAATATAGAAAAACCCGAGGTATTGCTCCTGGTAGGCCAGGGCATTTCGGCCTACGATGCCGGTGAAGTATGGCACCTGCTTGATGCCCGGATGAAAATACCGGTCCACATGACCGAAATGCGTCACTTTGGCTCACTGGACCTGGAGCGCTACACCCACATGGTGCTGGTAGGTGGTTCTCATGGCGACCTGACGTCCCGGGTCGAGGCCATCGACGACTGGGTGAGAAGTGGTGGTACGCTGATCGGTATTCGCCAGGGTGCCAGCTGGGCCCATGACCGGATACTGTATCCCGATGACGGGCTGCAGCCCGACACCGAAGAACCTGGAGAAGAGGAGCAGGAACGGTTCGACTATGCCGACAAGGATGCCATAGAAGCAGAAAAACTAATCGGTGGATCGATATTCAATGGTGATCTGGATATAACCCATCCCATTGGTTTTGGTATCGCCAATCGCGCCATACCCAGCCTGCGTAACACCCTGATTGCCTTCGACAAACCGGATAACCCCTGGGCAACCGTCATCGAGATTCCGGAAAGTCCACTGCTGGCCGGTTTTTCATCCCGGGAAAACCAGGAGGAACTGGCCGGCAAGGCCTCGCTCATCGCCGAGCGTCACGGCCAGGGCAGCGTGGTGCTGTTCGCCGATAACCCCAATTTCCGTGCCTACTTTTTCGGCACCAACAAGCTGTTTCTCAACAGCCTGTTCTTTGCCACGCTGATTGACCCCCCGAGGAACTGACAGTGACACCGTCTGATCCCGGGAACTCCCGGAAAAGACTACTGAAATGTCCAGTCACAGCCGGATTCAATAACGGCATGCGGACAATGCTGGAATCAATATCAGGCAGGCCAACGCCAGGAACCGGAGTGGCCGGTTGAAAGCAGTTACTAACCGCAGATACGGTACTCCTGACATTCTCCAGGTCGAGGACGTGCCTTTGCCCAAACCTGGTGAGAACGAAATTCGAATCCAGGTCCTAACGGCCGCTGTCAACGATTTCGATGTAGGCATTATCACCGGTCGTCCCTTGTTCATCCGGCTTTTTCTGGGCCTTTTCAAACCTAAAATTCAAATAACAGGATGTGATATCGCCGGGCGTGTCGTGGAAGTCGGCAGCAACGTAGCTCGGTGGCAAGTGGGCGACGAGGTTTTTGGCGATCTTAGCGGTGGCCGCTTTGGTGGTTTCGCCGAATTTGTCTGTTGTAGCGAAAGCCAGGTTATCCGCAAACCTGCAGATCTCGACTTTTTGTCAGCTGCAGGAATTCCCCAGGCGGGAATACTTGCCTGGCAAGGCCTCAACGCGGCGGGCCCGTTGCGTGATGGCCTGACGATTCTTATCAACGGGGCTGGAGGGGGCGTAGGCACATACGGCGTGCAACTAGCCCGACAGCATGCGGTCACCGTGGACGGTGTCGACAGCGGACCCAAGCTGGCAATGTTGAAAAAGCTGGGATTCAGTCAGGTGTTCGACTACCAGGCCGAGGATTTCACCCGAGCGGGCAAGCAATGGGATCTTATTATCGATACAAAAACATCACGTCTACCCGCGTCCATAAGCCGGGCACTCAAACCTGGTGGAACCTACGCCACGGTAGGTGGCAACATGATCAGCATTCTGTTGATGCTGGTCTGTGCCCCGTTCTATAGACTCTTCACCGGTCGCCGATTCAAGCTGGTTGGACTTAAAGCCAATCTGGATCTCGACTATCTGGCCGACCTGGCAGTCCGGGGCGAGCTGGTTACCATCATTGACAGCCAGTTTTCACTGGATGAAATACCTGACGCGCTACACTATTACCTGAGTGCTGCACACCAGGGAAAAATAATAATCAGGAACCTCTGACTGAGTATGGAAATACGCTGGCTTTCAGGCGAGTTCACTGGCAAGGCGCCTGGTAACACATGAAGGACCTTACTACCGGCTCCGTTTCCGGGACGATTCTCGCCATGGCAATCCCGGTTGCGGCGAGCATGCTGTTCCAGACGCTGTACCTGCTGGTTGACCTGTATTTCGTGGCGACGCTGGGTGCCGACGCCGTGGCAGGCGTAGGCGCAGCCGGCACCCTCATGTTCATGGTCTTGGCGCTCACCCAGGTGCTTGGCGTTGCTGCCGTGGCAATGATTTCCCAGGCCGTTGGTCGCCACGGTTATCGTGAACATCATTCTTGCCCCGATACTCATCGCCGGATGGGGGCCCGGCCCGGCGCTTGGTGTCAAGGGTGCTGCCCTGGCAACAACCGTCGCCTCCCTGTTCGGCCTGTGCCTGCTGGTTATCTATTTCCTCAAACTGGAAAAATACGTGGCCTTCGATACCGGTCAATGGCGTCCCCGCTTCCATCTATGGCGACGCATGCTGGAGATCGGTCTGCCGGCGGGCGGCGAGATGCTGTTGCTGTTCGTTTATTTTTCAGCCGTTTACTTCCTGATACAGGACTTTGGCGCTACAGCCCAGGCCGGATTCAGTATCGGCGGGAGGGTTATGCAATCCATTTTCATGCCGACCATGGCTATCGCTTTCGCCGTTGGTCCCATCGTCGGCCAGTCTTTCGGTGCCGGCAATTTTCCGCGTATCCGGGCTACGTTTTTCAAGGGAATAGCTATAAGCAGCGCGGTAATGCTCACCGTGACAGTGATCCTGCAGATCAGCCCCGAAGTTGTGGTCCGGCTGTTTACCAGTGAGGAATCCGTCATTGGGGTTGCCGCGGTCTTTTTGCAGATTGTGTCACTCAACTTCGTTACCCAGGGCATCGTGTTTACCGCGTCAGGTGTCTTCCAGGGCCTGGGCAACACCCGCCCCGCCCTGGTCAGCTCGCTGTTGCGCATCGGCATTTTCGTACCGCTGGCGTTCTGGGCCAGTTCACGGCCGGATTATCGCATCGAGCATATCTGGTACATCTCGGTATTGTCGGTGGTCCTGCAGTGCTGTTTCTCTGTCTGGCTGGTACTGCGGGAGTTCAGGCTCAGACTGGCTGGACGGTGATCCGGCTTCACCCCTGGCCGCGGCGTGGATGCCAGCCAGGCTGCCACCGGGGCAGAGAAAAAGTTTTATTTGATTACACCGACCTGCGGGAGCAAAGCTCGCGACGGTAAGTCCGACCCCTGGCGCTGACATTTTTCGGCCCGGTCTGGTTGTTGCTGGCATGGTGCGAAGGGCGACGGGATTTTCGCAATTTCCGCCTTGATCGCATACGCAACATGGAGTACACCGGCAGGATCTATGCACCGGATCGGGACAAGAGCCTGGCCAGGTATCTCGAAATCGAGGAAAAGAAGCGATGCTGATTCTCAGCTGCAGTCTGCTGCTGGTTGTTACGTGGGTGATGTGAGCGCCAGGACGAGCGACTTTTCCAAGCGGGGATATTGGAGACAGGTTTGCCTTTTCGAGGGCAATTGAAAGTTTTAAACCAGGGAAGCTCTGGAAAAAGAATTCAATGCAGCGAAAAAGGTTGGTTAAAACAGAGTAAAAAGGTAACAAAGACAGCCGAATAAATGATCAGATAAGTCAGAATCGGCGAAAAAAATAAAATCGGCGCCAAACTGTAACAGTTTGACGCCGATTCAATAGCTGACAATCAGCCTTAAAGGGCAAAGTCCAGACTGAGTGAAATCGTCCTTCCGAACGGATCATACAGCCTGGTTTCAAGCCCACCAGGAATTGGCAACCGATCTGGCATCCAGTCAAAAACGTTGTTCACATTCACTCCCACCGTAACGTCCTGGCCAAACCCGAAAACGCTACCTAAAGTATAGCTGTAATTCAGGTCAACCTGATAGCCGCCTTCAACCGAGCTGGGTCGGATGATATTAAGCGTCTCGGGCAGTCCCTCCCGGGGGGTGGTAATAGGTGCGTTACTATTGAACTTGATGTCCGATGTGTAGCGCGTCATAACTCGAGCTCTATGATCTCCAATCAGCCAATCAAGGCTAAGATTGGTTTTCCACTCCGGTAAAGGTGGTGCCTTGGCAGTCTGGCCATTCTGGAAGCCAACTGCGACGAAGGAACCGTCCAGGGTATCGAAGATATATTCATCGATATAGGATGCTCTGAAATTTACACCGAACTGCCCCAGGTTATCCGTGTTCCAGCGATAGTTGGCGGCATAGTCAAAAACCTTGACAGACACCGATTCAACATTCTCAGGTACCTCGATAAACAGAGTCGCGTTTCGAAGTTCATTTCGGGTTACCAGCGGATTGGGGTTGGCATCAAGCCAGGCGTTAGCAGCAATTCGGCTCGGCGTCCCCGGAGTAGGATCATAGTTGTCCACAGTATAGCCCGTGGCCTTCAGCATCCGGGCGAAGTCATCTAGCACGATATCGATACTGTCGGGAGACACGATGCGGCCATCGTACTTAATGACCTGATAGTCGACGCTCAAGGACAGATTATCGATAGGCTCGAAGGTAAAACCAAAATTAATGATTTCTGACTCTTCCGTGTCCAGGTTCGGGTTAGGTGAGTTACAGGACTCCACCCCTAACAGAGTGGTTCCGGTAATCGGGTCGGCGCCATCACGCTCAGTTGTACAATTGGTCAGGCGTAAAGCCCCGATCTGAGATGGCGCAGGTGCCAGGAAGCCTTCTCCCCAGGAGGCTCGAAGGGCCAGGGAATCAAGTGGTTGATAGCGCAAGGCAACTTTCGGCGTTGCCGTCGGGATGCCGATTTCCTCAAATTTCTCGTATCTGCCTGCTACCTGTGCGGACAGGTTTTCCAGTATGGGAATCTCCAATTCCAGAAAAGTCGACTTTACATACTGCGTATCGTAGGTTTTTGGCGGTTCTCCACGTCCCGGCGCTCCCAGCGTGGTTGTCCAGTTATTACCGATTCTGTCAATATACCTTGGCTGAGAGGTATCGATAAACTTTCTGGCGTGAACACCATAGGCCAATTGCAAAGGTCCGGCCGGTAAGTCCAGCACTTCACCCGTGACATAGGAGTCGAAAGTCATCAGCCGGTCTCGATTGAGCTCCTGGTCTGTATTAGTAAACATCCAGTCCAATACTTCCTGTGAGTTACTGGTTACGCCGGCGACATAGTGAGGAGAACGAGGATCCGAGGATAACAGAGGGTTGTAATACTCGTTACCGTTGGGCCCGCCCTCGCCGTTCATGGCCGCTACCCAATGGGTGTATTGGGGCTCATAGGTCTGGTAATTCCATCTTCTGGTCTGATAGGTAAATGACGTTTCACCACTCCAGCTTGAATTACCAAAGTCGTAATTGAATCTCAATTTGGTCCGGTCTGTTACAAAATTTGAGTCATCTTCCGCGGACCCATAACCAGCCACGTAGCCCGGCGTGGTTCCTGGCCCCTGTCCGTACCCACTGACCAGGCGCAGGGCGAGAGGGAAAACATCCTCTCCCCAGGGATTCGCCGGATGGCTTGCCGGCATTACCATGGAGGGTTTCCAGGCACTGGAAACAGGGCTCATGGGCTCCGTAATAAAAGTTGACAGACGATCGTTGTAGCCGAATTGCAGCTCGGTTTGCAGCCAGTCAGTAGTCTGCCAGGTCAGATTTGCCCAAATCGCTTTTTCCTCTTGCGGGCGAGTGAACTGAATCCATTGGCCGTAATTGAAAACACAGCGATCCTGCGTTGCACTGATAGGAGTAAACCGGCCGCTGGGGGCGAAGCCGCGCCGGCCCTTGACATCATTCCCTTCGTTAAAAGTACCGCAGGACGGGTCGACGAGGGAAGCGCTCGAATCAAGGGTTCTCCAGGTACCGGCAGGACCGTCCTGAAACTCGTCGTTTTCAATTGCCAGGTATTCGCCTCGCTCATGACGCATCAGCGGTGTGCTTTTTGTAAATTCTGCAGCAACGACCCAGTTAAGGTTTTCCCAGGAACCCCCGTATAACACCGAGGACCTCATCTGTTCCGTATCCCCGCCATCATCTCTCTGATAGAAGGCATTGGCCCTGATGCCATCATAATTCTTAATAGGGATAATATTGACCACACCAGCTACCGCATCTGCACCATACAGCGCTGCGCCACCGTCCAACACCACTTCCATACGGGAAAGCGCAATACTTGGCAGCAGGGCGCCGACTTCCGACTGGTTAACCACTCGACTTCCATCCAGCAAGGTCAAAGTACTGCTGTCACCAAGACCGCGCAGGTTGAAACCGGTGGAGGTTCCGTCCTGACCGCCCCCGGGCCCGCCGAGAACGTTGGATACGGTATCAGTATTTGCAGTAAACGTCAGATCTCGCATGTAATCACCGATTCTGACACTGCCCTGGTCTGCAATACTTTCTGAAGTAAGCGTTTCAACCGGTGAAGCACCGTTGAAGGAGCTATTGCGGATGAAGGAACCGGTTACGATTACCTCTTCTATGTCTACATCGTCATCTTGTTGTGCCATCGATACGTTTGCCTGGGATAGAGCCAGAACGATACCGGTGAATAGTAATTTCCTGCGAACTCCAGATTTTTCTCTTGGATTTAGCATTTGTGGGACGCCTCTTAGTTATTTCGTTATTTCGTTATTTCGTTATTTCGTTATTTTCTCAAAGAAAACTTGATAGTAGATCTCTTTTCGGCAGCAGTCGGATTTTTGTTAGCCTACTACTTTATTAGGTTTATTAGCTTTATTAGCCTACTAGTCTGCAGAAGGCGAACAATATCTCCGATACGCAAGGTTGTCCAGTTTGTTAAGGAACCCATTAGTCACCCAGATTCCCGAGTAAACCATCTGCCTTCGCGCCGCAAGGTGTTGCCAATCAGCCCACCATCCCTCATGGAGTTCCGGTCAGACTTTTACCGGACCGGGAGCACCCCGCTCCGGAACCGGCTGGCCGACTACCCATAAGATAAACAGCCTGAGCCCGTTGAAACCCCGCATTTTCAGTTACTTGAGAATAACTTGAGGAAGCCTAACCAGCCAGATATATATAGTTTATGGCCATCTGCACTGCATAAGCTTGCGAATTGTGAAATTTCATTGACTGATTCTGAAATTTACTCACCAAAATCAACAGAAAGGTGATTATTGCTGACAAAAAGGTCAAATTATGCGGCCATGCCCACTTTAAGTGCGTTCTGACTAATCAGGGCCATAGGATAGCACGCTAACGGGAGTTAACGGAGATTTTGTGGAGGCCAACGAAGTAGGGGCGTCAGGCCACCGGGCCAGGCAGATCGCGATTGGCGTCGTCGCGCCAGCGGGCAACCAGGCAGAGTTTACCGGCCTCGTCGGAACGGATCGAACGTTCGGTCAGTGACCGGCTGAGCCACGCTGAGAGTAGCGGCATCGCGGTCAAGCTCATCCATGTAATCCGCCACAGTCATGCAGGTTCGCCGGGGAATCCGGGATCCCGTCCTGGTCCGCTCGTAGCAGTAAATTTTCTCCCGCAGGGGCTTGTCCAGGTTGTACTGGTAGACCTCCTGGTCGGACAGGGATCGGGACACGGTGCGCTCTCCCGTTGAGCAGGCCGCTAACGGGGTCAGCAGGATGGCCATCAAAGCCACGGAATTGTATCGTTGCATAGCAGTCACCTTGGCGCCAGGGGCCGCAGCCTGCGGTATTGGTTGTCAGTAATTAAAAGGCAAACATTACCTGCCAACGACGAAACCGGCGGGCAATCCTCACTAATATGATGCGCTTTTCAGGTAGAAATTGCCATCCCGATCCACGTCATTGTGTCCGTATACGGCAATACAGGGTCTTCGGCCTGATGACCGAGCAGGTCTTCAACGGGCAGTTTTCCCTGTTCCTCAATTGCGAAAATTTTGGCGATACCCGTCAGACCCGGGATGGTCCGATCTATACAGGTCCCATCACCAACCCGGATTTTAACGACATCTATGCGCCACTTATGCGCCACTGGATGGATTTGTGGTCAACGGCGGTGTGAAGATCACTTTTTAACCACCTTGCCAGACCTTCAACGGGATTGCCTGGCACCCCTGACAGTTCCCCGCCTGTCCGCCGGGGGCCAGTCGTCGCCACGAAGTTCCGCCATGGTCATGCCGTTCACCCGGTCGATGGCCGCGGCAAAGGCCCGCGTACTTCGGGCCAGGCCGCTTGCCGGCACCAGCTCGGGAATATCCAGCGAAGTGTGATAGATAATATGGTCGATGATGTGGAAAGAAGGGGCATAGTTGCCGTCCTTGGGCCCATCTTCCATGGCGTAGACCGATACGCCGAATTCCTGCAAGGTGTCGAAAACCATGGTTTCGAAAGCCACGCTGCCCAGGGCATTCCAGCGGAATGCGCCCAGGGCGTTGGTTGGCGTCAGGGAATCGTTATACAGGTATAACAGGGTCTGCGAGGGGTGCTCCATAGTCAGCTTCAGCGCTACCCTGTGCCAGGGATAGGCATCGTTGATCCCGACACCGGCACGCCCCCGCGCCACCTCGCCGTGATGGTGATCGGAAAACTGGATAAAGCGCATGGTACGTGGTCGCTGGTCCATCGGCCTGGCGGCGAAGAAACGCGCCAGCTCCAGGGCGCTGGCCATGCCGGCGGCATTGTCGGAGGCCGCCTGGAAGTAGCCGTCGGTATGGGTCATCACCACGATTTCCTCTTCACTCATTCCCGGCAGCGTGGCAATGGTATAAGCGGTTTCCACGTTTTCAAGATGGTCCACTTCCAGGCGAAAACGGACTGTCACCGTTTCACCGCGATCCAGCCGCTCCCGTAACGCGAATCCTTCATCCATGCTCAGGGTGAAGTGCGGTACTTCGGGGATTCCCCCTTCCGGTTGAAACTGACCGTTGCCCGGCACCCCCATCACGTTGATGACCATGGCCGCGCCCTGCTCCACCGCCCGGGTATTGGCATTAAACAGATTGGCGCGACCGCTGGCGGAATGACTGCGCCCCCCGGGCACGAAGGCACTGTAGATGACCACCGCCTTGCCGGCCACGTCACGGCCGATAAAGTCCGCCCCGGCACCCAGGCCCACCCAGACAGCCTCCGCTTCCAGGGCGCGTTGGCCGGTTTCCCGGGTGCCCGCCACGGGGAACGCGGTGTTCAGGTCGATCCTTTCGCCGCCGGACGCGGTGTAGCTGGCCGCCCAGTCCCGGGGTCGCCAGTCCGCAGGCAAGGTGTAGGGAAAGTGCTCGACGGTCAGACCGAGCCGCTGAAACTCGGTGGTCATATAGGCCATGCCCTCGCGGTCCGCCACGGTGCCCGGCAGGCGGCCCCACCACCTGTTGCCCCGGTCACGGTAGTCCACGGCAATCTCACCCAGGGCAATGACGTGTTGTTTCATGCGGTCACCGTCAATCCGCGCGTATTGCTGTTGTCCGGGAGTCAGTGGCCAGTCGGGATACTGGCCGTCGCTGAACAGCAACATGTCGCGGTCCCGGGGTAACCCCTGGCCAAAAGTCTTTTCCACTTCCGGGCCGTAATCGGTCTGGCCGGACAACTCCGGAGGAGCGACAAGCAGGAATACCAGCAAGCAGGCATGCAGCGTTGATCGTGTCATTGTATTTATTCCTGAAAGCAGAACCTTCGCAGACCATAGTCCCCGAAACAGCAATCTCGGGCTCGACCGTGGCTCACACATCTTCGAAAAGAAGTCGAAGATGTGTCCTGTAGTTCTGCACTTGTTGAATGAGTGGTTGATTATCATCGGCCGCCAGGGCGAGAATGATGCCACCCTCCACAGAGCTTGTGAACATATCTGCCAGCGAGTCCAGATCGATATCCATTTTCGGTGAGTATTTATCGGTTATCAGTTCAAGACGGGATTTGATTATGCGACGCCATTCCAGCATGCCTTCCTTGAGTCGCTGGCGAATTTCGGGATCGAACTGGCCACGCTCGTAGGCAAAAGCCGCCGCAAGACAACCCGGATGGACATCGGTGAGACCCGCCACCATTTCGGTAAACAGGTTCAGGAAGATCAAAGCGCGTTGCAGGGGATCCTCGCTAAGCGTGTCAGCCCGGTTGCTCAGATCAATGAACACATCCGTATCCATCTGGATATAGCGATCGATCAGAGCCCGGGCAAGATCCGATTTACCGTGGAAATGGTAAAAGAAACCGCTCTTGGTGATCGCCGCCTTGTCGATGATTTCTTCGATTGTCGTGCCAGTGAACCCCCGCTGCAACACCATGGCCTCGGCGGTGGACAGAATGCGTTCCCGACTGCTGTTTGCCCGGGTGCTCACAATCGTATCCTTTTCAGGGTAAGTAGAGGAAGAAAGTTAACTATACCATTGGTAAAGTTAAAATCTAAATTGCGCAGCAGATTCCCTCCCCGAACCTGATGATCTTAATTAACCCTCTGTTTTTTCAGCCTTTTATTGGTTCCGTCAAGGTACGCATTTTCATACCGACGGTCTACTGGTTTTCACTGCACGGCACTACTACACTTCACGGTCATCGTCTGCCGGGTTTTTGACCGGTTTCTGCCGGCGAGCACAATACGATTTCCGGGCAGAGCAGCCCGGGTCCATTCATCCGAGGAGGATTGCAGCGATGAAAAGTTTTTCCTTACAAGTCGCCGTTTATTTAACCATTGCGGTCACCTGTATACCGGCCGGTGTGCAGGCCCAGACCGACAGCGTCCCGCTTTATGAAGACCTTGGGAACTATCACCTGGGCATCACTACCACCATCCCGCTGGCCCAGCGTTATTTCGACCAGGGTATTCGGCTCTATTATGCCTTTAACCATGCTGAAGCGATTCGCGCGTTCCGTGAAGCGCAACGTCTGGATCCGGAATGCGCCATGTGCTGGTGGGGAGAGGCACTGGCATGGGGCCCGAATATCAATCTGCCCATGGACACCCCTTCAGCGCAGGCTGCCTTTACCGCTATCAATGCCGCCAATGCACGCCGATCAGGCGAGTCCTCCCGGGAACTTGCCATGCTGGATGCTTTGACGATGCGCTATTCAGCCGATGCACCAGAGGATCGTGCTCACCTGGACCAGGCCTATGCTGAAGCGATGGCCGCCGTCGATGCCGACTATCCCGATGATAATGATGTGTCGGTACTTTACGCCGAGGCGCTGATGAACCTGCGTCCCTGGGACTACTGGACAGAACAGCGCAACCCCAGACCCGGCATCGATATCGCACTTGATCAACTAGAAGCCGTGCTGGACGCCAATGCAAGCCATCCGGGGGCCTGTCACTTTTACATCCACGCCGTGGAGGAAGTTTTTCCCGAGCGCGCCGTACCCTGTGCCGAACGCCTGGCCGAGTTGATGCCGGGAGCAGGACACCTGGTGCACATGCCGGGTCACATATACATCCGCGTGGGCCGTTACCTCGATGCGGTGGAAGCCAATCAGCATGCAGTACATGCCGACGAAACGTACATCCAGGATCAGCGCCCGGGCATGGGCATGTACACGGCCGGCTACTATCCACACAACTATGACTTCATGGCCTTCGCTGCAATGATGATCGGCCGTGGTAACCTGGCTGTCGAATCAGCAACAAGGGTAACCTCACTGTTGCCGGCGGAACTTTCTGGCGGTCCCGGTATGGATTTTCTTCAGCACTGGTCCGTACGACCCCTGCAGGTGCAGGTGCGCTTCGCCCGCTGGCAGGACATTCTCGGCATGTCCGCGCCCGCCGATGAAAATCTTTACGCCCTGGGCATCTGGCACTATGCCAGGGGTCGGGCCCTGGCTGCTACCGGGGCCATCGACGAAGCCAGTAATGCGCTGCGGGAACTCCGGCGCATAGCCACCAATCCCGGCATCGAAGGATTACGCATGGAATTCAACCAGGCCAGTGATCTGCTGGCCATAGCTGACCAGGTGCTGGCAGGCTGGATAGCCTTCCACGACGGCAACCAGGATGCTGCAATCGCAGCATTGGAGACCGCCGTACAGCTTGAAGATGCCCTGCTATACGGCGAACCACCCGAGTGGTCGGTTCCCACCCGGCAGGATCTGGGCGCCGTGCTGTCAGCTGCCGGACGAGCAAGTGAGGCGGAAGTGGTGTTTCGCCAAGACCTGGCCAAGTTTCCCGAAAACGGCTGGTCGCTGTTTGGCCTGATGCGCGCCCTGGGACAACAGGAAAGATGGCCTGAGGCCAACCGATTAGAACAGGATCTGGCCCGGGTCTGGACTACCGCGGATGTAAACCTGGAGTCGGTTTTTCCCGGACTTCGATAGTCCGACAATCAGGCCAGGGAACCTCCATACTTAATCAGAGGTTCCCTTGTATTGGCCAAACCTGCCCGGGAAGATTACTCTACGCGTTATTTGTCGGCTCGCGTAGCCAGGGAAGTGATTCATGAAGTTTCTTTTTGTCTCCTACGATGGCCTGATCGGGGACCTGGCCTGGAACGTGATCAAGGAAGGTCACGATGTGAAGTATTCCATCAGGAATCCCGTGGACCGGGAAGTCGGGTCCGGTTTCGTCCCCATGGTGGAAGACTGGAAAGCCGAAGTCGACTGGGCCGATGTGGTCGTGTTTGACGACGTGCTGGGCATGGGGACGGAGGCCAGAAAACTCAGGGATAGGGGCAAGCACGTCGTGGGCGGCACGCCCTACACAGACATGCTCGAGGACGACCGCTCATTCGGTCAGGAAGAGCTGAAGAAACACGGCATATCCATTATCCCTTACCGGCATTTCGACAGTTTTGACGAAGCCATCGCCTTTGTCCGGGAGCATCCTTCCCGCTATGTCATCAAGCCCTCCGGTGAAGCCCAGAACATGAAAGGCCTGCTGTTTATCGGTGAGGAGGAAGACGGCTCCGATGTCCTGCAGGTCCTGGAAGACTACCAGCAGGCCTGGTCAAACAAGATCCCTACGTTTCAGTTACAGCGCAGGGTTGACGGTGTCGAGGTGGCGGTAGGCGCGTTTTTCAATGGCAGCGAATTCGCCTACCCCATCAATATAAATTTCGAACACAAGAAGCTGTTCCCCGGAGACCTGGGCCCGTCCACGGGGGAAATGGGCACTGCCATGTTCTGGTCCGGGCCAAATCGCATTTTTAACCAGACCTTGAAAAAACTTGAAAGCAGGCTGGCCGAGGAAGGCTATGTGGGATACATCGACCTGAACTGCATTGTCAGCGGCAGCAATATCTATCCCCTGGAGTTCACCGCCCGGTTCGGCTACCCCACGATCTTTATCCAGCAGGAGGGCATCACCACGCCCATTGCCGAACTGCTATATGGGCTGGCCAGTGGTACGCGAAAAACTTTCCGCACGCGCACCGGCTTTCAGATCGGTGTCCGCATCGTCGTACCTCCTTTCCCATTTTCAGACCCGGAGACTTTTGCCGTCAAGTCCAAGGACACCATCATCCACTTTCGCAAGAGTAAGGAAGGCGTGCATTTTGAGGACGTGAAGCTGGTCAATGATGAATGGGTTATCACCGGAAACTCCGGTGTCATTCTCGTCGTGGTGGGCATCGGACCGACGATGAAACAGGCGCAGCGCCAGGCCTACTCCCGGGTGAGGAACCTGATCATTCCACACATGTATTACCGGGTGGACATCGGCGATCGCTGGTTTGAGGACAGCGACAAGCTGCACAGCTGGGGTTACCTGCGGGAATCATGATTACCTTCACCTCGGAAATCGCGGAATGCCGGCGATTGTGGGAGCAGTTCAGCCCGCACCTGCGTGCCTGGGACGACTGGGAACTGATGAACGCCTTCCATGACCAATCCCGGTTTCTGCCAAGGTTCATGACCCATGAATCCGGCGGCTCAATGGATGGCCTGATTCCCCTGGTGGAAGACACCACCGACGGCAGCCATGAGCTGTTCGGCGGGTCTTACCCGGACGGCCGGGTACTGTGGATACGCCCGGAAGACTTTCCGGAATACTTTGCCGCCCTGCCGGCGCATACTGATTTCTTCGACCTGGACGGCCAGTGGGTGGACGCGCTGCTGGCACGGTTTCCGGAGTATGCAGCCAATTTTGCCGAACAGGATGCGCAATACTACCTGGTTCCTGCCGATTTTCAGTACGATTTCCACCATCATATCCAACAGAAGTTCTCCAAGGACAAGCGCAAGGGCTTTCTTCGGGATGTCCGGAAAGTGCGGGAATGGTTCAACCCGGAACTGGTGTGGAACGATGCGGACGAGACCGAAACTTTTTTCCGCCTCAGCGTGAAAAATTTCGGCGCTGAATCCGACCATGCCAGCGAGTCCGGCCGGCAGGAAGTCAGGCGGGTGGTGAGGGAGCTGCAAAAGCTTGGCTACCTGAGAACCCTGGCAATCAGCATAAACGGGGAAAAGCAGGCGGTTTCCCTGTCGGCACACTACCGGACCACGTGGGTGTCCCTCTACGCGGCCAGCAACAACGACTTCGACAGCCTCGGTAAACTGCTCAACATGGAAACCATTCAGGAAGGCTGCCGGCACCGGGTAGACGAAATCAATTACATGACCGGCATGTCCTGGAAGGCTGCCTGGCACATGCAGGTGAGACCATGCCGAACCCTGCGCAAACCGGCCAGGGAACCGGGTAGTTGAAGGCGACTTTACCGTTGCCGGCCGACAGTCCCTCAAGACTCGAAACAGCGGGAAACGAGGGACAGGAAATGTCACCTGGCGCCAGTGCTATCGCCGTGCACCGAAACGTCGCAACGGCAAAGTCGTGCGGTGTCCGGGTCGGTGCTATAGCGCCGGTTCGGTCCCGGCCAGCCGCTGCAGTAACCGGGCTTCCTCGCTGTTGATTTCTGCCAGGATCTGGTCCCTGAATTCATCACGGTTAAGGGATTCCTCGACCTTCAGCAACAGCGCATCGACACTGACACCAATGATGATGCCGACAACGGCACCCACCGCGGCTCCGGCGACGGTACCGGCGCCGGGGACGATGGAACCAATGGCACCCCCAGCAGCAGCGCCGGCGGCACCGGAGGTTGCCTTGGCGACCGCCGCCTTGGTCATGGCCTGTACCGCCAGCTTCAGCGAGCCCTTGGCGGTAAGCTTGGCGACAACAGTGGACGCGATCACCGCACTGATGGCACCGGCACCGGCTCGCACGTCGGTACCATTGTCCGGCAACAGGGTGATTTCCGGAACGCCAGGCAACGCCAGGCTGTCCAGAGAACGATTGTCGACAACCCGAACCTCGCCATCGGACGCGTCCACCCTGTTCGCCGCAAGCAGTTCATCGACGCTGGCCCGGTATTCCTCGCGCAGCCTGGCGTCTGTAGCCAGCAACTGATCCACCGCCTGTTGATACGCGGCAAACGGATCACCGGCGGCAAGATAATTGTTCAGGTCATCGTGAAGCTTCTGTTCCAGGTTGCTGGTGAGCATGGCCCCCAGGCGCAGGTACTCGGCAGGCAGGCTGTAATAATGATCGAGGTAAACCTCGACATTGTCCCGTAAACCGGTAAACCCCTGCTGCGCATACTGTGCCACCTGCAGCCTTGATTGTTCCAGGGCCAGGTCCAGGTTCAGGCGAGCGCTTTCGATGGCGGCAATGGTGCCGACTGCAAAGTAGCGCTCCTCGATCTGCTCAACATTTCTGATCGCTTCCTGTTCTGCCGCCATGACCGATTCCGGTAATTGCGGAATGGCAAGCAGCGCGTTCTCCACGCTGACCAGCAGGCGGACATAAACGAAAACGAACAGCACGACAAAAACGGCTGTCGCCCGTGCCGAGGCTGACACTGAAACCGGTGCCGGATCCTCGCGGTCCTCAAGTGGATTAATAACTCGTCGGTATTCGCCGGGTGGTACCAGGAAAGCCGACAGGGACAGATTGAGGTTGAAGATCATTGCCAGGCTGGATGCCGCGACAATCAGTGATGCCCACAACCCTTCCCCGCTTACCTGGTTGAAGGCAAATACCCGTAGCTGGTGATAATAGTCAGCCCAGCGCTGGGCCAGCTGTGCCAGCAGACTGGCCTGATCGCTGATCGGCGTGGCCGCCACGGACCCCAGCAGTGACGACATGGTTTCCCTGCCAGGTTCCGCGGAACCGGTAAACACAAGTGCCAGCAGGTAGGCCAGTGTCAGTGACGGAGGCACGATCCAGCCGGTCAACTGCAAGGCCCGATGGGTAACGATATAGGGGCGGAATTCCTCTGCAGCCAGCCTTCGCATTTGCCGGAAAGCCAGCAGTACGGCCGGTATGGCTACCAGGGTGAACGTCCATTCAATAACGGTGAACGTGGAAAACCAGAAAAGGGTAATAAAGCCGAAGGCGATACTGTAAAAGATCCATAGCAGCCCGATAACGATACGGCCATTCAGGACACGATACAGTATGCCGCTCTGCCGGAATGCGCTCAGACCGTGAACACGACGTATGGTTATACGATACAGTCCAAAGGCCAATACCGGTAATCCCGCATTGGCCACGCCGGCGATCAGCAACCACAGCGGACCGGTTTCGACGCGGCTGCTCAGTACATAATTCAGCCCCAGCCAGGCTGCTGATAACAGGAAATAGCGCATGGTTTGCAACATGTAGTCAGCATAGCCCATCGTACCGCCGGCCTGAAGTAGTAATGACACGTTTGCAGTGAAAATTACCATCTGGAAGGCTTGCTGTTTCTTCAACCAACGGGAATGCCGGTCCGACAGTAAGGTAACCTCTGATCAATTAGGGAATTACTCCCCTAATTGATCAGAGGTTCCTAAGGTATTCCTGGCCGGAAGCACACCCGTTTTGCAGCCATGGCAACACGGAAAGTCCTGTTTAGGCTTCGTGGATATATTTACTGTGCGTTGGCCGGTGTCGTCTTTTTCATGAGTGCGATTCAATGGCTTTTCGGGTTTTCACAGAATCCCGACTTATTGACCGACCATTCACACTACGCCAATCTGGGGTTTGCCCTGCTTCCCCTGTTCTATGGCATGGCTTTCAAATGTCTGTTCTATTCAGCCGAACAGAAACTTGCCTGGAAATACACTGTGGGATAGCGCAATGACCTGACAAGGTTTGCTGAAAACGGTTGCAGTAACCCGGGCACCGGGGCCGGCAGGACCACTCGCCAGTGCAGCAATGGTCGCCTGGTCCCGGTACCCTGAAAATGGCTCAGTCTATACGGCGGTCGATTCTGCGTCCCTTGCGGTCGAGATGCCGGTCAATGCGATCGCCACGGCGATCCAGGCGGCGGTCGATGACATCTCCCTTGCGATCCAGCCGATCAGACAGTCGCTCCCGTCCGGCACGATCGGCCTGACGTGACTTGCGGTCCAGTCGATTGTCTATGCGGTTGCCCTGGCGATCCAGGTGCCCATCGATTCGATCACCCCGGTTGTCCAGGCGTCGCTCGATACGATCGCCGCGATCGTCCAACCCCGCGTGTTCGGCGAATCCCGCCTGGGCGTAAACTGAAAGTCCAATTACAGCAATGGTGGTTGTCAGTAACCTCATAACCTGTCTCCTGTTGGTCTGTGGCGCGACGCCTCTTCAATAGCGCCTGTTCGCCCTGTAGTCCGAACAGGCGCCATTCATTCGACACCTGTTACTGACTATAACGCGCCAACGGTAAGCCGGTTGACAACCTGCCTTGATCCGGGGGTTCTCTATTCTCCTTCCTGGGGGATGGATGTGGTGATAACCGGCCCCATGCCCATGATCTGCACCGTTACCTCTTCATCTTTCGCCATGTCGTAATGGTGTCCATTGGGTGGCTGATAGACGAAGGTGCCGGCAGGGATTGGCTGCATGTTGTCGGGATCGTAAACGTCCGCCTCGGGTCCGGAGGATACCCACCAGGTCCCCTTGATGACAGTGATGTACCGGGCCGTGCTGTGATAGTGCGGTCGACTGCCGGCACCCGGCGGGAAGGTAATGCGGATTACATAAAGACCGGGTTCGGACGGGTTACCGACGATATTGATGCTGCGCCTGCCTTCCGGTGGCACCAGCTTGTCGGGGGTTCCCAGGACGAAACCGTGCTCGTCCGGTGCCAGACCTTCCTGGCCCCAGGCTGATTGCATTGTGAAAAGCAGGAAGGCTGCGAGGCTGGCGATACCGAGCAGGCTTTTTGGCAGAACGTGTGTATGAGTCATGAACAATCTCCTTTGTTGTTGCTGTTCCAGGGAACCGAGGTAGCGGTATCTTGCCGGGTCTGTCAATTTCCTGTCAGTTATATTGGCCCTGTGTGCTGGTGCCGGATTGTTGGTAAAAGATAACACGCCCGGGGTACCAGCGGAACCAGCCAGCAGCACCCGGTAGACCTTTGCGTCATGCTGTGGAATCATGACTTGCAGAATTGCCGGCGCCACCGCCTTAGGAAACCTCTGATTAATCAGGGAAGTGCTCTGCGGGAGTCTGTCAGGCGTGAGGGGCCTGGGCACGTTCAAAGGAACGCCCGGACACCGGCTGGTCCCGGGCAAACACGCAAAAACACGAGGAACCCTGTGCCATGATCAAGCTGAACGCTGCTGCCGGCCTTTCTATTTACGGCTCGACTTTTTTCGGCATTTTTTTACTACTCATTCCCGTTACCGCCTCTGCGCAGCCTGCCGACAGTGGCAGTGGCGTCGACTGGCCCCTGTACCGGGGCAGCCTGACCGGAACCGGGTACTCCAGTCTCGACCAGATTACCGCGCAGAATGTCTCCCGGCTGGATACCGCATGGGTTTATTCCCTGGCCGGAGACACCGGAACCGCGCCACGACCGAATTCCCAGGTGACACCCATCGTGGTGGACGGCGTCATGTACCTGACCGCCGCGGATCGCGTGGTGGCACTGGACCCGGTCAGCGGTGAGGAAATCTGGCGCTACCACAGTCCAGACGGCCGCCCGTCCCGCCGCGGCGTTGCCTACTGGCCCGGCGATCCGGGTACGCCGCCGCGGATTATCTTCACGGTGGGCACCAGGCTGATGGCTCTTGAGGCGGCTTCTGGCCGGCCAGTGGCCGGGTTCGGGGGAAACGGCGAGGTGGAACTCGGTATCCCCTATCTTTCCGTACCGCTGGTGTACGAAAACATAGTCGTCATTGGCGCGAATACGCCACCGGGTCAATCCGGGGGTATCGGCAATCCCCGGGCTTACGATGCCCGCAGTGGAGAACAGCTGTGGGAATTCAGTTCCGTACCGCAACCCGGCCAGCCGGGACACGACACCTGGGAAGGTGACAGCTGGGTGGGCCGGCTGGGTGCCAATGCCTGGCCCTTTTATTTCACCATGGACCGCGAGCGGGAACTGTTGTACCTGCCACTGGCATCGCCAATTCCCTTTGCCTATGGCGGCGACCGGGGCGGTGCCAACCTGTTTGCCAACTCGCTGGTCGCGGTGGATATTCGCAGCGGCGACTACGTCTGGCACTTTCAGACCATACACCACGACCTGTGGGATCATGATCCTCCGGCACCACCGACGCTGTTCGATATCGCCACCGACGACGGCAGCATTCCGGCCCTGGCCGTCACCACCAAGTCAGGGTACCTGTTCGTGCTTGACCGGGCTACCGGCGAGCCGGTCCACCCGATAACGGAGCGCGCCGTGCCGGTCAGCGAGGTGCCCGGAGAACAGGCGTATCCCACCCAGCCTGTGCCGACAGTAACTCCGCCCATGGCGAGAGTGAGCTACAACCCGGCGGACCTGGTCACTGCCGCCGATACTTCCACTGCCCATGCGTCGGCCTGTGCCGCGCTGGTGAACGATGTCGGCACCCTGGTGAACGACGGCCCCTACACGCCCTGGGTGTATCGCCCCGCCGGCGCCACGGACAGAACCACGCTGTTATTCCCGGGCCTGGGCGGCGGACCCAACTGGGGTGGCGTGGCCTACGACCCGAACTCCCGCCTGGCCTTCGTGTTCGCCGCCGATGTCGGTACCCTGGGATGGATGGAGCCGGCAGCGGACGATACAGCACTGCCCTATCGCCGCAGTGGTCCGCGCCCCGGCAGCTTTCAAGTGGTGATCGACGGACAGGCCCTGCCCTGCCAGAAACCACCCTGGGGTCGGCTCAGCGCGGTGGACACGGAAACCGGCGAACTGGTCTGGCAGCAGGCGCTGGGAGTGAGCGAAGCCCTGCCGGCGGCCAGGCAGGCTACCGGCAGACCGGGACGTGCCGGCGCGCTGATTACCGCCAGCAGCCTGCTGTTTATCGCCGCTACCGACGACAACCGCCTGCGGGCCCTGGACGCCAGCAGCGGACGGCAACTCTGGGAAACCCGGTTGCGTAACCGCGGTAATGCCAGTCCCATGACCTTTCTTGGCAGGGATGGGCGGCAGTACCTGGTGATCAGCGCCACCGAAGAGCTTCTGGCCTATGCTATCCCCTGACCGACAGCAACCCCGAGGTTGACTTCATGACTGCCGGGTATACCAGTGTTAGCGCACTTGGCGTCCGGGCTATCGGAATCCGGAATCTCCATTCGCGGCGATCACAACGAGCGCAGGGAAGCGCCGGGAATCCGCATAGCCGCCACAACAACTAAAGGTCGACCGCCGGCAAACGTTAGATATAGTTGAGGAACGTCTGATTTATCCTTGGGAAACTTTCTCGCAATTCTGGTTGCAACGACCTCTATCTCGCCAGAGAGAATCCATGGTGCCCTGGCTGATAGTCCCCGGGACCGTATTTTTCAGCCTCGGATTCCCTGTAAAACCGATAACCAGAAAGTTTCAATAAATGAAAACCTGCCTTACACTGAATATCATTTGCATAAATTGGCCACAGGCCAATGACAAGGAGATTCCACCAATGACAAGATTTCTTCTCGCCGTCTCAGTACTGACACTCGGCGTTGCGAGTCCGGTGTATGCCTACATCGATCCGGTCACCGGCAGCGTCATCGTTCAATCCATTATCGGGGCATTCGCCGTCGCGGTTGTTGCCCTTCGAGGCCTCAGGGATCGAATCATCAACCTGTTCAGAAAGAAACCGCAAACTGAGGAAGAGCAAGAAGGCACACCCGAGCCGTGATCCAACATCCTTTGCGTGATCCGGGATCATTTCGCGATCCATCAGGGTATGTGTTTCACGATGGTGAAAGAGTCATTCGAGCCATAACAGAGTCTGCATGGATCAAGTTTGAAAACGTATACAACAGCGGAATCATTCAGGCCCTGGCGAGCCAGGGTCTTGCCATTGACTGTCGCCCAATCGATGCGAGCCCGGAAGAAATCGGGAACTTTCAGGGTGCCCGGAGTGAAAAAATAGCTGCGGTTTTCGAACACCCGAGAATTCCATTTATCAGCTACCCCTACGAGTGGGTATTTCCTCAACTGAAAGATGCCGCGCTTGCCCACCTGGACTTGCAAATTGCTGCATTCGAGCGCGGTTTCGTACTGTCTGATGCCACCGCGTATAACATGCAGTTTTTAAACGGAAAGCCATTACACATCGATACCATGTCCCTGCGCCGTTATGAAGTTGGCCAGGTTTGGGACGGGTACAATCAGTTTTGCAGACAATTTCTCCTTCCCCTCCTGCTCGAGGCATGGGGAGGTGTCAATTTTCAAGCCTTTTACCGCGGATCACTGGACGGGATCAGTTTTGTCGATGCAATGGCCATACTTCCGCGACGCAAGGTATTTACCAGTCCAAGCGCCCTTATGCACGTCTTCTTTCATGGCAGGGCGGTAAACAAAAAGTCTACATCGCAGGAAAACCGTCCGCCAAGTCAGAAGCTTGGCTCGAAAAGTTATCTGGCAATCCTGCAACAGCTTCGTGATTTTATCGCCGGTCTACAGTCAAAAAAACGCCCGTCTACATACTGGAGTAACTACGCCAATGCCAACAGTTACTCGGATCGCATGAAAGACAGAAAACTGTCCTTTGTTAAGGAGTGGGCGTCCACGTACAAGCCAGAAACGTTGCTCGACATCGGCGGAAACACCGGGGAATACTCCTGTGCAGCACTGGAGGCAGGTTGTCTGTCTTCTGTCCTGCTGGATAGCGATGCCGATTCAGTGGCAACTGCCTACCAGGAGCACACAGTGCAAGGCACGCCGATTTTACCTCTGTTGATCAACGTACTTGATCCCACGCCAGCCATGGGCTGGCGGCAGAAGGAACGCAGTGGATTGGCATCACGCGCCAGGGCTGACGGCGTAGTCGCTCTTGCTGTCATCCACCACCTGGTTCTCGGCGGCAATCTACCTTTGGATGACACTGTTAACTGGATAATGGAAAGGGCGCCGAACGGTGTTATCGAATTTGTGCCAAAGCAGGATCCCATGGTGGCGGGCTTACTGTCAGCCCGCGAGGACATTTACACAGATTACAGCGAAGACAGGTTCCGTCAGGCGGTTTCGGCCCGGGGACGGATCGTTTCAGAGCAAGTATTTGAAGAGAACGGCCGGCTTCTCATTGCCTTTGAGTCCGAATGAACCACCACGTGAAGATTGCCACCACCGCGGTCGTTGGCGCCGCATTGCCTGTCAACTTGCTGATTGACTTCGGATACTCTTTGTTCAGTATAGAAGTCCTGATTGTGGCATTGTGCCTGGGAATCGCTGGCGGAGTAATAGGCGCACTGACGGCCAACTCCTTCATCTATTCATATTTTCTGGCGCTGCTGATCTATTTCTTTGTTGAAATCTACTACTTCTCGTGGACAACTCTGCAAATCACCCTGTCAATGCTGACTCTCCTATCGGTTACCCTGCTCCTAAGATTGACCGATACAAAGCTGTTACCTTACCTGATAGTTTTCGCGGTGTTTTTCTCGCTTTCAGCGCTATTCAAATCGCAACCTGCCGTACTCACAACTTCCGGTCTCCATAGAGGCAATTCCGACAGTCCGGACCAGAGCCTGCTGCATATCATTCTCGACGAAATGGCATCTCCCTATGACAGCGAATTCCCGCCATCGCCAGGTCATCCTGCGGCAACCCTGCTGGACGATCTGGCCTCGAGTGATTTTCGAGTAGAAGCCCAGGCTTATTCCGTCAGTGTGCAGTCAGTTCAGTCGCTCAGTGCCCTGGTGGCTCTGGACTCCAACAGGCTGGAATTTGAGGCCTTTCATCCTGGAGCAGTGATAGCCAACAGGGTTGCAGACAACGTATACCTGCGGGCACTGGTTGATTCGAAGTTTGACGTATCCGTACTGCAATCGAGTTACCTCGACTATTGCACCGGTCTACAAGGCATAGTCTGCCAGACTTATTCGAGAACCGGTCACGTCAGCGCCTTCTCTTCAAGTGACCTGAGCGAACGGTTGAAATTCGTCTTCATGTTGCTGAATGAGGCGCTTACATCGAACACTCGAACCGGCATATTGCTTTACTCTATGCTTGTCAGTCTTATCGATACCAGCGATCCTCTCCTCGATTTCTACGTTCCCCTGATCGCCCACAATCTGATGCAGGAAAAAGTTTTGAATCAGGCCGCAGCCATCGAGCCCGGTGAGGCGCATTTCATACACCTGCTGCTACCTCACTTTCCCTTTGTATACGGACCGGATTGTCAGCGACTGCCAATTTCCGAGTGGGGTTATCCAGTGCGCCACTCCCTTAATACCCCTGTATCAGAATCGTATGCCAGATACTGGGATCAGGTTGCCTGCGTCAAGTCCCTACTGGCGGACGTAATTCGCGTGACCGCAGACAAGGAATATTTAACCACCATAGTACATGGTGACCACGGTGCCCGGATTCTCTGGCTGACCGGAGAAGAATCGAGGGACGACAATTTGAAAACCTTCCTGGCGGTGCGTTCAGCCCAGAACGTTCCCGGTGTGGTGACGGAGCCTGTTTCGTTGCAGGATTCAGTAGCCGGATTGCTGGAGCCATTGATCAGATCTGTCGAAAGCCCTATTTCAGAGACAATGCCGATTCGAGCAGGGGCGTCAATGCCAGTTCCAGGGAATCCGTAACCTGCTGTTGGCTGAGCTTTTCCAGCTGCCGATGCAGTTGTTTCTGTCCAGCGGAATCCAACTGTTCGATCCGGTCTGACAGGTCACCCTCCTCGATTCGCAGGCTGTCACGACGGGCATGGGTGCGCTGCTGCAGGGCATCGTACAGGAACAGAAAACGGTTCAGTACCACATAGGGAAAATTGCGGTTTTTCATCGGTCCCTGCCGGGCTTCGTAGCCGCCCATGGGCAGGCCCCGTACCTTGAAATCGGCCAGCCGGTCGGCACCGAACCAGGCGCTTCCCCCGGCGATCAGGCCGCCGGTCAGTGCACCGAGAAACAGGCTGTGGCCAGCCAGCCCCAGGTCCACGACCGCACCGGTGGCGGCTCCCGCCATGGTGGCGGCGATCAACAGCTGCCGGCGGTTCAGTCCCCAGATGATCCACTTTTCCGTATCGAACAGGTTTTCCTCGGTGGGCAGCTCGCTGCTCTTGATTGCAAGATTGTGGTAGTGGTAAAGATCCTTGAGGGCATCATGCGCTTGCCGCTCACGCCTGGCCAGCGCGGAATAAAAGCGTTTCTCCAGGACCGGCTGCAGTTTCCTGGCCTGCTCCCTGCTGAGCACTTTCTGTGAGACCTGGAACGAACAGATGTCTGACAGCAGTTCCACCAGCAGCTGCAGGGTCTGGTGGCGCTGCTCGTCGCGTAAATGTCGATATTCCGCAATCAGGTCGCTGATCTGGTCCTTCCAGTCTTCCCGCAGGTGGGAAAACGCCTCCAGGATAGACATCTGCTTGTCGAAGTCGGCCTGAATCGCATTGAACACCCGCACCACTTTGAAATACTGGGACAGGGCCTGCTGCCAGGAGTTTATATACTGCTCGTTTTCAATGGGATTGATCAGGGCCATGCTGGCCTGGCCGGTCCAGCGGAGGATTTCCATTTCCGCTTCGTACTCGGCTCCGTAGGGTCGCGAGCCATCGACGACGTACAGGATGACAGCACCATCGACGATGGGGCGCAGCAGCTCCACCTCATCGGGAAACTGCTGCCAGCATTCGGCATCGTTGACAAACCGCTCTACCGCCGCCTGGCGCTGCTCGGCGGTTTCAGCATGCTGTTGCAGCCACTGCAACACCCGCCGCGGTCGCTGAAACCCCGGTGTGTCAATCAGGGTAAACTTGCTGCGTCCAACCTCGACCTGCAGGGTTTCCGCCACGGTGGTTGTGCCACTCTGGGCGGAAACGGCGACACTGTCGTCCTGGGCCAGGGTTGCCACGATGGACGACTTGCCCTTGTTCGGGTGCCCGACAATAGCGAACGCCGGCGTCATGATGCGCCCCCCCGGTCCGCGGCAGGCTGCAGCACGGACCAGCCGCCCAGGGTGCCACAGAAACGGCGCCACTCCTTGAGATTGATCTCACGGGCCAGGTGTAATGAATTGCCCTCCCAGTCCAGCGGCAGAATCAGGGCCGGCAAGTCGGCGCCGTTCTCCCTGAGCAGTTTCAGGTAGTCTTCAAGCTCACCCATGGGTGGTTCCCAGGCCTTTACGGTAACGACCAGGGGAGCCTCGCCGAGATTCTGCAGCTGTTGGGGATCCGGTGGGACCAGGGGGTCCGCCACCCAGCTTGCCAGGGGATCACCCAGCACTTTCTGCAGCCTTTTCATCACCTGTTCCGGCAGCGTTGCCCAGTCCACCAGGACGTAACCGGCGGGCACTGAATCCACCACCGGCGCCAGGTGTCCCTGCATAGGGACAGTATTCATGGCATCCACGTGGAGGATTTTACGGCGCCGCGAGGGTGCGGCGACAGCACGCTGCGATCGGTACGCCGAGCGCGCCAGCAGTGCCAGTATCGCCCTTGGCAAGAGGGTATAGGTCAGCTGCGCGGCAATGGCATACTTCCACCATTGACCAAGCAGGGCCGCGGTGAATTCGGGAGTGGCCAGGCGGTAATCCTGGGATTGCTGCAGCAGCGCCAGGTCGGGCTGGGCGTCGGCCCACAGGCGCCAGGGCAGCGCCAGTAACTGCAGCAGCGGTAACAGGTCCGGCGCATCCAGCAGCGTACTGCGCCATACGAAACTGATGTCGGTACCCACCAGCAGCAGCAGGAATGCCAGGAGGCCACCGACAGCGAAGGCCAGGCTCAGCAGCTGAGTCTGGTAAAACAGCCAGTACTTGCGCTCACGACCGGGTGTCAGACTCAACAGTTCGTGGCGCAGGGCAGCCGGCCACAGCGGCAGCTCAAGAATCCAGCCGGCCAGTCCCCGCCCGGATTTCCGCAGCAGGAACACGACGCTGAGTGCCAGGCCGGCAATGGGCAGAAAGACAAACAGCAGCAGCAGGTACAACAGGTTGACCCGCCCCTGTTCGTCGCCGGAAAGCACGCTGAGCGTGATGACGAAGCCGGCCAGCAGCCCCGTCATTATCAGCACCGCGCTGATCTGCCGCATGGCCGGCTGAGATTCTGAGTGTCCTGTCAAGGTGATACTTACAGCCGCGAGCGCTCCAGCATCACGTCGGCATTACGCCACAGGGACTCGAACTGCCGGCGCACCACTTCGGCCTCTTCATTCCGACCCTGGGCCTGCAGGGCCAGGTAAAGTCCCCAGGTTGACCAGCCGTTATGCTGATTCCACTGCAGGTCTTCCCGGTAGACCTGTTCAGCATCCACCGGCCTTCCGGCATCCAGCAGCGCCGCACCCAGGTACAGGCGAATTGACTGCGGCCAGTCCGGTGGCTCGGTGTAATTGTTCTGATCTTCCAGTTCCACCGCCCGGGCATAGGCTTCGATGGCGGCATTCAGATTACCCCGGGCTTCGTGAATCTCGCCTTCCAGGGCATAGCCTGCCAGGTCCAGGATATGGGATACCGGCGTTGGGCCGGCGCTGGACATATCGACAGCCTCGTCCCGCTGCTGACGCCGCAGGTTGTCCAGTTCGTCTTCCGCCCGGGGAATCTGGTTGGTGTTGGCATAGGCACTGCCTTTCACGTAGCTCCACATGCCATCCAGGTAAGGCGTTCCGGTGTGGGACTGTTCCATGTCGAGGATCCGGTCCCATTTACCGAAAATCTTGTCCACCAGCCAGGCTGACACTACCCGTTTCTGGCCCCGGCGGGCCGCGTCGGGGGCCGTCTCCACACCGGCCGCTCCCCGCTCCGCTGCCTCGATGGCGGTGGCATAGGTACCCTGCAGGGAGGCCGCGTAGCGGACGAAATCCAGGGCGTGGCCGGAGTGGCTGCGATGGGACAGGCCATAGGTCCCGATGTTGGGAAAGTTGGTTTCTCCCCAGATGTCGGCGAACTGCAGGTCCACTATCTGGGAACGTTCGTTGATGTCGATGGCTTTTTCGTAATCACCTACCCGCAGGTAAATGTGACCGGGCATGTGCACCATGTGGCCGGAGATGGGCACCGAGGTTTCCAGCTTGTGGGCCGCCGCCAGTGCTTTTTCCGGCTGCATGGACGCTTCCATCAGGTGAATATACAGATGGTTGGCGCCCGGATGGTAGGGTTCCACTGCCATGGCATGCTCCAGTGCAGCCGCGGCTATCGCGGTCCCCGGGCGCGGCGTGCCATCGGCAAGCCAGTAGTTCCAGCGCCCCATGGACATGTAGGCGGCGGCAAACATGGATGCGATATCCGGATCATCGGGGTATTTCTCGTGCAGGGCGCCCAGGGCGTTCAGGTAGGCGGTGTCGCGTTCCTGATCGTCCGTAATTGCATCCCGGTCGTAAAGCACGTGGATGGCTCTCACCAGGTCCTGTTCCACCTCGGTGCCATTATCGATGAGCTCCAGGGCCCGGTTGATGGCCTTGAGTCCCTCGCCCTGGGGATCGTCGGGCAGACCGGCATAACGGCTGTTGGGATTGGGCCCCATGGCGTGGGCCATGGCGGCATAGATCATCGGCTCGTCAGGGTCATGACGTGCCGCTTCCTGGTAAGAGGCGATGGCTTCCGGGAAGTAGAAGCTCCAGGTCATCCTCAGGCCCTGGTCGTAAAACCGCTGGGCCTCGGCTGAATCGGTCGATATTTGACGACCGTAGTCCCCCGAGCCGGGAATGACGACTGCCAGTGAATCGGCCTGACCCTGGGCGACGGCACCCGGTACTGCCACCAGCTGCCATACCACCAGCAGCACAGCCGCGGTGCTCAAGATTAATTTATCCATCAGCGTTACCCTCTCCTGTCTGATTGTTCTTGCTCGAATCGGCAAGTATAACCTGACTGGGCTGGCTCCATAAGAGCCGGATTGACGGGGCGCCGATCCCGGGGCCTTGCGCATGATGCCGTTTTTGCCTATGTTGACTGGGTAGTAACAGGTTGCGACAACCAGAAGGTCATGCTGAACGGGTCTGTCTTATGTCCATGGTTAACCGGAAATATTCTCCCAGGCTGCGGATGTTGCTGCTGGTCCTGTGTGCGTTTGCCTCCGGGGCCGGGGCCCAGGACACCGCGGTGGCGGATATCCGGGCAGCCATCGCCGGTCACTGGGTGATCAACGACGACCTGAGTGACAATACCGACGAACAGGTGGAAGCCGCCATTCGCGCTGCCGGCGGCAAGGTAGCCCGGCGCCGCTGGTTCAGCAAACCCGAGGAAGACCGCTATCGGGGAGGACCTGCCGACCAGGAGCTCTATGACAGGATCTCATACGATGATGTGCTCACCATCAGCCACAATCCACCGGAACTGGTATTCGAGTACGCCGACAACTACCGGCGACGGTTCCACACCGATGGGCGTCGCCGGACGACAGGGGTCAGCGACTATTTTGACAGTGGCGGCGTGGACTTCTCCTTTGGCAACTGGAGCGGCAACCAGCTGATCGTGGAAGCCCGGCCCCGGGACGGCGGCTACACGCTGGAAACCTACAGCCTGGAAGACCAGGGCCAGCGATTACGCGTGGTCATGACCCTGGAGCCCTTCGTCTTCGGTTCACCCATAGCCCTGGTGCGGATCTTCGACCGGGCAAGCCCTCCCTGAACAGGCCCGGGCCGGGGATCAGATTCGAGCGAACTGCAATAACAGCTCCACACCATGGTGCAGTGGGTCCACCAGCAGCACGCTGCAAACCAGCAGTCCCAGGGCACACCAGGCGGTACCCGTCGGGCGCCGCGCCTCTGCCGCAGTCCGATTGTCCAACAGCATCCTGATGCGCTGTTCCGTCTCCGCCCCGGTGAATGCCGAGGTGACAAGTGCATCGCCGTAGCCGAACTGGCGCGGCGTGAGGCGCTGGACTTTCAGCAGGGTGCTGGCAACGTCGAGTTTGCTGGATTTCCCGGCGGCAACCAGGTCGCAGGCAGCCTCGGTGAGAACGTGCAGATCGGCGTACAGCTTCTTCGCCATTGCCGGTGGCAGCACCAACAGGAACAGGCGGGCCAGCAGAAGGCGGACATTGTCCAGTCGTCGGGCATGGGCGTTCTCATGGGTAAGAATGATGGCCAGTTCGGTTTCGTTGCAATGCCTCAGCAGGCCACTGGTCAGAAAAATGCGATTCCGCCACCAGCCCAGGGTAAAGACCAGCGGCCTGTCATCTTCCAGCACCCAGTAGTTATCCACCGGTTCTGCCAGCACCCGCAACTGCCTCATCAGTCGACGCGCCACGTTCAGGTGGAAAACCAGTTTCGTTCCCAGCAGGAAGATCACCGCGGTCAGGAAAACCAGGCCGAGACCGGCGAGACGGACCGAATGAACCGTCGGCGCATGGGCCAGGCAGTTTTCATGGCAATGCGCGCTCACCAGGCCTGCTTCCATGGCCGGGGTAAACAGGAGAGTGGTAACAGCCAGGCTCAGCAGGATCGGGAACGCCAGCAACAACAGCAGTACCGAAGTGGCGTCTGCCGGATGCAATCGACGCAACTGTCGACGCACCAGCCCATGCACCAGGGTCAGGACCAGGCAGCAGGCCAGCCAGGTGATCAGCCAGACCGTGGCAAAGGAACCGGCGAAAGTCAGCAACTCAGTCATGCCTGCTCCGCTCACGACGCTTCTGTTGTATCAGCGCCTCCAGCTGGTCCAGGGCCCGGTCATCCAGCCCGTCGGCCACGTTGACGAAGCTGCTCAGAATCGTGTTGGCATGACCATCGTGCAGCAGCTGAATGACTTCACGCAACATGGTACCCATCAGCTCACCGCGACTTTGCCGCGGAAAATAGCGATAGGAGTGGCCGTCCTTGTCACGGTCCAGGAAACCTTTTCGGACCAGTCGCTCGAGAGTGGACTGAACCGTGCTGAGGGAAATTTTCCGGTCCAGCGCAAGCGTGGCCAGCAGGGTCTTGGCATTGGCCCCCGGCGTCACCCAGATTTTTTCCAGCACCAGCAGCTCCAATTCTCCCAGGGTACTGTTCAGGGCATTGTGGGCATGGCGTGACTGTTCCATTCAGATTGCTCTAAAAACTAAAACTTCGATAGTGAATCGGTTTTTACCGGGCTGGTATTGCCCCGGTTATTTCGTATATCCTGTTGTTTTTATTCATATTTTTACAAGACAATCAATACCGGCCTTGTTTACGCGACGCTTCTTCAGAATACTCCTGGCGCCAATTAATTGTTTTCGGGTCAATTGGCTGCCCGGGGCAGTGCCCCCGGCAGAGCCTGGATTCCACGACCTGTGTGCAATCACGCCGGAAACCAGGGGCCGGTAGCCATAAACGGAGAATCGTATTGAAGCAGGAGCACCAGGCTATGTCCAGAATATTACCCGCGGCGCTGGTTGCCGTTCTGACCATCTGGCCCGGCGCGATCATTGCCCAATCCGGCGCCGTTGACTCCATCGAGGTTATCGGGCGTCGTGTCAATCTTGTCGGCTCGGCGATTTCCGCATCGGAGGGACGGGTCGGACATGATGAACTGCAGGCCCGCCCGTTGCTGCGCACCGGGGAATTGCTGGAAGCCGTTCCCGGCATGGTTGCCACCCAGCATAGCGGCAGTGGCAAGGCGAACCAGTACTTTCTGCGCGGTTTCAACCTCGATCACGGCACCGACTTCGCCACCTCTATCGACGGCATGCCCATTAACATGCGCAGCCATGGTCATGGCCAGGGCTATACCGATCTGAATTTCCTGATTCCGGAGCTGGTGGAGGAAATAGTCTACCGCAAGGGATCCTACTACGCGGACGTAGGTGATTTTTCCGGTGCCGGTGCCGCCAGGATGAGCTCCCTGGCCCATCAACCGGACTCACGTCTTTCCCTGGCCCTCGGTGAGTACGATTTCGCCCGCCTGCTGGCAGTTGGCGGCGCGGAATCCCTGGGTGGCGACCTGGTCTATGGTCTGGAACTGCAAGGCTACCAGGGCCCCTGGGACGTCATCGACGAAGACATAGAAAAAACCAATCTATGGCTTAAGCAGTCATGGATATCGGGCAACAACGACTTCGCGTTGACATTCATGGGTTACGACAACAGCTGGAACTCGGCGGACCAGGTTCCTGATCGTGCGGTTAAAAATGGTCTGATCAGCAAGCTGGGCTCCATCGATCCTACCGTAGGGGGTGAGTCCTCCCGCTACAGCCTGTCTCTGAACTGGCAGCAGAACAACCCGACAAGCGACTGGTCGGGAACACTATATGCCATTGACTACGACATGGAACTCTGGTCCAACTTTAGCTACTTCACCCAGCCGCAGGGAGACCAGTTCCAGCAGGTGGACAGCCGCCTGCTGGCGGGAGGCCAGCTGGAATGGCAGCAAACAACCCAGTTGAACAACAAGGAGATGAGCAACCGCGTTGGCCTGCAGTTTCGTCACGACGATATCGACAAGGTAGGATTGCGCAGTACTGCCGCACGTCAGTTTCTCGGCGAGATCAGGCTGGATGCAGTGGCTCAGTTCAGCGCCAGCCTGTTCTGGGAAAACCAGCTGCAACTGACCGACAGGTTAAGGAGCGTATTCGGTTTACGCTATGACTACTTTGACTTTGACGTTCAGGCCCTGGCTGCCGCCAATCCGGCCACGCTGAATGCCAACTCCGGCGCGGCGGACGACGACATTGTGACTGCCAGCCTCAGCCTGGCTTATGCCCTGGATGACAACAACGAAATCTATATCGGTATCGGTCAGGGCTTTCACAGCAATGATGCCCGGGGTACGGTGATATCCCGGGACCCGGTAACGGGCGAAAGCGTACTCCCCGTGGATCCGCTGGTCGACACCCTGGGCGCGGAAATCGGCTACCGTGCTTTTTTCAACGAGAAGCTGAACGCCACCATCGCCCTGTGGCAGCTGGACATTGACTCGGAGCTGCTGTTCGTCGGCGACGCCGGCAATACCGAGGATACCGGCGTATCCAGTAACCGCCACGGCGTGGAAATTTCCACCTACTACCAGGTCAATGACAACTGGAAACTTGACCTTGAATATTCGAACACCGAAGCCCGCTTCGCTGATGCCGTGGATGGCAGCCGGGCGGTTCCCGGGGCCCTGGATGATGTATTCAGTGGCGGTATCAGTTATCAGCCCGGCGAACGCTTCAATGCCTACCTGAGATTTCGTCAGTTTGGTGACTTTCCACTTGATGGAGGAAGAAAAGCCGATGGCAGCACCATGGTCAATCTCCGCCTGGGCTACCAGGTAACGTCCCGTTTACAGCTTACTCTTGATACGTTGAACCTGTTCGACTCCGATGATCACGACGTGGAGTATTTTTACGAGTCCCAACTGCCCGGTGAACCGGGTCCGGTGGAAGATTTTCACTACCATGTTTTCGAACCCAGGTCGGTTCGTTTTTATTTGAACTACCGGTTCTGAACCAGTCACAGATTACCGATAGCAGACTGAAGACCAGGAAATCACTGGAGCTTGCTGTTCGCCGGCGACTGCGGTGGTTACCCGCTGTTGCCGATGTCGAGGACTCCTTCGAGCTGTTGCAATGCGTCGCCGCAATCCATCTCCACTTTGAGGCTGAACAGCTCGTCCGCCCGGGTCCGGCCGACGTTGATACAGGCAATGGGCTTGCCGTGCTGCGCTGCATGACGACAGAACCGGAACCCGGAAAACACCATGAGTGAGCTGCCAACCACCAGCAGCGCATCGCTGTCCGTCAGTGCGTCGAACACAAAAGACACCAGCTGACGATCAACCGAATCGCCGAAAAAAACCACGTTGGGCTTGAGGGTTCCGCCACAGAAGCGACAGTCCGGCACGCGCATCTGTTCAACCAGCCGGTCCGCCACGTCGGCATCGCCGTCCGGGGCCAGTGCCCAGGCAGTATCGAGTTCCGCCAGGTGGGGATTCAGTGCGTCCAGCCGCCGCTGGATTTCATCCCGCTCAGTGAGATGCCGGCAGTTCAGGCACAGGACCTGGTCCAGCCGG
>Ga0070726_10000547_pt1 | contig 45467 bp, 61 predicted proteins | sample tdAd471_FD_67275 | JGI IMG/M metagenome (GOLD analysis project Ga0070726, IMG submission 67275) | Marine sediment microbial communities from the Atlantic coast under amendment with organic carbon and nitrate - tdAd47.1 | ecosystem: Environmental > Aquatic > Marine > Coastal > Sediment | place...
GTCATCTTCCAAGCGACAAGCGCGGGCACGGACGGCGCTCTGACTCTCGCCTACTCCGGTGGTGGGAACATCGAGCATGTGAGTCTGGAGATCGTCGGTTGGGCCAGCGCGGGCGAAGTGACGAAGAACGCAGTTCACAGCGCCATCGGCACGACCGCCGACCCCGCGCACATGTCGATCAGCTACGCCACCGCATGGGCAGCAGGCAGTGCTGGATATGCGATCTTCGCCCAGCTCGCTGGCGGGTATGGTGTAGACGCGACCCGGGCAAGCTGGACGGATCGCGGCACGATCCAGGAGAGTGGCTTCTCGGCATTCAATCGTCAATCCCGTATTACCGGGACGGACACTGCCGGGTCCATCGAGTGGGCAGCAGGGGCTGACGGAGTTGGAGAGTGGGCGGGAACGATCATCGAGATCCCCGCCGCCGCCGCCAGCGCATCCGATGCCCCACCCCCGGATCAAGGGTCAACACGAGGAGCAACACGCGGCGCACTGAGAGGCGCCGCATGATGGAACACCACAAGAGGGAACACCAATGCATGTAAACGCGGAGCGCGGACGGGGTAAGCTCGTCATCATTTCGGTCATGGACGCAGCAGACGACCCCGCGGGACTGGTTCTCGAGACGGACCCGGCACTGGCCGCCGCGGACGTGACCATCGCGTCTGACGAGCAGGCATCCACTGAATGCGCGGCGGAGCACGTCGCGTTCACCTCCGGATCCGTGCGGCCACGAAAGGGTGACACGATCTCTGGCGCGACCTCCGGGTCTACCGCTGTCGTGATCGGGTGTCTGCTCTCATCTGGTACGTGGGCGGGCGGGGACGCCGCCGGCACCCTCTGGGTCGAGCAGGCGTCGGGTGCGTTCCAGTCGGAGAACCTGGACAACGACACCACAGGCGGCACGAACTTCGCGACCATCGCGGGTGATCTGACGGACGCGGCCATCGACTCCGTCGGCACGCGTATCGGTATCGGGCTCACGTCCAGTGAGATGGCATGCACGGTGTTCCACGTCGCGGCTGTTGATTCGGTCACGAAGGTGTATCTGGACACGTGGTTCTCCGGAGAAACCCTCGGTGGACCGGACGCGGAGTTCGTGACGGGGTCGAACGGGCTCCTCTTCAAGACGACCATCGCGGCGGTCGCGTCCCAGACGGACATGGACCTCGCGCGTGGGCCGGCGGACGACGGCGGGCTGCCGGCGGGCACCATGGCGATCATCACCGACCAGACGAACTTCGCCCAGAAAGGGCTCGTTCGCCTGACGTCTTATGACCAGTCGGACGACCTCCGGGTGCAGTTCTCGGACACGCCGCCTTTCACGGTCGCAGTGGGTGACACCATCGAGTTCCTGGCGGTCACACCGGCCATCGGGCTCGACGGGACGAACCTGACTGAGGCGGGTGGCAACGGCGACCATCTGACCGAAGCGGGTGGCACGGGCGACCATCTCGTAGCGGTCGGCCTCGCTGACGGGGCGATCACGGCGGCCAAGATCGCGTCGGACGCCATCACGGCGGCTAAGATCGCGTCGAGCGCCATCACGGCGGATAAGATCGCGTCGAACGCCATCACGGCGACCAAGATCGCCACCGACGCCATCACGGCGGCCAAAATTGCGGCGGACGCGATCGGTGCTTCGGAGCTGGCGGCGGACGCGGTTACTGAAATCGTGGCCGGAATCTTCGCCCGGACGTATGACGCGACGGACATGAGTTCGATCACGTTCGAAGAGATGACGGCGATGATGGCATGCGCGCTGCTCGGGAAGGCGAGCGGCCTGGACACGACCACGGCAGTCTACCGGAATCTCGCGGACGCCGCGGACGCCCTCTCGGCGACCGTGGACGCAGATGGGAACCGGTCGGCGGTCACGCTTACACTGGCGGCTGTCCGCTAGATGTTCGGTCGCCGGTTTTTCGGAGGGCGCTTCTTCGGCCCCCGCTACTTCGGTTCGGGTTCGGACGGCGGTGGTGGGGGTGCGACGCTCGCCGCTTGTAGCACCGCGGTGGGTTCTGTCGCTGACGAATTCGTGGAGACGGACGATTCAGGCGTCCGTTCCATCGACGGGACGAACATCAGGCTGTCCCAGAGCTGGGAGTCCCCCTCCTCCGCACGTGAGGTCACCGGGGTTTGCCTCCGGGCATACCGTTTGGGGTCTCCAGGGGGGACGTTCAAAGTCGAAGTCTACGCGCACAGCGGGATATATGGTGTAGGCAGCCGTCCGACAGGGGGTGTGCTTGTTTCTTCCGTGGACCTGGACCCCGGCACGATGGGGACCTCCGTGGCGGAGTATTTCATCCCCCTTACCGGGTGGGAGCCCAGTGACAGCACGCAGTATGTCCTCGTCGTCAATGGTGACGACCTCACCGGGTTGGACGCCAGCAACAGGTTGACCTTCATCGTTGAAAGCGGCGCGGAAGCGGATCACGGGGGGAACCACGGGTGGTTCACATCTTCGTGGCTCGTCTCATCTTCGCAGGACATGGCGTTCAAGATCTACGAGACCACCACACCGGTCACCGGCGTCGCACGCGCGGCGACGTTCATTCGAAACGCAATACGCATAGGATTCTGAAGATGTCTGATTTCAATGGAGACGACTGGTTCCGATCGGTCAGCAAGATGGTGGCGGTATCAGCCAGCGCGAGCCCGTTCGCAGATGGTCTGTGCCGGGCGGTCTATCTCGGCACAGCGGGGAATGTCACGTTCACGACGCTCGAAGGGGATTCGGTAACGCTCCCCAACCTCGTCGCGGGCATGTGGCACCCGATCGCCGCGACGCATATCACGGCCCTCGCCAACGGCGCCGCGGACGCGATCATCGGGTACTGACCTGAACACCTTCGATGAGTTCCTGCAGCGGTATGGTCCCGCTGCCGGGGAGGAAGGGCCTGTGCTCTTCGCGATCGAAGTCTTCGGACTGATTCTCGACCCGTGGCAGGAGGAGGTCCTGCGCCTGTACGGACGGGGTGAGCGTCGGATCTCGATTCGAGCGTGTCACGGCCCGGGGAAAACTTTCATTGCGTCCGTGCTCATCTGGCACCAGATGATCACCAGGTTCCCACAGCACACGGTGGTCACAGCACCGTCGCGGGGGCAGCTCGAGGACGCACTGGTCAAGGAAGTGCTCACGCAGTACAGCAAACTGCCACAACCGATCCAAGCGCTCTTCCATGTGAAGAACAACCGGATCGAGTTGAAGGCCGCACCGGAAGAAAGCTTCTTCTCCGCGCGTACGGCGCGGGCGGAAAATCCGGAGGCGCTGCAGGGTGTCCACTGTGATCTGGGGTGGGTGCTCCTGATCGCCGATGAGGCATCAGGTGTCCACGAGAAGATCTTCGAAGCTGCGGCGGGCTCAATGTCAGGGCATCGAGCGACTACGTTGCTGTTGTCCAACCCCGTCCGCAGCTCCGGGTTCTTCTTCCAGACGCACAACCAGTTGAAGGACATGTGGCGTACGATCCATGTGAGCCATAAGGACTCGGAGCGTGTCAGCGACGACTTCGTCGAAGACATGCGCCGGAGGTACGGGGAGAACAGCAACCAGTACCGCGTGCGTGCGCTCGGGGAGTTCCCGACGTCCGACCTGGACACGGTGATCCCCTTCGAGCTGGCGCACACCGCGACCCAGCGCGAGGTCTTCGTCCCGAAAGGGATACCCACGGTGTGGGCACTCGACGTCGCGCGTTTCGGTGATGACTGGAACGTCCTGATGAAACGGAACCGCATCGCGGTCCTCCCGAACATCAAGAAGTGGCAGGGTGTGGATTTGATGCAGACCGCGGGCCGAGTGAAGAGGGAGTACGACGACACACCCTTCGAAGAGAGGCCTCAGGTCATCCTGATCGACGTCATCGGCCTGGGTGCGGGTGTCGTGGATCGTCTCGCGGAGCAGGGACTCCCCGTGCGGGGGATCAACGTCGCTGAGACGGCGACGCTGACGGACAAGTACCGGAATCTGAAGACTGAACTCTGGTTCCTGGGTCGTGAATGGCTCGAAGGCAGGGGGACGGTCCTCCCGGTGTGTGATGGGACGTGCAAGGACGTACGGGAGTGTATCCACGAACAACTCATCGCTGAGCTGACGTTGGTCAAGTATGACTACACCTCTACGGGTAAGGTGCTCGTCGAGAGCAAAGCAGATGTGAAGAAGAGGGGCTACCCAAGCCCCAACATTGCGGAGGCGTTCATTCTGTCCTTCGCTGAAGAGCCCGCAGGGTTAGCGGGTGGACCTGGAAACACGGATGGATGGGGCCGGCAGAGTTGGAACGCGCCGGTGTCCCGTGGTCTGTCCAATATAGTCTGAGGAGACTGAAACATGCCGACGCTGGATGAGCTGGAGATGGAGGATCGACTCGGACTGGACATCATCGAAGTCCCGGTAGACGGGGACATGGAAGATGACGGGCCGGATCCCGATGAGGATGTGCAAGCGATCGTCACCCGGCTGATCGAAGAGGCGATCCAGCATTATGAGGAGAACCTCGAGCCCGACCAGGTGGAGGCCACGGATTACTACTATGGCCGCCCCTTCGGCGATGAGAAAGAGGGCCGGTCGCAGGTCGTCAGCACGGAGGTTCGCGACGCGACGCTGAACCAGATGGCGAGCATCATGAAGGTGTTCACTGGGACGGACCGTGTCGTTGAGTTCGCACCGGACAGTCGGCAGGACCGAGGGGAAGCGGAGAAGCAGACGGGGTACGTCAACTACGTCTTCATGGAGGACAACCCGGGCTACGTCATCCTCGACAGCGCATTCAAGGACGCGCTGGTGCGGCGTATCGGGATCGTGAAATGGTGGTGGGAGGAAGACCCCACTCCTGAAGGTGCGGAGTTCACTGGTCTGTCGGAGACGCAGGTCTACGCGCTCCTGCAGGACCCTGAGATACAGGATGTGGACGTCACGGACGTGGACCACATGGGGATGTACAGCGCCCGTGTGGTGTGGACACAGACGGGGCGCGTTCGGGTGGCCGCAGTGCCGAACGAGGAGTTCATCTTCACCCCCGACGCGAACGACATCGACAGCGCGGGTGTGATCGCGCACGTACGGGAAGTCCCGGCGTCGGAATTGATCGCGATGGGTGTGGATGAAGATCTGGTAATGGAGCATGCCGGCACGCACCTCACCCCGAAAGGATCCGGAGACCTTAACGCCGCGCGTCAATACCATGGTGGCGTCGCGTCGGACTTTGGACAGGAGGGTGGCCCGCAGGATAAGAGCCAACAGGTCGTCGTTTTCGCGGAAGCGTACGCGAAGGTGGACGTGGATGGTGATGGTCTGGGTGAGCTGCGGAAGTTCGAGTGCATCGGGCCGCAGTTCGAGATCATCAACGGGACGGACGACGAGCCGGGCGAGCTGGTGGATGACGCCCCGTTCGCGGTGTTCACGCCGATACTGGAGCCCCACACGATCGTGGGCCTCTCCAACTTCGACCTCCTCCGTGACATCCAGAAGATCATCAGCCAGATCGAGCGGGGCACGCTCAACAGTCTGGCCAAGGCGATCGACCCCCCGCTCGAGGTGGTCAACAATGAAGTGAACATGCGCGACGTGTTGAACCCGGAGATCTCCGGGGTCATCCGTGTGCGCCGTCCGGGTATGATGCGGGAGGTCACGACGCAGTTCATCGGGCCGCAGTCGCTCCCGGTCCTCGAGTACTACAAGGACAAGAGAGCGGACCGCATCGGCATGACGCGCGCCGGTGAGGGTCTGGATCCGGATAGCCTGCAGTCGAGCACGCAGGAGGCGGTGGGGGCCACACTGAGCCGCTCGCAGCAGATGCAGGAGATGATCGCACGCAACTTCGCCGAGACAGGCATGAAGCGTCTGTTCGCGGGCATCTACAAGCTGGTTGTGGAGCACCAGGACTATTCCCGTGAGGTCGAGATCAATGGCCAGTTCGTGGAGGTGGACCCCCGGAGCTGGAACGCGCTGCGTCGCGTGCGGGTGAGCGTCGCGCTCGGGAGTGGCACGCCGCAGGAGCGCATGCTGGCCCTTGAGAAGATCTCCGCCAAGCAGTCAGAGCTGAAGGCGCAGGGTTCACCCCTCGTCAACACGGTCCACGAGAGGAACCTGATCCGTCGGTGGACGGAGCTGGCCGGGTACAAGGACACCGACGAGTTCTTCGCACCGTGGGGTGAAGAGCAGGAGCAGCAGATGCAGCAGCAGCTCGCGCAGCAGCCCCCGCAGAAGTCACCACAGGAGCAGCTCATCGAGGTCGAGATGATGAAGGTCCAGGTGCAGCGGGAGATGGACATGATGAAGGCGCAGCTCGACCGGTGGAAGGCGGCCATGGAAGATGATCGTGCCCGCGACAAGGAAGCACGTGATTCGACCCTCCGTGAGCGCGAGATCGAGTTGAAATACCAGGCGGACATCAACGACGCGGAGCTGAAGGCGCAGGTTGCCCGCGAACGCGCGGAGATGGACGCAGACGTCAAACTACTGACGGCGCAGCGTGACGCTGCCGCGGCGCCTAACACCGGAGAGGCCTAGATGTTGGACCTGAACCCCCCAGCACGTGACATGACCCCAGAGCAGGTGATCACCCGTGGTGTGGAAGCGGACCGTCTCCTGACATCTGAGGTTGCACAGGAAGTCCGCAACGAGGTACGCCTCCGGATTATCGAAGCTTGGGCAGCGACTGCCCCGGAAGACGTGAGTGAGCGAGAGAAACTCCACGCCACGTTCAACGCCCTGGATTTCTTCGACGATGTCCTACGGGCGATCATCAACGACGGCCACCACGCCGCCGCTGTCCGCGATCAACGCGAGCAAGCGCTCGACGGATAGGGCAGGGGTACGTTGGCACTTCGGTCAACGACCTCCAGAGCAATGGCCTCTATATTTGGAGTAGAAAATGAGTAAACCGCCAGCGACACCAGACGCAGAACTCGTCATGCCGTGGGAAAAGACGGCAGAGGAGCGCGAATCGGTGGATACAGCGGAAAGCAGCCTGTTCGAACTCTTGGGCTCGGACCCCGAATTCGCCGAGAAGGGCAAACGCCCTTCAGGTGGTGATGACGAGGACGAGGACCCCGATGATGAGGACGGGTCACACTCGGAAGACGATCGGAACGACGACAGCCGTGACTCCGAGGATGAAGACGACGACTTCGAGGATGAAGACGACGACTTCGAGTACGAGGAAGACGAAGACGAAGCGAGCGGTGACGAGTATGAAGATGACGAACTCCACGTCGTCAAGGTTGACGGGGAGGAACTCGAAGTCGATTACGAGGAGCTGGTCGCGGGATATTCGCGAACCGAGTACCTGACGCGGACGCGGCAGAAGGAAGCCGCGGAACATCGCGATGCGATGTCGAGCGTACGGGCACAACAGACTGAGTACTCTGAAAAGTTGGATCTGATGCAGAAAGCGCTGGATCAGCTCGCGCCCGGGGAACCGGATTGGGAGCAGGTCCAGAGAGACAGGCCGAATGAGTTCGCGGCGTTGTTCGCAGCACATCAGAAGAGGGTGAAGGTCCAGGAGGCCGTGAAAGCGGAGGCGGAAGCTGAAGCGCAGAAGGCGCAGAAGTCCGCAGCGGACGCGCACAGCGACTACGTTGCGGAGCAGCACGAACTTCTGCTCAGGGCGATCCCTGCATGGGGCAAGGACCAGAAGGTGATGGCGGGAGAGATCGGGGAGATCAGCGATTTCGCTGTGGAGCACCTCGGTTTCACGAAGGAGGAGTTGGCTGGTGTGAACGACCACCGTGTCATCTTGGCCCTCCGGGCCGCCAAGCGGGGCATCGAGATGGAGAAGGGCGGTAAGAAGCTCCTCCGTAAGAAGCGCCGCAGCCGGAACCTGAAACCAAGCGGCGAGAAACGTGGCAGGACCCCGAAGAAGGGGACGCGCCGCCGGGCCAACAAGAAGAGAGATCAGCGACGTGCCAATCGTGTGGCTCGTACTGGCCGAGTGCAGGACGCGGCCAGCTTGTTTGAGGGGATGCTCGAGGATGGCGCGGACCTCTAATCGTTAGAGGCCGGTCCTGAGCACCAAGGTGAGGGGATGAAGAGGAAATGGCACTGATTTCAGGTACCGCGACGCGGTACGACATGCAGGGTCTGCGTGAGAAGCTTCACGACACGATCTACAATATCGATCCGGAAGACACTCCGTACATGAGTGGGATGGGCCGGGGGCCGAAGGGTTCCCAGACGCTCGAAGAGTGGCAGACGGACACGCTGGCGACGCCTGACGGCGACAACGCCCAGCTCGAAGGTGACGATGCGTCGTTCACCACTCCCGCGGCGACTGTCCGTGTGGGTGCGTACATGCAGATCAGCCGTAAGACGCTGATTCTGTCGGACACGCTCGAAGAGGTGGACAAGGCAGGACGGCGCTCCGAGCTGGCATACCAGCTGGCCAAGCGTGGTTCTGAGCTGAAGCTCGATCAGGAAACGATCTTCCTGCGCGCACAGGGCGGAAACGCTGGTGGTGTGGGAACGGCACGGCGACTGTCCGCGCTGAGCGCTTGGCTGAAGACCAACACGAGCTTCGGCTCGGGTGGGGCAGATCCGACGTACACCTCTGGTGTGCCGAGCGCCGCGCGTACCGATGGTACGCAGCGCCCGTTCACCGAGACGATCGCCAAGGCGATCATGCAGAGCGGGTACTCCAACGGGGCGAAGTTCCGTACCCTGATGGTGGGACCGTTCAACAAGACCGTCGTCTCCGGATTTACCGGGATCGCGACGCGGAACTTCGACCTGTCGAATGTCTCCCCGCGTCCGACGGCGATCATCGCTTCGGCTGACGTTTACGTCAGTGACTTCGGGACCCTCCGGGTCATCCCGAACCGCCTGCAGCGTGAGCGGGACGCGTGGTTCATCGACTGGGCGATGGTGGAAGCCATCTACCTGCGTGGACACCGCACCAAGAAGCTCGCGCCGACGGGTGACGCTGAGAAGCGCATGATGATTGTCGAATACACCATGAAGGTCCGCAATGAGGCGGGTCTCGGTGGTGCCTTCGATCTGGACGCCGCGTAAAGCACTGGGGGTCAGGGTGACACTACCTGGCCCCCAAACGTCCTGAGCCCCAAAGGAGGGGGATCAACATGAGTCTCGTAACTGCAGTACCTGTGAAGGCTTCGACCTTCTACACCATCGACGCCGCCGGTGAGCTGACCAACGGTGAGACGGTGGTGATCGCAGGAAAGACGTACACGGCGCAAGCGACGCTGACGGACTCCGATGGGAACTTCCATATCGGAGCGACGATCGCTGACACGGTGGCCAACCTGGTCGCCGCAATCAATCTCTCGAACGAGGGAGAGTCTGCGGTTGGCGCGGGGACCGACTACGCTGCGTCCATGACGCGCAATACGATGGTCCACGCCCAGATGGATACCGCGCAGGAAGTGGTCACGATCATCGCGCACGCGCCGGGTGAGCAGGGGAACTACATCCCCTGCACGGCAGGGACCTCGGGTGTCACACTGGACAACGCCACGCTGGAGAATGGCGCGGGCAGTCTGGCAGTCTGGGCGGAGGAGATGTTCGCCTACAACCAGATCAACTCGGAGGTGATGTCACACCTGAAGCTGCTGACGCCGGCAGTGGACTGAGTGACCCGGCGTGAGTTTGGGCTCGTCGCCCTACTGCTCGGCCTGACGTGGTACGCCGCACGTTCGGAGTTCGCCCACCGGGCGGACTGGGCTGAGTGGGAAGAGACGAGGGACTCCGTCCTCACAGAGGTGAGGGCGGGGTCCGCTGCGGCAGCGAGCGCGACCCTCCGGGCGGATTCCGCTGAGGCACGCGCTGCAGCCGCAGAAGAAGTGGCTGACGAATTGGGGCAGCGGATCCGGGAACGGGTGGGGGAAATCCGTGAGGTGGAGGTCCCGGCTATCGCTGCCCCTTTCGTCCAGCCACGTGATGAGATCATCGATGACCTCATCATCGAAAACAGCGCCCTGCGCCAAGCGAACGCCGCCCTGCGGGAGAGCACCGTGATCCTGCGGACGGCACTCACTGCGTCTCAGGTGTCCGTCGCTGCACTGAAGGGGGTGATCGAGGATGTACCCGGCGCCGATGACTGGTGGGAACCGGAACTCGGAGCTGGAGTCTTCGTGGGCCTCTGCACTGGAAACGAGGTGTGCGCCGGGGCCGGCCTCACCCTCACTTGGAGAGTACCATGGGGATGATCCTGAAGGACGACCCGGTTACGAAGAGCCGCACCATCATGCACGCCGACCCCTACACGGGTGACGGTCACATCGAGAAGATCGTGGACGTCACGGACATCGTAGAGGCGAACAAGGCCCACATGAACATGACCGATGAGCGCGCACGCTGCGCGCGTGACGGCGAGATGGTTGCATCGATCCCTCTCCACATCTACTACGGGCTCCCGAAGCATATCCGCGAGGATGAGAAAGCGTTTCGGAAGTGGCTCGACGACCCCGACCAGCGTGCGTTCCGCACTCACCCCACCAAGCTATCGAAAAGGAGTGACCGTTGAAGGTCCTTATCCTCATCCCCAGCCACGAGAATGTCCCATTCATGTTCGCGTATCACCTGGCGCAGCTGACGTCGTTTACCGCGGGGTTCATGCCTGAGGGGACGACCTTCGGCATCACAGGCGTCACGGGGACATACACGCACACCGCGCGCTCCCAGTTGATGGACATGGCACTCGCTGACCCGGACCTCGATTACGTGCTCTGGCTCGACAGCGACATGACCTTCCCGAAGGAATCGCTGGTCCTCCTGATGCAGCACAACCTGCCTATGGTCGGGATCAACTATTCGACCCGTGAGGTTGGGGGACACCCGGTCGCGATCAAGCAGATCGGCCCACCGGGGGTGTATTTGCGTACCGACGAAGGTACGGAAGGACTCGAAGAGGTAGAGGGTGTCGGCTTCGGGATGGTCCTCATGCGGATGCGCGACTTCCGGGGGCTGGCCGACGTGCCACGTCCGTGGTTCGCCCAGGAGTACATACCAGCCGAAGACCAGTTCATGGGTGAAGACATCTTCTTCAGCCGTCTAGTGCGGGAGCAGCTCGGTCACCGGATCTTCGTGGACCACGACCTGTCGAAGGAGTGCGGTCATGTGGGACAGATGACGTACCGTCTACAGCACCTGACCGCTCTGGAGGAGACGTCGTGATCACGACCTACTCGGAACTACAAACATCGATCGCAACGTGGCTGATCAAGACGAATCTGACATCCCAGATCCCGGAGTTCATCCAGCTGCTCGAGTCCCGCCTGCGGCGTGACCGTCGGGCGCGTAAGCTGCAGAACACGACGTTGTCTGCCAGCACGGGGGACCACACACTCCCTAGTGACTTCCGTTCGCTGGAGTCGCTGACTCATGGGGGGCCGACCTACTTCGGCGAGATCCAGATCGTTCCGGCGGATCGCATCCCGGAGATCAAGGCGAGACTGGGCACCACGGGTGTGCCTTCCCACGGCGCCATCCTGGACACCATCATCCGTTTCGGGCCGGCTCCGGACGCCACGTACTCCCTGAAGTTCTCGTACTGGCGTAAGCTGGACCCGCTCAGTGACTCGAACACGACCAACTGGATGCTCGAGGACCACCCAGACATCTACTTGTATGGCTCGCTCCTGGAGAGCGCTCCATTCCTCAAAGACGACACACGCGTCGCTGTGTGGGAACGCAGGTACGAGCAAGCGCTCGAGGAGCTGCATGCTCTGACACAGGACAACCAGTTCGGTGGGGGCAGCTCCCGCCGACACTACACGCCGATCGGCTGAGGTAACGTATGGCCACGCAAGACCCGACTGACAACTACAACTGGAACCTCCCCGACGTCGCGGGCGACGTGGGCGCGTGGGGCGCCCTGCTCAACGCGATCATCGGGGATGACGTCACCGGTATCGACGCGGTCCTCCAAGCGGTCTCAGACGTAGCCGATGCGGCTCTCCCTCTCGCGGGTGGGGTGTTGACGGGTGAGGTGACGGTCAAGACGGACAAGTACGACGTCGTCGACTCCGGCAACCTGACTGGCGCGGTAACCTTCGACCTGTCTGCGGCGCGGTTCTTCTACGGGACGGTGACGGGGGATGTGACCTCGATCACCTTCTCCAACACTCCCGCCACGGGCAAGGCCGTCTTCGTGGTCCTCGAAATCACCAACGGTGGCTCGCAGACGATCACGTGGCCATCCTCCATCAAGTGGCCGGGCAACATCGAGCCTACCCTGACCTCCAGCGGTGTGGACGTCTTGAGCTTCTACACCCGTGACGGAGGCACCACGTGGCGTGGCGCCCTGACACAGGAGGACAGCCGATGATGGCCATGGTGGCCACCATGATGCACCACGCGGTGGACGACGAAGTCGATCCGGGGGACCCTCCTTCGGGGCCGCCCACTTCCGGACTGGAGTACACGTACGGTGGCTCTCTGGTCGGGTTGTCGTGGGCGAACGGCGACGTCCTCGCGAACACGCAGATTGGTTATGCTGCGAGTGGGGAGCCTTCGAGTGTTACCACTTCGGTGGCTCCGGGGACGACTACATACGAGACGGGGGGCTCCACCTCTGGTGGGTGGTGGGTGCGGCATATCCGCAATGGTCAGACGAGCGCATGGGCGCAAGTCTTCACGGAGGAGTAAGAAGGTGTCCGAAGCAAATTCTGTGTTCACGTTGGACAACCGTATCCTCACGATCGTTTCGGCTGTGGCGCTCTCTTTCTCCGCGTGGGTAGCGGCTTCGATCAGTAGTATGGCGGAGGACGTGGCGGGCATGCGGACGGAACTCGCCGTCCTTCGTACCAGCGCAGCGGTCGTTGAGGGGAACCGGTTCACGGTGGCGGACGCGCTGCAGATGCGCAGAGAGATGGAGTCGGGGCCACCAAATGCGGGGGCACTGACGATGTTTCAAATTCAGGAGGCACGGATGTTGGAATTGGAGAGGGCGGTCGCGGAGCTACAAAGAGACCCGCGATGAAATCCTTTTTCGAGAAAGTCGGGGGGCGGAAGCAGTTCAACGGATACCTGTACGCGACGCTCGTGAGCGCAGCTGCGTGGCACCTTGGCGCGGCCTTCGAAGCATATGCAATGTGGCTGTCCGTGGCCCTGCTCGGGACGTCGGCGATGGTCGCATGGGAGGACTCCCGCAATCGATGACCGTCTTCTCTGACGCGGGGTGGTCTCCGGACATGCACCCCGCGATGTGGATGGCACGCGCCGAAGCGCGTATCCTGCACAGGCAGCGGTTTCGGGCGGACCTACGGATCACTTCCGGCATGCGACCACAGTCACCGGGAGGGTCTTCTCTCCACCCGGTGGGGAGGGCGATGGACCTCGGTGTTCGTTTCCAGCTCGATGACGGCACATGGTACCACATGAAGCAGGCGGAGCAGCGAGCCTTCGCCCGCAGGCTGCAGGGCGTCCTGGGTGAAGACTTTGACGTCGTGGTGGAAGGGCCGGCGTCTCATGACCCTCGGTATCGAGGGCGAGCGCCTCACATCCACGTCGAGTACGACCCGAAAGGTAGACACGCACAGAGAGTGGAGAACTGATGGCACGTGTTCCAATGAAGCTCCAGCCGGGCATGTCCCGCCCGGGCACGCTCTACGAGTCCAAGGGTCGGTGGTACGACGGCAATCTGGTTCGGTGGTTCGAAGGGGTCATGCAGCCAATCGGTGGCTGGCAGAAGCTCCAGACGTCCGCACCCGCGGACGTGAACGTCGGGAATCCCGTACGGGGCGCCCACGTGTGGCGCCGGGATCTACGGACCCCGCAGGTGGCCCTAGGGACGGCCACGAAGCTGTACCATTTCGAAGAGGGGGTCCTGACGGACATCACCCCCGTCTCCTTCACCACGGGTGGGGTGGACGCCACGCAGACCTCTGGGGCCTTCGGGCAGGGCGCGTACGGCGCCGGCGCGTATGGTGTGGGGGACGCCTCTGTGGACACACTGGTGGAGGCGAACAGCTGGCAGATGGACAACTACGGTGAGGACCTTGTCGCGGTCGCGCTCTCGGACGGGCAGCTCCTGTACTGGGACCGCTCGGTGGGCGTAGGCACACCCGCTGCGGCCTTGTCGAACGCCCCAACGAGTAATTTGGGGGTGGTCGTGACCCCGGAGAAATTCGTCGTCGCCTTGGGCGCCGACGGGGACCCGAAGAACGTGGCCTGGGCGGACCAGGACGACCCAACGATCTGGACCGCAGCGAACACGAACCAAGCTGGCGACCTCGATCTGGCGATGGAGGGGCAGATCATGGGCGGGCAGCGTACGCGCTCCGAGACCCTCATCTGGACGGATACCGCGTTGTACGCGATGCGGTTCATCGGGGGTGTCCTCGTCTACACGATCCCTGAAGTAGGGAAGGGAGGAGCTGCCAGCCGTATGGCGTGGCAGGTTGTCGATTCGAAGGCCTTCTGGATGGGGCCGCGCGGATTCTACATGTACGATGGGAGCGTGCGGCGCCTGCACAGTGACGTCGGGGACTTCGTCTTCAATGACCTGAACCGTACGCAGGCATCCAAGATCTGGTGTGAGAAACGCTCACAGTTCGGTGAGGTCACCTGGTACTACCCCAGCGCGACGAGCACCGAGTGCGACCGCTACGTGACGTACAACTACGCGCTGGGCATCTGGTATTTCGGAGCGCTCGAGCGCACGGGTGGGGTGGACCAGGGGATCCTGGACTACCCGATCAGCTCTGACGCTTCCGGAGACATCTACCAGCACGAGAGTGGCGTGAGCTACCTCGACCCCGCGGACGCCGCGATAGAAATCTACGCCGAATCTGGACCGGTCGAACTGGGGCAGGGAGACAACGTCATGCACCTCGATGACATATACCCCGATGAGGCCACCCTCGGTGATCTCCAGTTCAAGATCCACACCGCCGATGGCCCGATGAGCGCTGAGACGGTCAACGGTCCATACGCGGCCACTGAAGTGGTCAACTTGCGACTAGAGGCGCGTCAGATGCGCATCGAGGTTGAGCAGGTGAATCCCGGGTGGAGATTCGGGACGCCGCGACTGGACCTGAAGGCGGGGGGCATGCGATGAGAGCGTACGTCCCTTCACTACCGATCGCCCCACACCAGTACAGCGCCGAGAACGAAGCGCAGTTCCGTCGTGAAGTGGAGCGCGTCCTGCGCGACATGCAGCAGGCCCGCCCCGAAGATTTCGTGACGATCTCGACGTCCACCCCCTCCGGGACGCCCCCGCAGGGGCCGGGATCCCTCTGGATCCGGGTGTCATGAATGGCGGACGCGAGCAGCTGGTGGGACGGTGCGGCGTGGCAGGCCGGCACCGAGCAGTGGTGGGTCTGGGATGGCAGCGCGTGGGTCGCAGCCGTAGAAGCCTACGTCTGGGACGGAATGCTCTGGCGCAAAGTCTTCCCCTCCTCCGACGAGCAGAACACGCTCGAGGAGACCATGAGTGTGTTGGACAGCTACGGGCTGGCCACGCGCGATCGAGAGCAGGCATACAGCGCGTCGGAGACGATCAGCGTCCTCGACCGGTATGCGTTGTCGAAGGTGAGCCGTACGGTTCTGAAGTCCGCCCGGGAGCTGATCCAAGCGAGCGAGAGTATGACGCGCGCCGTGCGGGTGCAGGTGACCGAAACGGCACGGATCCTCGACCGGTACGCGCTGACGAAGGTGGACCGGACGGTCCTGAAGTCCGCCCGGGAGTTGATCCGGGCGTCGGAGAGTCTGGTGCGCACCGCGCGGACCGCGAGCGCGTCAGAGACGGCCAGCATTCTGGACCGGTACGCGCTGACGAAGGTGAGCCGTCTGGTGTCGAAGTCCGCTCGGGAGCTGGTGGCAGCGAGCGAAGCGCTGTCCGTGGACATCACATACCCCACGGCGGTGATCTCTTCCGGCACCATATCCGCGGCGGACGAGACGTCCGATGGGGGCCGGTGCAGGTACACCACAGGTGCGTTCTGCCAGAGCACGCAGATCCACTACCGCGTCAACAGCGGCTCCTGGACCTTCCATCAGAATCAGGACACGAGCCCCAGCACGAGCGGATATATCACGAACTACGTGACGGGACTCAGCGAGGATGACGTCCTTCAGTTCCGGATCACACCATACCCGATGGACTCCCAGTCGGGGACGGCGGGGACGCCCCTCAACACGAACGAGTACACAGTCGGAGTCGAGTAGATGAACAGAGAGTGTGGTAACGTTGGCGAGCACAGCTTCCTCCGGAAGCGGCGCACCCGCAACATCGAACTCGGTGTACGCACCAGTGTGGTGCTGCAGCGTTTCGATCGCGAGACGGGTGAGTGCGTGGGACGCTCCGAGCGGAAGTTGAATACGATGGAAGCGGGAGGTATCGACCTCTTCCTGCAACTGATCACGGGGGACAGCACGAAGCACCTGGACGCCACCAACGCAACGATCGTCATCAACAGCGCGGGTGGGGTCTACACGGGATCGAATGTGTTCCTGCAGAAAGGGACGGACGCGGGTCCTACGAACGGGACGACGACGAAGTCCGCCCCGACCGCAGCGTACGTGTGGGAGTTCCACGACATCTCCGCGTCCACGCGGACGAACCAGAACACGCTCGAGTTTTGGTATGAGGACCCCAACGCAGCACCCGGGTCCGAAGTCAAGATCTCACAGATCACGGTCAGCGAGGGCACGAAGCCCAGCACAGAGAACTGGCAGTGGTCGGTATACATGGAGCTGTACTCCACCGACACGGACTTCACCTCTTCGGGTCTGCAGGACCTGCTGGAGTTGATCGCAGGTGACCGTAGTCTCCATATGGACGAGACGGACACCTGGTTCCGTCCGTTCACGAGCAGCGATGTGGGGCTCGATTCCTCGGGCCAACAGCCCGACGCGGCGCCTTCCGTAGACACCAGCGCGAACACCATCACGCTCGTCTGGACCGTCGTGGATGGTGACTATGAAGGGGCGTGGGACAAGACGGAGATCAGTCTCAGCGTCAGCGCTGGTACCTATTCCGGTACGGTGGACATCCGGTACGGTGGGTGCAAGACGAACGGCGACGGCTGCGGGACGAAAGGCGCCGGCGAGGAGTGGGAGTACACGTATGTGTTGACATTGGCGCAGGGATCGTGAGCGCATACATGTCCGATCACTTCGAGGGACTGGTGGATGCCCTGTCCCATGGTGGTGAAACGTACACGTTGGGTGACGTCGCTGACCTGATCGACGCAGGGAAAGCGCAGGTGTGGCGGGCCGATCGGGCCATGATAGTCACTCAGATCAATGACGCACCCCGGAAGCGGGTGCTACATTTCTGGCTGGCGACGGGAAAACTCAAGGACGTGATCACTCTCAGTGAAGAGGTGATCGAATGGGGCCGAACGAAGGGTTGCACGATGGCAACCCTGTCGGGGCGGCGTGGATGGGTGAAGGCGTTGGCTGACCATGGATGGTCGGAGCAGCTGACGGTCATGGGACGGGAGATCCCTCAGATATGAGCAAGGAGAGCACACAGGAAGTCGTAACCGAACAGGGGCTTGACCCCCAGTCACAGGCATACGTGGATCAGATGCGACAGCACGCCCGGGGTGGGGCGGGTGTGGCGTTGAACACGCCCGGGAACTTCTTCCTGGGGCCGGACACGCGTTCGATTCAGGACCAGATCGCGCCTTTCCTGAACCCCTACATGGATCAGGTGATCGGCGGGGTGCGGGATGAGTTCGACAACCTCCGGGGGCAGGCCCAGGTAGGTGTGAACCAGGGCGCGACTGCCGCCGGCGCGTTCGGTGGGAGCCGACAAGGTGTCGCGCAGGGTACGCGCCTGGGTGAAATCGACCGAGCGCAGACCTCCCAGATTGGGGGACTGCTCTCGAGTGGGTTCCAGAACGCTCTGACGCAGGGCCTCCAGTTCAGTGAGTACCAGCGCGCCCTCCGGGAGAGGCAAGCGCAGGAGCCGCTGTTCCGTCAGCAGCAGGCGCAGCAGATGCTGAACCTCGGATTGGGGCCGACGGGTTTCACGAACACCAACACGCAGACGCACCGTGGGTCCACTCTTGGAACCATCACGGGTCTGGCAGGGACTGTCGGGGGCGCCATCATCGGTGGGCCGGGAGGGGCCGCTGTGGGGTCCCAGCTGGGGGGCTCGCCGAGCTTCCAGCCGGTACCGTTCAACCAGCCGCCTCTGTTCCCGGGATCGCAGGGTAACCCCCTGACTGGGTTCGGGAGGGTCGGATAATGGATCTCTTCCAGAAGCTCGCGCTCCTGGGGAGTAACATCTTCACGGGACCGCAGGCTGCCGGGGTCACCCCGGAGCAGAACCGGGGCGCAGTGGGGCAGGGGCTGACCGCTGCCGGCCTCCGGACGATCCTCGCATCCCAGCCGGGTGCGGGACCGGGTGGCCTGCAGCCGACGGCGCTGGGCGCGATCGCGCAGGGCGCACTGGCGGGGCAGCAGGCAGGTGGCGCTGCCCGTGCAGGCGCGCAGGCGCAGAACCAGCAGGCGACTCTGCAGGAGATTCTGGCACCCGGTGATCTCGCGAGTCTCGAGGAGGCCTTCCGGTTCGAGATGGGCCGGGGCAACATCGAAGGCGCCAAGGCGATCGGTGAGGTGCTCGACGAGCAGCAGCGCAACACCGCGCCGGCGTCGCCGGAGCGTCTCGACCTCGGGGACCGGGTGGTCTTCTACGACCCCACGGACCCCTCCAAGATCGTGGAGACGATCCTGAAGACGCCCGACGCGACGGAGGAGGAGAACCGACTGGCGACCGCATACGCGAAGGCCATTGAGACTGACGTTGAGGTCTCGCGCGCACTGGCGCGTGTCATCTCGTCCGGAGAGGCACCCTCCGCCGCGGGTGACATGGCGCTGGTCTTCGCATACATGAAGCTCCTGGACCCGGGCAGCTCGGTACGAGAGGGTGAGCAGACCACGGCGCGTGAAGCGGGCTCCGTCCCGGCACGCATCGTCGCGTTGTACAACCGCGCGGTGAACGGTGAGACCTTCTCCGCCGACGTACGGGCTGACTTCCTGGACCGTACGCGTCGTCTGGTCAAGGGCCAGATCCCTCTGCTCCAGCAGCAGATCAACCTTTTCCGCCGGCGTGCTGAAGCGCGTGGGGCGAACGCGGACCTGATCATCTTCAACCCCTACGAGCCGTTCGCGGACTTCCTGGGGCAGGACCCAACGTACGAGCGTCCCGGCGCGGACCGGCCCCCGGTGGGCACGATCAACCCGATCACGGGGCAGCCCGTCGGGACAGGGAGGTAGTAGATGGACATCAAAGAGATCTTGTTCTTCATCAACGACGCGCTGGCCAATGGCGCGACGTCGCAGGAGGTCGATGCGTTCGTCGCCGGTCTGCCCGCTGAGCAGCAGGAAGAGGTGCGTCTGGCACAGGTGAACGAGATCCCCGGCGGAGCGGTCGGTGACTTCGGGCGTATGGCCCTGCAAGGCGTCACCTTCGGTTTCGCAGATGAGATGATTGGCATGCTCGCCGGCGACGAAGCACGCGAGCGCTCACGACAGAACCTGTCCGTGCGGCGTTCGAACAACCCGGGCGCTTCCCTGATGTCAGAGATCGCCGGAGGCGCAGCTCTCCCCATTGGAGTCGGTGGGGCTGCAGTGCGTGGCGGACAGAGCACCCGGGGCCTGGCGGCCACCGGTGCGGGACTGGGCGCGCTAGAGGGTGCGCTCTTCGGTGCGGGGGAGTCCGTGGAAGGCGAACGCGCACAGGGTGCCGCGATCGGCGCGGGTGTGGGCGCCGTGACGGGCGGAGTCGCTGCGCCCGTGGGTGGGGCCGCAGCTCGCGCTGTCGGGGGCCGGGCCAAGAGCCTGATGAACCGGCTGCGCAACGTGGACCCTGACCGACCGGGGCCGGGGCCGCGCATCGCGGACTCCCTGCAGGAGCTGAGCGGGGTCCAGGCGGGGGCCAACGAGGCCATCGCCGTCGCCGACCAGAGTCTCGAGCAGATCAGCCAGACGGTCTTCAGCAAACTGGACGATGAGTTCCCGGAGATCGATGACGGCGCGATCACGACGTACATCCGTGGCCTGACGGACAACAAGGACACGCGGTCTGTCGTGGGTGCCGTCTCCCGGGAGCTGCGGGACAAGATCAGCGAGGGGTCCCGCCTGCCCTCCTTCAGCGAGGTGCAGGATATCCGCCGGCGCCTGATCCGTAAAGGCCTGAGCGATGAGGCGGACGAACTGACGGACATCATGGAAGAGGTCTTCGGTGAGGAGTTCGTCTCCGCCAACGCGGAATGGCGCCGACTATCCCGGATCAAGGAAGCCGTCCTCGACGGGGAGAAAGGGTGGAACCTCGGCGCCAACCAGCTCGAGCGCCGGCTCGCCCAGTTCAGCAACGAAGCGGAGCGCGCAGCGTACCAGCAGGGGCGCATCTCCGAGATGGTCCAGCGGCTGCAGGCCCGGGAGACCGGGGTCGTCGCGCCGCTGACCAACATGCTGGACGCGGGACCATCTACGCGGCGTCAGCTGCGGCAGAACTTCCCCGACGATGAGTCGTTCGAGGGGTTCATGCAGGAGCTGCGCCAGGTGGCCGCGGAGCGCGCCGCTGGGGATACGTCGAAGGCCGAGACGGACCAACACATGCGGCGCCTGCGTAGATGGATCATTGGTGGAGCGCTCACCGCAGGTGGCGGTGGGGGGCTCCTGAGCTTTCTGACGGGGAGATAAGATGGATCCGGAGCTTCTTCAGCAGCTGCAGCAGATGTTCGCGCAGCCCGACGCCACGCGCGTGGCGCCCCCAGCGGCCCCACGTGAGTCGCCGCCGAGCTTCCTGAGCACCTTACGGTCAGCGTTGGACCCAACGACGGAAGGGTTCTTCGACCGGGGCGTGCCGGGGTTCCTGCGCACGGTCGTCGAGGATGTGCAGCGTAACCCGCTGGCAGCACTGACGCCCGTCGGTGACTTCGAGACGAACATGGTGGGACAGGATCTGTCCGCGGAGGGACATCCGTTCCTCGGGGGCGCACTGCAGGGGCTCGGCGCGATCAGCGCCGCGGCATCGGGTGTCCCCATCGTTGGCGCCGCTGCGAGTTCGGCATCGCGACAGGCCGCGAAGGCCGCCGCGCGTGAAACGCTGCAGCAGGTCCGCCGGGCGGATCCGACGCTCGCCCGTGCCTTCACCCGATCGGATGAGGCGATCGTGCCCACCCCGGAAGTGGAGGAAGCACTCTCCGCTGCGGGGGTGTCCACGCCACGTGTGCTCGAGTCGGATCCCGCGGACTTCCATGAGGCCATCACCGCGGCCAGCGACGCGCACCCCGCGGGTGCGTCGGTCACCGTGTACTCCCCGGAGGAGTATGCGGACATGCAGCTCTACACGACACCCGACGGGCTCGCAGGGTACGCGCTGAAGGGGGACGACATCGTCTCCGTCTTCAAGCACCCGAACGCCCCGTACCGGGGCTGGGGTGAGTACGCGGCCATGCAGGGAGTGAGCCAGGGCGGGCGCCGGCTCGACGCGTTCGACACAGTGCTGCCCGACATCTACTCCCGGGCCGGCTTCCGCGCCACGGGGCGCGTGCCGTTCAACCGCGAGTACGCTCCGCCCGGGTGGGACTACGACAACCTGGGGGAGCCTGACGTGGTGGCGATGGTCTACGACCCGACCGGGACGCCTGGTGGGCGGGGGCAGGCCTTCACCGACTACGACGAGATGATCAACGCGCAGCAGGCGGAGGTCTTCGGCAGCCCCGGGGCGCCTCCAGTCACCGCGGACCAGCCGTGGGGGAGGGGCACACAGAGCCCGCTGCAGTACCTCGGCGACCTAGGGGCACCAACGGACCTCCCACCCCGCGAAACGGCGCGAGCGGCTGCTGGGGCGCGCCTGCGGCGGGATAACCGGTCCGCCCGGTCCCGGGCGCGTCGGGTCGAAGCGATCGAGCAGGGTCTGACCCCGCAAGAGTTGGCGGACTTCCGTGGGCTGAACTCACGTACCCGACAGTCGGTGGAGGAGAACTACTCCCGTCTGCCGGATCCGGAGGTGTTCGCACAAGCTGCGATCCGTGGAGCTGATTCCCGTGGGTGGTACCTCGGCTCCGGCCAGGCCATCCGGGAAAGCTTCGGACACGAGGCCCCTCGGTTCACGGCGTTGCTCGCGGCGATGAGCCCGCAGAAGAGCGTCGAGGAGAACCTGCGCATCGCGCTGAACACCTGGGGCAACTGGAACGCCGCGGGGCGCCCGACGGACGAGGCGGCGCTCCGTGCTGCGATCGACTCGAACCTTGAGGCGGACATCGGGAACGCGATGCGCGCCCTACGCGCGACGGACGACGAAGTGAACAGTGGGGTCCCTGAACTGCTGAATGGACCGAAGGTCGGACCGTTCTATGCCAACCTGGTGGGTGTGGTCGAACCAGTGGTCAACGACACGCACATGGCTCGGGGCTATGGCACCCTGCCGGGTGGCGTCGGGACGAAAGGGCGCACGCTCGCACAGAATGCCATGGTCCGTAACGCGGCCAAGGAGTTCGAGCGGTTGACGGGTGTCGCGGTGGATGCCCGGGAGCTGCAGGAAATGTCCTGGTCGTACATCCGCGGCCTCACGAACGCAGCGGGTGACAAGGGCAGGGCGCTCGAGACTATTGAGGCGGCCATCCTGAAGCCCGAAGAGGCCTTCGCCGGCGGGCGACAGCTGGACGAACGCGTGCGGAACTCCGTATCGATCGGGCACCTCATGGCGGATCCGCGATTCGCGGACAGTCTGGAGAGGGCCGGCATACGGGCGCCGACACCGCGACCCCCGACAGGGACCCCGGGCGTGGATCCGTTGAGCGCGGATCCGAACGCGCTGCGCGACATCGCCGAGCGCATCGATCTGGTGCGGCAGGGTACACCCCTGTACGAGCTGGGTGCGCTGCTCGGCGGTGGGGCCGCGGTCCAGTCGCAGCGACAGCGGCAGCAAGAGGACAGGTAGGAACGCAAAAAGAGCCCCCGGGACTCAGACGTTCTGAGTCCCGGGGGCTCTTTTCGCATCTTAGAAGGCGGCCTCAAGCAGCCGCCCAGCGGCGCGGTCCAGCTCGTGCCGCTCCTCCGTGTAGGGGAGCGTCTGCGAGTGGCGGGTGATGCCTTGCGCCATCCCCCAGACGGACCGGGGGTCACCATCCTCATCTGGCACGACAGCGTCGTACGAAGCGGTGAGGACCTTCCGGGAGAGCCGCAGCGTGCGGACCCCGAAGAGCTTGTCGAGCACCTCATCCTTCGTGCCCGCGATGTGAACGCGGGTCTTCGCCATCGTCGCCTCATCGATCGAGGCGGCGCCGTCCATGTACTTCCGAACCTCGACCCACGCGCCGCGCATCCGATCCCGGATCTCGCCGACGTGGTTCAGGCGCACCTCCGCCAGCTCCTGCGCGCCCCAGATGATGTGGTTCGCGCAGACGTCACGGAAGAGGAAGCCCATGAACTTCAGGCTCCCCGCACCGACCTCGGAATTCTGCACGATGACTCCGCGCCGCAGCGTGTTCCCCGTGGGGTCAACGATCGTGCGGTCGGGCGTCATCATGAACGCGAACATGTCGTGGTCGGACGCGTACAGTGCCTTCTGCGCATCCTCGGGGACCTCACCACCGGTCCAGCTGAACGTCTGCTGGGCGGGGACGAGACCGTGGCGGGCGCTGAAGTTGCCCAGCCGCCCGATCACCTCGTAGTTCCACACCCGCTCGTACTTCGTGGATGTGGCGGCCCGCAGCACCAGTTCACCGTTGCGGTGGAAGAGGAGCTGCGCGTCACCCTCGTGACGCTTCAGGCCGTAGTTGAGGTTCTGCGCCGCCAGCGTGGCCGGCAACGTCTGCAGGTAACCCGCGGGGGCACCAGCGCGCTGCGACAGCTGACGGAAGGCGAAGTTCGTGAAACGAGCGGGCAGGTTGGCCCGCCCCACGAGCGCCAGATCTCCCTCACGCGCTTCGGCGCGGAGATCGGAAAAGGGCACCGTCTTCGTACGCGCCGCGTCGGCGTATGCCTTGGTGGCGGCGTACATGTCCTCGAGCGAATCGAAGTTCTCGTCGTCGGGACGGGTGGCCCACTGGTTCGCTGCGTGGAAGAGTTCCATGATACGTCTCCTGTTGGTTTCAGTCGGAACCGCATCGTGCGGTCCGTACCTTTTGTTGCGGTCCTAGCTTCGGTGCTCTCGCTCTGCGCGGCTATCCGGTCCCTGCTTCCTGTCGGGCGACGCTGTCTTGGTCCCGCCCCACACCAAGAATAATGGGGGCTGCGCCTCTTCGACGCAACCCCCTGTGTTCACTTTTTTGCGAAACCCCACTCAGGAGTGAACGCCCCTATCAGCCAAGTAGATCGTGTTGGAGTGATCGTGATATGCTACTTGTATATCGAAGTGCCCCGTTACGTAAGAGAGATCCTCCGAAGACCGAAAACTCAACCGCTGCATCACCAACAGGTCTGTTACTGGTTGAAGTATCTCCGGGATGACATCCCCCGCTTTGATGGTAGGGAACGGGGAATCCCTCCGGGCCACCACCACACTGTCTGAATCGGATGGGATCACGCAGATCCTTGCGTTCATCGCCTCGGGTCTGTCCCAGTTCAGCGCCACCAGGCAACGCACTCGGAAAGTGTTCATGCCGGTACGTCCGTCGGAGACTCCATGGGCGGGTCGAACTGGGCCTCCGCCAAGCGTTCCTTGTACCACTGCGGGAAGCCCTTGATGACCGCGCCGCGGATGTCCTTGGCGTAGTAGTCCATAAACATCTTAGCGATCGCGTGGTACTCCTCCGCCAGAACGTCGCCCTGGATGTCCCGGATAAGTGGGCCGATGTCCCTGGGACTCCCCTCCAGCTCACCAGAATCGCGCAGCCGTTCGATCGACTTCTCCCACCGGCGCTCGTGGCGGAAGACCTCACCGATCTGTTCGATGATCCCGGCGTTGGTGCGTGGCTTCCAGTTGGGGTCCTGTTTGTGGGCCTCACGGAAAGCGTCGGTCACGTACTTGCCCATCAGCATCTTCCCATCGACGCCGAAGCGGTCGTAGTTCTTGAAGACGAGCCCCTCCATGGGGCCGCCCAGGAAGCTGCCCTTCTCGATGAGGGCCTTGATCGCTTCGAGGTCGTCGATCGGACCACGGTAGTGCTCGGGGGTGATCTCGCACTGTAGGGCCTCCGCCACTGCCTCCAAGACCTCCCGGTGGTCGCAGCGATCCTCAACGTCTGTGTCCACATCGAACAGGACGAAGTTACCCCGGGGCGCCCGTTCGTAGGTGAGGACATTGTGCCGTGGCCCCATCATCGCCTCGCCCCGGTAGATGGCCCCCTCCATGAGTAGGTTTCTGTCGGCAGCGTCTCGGGCCGTGGCGATGGCGCCAGCGAACAGCTTACCCGCGTCGTCGAGGTCCGGGATCATCCGACCCCGGCTGCGGCACTGCAGCTGCCCATCGACGATGCCGAAGCTGAACTGCGATCCATCTACCTTCTCCTGCACGACCACGTCGCCGAAGAAAAGATCGCGAATGGCGCGGTGCCCCAGGTTGTAGACTTTCGGGTAACTACGTAGTTCGTTCATCGGTCTTCCAGTGTGTCGCACCCACCCACACCCATCCAGGTGTAAGTGGAATCGTGCGGTGTGAATGTGGTGTCGATCGTGAGTGAGTAGCACGGGTCCGCGATGCGCAGCTCCGCGGGGCTCGGTCCGCAGCCGCTGGCGGCGAGCACCACCAACACGAGGAGGAGGATCGCCCAGATCAGGCGGTCTTCCTCTTCGTGGTTCGGGGGGAGGGCGGCGCTCATCGGGACCCCCGCGACATAGGTGCGCCTTCGTGCTCCTCAGCGTACTGCTGCGCGAGCGCGAGCGCCCGCCACGCCACCTTGTAGACGTGAGGGATCTCATCCTCCGGATCGATCTCGTCCCACTCGAGGAGGTGGCGCGCGATGCAGTCCGCGTGGTCCATCGACTTACCCCGCGCCCAGTGCAGATCTTCACCGGGATTGTGCTTGTCGTTGCCTGCCTGACTCAGCCGGGCGACACCCTCGAGTGCGTTGGGGAAGTACGCCATCACGCCGGAGAAGATAGGCGTGGCCTTACGTGCAGCAGAGACGTCAGGGGTTGGTGAGTTCGCTGCGATGATCTCCGCATCGATCTGCGCTCGATCGCGCATGGGATCACGCACGGGGTCACTCACGGGGTGTTCGTAGCAACCGAATGTTTCGTGATGGCGGGGGTCTGTGTCCGACTTCGTCCACCCCAGCTCCTTGAGGATACCCAGGTCGATCGTCGGGCCACCTTGTTGGATAGTGACCGAACGCCCACATCCAGGGGTGTTGCAGATCAGCGTGCGTTTCATGATTCCTCCGTTCCAATAGAGACTCGGGGTCGAACGCGGATCCCCGCGAACCCCCGGATAGATGCCGTGCGTCCGTACTCGAACCCACGTGCCTTCAACTCCTGTGTGAAGGACTTGTTACTCCCGGGGTCCATGTTTCGTGCCCGGCACCACTGTGACCAGGAGGTGAACAGTTCGACGCTCGGCGCCAGTCCATCCATCCCCAACTCGCAGTGGTCTTCGATCCATTCACCGATCGCGTCTTCCGCCTCACCGTATGCCCGGGTGGCGTCTGCGACCTTCGCTGGCAGCTGCAAGCCATCCTGCGCCCACGCCTGCGCACCCTGGACCATCCAGTGCAGCACCTGCGCGCCCTCGTCTTCGATGATCATCTCGGCGAGGTTGTCGATGCGCTCTTCCGGGAGCACCTTCTGGTTCATCGGCACAATCAACACCCGCCGGAGCATCGCGTCGTCCACCGTCCGCAGGGACGGTTCCGCGTTACCTGCGATCAGCAGCTTGAACTGGGGTTGGAAGGTGAAGGGGTGTCCGTAGATCGCGCGCACCTGCACCTCATCCCCTCCCGTGATCGTCTTGATCGTCTTCTCGTCCCACGTCTGCCCTCGCTTCGGCTCGGTGGCGGTCACCAACCGGATCCCGGGGAGCTGAGCCAGCGTGTACCCGGTGTCACCTTTGCCCGTGTTGATGAAGGTCTCGATGTCCACCGTCTTGGCGTACTCACCCATGACCCCCTGGAGGATATGGATGAAGGTGCTCTTCCCTGTGTCCGAATCGGAGCCGAAGCCATAGAGAAAGACCTTCTCTTCCATACGGCCCGTGAGCGCATACCCTGCGTACCGTTGGAGGAACCCACACAGCTCCGAGTCACCATCGGTGAGGTGGCGCATGAACTCTTCGAACATCGGCGACGGCCCCGGGCGTGGGGTGACGTTGGTGCTCCGAGAGATCAGGTCCGTGGGTTCACCCGGGGACAGGTCCCCTGTTGACAGATCCACCTGCCCCTCAGGGACACCGAGCACGAGCAGGTTCTGGTCGAAGTCGTCCCGGTTCATCGCCAGCCGGGGCTGTAGGAGCTGGATCGTGTTCTCGATCGCGGTCTTCCCCTGGAGCCCCTTCGCCACGGTCATGGTCTTATCCTGCATCGAGCCAGTCAGCGTCTGCGCGTATGCCCGCACGCGGACCGCGACCCGGGCAAGGAGATCCTCGACGAGCATGCGGTGCGCGCCGAGCGTGTCGTGGCGCCACTGGTTGCCCTGCCACGTGTACCACACGCCACTGGCGTATCGGAGAACGTCCTGCAGCTCCGGGAGGATCATGCGGACCTTCCACACATCCGAGTAGGTGATCACACCATCAATCACGAATGGGTTGCCCGGCGGGGGTGGTGGGGTGGATCCTGCCGGTGGCTCCGGTGCCATGTCGAAGACGAGCGCGGCGTCGTTGAACCCGCCGGCCTTGGCCTCGTCCCGGATCCAGTTCCAACCCAGCGCGACCTCGCCGAAGCTCTCGAAGGCCGCGCGGGTGTTCGCGTCTGTGGCGTCGTCCGCGCCGTTCCACGTGCGGCTCCACTTGATGGCGAGGTCCAGGGCGGCGCCCGGGTCGGCGGCACCGGCGCCCTTGATCGCGGCCATCATCTTGAGCCACTCGTCGCGGCTGTCGTACGCGCCCCGGTTCGGGACCATCATGACGGCCTTCTCCAGCTCCGCCATGCTGGGGGCCAACAGACTCTCCTGATCAGGGGCATGTTCGCGCTCCGCAGCGGAGCCGACCCGCACGGTCCAGCCCTCGTCCTCGAGTTCCTCCGTCAGCTTAACCAGGAAGGCCTCGACGTCAGACTTCGCGACCCAGGTCAGGTCGTCCGGGCCAGCCGTCTGCCACAGGGGCTCGGGATGCCACGTGTACGCATCGCCGGAGGGGTGGACGCCGTCGATCAGGTACTGCTGTCCGTCGCCCAGAACCTCGACCGCGTGCTCGACGCCGTCCTGCTCGAGATACAGTTTGATCTTGGGGAAGGGGTTCTGCGTCCGGTACATCATGAGGGCGCGGGGGCCGCGGATCCGGATAGGGGCGTTGCCCAACATGTCCCGCGCCAGCTTGACCACACCAGCAGTCAGCTGCGAGTCGTCGATGTCGATGTCGATGCCCGGGTAGTCCCGGGCGAGGATCCCGGTGTTCTTCCCTTGGGCGTCCCACTGCTGGACCTCTTCGATGGTGGCGGCGCCCCGTTGCGACCACCCCTTGATGGCGGGGATCTTGGTCTTCGGGCGAAGGGGGATGAGCGGGAGGAAACCCACAATATACAGCTTACGTGCGTTCATTTACGGTATCTCTCTCCGGTCCAAGCCTCAGCAGCGACAGGGAGTCCTGTCGCCCAGGTGGGTAGTGTCGTCATGATGTCTTCGAACTCCTGTGTCGAACCGAAGTTGGCGGGGGGCTCGGTCAGTACCTCATCGTGGACAGTCAGGATGATGGGATACCCCGCGGCCTCGAGACGCAACATCGCGTCGGCCATGAGATCGCGCGCCATCGCCTGCACCACGTTCTCTGTCAGGTGGCCTCCGTACGTGTGCTGGCGGCGCCACTTCCGTGTGTACCCATCCACCCCGACGAAGCTCAAGCTGAGCTTCTCGATGTGCTCATACGGCTCCGGTAGACGTCGCATGCGCAGCTCCGGGCTGAAATAGGAGAGCATGCGCCCACTGGGGAGGATGCACCACAGGATGTTACCCCGCATGGTGTACCTGATCGATGCGCCGACCCCGACCGAGTGGACGGTGCCCGGGTCCTGCACCGCGCGGATCGCGGCGTCGTTGATGTCGCGCCAGAACTGGGGGATCATGTGGTACAGCTCCCGGTAGCCCCGAATAGCCTTGGCAGCGACGTCGTCCCTGTCTTCGGTCACAGTGCTGCCACATGTCTCACAGAAGGAGTGATCGTCCCCCATCTTGTGCCCCTCTGGGACACAATACCTCCCTCCCCGCTCCAACACGATGCCTGTCTGCTCCCGAACCTGCTCGGCGAAGCGATCGGCCCCCATCTGGAACCCGGCGCCGAGCACCGAGTTCTTCCCGATCTGTCGCTCGAATGAGTCTTTGGCGACAGATCCCACATCCATCTGGAAGATGAACGCGGCCATGGTCTCATACACCTTACCCCCACTGCGGAACAGTTCGACGAGATCACTCTGGCCAGCGATCCACGCGAGCACCCGGGCCTCGACCTGAGAGTAGTCACCCGCCACGAACTTCTTCCCCTGTCGAGCACGGAGCATCGATCGCAGCATAGACGAGATGACCTTCATGATCGGCTCGTCGATACGCTCGAAGTCCCGGGTGAGAACGCGACCGATGTAAGACTCCGCGTCCATCTCAGGGCGAGGGAAGTTCTGGGGTTGGATCAGCTTGCCCGACCATCGACCAGTGCTGGCGCCATGGTAGAGGAGCAAGCCCCGCGCACGATCGTCATCACAACGGGCGCGGAGCATCGCGTCGAGCTTCGATACGCTGGTCTTCCCCGCGTCCTGCCGGAGCTGCAAAACCGAACGCACATCATCCGGTAGTTCGGTTTGCAGTATATCCCGGACTGTGTCCTTCTGGAGGTCGCTGATCTCCACACCCTGGTCCCGCACCCACATGGTCATGTCACAGACCTTGGTGACCTTGGACACCGCGCCACCGGTGAGCGTCTGCAGCTCCTCGTCGGCTTCGGCGAGGGTGACGACTGCCATCTCTTTCGCGGCCTCGACGAGCGGGGTGTCGATCAGCACACCACGATCGTTGGCCTTCTGGTCCAGGAGGTACACCTCCCGCTCGAATGGGGAGAGTGGCCGGGTGAGCTTGCCGATCGCGCGCTCGACCTCGACGTCACGACGGCAGTAGTCATACAACCGCTGCCGGCGCTCGACGTCGTCCCACCACGTGAGGGGTTTCTTCTTCCGGGGCTTCGCCATCTGCAGCATGAGTCGGCGGCCCTCCATGTCCTTCTCGGTGTCGAGACCCAATGCCTGCGCAGCATATCCGAGACCACGCGGCAGTCCGAGTGCGGCAGCTTCCGCAGCGGTGTCGAACGTTTGCGCCCGTGTCAGTGGGGGGAAGCCATAACGCTTCGTCAGGATGAAGTTCCAGATCACCCGTTCGAACTGCGCGTTCCACGCCCAGACCTCTCCTCCTGACAGGACGTGTTCGTAGACACGTTCCAAGTCTGGGTGGAAGGACCACAGAAGTGGGTCGCTGTCCGCCCCGGCGATCGACATGAGTTGGACGGGCTCATCACCGAAGGCGAACGCCATGCACCAGATGTCCGTGCTGGGGTGCTGACCGTACGGGTAGACCCCCGTCTTCCGGAGATCGATCAGGGACCGGGTCTCGAAGTCGATGTTGAGCTTCATGAGAGCATCCGAGCGTGTTCCGCGCAGACCTCAACCCGCCACTGGTCCTTGTCCTGGTAGGGAAGGCAGCAGGGGCCGAGCGTCTTGGGTGCGTGGGGGAAGGTGAAGGCGAGCATCACGAGCCGGGTGCCGACGATCATGTAGAACACATCGGTGGGGTCCGTGCCGAACATCTCTGGTGCGGTCATGGCATCGTGGAGTTGGAGGAAAGCGAGTGGTGGGACTCGAACCCACAACCTCCTCCGGGGGCTACCCGGAGGTGCTCTACCTGAATGGGGGAGCGACCCCTCTGAGCTACACTCGCGAAGTGGGCTGGCCGCCGCTGCACTGACCATTTAACCGGGGAGCCGGTCCCCAGACCCATGCCGACCCTAGATCAGGCCAGCCAGCTCGTCCGTCGTGTCGGCGCCCTGCGTCTCCGACTGATCGATGTCGTCGAAGTCGAGCGCTGCCGGCGGCTCCGCTGCGGTGAAGGCGTTCTTCACCGCGATGCGTCCATCGAGACGCTCACCGTCCCGGAGCTTCTGGACGTTGTCCAGCCCGAAGCTGACGCCGCGGTTCCCGTTGACGTCGTACGCGAACGCGCTGATGTGGCCACGGACGATGGCGCCCGGGTACATCTCCTTCTCGTCCGTGATCGTCTCGAGGTTCCAGGCGACGATGCCCGGTGCGTTCTTGCTGCGGGCGCCGATGAACGTGCTGTTCTCCGGGTAGCCCTTCTCCTCCCAGTCGTCGCGGAAAGGCATCCGCAGCTTGCCCGCTTTCAGCATCGCGGGCAGCTTGTCGCCCCACTTCTCCCGGGCGACCGCGAGCGCCGCGGCCTTGAGTGCCGCGTACTCTTCCGTCTGCTGCGCCTCTTCCGTGAAGATCAGACTGACCGAGTACTTCGGTTCGTCGCCCTGGTTCACCGCCACGGGGGTGAAGAGGTTGGGGTAGGACAGGATCGCCTCAGGGGTGACCAGTCCTTTGGTCTGGGTGTCGCTCATTGCGCGTTCTCCTCGTTCTCTGTTTCATCTTGCGGCACCACGCCGAAGACATCTTGTGCGCCCCGCGCGATCGCGGGTCGCGAATCTCCCTCGGGCGCCAACTTCAGCTTGCCCGTGGGCTTCTCCCAGAACTTCTCCGGGAGAGGTGGCCCATCCGTCGCCTTCAGGGCCTTCTCCGCCTGCGCGGGCGAGAGCAGCTTCATCTTGAAACGCTCGCCTTTCTTCAGGCCACGTCCGCGCAGGTATTTGTCCACCGCCTCAGGGTCCTTCCAGCGGCGGTTGCTTCGTCCCTCGACCAGCTTGTACCCAGGGAACTCCTCACCCCGCTCGAGTCGGCGCATCACATGCGCCTCAACGGACCGGAGCCAGTCCATCACCTGCCCGCTGTTCTGCAGGATGAAGCTGAGCTGCTCGTCGGTGATCTCCTCGACGACGGGCAGCGTACCCGCAGCGTCCGGGGGCTCAACCACATCGAACGCCTGCTGCGCCACTGCCACCGCCTGTGCCCGTTTCGCGGGGCACGTAGGAGCTGCAGCGCAGAACCGGCACCAGTCACCCGCCACGCGTGGCGCGTCGGGCTTCTCGGTATCCCGGGCACGATCGAAAAGTTCCTGCTTGAATGCGATCAGTTCGTCCCAGGTGAAATCGTAGCTGCGGATGATCCCTGCCGGATGGTGACCCCGGGGCTGGGTGATCGTCACCCGGATCGTTTCAGGGCGCTTGCCCAGTTCGACGACCGCGCCAAGCGCGTACATCATGAGCTGCGAGTTCTCCGTGGCGTCCACCGCCACCCCCGCGCCGTGCTTGTAGTCGTTCACATCGAGGTGGCGGGTAGCCTCACACCAGAGTGTGCAGTCGCTCGTGCCATACATCGGCCCTGGGGGGTTGAGCGGTGTGAGGTCGAACTGGTGTTCCACGAACATGGTGACCTCGTGGTCACCCATCTCGTCGATGCGCCGGCGGATGTGGTCCACGTATACCTGCACCGCCTCGCACATCTCTTCCGTGACGGTGAAGTGGTGGGTCCCTTGCTCATCCTCGACGGCGATCACCGTGTCCAGGTATGCGATCGCGTCAGTGCCGTGCCGCAGGCACCGCTCGCCCACCTCGTGCGCTGCGGTACCTTCCCGGGCGTAGTCGGAACCTTCGTCTTCGATGCCCTCGGCGGCCTGGATCGATCCCGGGCAGTTCATCCACCGGTGGGAGGCGGACGCACCGAGCTTCGCGTGTGTGGTGGGTGGCATCAGAGACCTTCCTCCTTCGCTTCCGCGGCCAGTGTCTTGAGCGCCTTGGCGACATCCGGGATGGACGCACACTCCCCACAACATACGCTGTCATCGCAGGTTTCGAACTCGATGGTGACGTTACGTCGTACTGTCGTTTTCATGATCAGAGCCTCTGCCTCAGCGTCTTCACGCTGCGCTCGTTGAGGAGGTCCGAGACCTCCGTGTGGAAGGCCAGGACCGCCTCGTTGCGGGTCAGCTGCGCGACGCCCCAGACGATCTCCGCAGCGGTGAACACATCGTCCATGTCAGGGGTGTCCCCTTCGTGGGCATCGAGCACCCGGATCCGTTCCATGGGTGGGAGCAGGATCTCCGATTCGGCGAGTGCCTCGAAGTCGTCGATGATCTTGACGAAATCGGCCATGTTCTCGTCGGGATACGGGATCTTCATCTCCCGGTAGATCTGCCGGCGCATCTCGAGTTCATACTCGGCCTGCGCGTCGGTCTTGTGGGGCCGTGCGACGTCCGCACCGATGACCCCCTCCTCGGCATCGTGCAGATAGCACGCGAGCTGCTCGATGGGGGAGCGGTCGGCCTTACTGGCCAGTCGTCCACACACGATCGAGTGCTGCAGAACGGAGAAGGGGACCAACGTGCGGCCACCCCATCGGGGTACTGTCGAAAGCAGGACGGCGAGATCGCGGACCTGCTGGTCGGGGTTGAATAACATCAGCTCTGCTCCTCGGGCTCGTCCCGCCCAACACCGGCTTCCATGATCGCGTCTTCGAGTTCCATCTCGTCTTCCAGCTCGACGTCGGCTTCCTCTTCGAGCTGCCTGAGGAGCGCTTCCTCCTCACGCTGGCTCTCGCTGAGCGGCAGGTCCTCGTCGCTGCGGGTCTGCTTCGTCTCCATCCCAGCATAGCTGGTCAGGGTGCCGACCGGCGGGGAGGTCACGGCAGCGCCGATCGCGTCTTCGGGCGTCTCGTTCCGATCAGGTTCGGCGTACTCGCCCACCTCCCCTGGGAGGGCGGCAATGCAGGTGGTGAACATCTCGTTGATCTGCTCCGCGGCGACGTCCACCTGCAGCTCGCGACGCTGGACGCGGTACAGGACTTCATGAATGGGAGTAGGGTGCATGGGTTGGTCCTCCTATTTCAGACCGAGTGATCGCTGCGTCTGCAGCTTGCGTTGAAGAGTCTTCATGACCGCCTCGTCCATCGAGCCGGCCACAGTGAAGATGCGCGCCCGGCACGGGGCGTCCTGCCCGATGCGGTGGATGCGCTTGATTGCCTGTGCGTTGTCGTCCGGGGACCAGGCGGGTTCCACCAGGACGATCTCGGATGCTGCCTGGAGGTTCAGCCCCACCCCCGCGGCAGTCTGTTGGGCAAGGAAGACACGTTTCGTCGGGTCAGTGTTGAACCGATCAACCTGGTCCTGCCTGTAGTCCCCACTGTCGCCACCCCGGAAGCCGACGACACCGTGGCCCTTGAGGCCTTCCTTGAGCGTGTCGAGGACGCTGTGATGGTACGCGAGCACCACGATCTTCCGGTACGCGTGGTCCGTCAGCTCACGGCTGATCTGCTCCGCGATCCGGGGCGCCTTGTACTCACCCAGCAGCCGACGGAGCTGGCTTGTCGCCTCCCTCAGTTCGGCGTGCTCAATCACCTGGATCAGCGCCGCGACGTCCACACCCGTCGCAGCCAACGCGCGGTCCAATCCCGCGTCTGCCTCCAACCGTGACAGGTGGATCCGCAGGGGTGGTAGTTCGAGCGCGATGTCGGCGAGCCGACGGCGTAGGAGGAGCGCGGGCATGTAGGGTTTCAGGTCATCGAGGTTCTTGTGACCGTAGATCTTGCGCTGTGGTCGGCCCCGTCCGAACTGGACCATACGGTACCGGCAGAAGTGCTGGACCCACGCGTCGTACGTTTCCAGTTCGAGGTTCGCACACACCTCCGGCCAGAGTGCCGCCATGGGCGCGTACAGCTCGCCCGGGTGGTTCGGCATCGGGGTACCACTGAGCAGCCACGCGTACTTGGCGTCGGCGGCGATCGCCAACGCCGCACGTGTGCGTTTGGCATTGGGGTTCTTGCAGTAGTGCGCCTCATCGAGGATCACCACGTCCCAAGAGAAATGCCCCGCTGACTCCAGCACGCGCTGGTTCGTGTAGGAGACGGTGGTGAAGGTGTGGCACGACCGCGGACCCCACAGATCGAACTCGTGTTGCCAGTTCGGGAGCAGCGACGCCGGCGCGATGACCAGAATGGACTGCGCGCCCACACGCTCCGCGGCGCAGAGCGCCTGTGCGGACTTACCGAGACCCATATCGTCCGCAAGATACGCGCGACGGCGCTGGGCGAGGAACCGCACCCCTTCGATCTGGTGAGGGAACAACTTCATGACGACGCTATTTCTTCCTCATAGGAGTCAACCAGAGAGGCGAGTTCTCGCCTGTCCATGTCACGGATCTGCATGATCTGGCGGGCGTAGTTCTTTGCGCGTTCGAGGTTGTCGGTCTTCTCGATACGATCGAGGAGACGGTCAATTTCCTGCTGGCGAATCACGGGGTCGTTCATGATGTCACCTCACCAAAATCGACGGACTCAGAGTAGTAACCGTTGGATTCACCGAGCCACCGTAGGGTAACGGTGCCACGCACGGTCCCAATGTTGTAGAAGGACCACGTGAAGGACTCGGGCGTGTATCCATCATCGAAAGGAGGACCCTCCGCATTCTCGTCCAACCGCGCCACCGTGATAGGTGTGCCGATCAGATCCTCAGGATCCCCTGCGACATCCACCAGATCCACACGCTCACAACAATCCTGCTCGTGGTACAGAAGGAACGTCCGCCCACAGGTGGTCTTGAACACGACCTGATCGGATGCGGTGTTCATCCCTTCGATAGATTCGAGGGTCAACCCCACAAGGGTGTCGACCTCTTTCCGGTCCTTCCATTTGACATACATAGGTGCTCAGCTCGTTTCGAGGTGGTGTTGATGTAGCTCGGCGTACAGATCTAACAGGTCCTGCGCGGGAAGACAAGCGTACTCCCTGCTGCGGTTCCGTTTGAAGAAGAGCACGGGAGTGTATGCTCCCGCGTTCTCTTCGGCCTGCCTCATGGATTTCCAGATCGACAGAGACTCCTGGTTCTTCGCTTCGATCGACACTGGAAGCAGGCGGCGAGCGGCAGGGGAGAGCATGACATCTTCTCCGCTGGCGCCCATGCTGCGGGACTGCACATCATCCAGCTCCAGGGTGGGGAAACGCTTCAGGATCTGCGAGCAGACCCATTGCTGCATCCGGCGCCCCTTGGCCTTGGCGCTACTCGGTTTCACTGTCGTCCCTCTTGAACCCGAAGGCATCACGATCTGCTTCCGTCAGCGGCTGGTCCAGGTAGCCGGGGCACGTCAGGCCGGGGCAGTCCACGTCCTTGCGTGCCTTGTCTGTAGCCCTGCACCGGCACGTACCGACCTTCACGTCGTGCTTCCGGCAGTAGAAATCGTAATGGGTCATCCTTCCGCCTCGACCAGACGCTCAAGCGCCTCGTCCACGATCAGCATGGCATGGAGAGGGATCGTGACGCGCTCCCGCAGCCACCGGTTGAGGATCCACCGATCGTACCCCGCCACGAGCGCGAGGTCGGCCTGAGTGATGCCGTGCTGCTCGAGCTGTTCACTGACCGCGGCGACGAATTCCGTAGGACTCCCGTATCGACGGCGTACCTCGGCGTGCAATCTCGCGGCGCTTAGCTCTTTCTCGTTCACGGCTCTCTTTCCTTTGGGCCTGTATGGCGGTGGTGATTGCATCGTAGAGGTACGGGGGGAAAGAACTGAGCCAGGCGCGCTCCTGGGCGAACTCCGCCATCTCAAGCAGCGTGTGCTCAGCGGCGTCACCGGAGATGACCATCTCGAAGCCCCGACCCACCGCGGCTTTCTCAACAAGGCGGCGGAGCGTGACGTACGCTTTCGTCGCTGTGCCCCGTGGATCTGGGTATGCGCGAGCGACCTTGCTGGTGAGGCGAAGTAGAAGGGGGGCCAGAGCCCCCACATCCTCTTCCGAGGGATCCAGGTGGATCAGGATCACGAAATGGTGCCCTCCTGCGCCTTACGTAGCTGGCGCTCGAAGTTGGCCGCGGCCCGCATCAGCGATTTGCGTGGGTCCCGCAGCTTGGACACGTTCCCCCCTCCCAGCTTACGGAGGCGGTCGCGCGTGAAGGACACCATGGACATCGTGGCCTGTGTCGCCCCGGGGTTCAGGATGGTGTACCCCTGATCCCGCAGGTAGCTCTCCGACAGCGCGGTGAGGGTGCCACCTGGCGCGACACGGAGAACGATGGAGAGCAGGATGTACGTGAGCTTCTGTCGGATCCGCAGCATGGGTCTCAGACTCTGGTTGGGGTTTTCAAACGGGGTTTCAGTCCGGGTTGGCGCCCGCGTCGAGCGCCGATCGGGCCACCTACACTCACACCACGGTGGCACCGTGCGTAGTGCCCTGCACAGTACCCTCGAGCGGAATGGGGCCGGTCGCAGCCGGCGACCTTACACCCTTCCGTGCAGTGGGGGACGTACCGCTTCACGGGGATACCTCATGGAGTCCCAGGAGGTTCCCCTGGGCGGAGAACATCTGCAGGGTCGCCGCGCGCTTGTGGCGGTACCCACTGCGGTAGTGCCAGTCATCGGTGGCGGTGAGGCCGGGCAGGACGTACGTCACAACCCCTTTCTCCTCCATCATGTCCGACGTCGGAGTGTAGTGTCCTTTCCGGCGAGCGTGCAGGTGTCCGGACAGGATCCACCGACCACCGTGGTGGCCCCGGACCCATATCTCCGGCGGGCACTCCGCAGCGAACGTCAGGATCGGGTTCCCCGCGGCGTTCTTCTTCATGTAGTGCTCACCGTGGGTGAGCATGAAGGCGTTGCTGTAGAACGAGTAGAACTTGTGCATGGTCGGCGTGTTCGTGATCACGACCCGATCGTCGTGCCGGTACCAGGCCTGCAGGTACTCGCCGAGTTTGAAGTTCTCGTCGGGGTCGTGGTTACCGGGCACCATGATGACGTCCACGGGCCGGCCTGTGGCCCGCGCGGCGTCGATCAGGTATACCGCAGCGTCACAGACCGCGCGGTGGATCTTCCAGAGCCGTGTGTCCACGTCCTGCTCGGTCCCGTTGCGCGTCGTCATCACCTTGCCGACGTACTGGTTCACGTGGGAGAAGTCGTGGCCCAGGGGGATCAGGAACTTCGACGGGTCGTAGATGCGGGACAAACCAACCAAGCCATCGGCACATGCCTTGAACTCCTCCGAGATGATGTTGAGGTCCTGGCTGGCGGTCCCCGTCTCCGCCCGATCAGCTCGCATGCCGAAGTGCGCATCGTAGATGGACAGGACAGCGAGCCCGGTGGTGGCGGGTGCGCGCATCGGTGGGGGCTCACGGTGCGGGAGCTGCGCCTCGAAGCGCGCCAGTGCGTCCGCGAAGAATGCGTCGGTGCTCGCTTCGGTGTCGAACCCCCGGGGCGCTTTGACGTGGATCGTCCCTTCCGGGGTGCGGAGCCATTTCTGGACCACCTCCATCCCGTCGCGCGTCTCCACTGACGTGTCGTCCTTGCGGGCCTTCGCCCACTTCCAGTGCGCCTGGCGCACCTGCTTCGGGTCAAGGTTCAGACGTCCCGCGATCTCCGGCCAGCTCATGCCTTCGGAGACCATGGACGCGATCATGGGGTGGTCGTATTTCATCGGCCTCTCCGTGTGCGGCTGGGCGCCATGCAGACGACCAACGGTTGGAGTACCCCCGGGTGGCCGTCGGCCATCAGTGCCGTGTACGCTGCGGACGCGGCGACGTGCTGCATCTGCTCGATCGTCGCGTCGTCGTGTGTGCCCCGGATGATCATGCCTCCTTCCCCTTGTAATGGTTCACTGTCACCTTTGGGCATCTTACGCGCGCCTCCGATCGGGGAGGTGACGGAGGACCTCGACCGCATCGAGGTTGCTCCTGAACACCCGCTCCGGGGTGTGGGCATAGATGTACCCCAGGACGACGTCGTTGTCCACGAACACCGCGGGGGAGGCGGTCCACAAGAAGTTGAACATGTCACCTGACTCGAGGTCGGACATCTTGACTCTCTCGGTGCGCTGCGGGCGGGCGCTGACGCGGCGCTCCTCCAACTCCACAGTGACGAGCAGGTCATTCCTCATGCGCATCACCACGCCGGGGAGGAGAGCGCTCATATCAACAACGTCATACCCCTTCCATACAACTCCCTCCGAGTCACCGTCGGACATCTGAATCTTCTTGTATGGGAAACTTTCACTCCAGGGGAGCGTGCTGAAGGGGGTGCCTACAGGCACGACAGAGAGGGGCATGCGAATGGTTCGGATCATGATTCTTTCCTGTGATGGAGGAGGTCCCAGATGTCCACGATGGCGCCGGTCAGCACGCGCACGAGCCAGAACAGGTAATAGAGGCGCCGCATCGTGTCAAGTCCGGAGGAGAATGGGGTGGACGCCCACGGAAGGTGGAGGGGGAGTACTACCCGCGGCGGGCTGGGAGTTCCACATGACCGCCAGTACTGCGAGGATGAGGGCCACGTAGAAGGTGTACTCGAGAACGTCGGCGATCAGTTGCATTGGCTGAGTGCCCAGAGCATGAGGAGAAGGTACGCGTACGCTGCGAGGTGAAGGAGAGCCGCTTTTCCAGTAGGGGTACATCCCGGGCCGGCGCCTCATCTCAGGTCACCTCCGTCACGGCGAGGCGGACCAGCTCGTCTTCTTCCCACCCGGCGAGGCCGGAGGTGGGGACGTCCGGGCGCAGGGTGTTCCGGTTGATGCCCGGGTCGTACCGGGTGACGTCGCGCAGCTCATCGAAGTCAGGGCGATCCCGGAGGGCCGCGACGGTGTGTGCGAGGGCCGCAGCGCTCGCCTTGCCGCGGGGTGGTTCATCGTCCATCTGCGCGGTGTGGACGACGAAGTGCTTGCCGTCCCGGGTGAGCAGGATGTCCGCGGCGGCGCAGAGGCGCTCGAGGGCCTGGATGGTGGAGGCGGTGCGGCGCATCAGTCTGCTCCCCATGTGTCAGAGATGATGACCCGCACACTGCGCCCGGCGAATTGGATGGCAGCCACAATCCACGACACAAGTAGACCCGCGACCAGAACGGCTGAGCATGCCCCGATCGTGACAATGAAGTGTGGCCCAAACTGACGGTGAACCTCTGGCGAGTGCACCCAAAGCAGACCGCATATAACCACACCCACCGTGTGCAGGGTGACGAATATGACAACGTATGCGCAGAGTCCTACCATGATCTCCTTGATCTCCTCGTCACTGGCTCTCATAACAGCACGCCCCACTGCTCGGCCATGGCACGCGAGATCCCGTCGTATGCCATGGACCTGAGCGCGCCGCGGTCGTCGCTCGGGGGCATCTTGTGGATGCGGGACTCACGCCCCGGCACGATGTTCGTGGGCACGAGGTCAGGGAGGCCTTTGAGCCACAGGCAGGTGGTCTTCGTCTCGCCGTGCCCGAACTGCCACGGCTGGATGATCTGGTCGGGCTTGCGGAAGACGGTGGACAGGATCGAGACAGGGTTCTCCACGCAGATGCGTGGGATGGGTGCGGAGAGCAGCTCACCGACGAAGGACAAGGCGCGTTGCTGGCGACCGTCGGCGCGCTTCTCGGGGAACCACCGCGCGCCACTGACGGACAGGTGGGTGCAGGGTGGGTGCGCGATCATCAGGTCCCAGTTGGCGTGCAGGAGGTCCCGCACGTCGCCCTGATAGTGGGGGCCGGGCGTGGCGCTCGGTTTCAGATCACAGGAGGTGGCGTCGTGGCCGAGCGCCGTGAAATAGTCCCTCGTCGTGCCACTGCACGAACAGGCGATGAGTACTCTCATGCGATGACCTCGGTGCGCTTGTCGTCCACCATGCAGAGGTACCGTCCGTGTGCGGCGACCTCCGCCGATGCGAGGCGGTGGAGCATCCCCGAAGTGTCGGCCAACCGGATCGTCTGTTCCGGCTCCGGGAGCAGCTCGACTTCGTAGCACATCGGCCACGTCGCGTCGGCGGGCCGATCGCTGCCCGGAACGTGGTCGTCGCAGTGGAAGGAAACGCGAGGCTCCCGACCCTTCAACCGAAGGGTTGCCTTGTGGGTGGGGGCGGCGGCGCAACCATTCCAGAGGCACGTGGTGCTCATGTCATTCTCCACTATCTGAAGCGAACAGGTCAACGATTCATTTTATCAGGACCTGCGAATGCGCGCAAGGGGGTGAGGGCGGATGACACATGTATGACGGATGTATGACGGATTATCCAGGTATGTGTCATTCACTAAGTCGTTGGTAGGTATGGGTTTATGAGAATGGATGACACAATGACACATATACTCTATTCATTGCGTAAGAAAACCTTGGTGACAGGTGTAGTGGTATACGTATAGGGATATTCTATAGGAGAGAGCTGACGAACACGTGTCATACGCGTCATATGTGTCATAGGTGTTGTGGGGGCAACGACTTACAGGATTTGAGGACGTGTCATGGCGTGTCATGGACGTGTCACCCCTGCGGGAGAGCCCAGTGTTGGCACGGACGCCAACGACGGTGGAGGGTGGGTGGACTATACTCCATCATGGTACGAGAAAAACTGCACGCCTACGCTCGACACGTCGAGGAGAATGGCGGAGATGACTGGGTCTTCTCTTTCGTGGAGGAGGGTCACCCGATGAAGACGGTGGCGGAGCTGACTGGATGCTCCAGCCGCGGACTGCTCTACAGCTGGATCAAGCACGGAGGGGACGAGAGGAAGAATCGTCTGCGCGCTGCGCGCAAGGTGTCGGCGCACTCGCTCGCGGAGGACGCGGGTGAGGTGCTCGAGGAACTGGCAAAGAAGACGCTGTTGACATCTGCGGACGTGAGCCTGGGTTCGAGCCGGGCCCGGTACAAGCAGTGGTTGGCCGGTATGCGCAACCGCGATGAGTACGGGGATAAGTCCGGGGTGGAGGTCAACATCTCGGTCGGGGAGCTGCACCTGGATGCTCTCCGGAGGAACTCCGCGGAGCTGACGTCGCTGGTGCCCGGGACCGAAGTGGAAGAGGCGGAGTATGAGGTAATTGATACGCCGTCGGACGAGGAGACAGAGGTGGCGGGTACGTTGCCTGACGAACTGAGTGAGCTGTTGTGAGGAATATGATTCTGGTGCTTGCCCTGCTGGGGATGAGCGCGTGCGTGTCTACGCGTGGGTGGGATGGGGGTGAGTATGATTGCCCCGTCCTGGTCGTGGACAACCAGCACTTCAGTGATGTGGTGCTGACTCTCGAGTCACCACGTCGGCGCATCGGGATGGCCGGTGGCCTGCGGGAGACGTCGTTCCGTGTGTGCCGTCCGCGAGATGCGCGGGCGGTGATCGAGGCCCGGGCGATTGGGGGCGCGTTTCATATCACGCTCCGATCGGCAGCAGGGTCACGTATGCTTGAAGGCAGCACGTGGTCTGCGGTCATCACTCCGACCACACGTGGCAGCTTCCTCATCGGAGACGATGGATGATGGACACGTGGCGTTGTGACTGTGACCACTTGAACCCAATCGAGAGGACCGAATGTGAAACGTGTGGAACACCCAGCGACGATACCGGAGTGGCTGACACCGGTGTGCATGGACTGCCGAAGGGAATTGGACCCGAAGAGGATCATATACACCCGGATCCGTCGCTTGATGGGTATGGAGGATGGTGAGTTGAAGATGGAGGCGCATAACCTGTGCGCTGGCTGCTGGCAGAAACATGTGAAACGAGGAGTGTGAGATGAGTGAAACGTTGGTGTCGTTCCTTCGTGTGCTGCAGGACGCAGCTGCTGAGGCTGAGATGAGGGGCGAGGTTGAGGTGAAGTTCTTCATCGATGGGCACAGGCAGCTCCGAGCGGAGGTCTGTGAGGGCCATCCTGTGGATGTGACCAGGGTGACGGTGATGGGGTGGATCCCGTACGAGAACATCTGATGGGGAAGGGTGCGGGCAGACTGCACGATCGTACCGATAGTGACACGATTGCACGTCGTTGGCCCTTCGAAGCACCACCTCGAGAGTGGAATGTGAACGAACGTGCGCAATTCTTGCCCTCGATCGTGGACAAATCAGGAACGTCGTCGAACGTAGGCACAGGCCGCGTTCCATTGAGTGAGTGCGACAGCCCTCGCGCAAATGAGACAGAATGTCTGAATGACACCTGACTGAGTATGCACGAATCCTGCATACTCATGCTGCATAACCACTGAGCCGCCGAGCCAGGGCGTAACGAAAAGCTAAGTGCTTATATAGCAATGAGTTACCGAATCACTTCATATAATAGACATTATGTTAGGTAGACAGGATGGCCGAATTCGTGGCACGGTTCTTGGCCCGAAGGCCCCCCGGTACCTCGTGACAAGGCGGCACCGAGGCAGACGCCGGGTCTCGGTCGTGTAGAGATCCGCTCCGAAAAAATTCCGGGGTTTTGCAAAATCTGAGAGTTGGCACTTCGGTCAACGACCCCGACGCTACACCGTCTTATCTTTCCTCCATGTTCAACATGTTGAGGGAGACCCCTGCGGGGTCAGACTAGTGAGTCCACGCCGTCTCAGTGACGCGCAGCTGCTTCAGAAATTCGGCTACATGTCAGCCCAGGAGGCGAACGCCCGGGAGGCGCTCGACCGGATGCAGGGGCACAAGAACGACATCGGCGCCGAGCTGCAGCTCCGACGGGATGAGCAGATGGAGGGGCCGGTCGATCCACCGATTGACCCGGACCCACCTGTCGAACCTGACCCAGAGGATCCCAACCCACTCTTCCATGAGGACTGGAGCGCCGGGTTCGGTGCGTGGGGCGACCGGAACACGCCTTTGCAGCACTCGATCGTGCCCGACCCGACCGGCGAGGATCGCGGGAACGTGCTCCGGGTCGACTTCGCGGATCAGAACGACGCTGGCTGGCTCGCGAAGTGGTTCGACCCGCCTGCGAGCGGTGAGCTGCATGTCCGGACCTCGTTCTACCTGGACCAGTGGGGCAACAGCGATGCGGTGAAGCTCACGAACATCGCGGGCAATCGCAGTGACTCACTCTGGAGCAGCTTCGGACAGGCGGGTGTGGTCCCGAACGGCCACGACTTCTTCCAGTCGATGTGCTCGATGGGCTCCGGCGCTCAGGCCGACCGGAAGATGCTCGCCTACACGTACCACCCCTCGCAGGGCGGCATCTGGGGCGACGAGGACTACGACACGGTGATTCGGCCCGAGATCGGGCAGTGGCATCAGCTCGACCATTACGTGCGGCTCAACGATGTCGGGCAGGCGAATGGTGTTGTGCGGGTCTGGCTGGATGAGGAGCTGGTCGTGGAACTGACCGGGCTCGAGTTCCGAGCCGACTCCGCGCTCGACCTCAACATGCTGATGCTGTCGTTCAACGGCGGCGGCCTCAGCGGGAACCGACTCTACTACGATGATATCCACGTTTACGACGGAGCACCTATGTCACTGATTGTCCTTCTTGAAGGTGGAGCAGGATCGGGGGGAGGAAACGGCACCACAGACACGACCCCGGGCGTTGGGGCCGAGCCGACCGTCATCGACAACCTTTTCGACGACGGTGTGGACGCCGCCTGGACGGGTACACTCGGCGGTGCTGGCATCTCGCTGATCTCAGACCCGACCGGCTCGTTCGGTGGGCGCCAGGTCGCGCAGCACGTGTTCAGCATCAACTCCGGATCGCACACGGACCAGGACCGCTACCGGTACTACGAGGGCTACTCCGCCTCGCGGACCGTCCATGTCGCGATCGATGTGGAGTTCACGAACGTCACGCAGGACGGCGCCCAGCGGAAGCTGATCTACCTCAAGGGTGGCAGGGCGTACCCGACCGGCGATCCGTGGGCCGTCATCCTGACGCGGTACGGATCACAGCTTTATCTGGCGGGCGACGTCGGTGGGTACAACGACTACACGAACGCCATCAGCGCCTCCGGCGTCGTCAACGCGAACGTGCCGTACCGGATCGAGCTGCAGGTCACCACGAACAATCAGGGGTCCGCGAACGGTGTCGTGCGGGTTTGGGTGACCAACCTCGACACCGGGGTGGGCAGTCGGACGCTCATCTACGAAAGCACGTCGTTCACGGTGCAGGACGCCACGGGTACGGACTTCCCCTACGCGGACCGCATCCAGGTCGGGGACCAGCTCGACAACGGTGGGCTCCTGGGCACGCTCGTGGCTGACACGCGGATCTTCGACCGCATGATGATCTCGGAGGTCGAGATCGGGACATGGGGTCTGTCGTAAATGGCGGCGTCAGCAACCACCCTTCTCGCTGAAGCCAGCGGAGCCATCGCGACTACGTCCTACACGACAAGCGCGATGTCCGTGGCACCCACGAGTGGACATGTGCTCACCGCGGCCTTCATGGTGCGTGTGGCAACGGGGGCTCCGCTCACAGGCGAGTTCACCCTGACTGGGCAAAGCCTCACATGGGCGCTCGTGCCGAACGCCGAGAACTTCGGTGACACATATGGTGGTGATGCTCTGGTCATCTTCCAAGCGACAAGCGCGGGCACGGACGGCGCTCTGACTCTCGCCTACTCCGGTGGTGGGAACATCGAGCATGTGAGTCTGGAGATCGTCGGTTGGGCCAGCGC
>Ga0070726_10000549_pt1 | contig 45299 bp, 89 predicted proteins | sample tdAd471_FD_67275 | JGI IMG/M metagenome (GOLD analysis project Ga0070726, IMG submission 67275) | Marine sediment microbial communities from the Atlantic coast under amendment with organic carbon and nitrate - tdAd47.1 | ecosystem: Environmental > Aquatic > Marine > Coastal > Sediment | place...
CCAATAAGCCCTCTTCCGAAGTCTACGGTATTTGGCGTACAGACAATATCCACGTCCAAAAGCTTCATGTTCCCATGGGGCATCCCAATACTCAAGATTATCATGGATATTACACTCCACCAGTTCACCGTGCCAATAGCTCTTGGCATCATCCCCGGTGTCACGAAGCTCACCATAAGCGTACTGCTTCGCGTGGACCATCTCATGAGCCAAATCCTCTATGATCCTTCCGGGCCTCTTGTTGCGCTCCAATTCGATCTTGAAACGCCTTGGTGGGGTTCTGGAAGTATCAGGCTCACACGCCCCATGTATTTTTTGGGCCTTCAAATCAATGAAGACGATTTTGACTGATATATTTTCAATCATTTGATCTGAGAACAATTCCTGCATATAGAACTCACATGCATGGAGTACCTGTTCCCTCAGAACCTCATTACCGCCTTCTATGGTAATCATTTGACCCCCGTTCTTATACTACGAAGGTATTTATAGCGAAAAGACCCGGTGCCGCACCCCTGTAGCACCGAGTCTTTTCTTGTATCTGGTCGCGGTTGTGCCCCCACCAGTTCTATATGACGATGGTCATACAGCCGTACCTTAGCCTACCAAACGGTAACGGCTATTGGTCTGTTCGATCTTCAGACCTTCAGCGCGAAGGCGATAGATCACATCATGCGGATTGTCCACATGATAACGCGAAGAAATCTGACGGGCAGTAATAGACTTACCACTCACCAGCGTCTTGCGAACACGATCAATTGCACTCATAACATACTCCTTTGTACATAAGTTACATACAGAAACTTCAACATACCACACAAGTCACCGTATGTGAAGCACTTTTTAGAAAAGTGAGATCAAAAAAACGATAAAAATAATTACAAAATTAAACTGTAAAAAGGATTTTGCGCCGGGGCTCATCTTTTTTCCACCCATCAACGATTCAAACCCGCTCAACAGCACCATGACTAAAGCGATCAGATAGATCAACATCAACAACCCAAGTACTTCCATTTCAACCTCCAAAATTGGTCAGGACGGTAGGATTTGAACCCACGTCTCCCCGGCCCCAAACCGGGTGCTCCACCAGACAGAACTTCGCCCTGTTATTCATCACCCTTCCTGATAGTCTTTTTCAGGTGGATAATCTCATGTTCGTAAAGAGTGATCTCTTTACCTTGATTACGCTTCTCTCGCACATAGTCAACCACATGGTCATATGACATAAACCTGCCCGGATTGAAATCATGTGGATAGCGTTTGTTAACTGTCCAGTATTTAGTTCTTTCCAGAACTTCATCTTTCACCACCGAACAACTCCTTCTTAAATTTTCCATATCGCCATTCACCACCACCTCCAACAAGCCATTCATGTGGTGTCAATCCAGACTCCAAAAACGCCTTGGCCTCTTCGGTGTCTGCACCATAAATAGGATGTCCAGTACCGCGCTCAAACTGATCGTTAAGCGCCCTCTTGGCCTGTTGAACACGCCACCACTCTTTAATATGTTTCATCATTGTCTCAGGTTCCACATTTCTTGAACACTTTCAGGTGGATTAGGAATCATCTGTCCAAGATAATCACCGTATACCCCACCATCATAACCACAAGTCCACTCATGATCACATCTCATACAGATAAAAATGGGTTTATTGGCACCCCACTCCTTAAACACGTAGTCAGGTTCTCTGCATTTTCCACACACAGCGCCATGATCACGCCGTTCTTTGATTAGGCTCTTCGCCATCGTATTCCTCATATTCATCAAACCAAAAGTCACTCATCAAAATACCATCCAACCGTTTTTCATACTGTTCGTGATACCAATCAAGATAAAACTGAAGACTCAAATGACTTTCCTGAAGGACAAACAAATCAATCTTGGGACGATCTCTAATCCAATCCAAAAGAAATCCTAATTCCTCAAGCTGAAGATTACCAGCTTCATATGGAAGAACTCTATCCGGTGTCATTGTCCTACTACCTCATCTAAAACTTCATACCAAAGATCAATCATCCATGCAGACATATCACCATAGAGAAAGTTACCTTGCATATAATCAAGAGTCTCATTCAATGTCAACCCATCAAAGTAACAAGATCGAACAACATCATATAGGAGTTGATCTTCACGCATCATCAGTTTCCCAACGTATATTCACCAGTGTATTTGACCCAACGCAACCCATCAGGCTCAACCATACGATCACCATCATATATCATGATATGATCATGTTCAATAATAACAAGTCTACCACAATAATCTTTCGCACCAAGAATGGTTGAATTTGTAGGGTGTCCATCTGAACACACAACAAGAAGATACCACACATCTTGTTTCATCATGCTTGTGTCAATGGGCTTTTCTACCTCAGTCAAAACCATATTACGCATCACCGATCCTCTCTCATATGTCTCTTAATATCACGATCCCGGTAATCACCAGACCGCTGCCACGTTCGCGCCGCCATACAGACGGTCTCATCAACCCAACAGCGGGTATTGAAACTACACCCCTCACAAGGGCTATCGCGCCTGTTTTCAGGTGCAGACACATTGGGTATCTCATGAACACCATCGTCCTGAAAATACTGATCATACCCAATCGAAAAATAATCACGTCCACTTACTTCACTCACAAAGAGTCTCCACTTCCTTCAGGTCCATCATTCAACTCACTAGGATGACGCCCAATCCGTAATAGACGGTGATAGTATGGGCGAGGAATATTGGGGTGGTTTGCCATCACGAATGTAGCGCCAATCCACCGATCACGAGCAGTCTTATCAGTAGCCCATGGGTGATTTCCACGACAAGCATGAAGCGAGTTAAGACTTTCCGCACTAAGCTGACATTCTTGAGCAACCTCATCAATGAGATCGTCCAAAGCGTCTTTCACATATCGTTTGTTGCTATTTGATGGTATCATAATCTTCAACTGCCTCTTTCAACGTTTGATAAGTAGAATCAACAGCCATAAAAAGACGATCCCACTCATTAGAAGAATTGTTAGGATTCTCACGTTCAAATTTGTCGAATGCTTCTTTTGCACTAACAAAATCAATCGCGGCGTCTGCTACAATCTCATCCATGTCCAACACCATCTTTCATATATTGAAGAAGGCGTTCGGGGTCCAAATCTTCCGTATAAGTTCGCCGCGAAGAATAGATCACATCACCCTCAATCACAACAACTTGTTTGAGGTCTTCATCCTTTTCAACAATTTCGGAAAGGGCGCTCATGTCAAAATCAGGAGTAAACACAACACGACGATAACCAGAGTTCCCGTTTCGATGTGTCACTAATACATATGTCACTTTATCAACCATGTTAAAACCCCAACAGTAAAGTTTGAAGACCAATCATGTCATCATACATGAGATCAGATTCTTCTTCCATAAGGCGCATATCTTCTGTCCATTGATGAACGTATTCAAGATATTCACCGTAATCGGCAAAGTCCTCTGGCTTCTTTGATGGTAATCCCCAAGGTGTCATCATCCACGCTCCGGTAATGTAATGAAGCCTTCTTCGGCCAGAGCCATCGCAGTGCGACCATAAAAACCCTGAAGGGTCCAAGCCATGCCGTTGTCAACAAGCTCTTGGAAGAGTTCAATCACACCTTCCTCATCAAGCTCACCTTCTTCAAAGGCAATAAGTTTTCCTACATCAGTCATTGGGGTATTCCTTATCTTCTTCCTTATAACGTTCTCGAATAATTTCACGAATTTGATCTTTCGTCAAGCGACTCTGTGTGCCACCACTTGCAGCCCACATATCATGAACTTCGTTTTCAAAATCTTCATCAGTCATTAGGGCGCTCCTTTTTTTGACCTTATAACCCATCATCTCATAAATCTCGGCATTTGTCAAATGAAAAAGGGGGCCAAAAGACCCCCTTCTTTATTTTTTTGAGTAATATTATTACCCAAACAGGGCAACACCAAGCCGCCAGAGACCACCAAGAACGATGGTTACTACAGCGACCGCTACGGCCCATTTGAGAGTGGCGTGTTTAATGCCATCCCATTTATCGTAAAGCTTCTTAAAAACGTTCATAAGGCATGTTCCTTTCTTTGTACTTACCCGTCTATATTTATACCGTAGAACTCCGCTGGACCCTCGTTATTTTTGTCAAACAAATACCAACTTGAATTGTCTTTTCCGTTGGTTTTAGAACCCGGAATCCATTGAACCCGCCCGATTGCAACAATCTTAGAGCACCGCTTCATGTAATAGCTTGCCTGTTTTGTATAAGCCCAATCTGCGTCAAATAGAAGCCATGTAGGCTTCTGATCGGAAAACCGAATGATCAACTCATGGAGTATCTTTCGGTCCCATGGTGGGTTCGTGATGATATAATCCTCATCCCCGGCCTCATACCAAAACGCATCTTCTTTGGTGATTGAAATCCCAAATGGCGACTCTTGCGGTAAAAGGTCTGATGCATGTGTTACCACAGAGCCCTCTACATTCTTCAAAAGAAAGTGAACCAATTGTCCATCACCAGCACACGGTTCACTGAATTTCACACCCTTCGGTAAATGTGACACCAGAGGAAGTACCGCTTTCTCTGGTGTCTTGTAATAGTCGCGTGGAATACGCTGGAAGTCACTCCGCTTGCCCATTATCTACCTCAATTCACAAAAGGTGTTTCAGGGAAAAAAAGGTATAATGCAACAAACAACACACCAATTACCACACCGTATAAAAATTCGCGCATAAAGACCTCTATTGTGTAGGAACGGATACTTCTTGTCCGTTAAGAACAAGGACATTTACTTCACCATCTTCAACCGCCCGCATCATAGCATCAGCACGTGTCTTGTTGGCAATCGCACCAAGAACCATGGCAATGTCTTCAGCAGAAGCATCTGGAAGCTCATTCCAAAGATTTTGAATACCAGAGCCCTCATTACGGCGGCGCTCCGCTTCCTGTTCAGCAATCCGTGTCAAGACCTCTTGGCGTTGCAAAGCAACTTCAGCAGCAGCAAGTTCAGCATTCTCATTAAGAATACGTTGTGGGGGTGTGACCTCACGAATCTGGGCCGGGTAGAAGACGAAAACACTACTGGCCTCTTCCTCAGTAAACCCAGATGTAATCAGGTCATTGACAACCACTTCCTGAAACCGTGATGTCAGATATTCAGCAACCTCAGAACGACTTTCGTATGCAATTTGCTCCCATGTGAATTGTGCAAGAGTATCACGTCCAGCCGACCGAGCAGCAGCCAATAGAAGACGATCATAATCACGAATTTCGCGGTAAACCTTCCACGCCAATTCGGGACTGAACTCATAAGGAAAGCTCACATCAAACGCAGACAGTTCAACACCACCTTGTGCTGCACCAGAAATCGTTTGAGCATCCGTCATGTCAATAGAATGACGAATGGTACTATACTTGGAAGTGGAATACCAAGCAGGAACAAAATGAAGCCCCTCACCCCAAGTCTCTTCCACGGTAGAACCAAACGACCGTGCCACCATCACTTCACCGGGTTGTACGATCTTAACCCACGAAAAGAAAGTAAACACCCCCCAAAAAACTAGTGCACAAAATACAGTCATAAGACCTTCACCGACTGCATTCGCAGCCACCATAACAACACCAACCACCAACGCGATGACTGCAATAAGTGTAACTAAAATCCAAAGCATAATATTCTCCTACCAAGACTCGTAATCAGTCAAGTCTAGTTCTTCACTTGTGGCACCATGCCGTACTTTTACTATAACACCTAATGATGTCGGTGTGAAGCAATAAGTCAATACTCCACCCGTAGCACCATAATAGGGATTTGCTGGCGTCCCATCAAATTGTGACGCAAATTCTTCATTCTCATAGAACCATTTACTGTCCTGTTCATGACACCATTCACGGATTTTCTCGTGGTCTTCTTCACTGAGGGAAAAATTCATGACGTAACAACTCCATGTACATCTGGTGTGTGATCACACACCGGACAATTACCTTGTGGAACACGACCTATAGCATGAAAATCATCAGAAGTGCTACCACGCTCACTGTACCCATACAACCATCTACTTCGTGGATCGTATTGTGCCCCACAACCATCACAGACAATAAGGTTACGCGCCATTGGCTTGGGCTTTGTATAAGGTCTACTGACTGCCATTCCCATTTTCATCTCCATGTCTGATGATCTCAGGTTCTTCGGGTTGTTCAACCCAAACATTAATGACCTCATCAAAACCACCCTCACGTAAATACTCAGAAATCTCATGGGTGATTTCCAATACGCGACCCCTAATACGCCAACTTACTCGCGGCCCATCAATCATATTATATGATATAATAGAACCAATTTGCGGGACAGTAGTTGCACCATGAGTGCTTCCGATAATACCTCTTTCAGAAAGATAATTAATTTTAACACTGTTCAACATTTTCATCTCCAATTTTGGCGACCCCGGCAGGACTCGAACCTGCAACCTACTGCTTAGAAGGCAGTTACTCTCGTCCAATTGAGCTACGGGGCCAAATAATAATGCGTCTCTCTATGACAATTAGCACACAGGCAATCGCATTTATCTAATTCAGCCCGTATTTTATCCCAAGAACGCAATCTCAACTTAGTCCAATTCACATCTTTTTCTTTTGGGTTTCTATGATGAAACTCTAAAGCTTCCATACACTTATCATACCCACAACACTTACATTTCCCACCAAGATATTCAATCGCCCTTCGTTTTGTCTCTTTCCACCGCTCAACACAATACACATTGAAACAAGCTCTACATAAGGACTGAAACTTTTCTGGCGTCTTCCTATACCCGGTATCTTCATTCAACTCCACCGCACATGCGGTATTGCTACACTGTTGCATCTTAATTTTCCCTGATTAGAATTTTCTACTCTAATCCTATTTAGGAAAATCAAGATTTCACGGGGCCAAATCCACTACATCATATTTGGTCATGAGACCAACCTTAGCACCGCAACTAATCACTGGTTTACCATCCTCTGTGGAAATCATTTCAGCAACGACATTACCATCTGCATCAACAATACCAACATGATTTGACCGCAACAAAACCTTCCCGGCCTTACTGGAAGAAACCCGAATAGCCGGATCAGGATCAACCCAACCTCGCTTGTTATTAGAAGCGATAACGTTCTTGCAAACGCTAATGAAATTAACCCACGCCTTCATCATTCATCACCGCACCAATCCAACGCCGACTGAAAACCAGCAGCATGTTTATGCCCACCACCACCATACTGTGCAGCAATGGCGGATACATCAGCACCGTCTTCTGCCGAACGAAGACTCCACATTCTATGATCCTTCTTATCGAAATAACAAGCACCAAATGGTGTGCCAATAGCCAAAATACTAGCGCCCTCACTCGACATGGTGTATGGTAAATTAGCAATAAGGACTTCCACACCACCAATAACACCGTAACGTGTTGATGCTTTTAACAACTCTTGAATATCCTTGCGTTGCTTCTTGAGAATGAAAGACCCACCAGTCATCACGTTACTGAACTTGTTTTCAAAATCATCCCGTAGACCATCCCATACCTCGAACCTATAGTCATGCGCGAAAACATAAGCAGCGGCTTCATCACAAAAAGGAAGCTTCTTGAGCCACAGGTCCCGATCTTGAACATATTCTACCAGCTTCGGTACATCTTCATACCCATGAAAATAATTCCACGCCATCATGGCACCGGAACGTTCCATGTCAAACACAACGTGCACGTTCTCCAACTCATCCTCAAGTCCAGCAAGGTCTTCAACAGCAGTCTTGTGATGATCAATAATCACAACAAAATTAGCCTTTGCCGCAAGCTCCTTAAGAACAGGACGCTTGAACGAAAAGTCAACCAGATACACGTCCCGTCCATCAAGACCTTCGGGAATTGGCTCCCCATAGTTCATGGGAATATATTCAAACCCTTCACCAAAACGCTTCCAGACACCCCATGCCGCAGTAAAGCCATCAGCACACGGGAAATGGTAAATACAAACTGGACATCCTCTAGGCATCTGGGTTTCCCACGTATTCAAATTCAATAATAGTCACTTCATTGTTCCCTTTAATTCCGGGGTATATTGTCAAAAGCACACCCTCAAGTTCACTCATACTATTGAACCCATCTCTCACCGCATCAACGTGTTTGAGTAGATCAAAAAAGGTATAAGACACCTTCGTCACCAAAACATGTGCTACATTACCATTATTACCAATAGTAGACATTCCAAGTTCAATGTTTCTACGGCCAGCACGGATCGTGGAAGTCTTCTTCCGCGTCCGAACCAAATCCATATACTCTTCTTTCAAATCAAGATGTTGTCCCATTTTTCACCTCATCTAGTGGTCCTTGAAAACTCTCAACTAAAATAACAGATGTCATATTATCTGCCATCTGGCGAATTTTTGCAGAATTGTTTTCAAGAAACTCAATCTGCTTAGTCAACTCTTCAATTGTATGTCGATGAGCTTCTGCTTGAATATCATACTGCTTTGCAGTTTCGAGATAAAGCTTCTTTTTCTTCTTGGCTTCGCGTCTTTCACGCGCAACCTCTGGTGAATCATGTGTCAGAGCGTAATCGTCATCATCATACGTTCCCCAAATAATACCCCACCACTGTTTTGGAAAGAATTTCATTGTCCAAATCGCTCCTTCATAATAGCATCAATCTCTGCTATCGTACCATACATCTTATGCGGCCCACTCAAAGGCGTGTCTTGAACGTGCGGCCAATCCCAACCAGATGTTGCACCCAAACTCGTAAGACCAAGCGCACCAGCAAGCGCACCATAAACAAGATAACCGTTTTGACCATCTTCATTTGTCACTGATGTTTTCCAACACGCACTGCCAACGGGATACGACCAGAAAGAATCTACTGCACGACCAAATTGGTGCCACGACAAACCCGGAATCGCGTGTGTCTCATGAACACCAAGTTTACCGGGCTGGGGACCAACATCTTCAATACAACTAGCGAGGAATGGCGCACCCAAACGAATTAACTCATCCCTCTTCTGATTAATCTCTATAGTAGAACGAGACTTTCGCCAAATACAGGCTTGCTCTTTAGGTGTTCGTACCGTACAGAATGGTTTCATCACAATTCCACGTGAAACACACTCATCGTATAGACGCTCAACCTTATCTCTAAATGAAGGAATAAGATCATCTAAATCTCTACTGCTCATCGACTTCTCCCGCGTCATATCTTAAAACAATATCTTCTGCCAAATGTCCTGCTTGGATTTCATTTGACGCCTGAACCTGATGTGCTTGTACGCCATCGAAAAGCGCATCTAGGATGAAACGCTCTTCATACTGAGACACAACTATAACCAAGCGCCCATCTTCAGACAAGTATCTACTCAACTCTTTCTTGATAGGCATCGTCATTTACCACTATATGCCAAAGCAATGAAAAAGAAAATCGCAAGAATAATAATCAAAACCAACGCACTGATCCAGAGGGGCGAAAGAACCCACCACCAAGACCACCCAATAAAGCCAGTCAACTTCAACGTAATAAATACAATGGTCAGAAGACCCGCAAAACCGATCCCGCCACTGCTTGAAGAACTATTGTCACTCATGTTTTCCTCCATTTTTCATACCACACCTTACCACACCAAAACCGATATGTTAAGCAGGTTTTTTTGGTTGACATAGAGATATATCTGTGCTAGATTAAAATCTGAAAGGGAGTAGATTTTTTAATGAGTAAAACATTACTGGTGGATTGTGACGGAGTGCTCTTGAACTGGGCCTTCGCTTTTAACATGTGGATGAAAAAGCAAGGCCATGAGCCTGTAGAAGAAAACAAGATCGGCGCGGCCTACTGTGCCTCTGAGGTCTACAATATCACTAAAGAAAACAAGAAGCGCCTGATCAAACAATTTAATGAGTCAGCCGCCATCGGATTTCTACCCCCTCTTCGGGACGCGGTATATCACGTCAAGCGGCTTCATGAAAAGCATGGGTTCAAATTCCACGTGATCACATCCCTATCTCTGGATGAATCAGCACAGGAACTTCGCATCCTGAACCTACACAAGCTTTTCGGGGAAGATTGCTTTGAAAAAATTGACATCCTTGACACTGGTGCAGATAAGGACGAAGCCCTCCTACCATTCAAAGATAGTGGTTTGTTTTGGGTTGAAGATAAATGGGAAAACGCCGTGACTGGGGCAGAACTAGGTCTTCGATCCCTTGTAATGGAACACGGTCATAACATGACCGAAAGCCACCCCAACATTTTTCACGTCAAGAACTGGCAAGAGATCGAAGAACACATTACCTCTTCGTCGTACTAGGGCTCCTAAGCCATCTCTTGTGACTTGTATCTCTCTGCCAACCATGCTGGGCATGATTGATTACACGTCTTCCAACAGGATAGGCAGCGGCAGCACCAACAGCTATCGGTATCGCAGCAGCACCAAACCCAAGACCCATCGGGGCGCGAAGACCAGCAACGGTAGAAGCAACATCCATAAGGTCTGGTTTTGGAGCACTATAATCATGTTTACCCTGTAAGTCATAAGCTTTAGAGTGTCCACCGGGCTTACTCGTAAGAGTCTTCACATGATGTTTTAATTTGGAATCGAACGCCTGTTTGGCACCATGAACTGCTCTGGCAGTGGCCTCAACATTATTCGTTGTGGTAATGCCTTTACGCCAATCCCTCACCGTTTTCTTATGTGTGATATAAGCGCGTCTCCAATCCTTACGGAGTTGGTTCATCTGTCTGTGGGGGTTGCTATCGTCTGTGCGTCTAGCATTCGCTTGCGCTCTTCGCTTGGCGGCATTTTCCTTGTGCCACTTGTCCTTATAAGCAATAGCATCAGACACAACACCTTCTTTGATATGTTCTTTGTCTGAATGAAATTCTCTAAACGTTTTCATCTTCCGACTTACCTTTTTGCTCAAGTTTGTATTGGTGAAACGCACTCACATTCTTAGCATGATAAGCCATGTTGGAAAACATGTTCTGAGGACGATACCCCTCTTTCAACATCTTATTTCTAACGAACTCGTAAAATTCTTCTTCGTCTTCTTCTCTAACCATAGTATTCCCTACGGAAGCTCCTTACCCTTAAAGGTAAACGACTTCCCTTTCTTCATATGTGTCACACCCATTGGATTGTCTTGGTTGTAATGAATCTTTCCAATTGGAGAAGACCAACCATCACCATGAAGAACCCCCTCATAATGACCGTCTGGGTGTGGGTGAGCAACAATGAAGCTATCTTGGTTATATTCCTTGCGGAGTCTGTGACCAAGCCTCTCAAGAGTGTGTGTACCAGCCGTACCAGTAGCAGAAGCATGAACAGTAAGTGATTTCTCTTGTTCGAGATTCCCATGTTCATTTTTCCACGTACCAGCATGATTATTATGATACCCACCAGTATGACCGGAAGCAGTAATTTTGGCTTTGAGACGATCCATAGCAGATTTGTTCTGTTCAGGAGTATTGTCTCTGTGGTGTGCTGTGATAATCATCATGGCACGACCCTGTTTGGCCAGTTGTCGTGTTCTTCCAAGAGGATTGCCCTCTTGAATATCGAACACCTCCACCATCATCTGATTGAAGGTCTTCATTTTTGCTTTGTTCTCCCGATATTGTATTTGGGGATCAACTCCCATTCGTCTTTTTCTTTGTATGGAAGAATTTTCAATTGATTAAGAGAAATCACCGGGTCTTCAATCGTCTCCGGGTCAATCACCTTGATTAAATCCCAATCCTGCAACAGACGGGTAATGGTATTTCTTCTTCCTTTATCCTCTTCGGAAAAGTTGCTAGGCTTGCCATCAAGCGCAAACAGTTCCTTGAAGTGGACAATGTAATATCTACCTTGCTTATGAAAGATGTGACAGGACTGATACAGTCGCTTGTCTTTATGAGAAGCCACACCAATACGGGTAAGTGTCTCTCTGACCTTAAGAAAATCATCATCCTCTCTAAGTTCCACTTCCACCAACGTATCCAAAACACTCATTTTGTACCACCTTTTCTTGTTCTTTTTTTAATGGTTTCAAGATCATCGTCTGACAGTACAAAGAGTGCCTGTAGGGCCTTGGTGTCACTATAGCCAAAATACTCTTTCACAAGCTGAAGCTCTGCATTGTCATGCTTATTCGCCCACTTAGCAAAACGCTTCTTGGGTCTGACTATATTTATGTAAAATGAATATTGTTGATCGACTGGCAGGTCATAGTACCTGTTCATCATGTTGGCAAAATATACAGTGTCAATATGATAAGAAAAAGCCCGGTTCACCATAAATGGAAGATATTCCTTTAGGCGTTCCGGGTCATCTGCAACAACGTCTCTTTTATGAGAAATGTCATCAATAATCTTGAATGGGTTCGTCTTCCCCTGCTTCTCCGCCATTTTCTTGTTCCAATCTCTCAGTAATCGCTTTCAAAAGAAGCGCACATTCATCACAAACCTCAAATAAGAAGTCCTCACAGACCACCTTAATAGGTGGGTCCGCTCTATCATTTTCTTTACAGATTTGACACTTTTCTCTCGGCATTTTTATCACTTAAATTCACAATTCACCATGATTTCAGCCATACATGCAGCCAGATTGATCTCTTGGTCTGCCACAAACGGCGCACGGTGCTGGTAGTCTGCAAGGATCAAAACCAATTGAGGAATAGAGCGGGCTTCAAACAGGTCTGACGCCTCATCATAGAAGCCTCTGAGCAACTGCACAGTCTCAACGTCTGAGTTGGCACCAATCCATCTGCGGGTCTCTGTGTAATCCTTATTCTTCATAAAGCCTACCAGTTCCCTGATACTGACGTTCCCAATAGCACCAACCATTTCCATGTTGATGGTGCCCTCAGAAGACCGTCTCTGGGCCTCCATAATGGTCTTACGCATATCAGGGAAGAACTTCTTGATCAGTTCCACCACGGCCTTGTCTTCGTACTCCACACCCTCTTCATCCAAGATGTGTTTCAGACGAAGAAACAATTGCTTCGCCATCTCAGGCTTTTCATCTCTAGGAAATACAAAATCAACAACAGAACACCGGGAGTGGAGCGGCGCAATGATTCGATTCTTATGATTGCACGTAAAGATGAACCCACAGTTCTTGGAATATTCTTCAAGAAAATTCCGAAGGGCGGGTTGAGTTGATGTGACGTTGAGATAATCCGCCTCATCAAAAATGACCATCTTTCGCTTGCCACCACGACCCTTGGCCGAAGCAAACTGTTGAATGTCCGTCCGCAATGTATCAATGTTCCGTTCGAGAGAACCATTGACCATATAAGTCTGAACCCCTAGTTCTTCACACACAGCTTTGGCTACAGTTGTCTTACCCGTACCCGGCTCACCAGCAAGGATAAGGTTTGGAACAAAACCATCGTCTACAAATGTTTGGAAAGTCTTCTTAAGTTTAGCTGGGAGAATGGTATCAGCCACCTTTGTCGGTCTATAGCGTTCGACCCAAAGCAGATTGTCATTCATGTCAAATTTCCTCAAAGTGTTGAGTTATCTTCACAAGGAATCCAATATTCCACCTGATTGTTCTTGAACCGAACAACACCCTCACGAAACACAGATACCTCATACGGCTTCTCAAGAAGCCTATAATATTCCATACGCATATAAGCGGTAAGATCATCGCCGCCTTCACGAATATCAACCTTCATATTGTACTGGTTGTTGGTTTCGTTTTCAGTATCCAACGTCTTCACGGTCAATTCACGACCCTTTACTTCAAAACAAAGCTCTGGTGATCTTAGAACACCACCCGCTCTGGAAATTTCCCTCACCTCATCTTCAGTGATACGGAAAACCAACACAGGATCAGTGACATCAAACTCGCCTTCCGGTGCCACATTAATAACTTCCGGGTCAGCATAGTTATAGATGATCGACCGCTTATTTTCTTTGATGATTGCATGATCTTCAAACAACTCAATCTCAGGGTTCTCAAATAATGACAAGACACTAAGAAAATTCTTAAGGTCAAAGATAGCAAAACTACGATCAAACGAATTGTCGAACACAGCGCGAGCCTCTACCGTCTCATTTGGGGAGATGGTTCGCACGATGTTACCTTCGGTGAAATGAATGGAAGGATTGATCACAACAAAATTCTTGAGGATATCAACCTCAAAGTCTTCTAGTCTCATTATATTCTCCATGTTAAAAAGTAGGGAAGAGGGAGGGTTTTAGCCTACTCGGACTTGCTTCTTTACGTCTGAGTCATCCCAAAGAGTCAGCCACGTCCCTTGCCGTTTGGCCTTCCCCACATTCAAATATACCACAAAAGTACGCCTGTGATAATCAATTTTTTGGCTTGGTCTTCTTAATCTTACCCGGATCAGCCGTTGGTGACGCCCCAATAGACGCAAGGTGCGCCAAAGACCCACTGAAGACATAAGAGCCACAGTGTGACAGACCAATCCAAGGACAAAGCCAAACCTTCATACCCATACGCTGTACGTTATAACAGAACATGTAATCTTCTGAAAGATACCTGTTCGAGTACTCATTTACCAATCCCGTCCGCTTATCTCTCAGGAACTCAATCACCTGATCTTTGGTGGCCTCGGGATTTTTTTCATAAAAAGCACTCACTTCATCAAAGATGAACTGGTGTTTATCATCAATCAACGCATCGAAATACGCCATAATCTCCCGCGAACCATCAAAATTCTCAGTCCGAACATGGTCTGGCTTATACATCAACTGAGGATAAGCATCATTATACTTTTCAAACACCTTGCGTTGTATCAACATAAACCCGGTGCCGCCCTCAAGCACTTCAGCGGGCTCTCCTAGAGGAATAGTGTCAGTACCTTTCTTCGGATTGAAAACGAAGTCTCCAACATAATTTTCAAGTACGTTTGGATCGTCATCAGCCACACCCTTGTCCACTGCTGCCTTGATCTTCTCCCAAGAAATACATTTCTTCGGGTAAGGAGCACATAGAACGTGATACTCTTCATTTTGAAGAGATAGTGCCAGCATGGCCAAAATATCCTGTGCCTTAAACCCAATGTCTGAGTCGATGAACAAAAGGTGCGTTGCGTCTGAACGCATAAATTCATCCACACAATAGTTCCGGGCACGGGTAATCAGCGACTCGTTGAACAAAAAATAGTATTGAAGAGGAATTTGATGCTGGGCACACACCGCAGAAAGGTCTGTTAGAGACCGGGTAAACATACCGTGACACTGACCACCGTACATTGGTGTAGCAACAAAAAGCTTTGCTTTTCTAAGTTGCTCTACCGAAATTTTAATTTCCATTCATGTTTCCTTTATATCTCATGTCATGCGCGTACAGCGCCAAAATAGCATAATGGGCGAGCTTAAGAAGATCATACCTATAATCGTCAGGGCCATCACCTTTCTCACCATACCGTCCGCTGTATTTATCAATGTTGGTAAGGGCAAATTCCAATGCCCGATTCCGTTCACACGCAATAGCAAATGTTTGTGTCTTACCACCTTTGGCATAATGCTGGCCATACGTTTTTTCAATGTATGCCATCAATTCATCAACATATAAGTCCTCAAGAAACTCAAAATCTGGTTTGTCACTCATCAAATACCTCAATAACTTCAACACCCTTAGACCGGGCATACTTCACCATATCAGCAGTCCCAACATTACCGGGGAATGCAATGACCACATCAGGGGTTTCTTCATCAAGCATTTGTCTATTACGAATAGCGCCACCAGCTTTCCCGTGCTTTTCCCAATCAGCATTGTAAGCTTGACTAGGAATGCGATTCACTGCCGCCCATTGATCTGCCATTTGGTCTGCCCCGGTTGGACAATTACCATGCACGATCTTCGTAATATCATTGTCCCAATGGTAGTTATCCATGAAGCGATTAAACAACTGCTTCTCATGAAAGTTTCTACCCCCACATACAAGGACAATCAATCTTTTAACATCGAAGAAGGAATAGTTGTAATATCAACATCATTCCTGTTGGCATGTTCAATGATATATGTAGCTATTGATCCATGTGAACCGTACATTTTTTCATTTTTTTCAAAAATTTCTTGTTTCTTTTTTTCAGAAATTTCTTCTGTGTAATAGTGTTTAGCAATAATTATTGCACTCATTGTTTCATTCTCCGTTTAAGGATTTTCCAATTCTTCTTCGCTCTCTCACGATGAATCTTATTGGCGCGATCAATAAAATTGATCCCGTCCATATGATCACATTCATGAAGATAGCACCGGGCAGTCAAGCCGACAAAAGTCTTGGTGATGATCTCACCGTATGGTGACTGAAAACGGGCGCGTACCTGCCCCGGCCTCTTCACCTTAACATATAATCCGGGGTATGTCAAGCACCCTTCATCAAAATTCTGTTCATCGCCCATTGTGGTGGCAATCCGTGGATTGAAACACACGAAGTTTGGAATGCCGATTGAAGGATTTCCTTTCAGTGCAAATACCCGGTATGGAAGTCCAAGCTGGTTGGCAGAAATTCCTAAGCCCTGATACTTGATCACTGCCTTAAGAAGTATCTGAGCGATCTTCTCCGGGTCTTCTGGGGGATTGTCGAAGTCAAATCTCTCCAACTTCTGTGACATAATAGGATGTGTATCAGGAACTAGTTTGGGAATTTCAATTGCCGCAAGCTCACGACTTTCGTTTTCAATATCAGCCTTACGCTTAAGGGCATCTGGTGTGAATATACTCGAAAGATCGTCAGTATCAAGCATCATCATTTTCCACTTCTACAATCCTATAAACCTTATTTTTTACACCCTTCAACCGCTGTGCAGTTGTTTCAGCCAAAGCTTCAGTATCAAAAACTCTCGCCTTGATAACATTTGGGTTATTAGAATAACTTTCCATGTCAAGCACCTTGGCCCAACTGTCAGTTTTTTTATTCATCTGTACTTCAATTACGTACACGTTTAACTCCCTACAAAAAAGAAAAGGATTCCGACAATTGTGGACACAGAAGCAAGCACAAAAAGTGAAAGCTTCCTCCACTGATAAGATACATACATCCAAATCATGTTTGAAAACAAATGGATGATAGGACCTAAAGGATATACATTAGCTGAGTTCAAAGCAATTGCAATAATCACCCCTATCGCAGCAACCCACTCCAAAACCGTAAGCCAAACCGATTGATCTACATGTAATTGATTTGTTGACATTACGCAGCCACCCTACTGAAATTATTAATCTTCTCAAACCGCAAGACACGTTCAAATCTATCGTAAAGCTGGTCTCCCTTATGAGAGATGATGAATACGTTAGTTCCTTCAGTCAACTTCGTCACGATCTTCAGGAACTCATCTGTCCCTGCCTCATCCAACGAACTGTCAAAGACCTCATCCAAAATAAGCAGATTCGTAGTGACTGAGTTCCGCATCTTGGCAATAGCTCTCCACGTGAACAGCAAAGCCAAGTCAATACGCAACTTCTCACCTTGGGAGAATGAATTGTACGTGAACTCATCCCGGTGGCGCGACTTGATCTTCTCATTGAACTCTTCGTCAATCTCAAACTTCACAAAGAACTCCATCGCCGCTAGGTATTTATCCATCAAGCCATTGATGACCGGAATATATTCTTTGATGACCTTGGCCTTGATACCGCTATCCTTCAGCAGTACATTCGCCATGTCATACACGGACTTTGTTCCTAGCGCCGCCGCGTGGTCTTTCTTTGACTTATCAAGAGATTCCTTAAGCACATCAAGCTCCCCAGTATCAACCTTTTGGGTCTCCTTCTTACTTTTCATCTCATTCTTAAGGTTTTCAACCGTCTTTTGATATGTGCGATATTTAGTCTGTTCAGACGAAAGCTTTACACCAAGATCACTGATCTCTTTTGTCACTCCATTTATTTCACGCACACGTTCTTGAAACTTACCAATTTGTTCTGATAGAGGACCTAAACCGCCTTCGTATTTTTGTTTCTTCTGCGCCTTCTCATTGATAGTAATCTCCTTAAAACCACCATCAATCTTCTGAGTACATGTAGGACAGTTGTCGTTCTTAGAGAAAAAACTAATCTCTTTTTCAAGTTCTTTTGCCTTATATTGAAGCTTGGATTGAATGTCCTGTGCTTCTTTAAGCTTTGACTTTACATTTTCTTCGTCGGTAATCTTAGAATAGAGACTGTCGATTTCTTTTTGAATACCCTTGGAGTTTTCAACCGCCAAATCCATAAACCGCTCATACTCAGCAATCTTTTCTAACTTATCTGAATTATCCTGTTCAGCGATCTTCTCAAGCTCTGCTATATGACGCTCAAGCATTTCAATCTTGGCTTCGATCTTGTCAACCTCATGGGCCTTATCAACGATCTCTGTCTTGTTTTCACTGATCATATCTTTAAGTAAAAGAAGCATCTTACTGAACACTTCAATATCCAACAGGTCTTCAATAACCGCTCTCCGATCAGCCGGGGTTAGTTCCATAAACGGGACGTGTTGAGTAATACCCACCACCACAATCTGCTTGAAGGTCTTGTAATTGAACTGAAGGATGTTCTTCTCAAAGAAGTCTTGGTATTCTCTGACATTTGCATCTTGGTCTAACAGCTTCTCGTTTTCATAGACCTCGAAAATATTGGGTTTGATTCCGCGTCGAACCAGATAGTGATTACCGCGTACCGTGAACTCTACCTCCACAACAGTCTTCTTCCCGGTGATAGAATTGATCAATTGAGGTTTATTGATGTTACGGAATGGCTTGCCATACAGACAGAACGTCAAAGCATCCAGCATAGTTGATTTACCAGCACCATTATTTCCAAGCACCAGTGTTGACTTATGTTTGTCGATTTCCACTTCTGTCCACTGGTTTCCAGTAGAGAGAAAGTTCATCCATCTGATAGTATTAAACTGTAACATTATTTTTCACGCGCTCCAACACATCATCAAAGGCAAAGGCATTTCTAACATTCTCAAGAGTAGTTTCTATGATTGGCTGGTTATCTGGATAAATTGAAACCTCTAGCTCATTAGGCCAATTAGGAGACTCACGGATGTCGTTTTCACTAACCCACATATCACCAAAATCAAAATGAACAAGATATTGTTTATATGTTTTACTCATCATTCACATCTCCAAAATAATCACACGGGTAATCAGTAAGACCAACACCGACCCTAACAGAAACCCACCCATCATCCCACATTTCATCTAGGTGATCGTCTCTCCAACCCAGCTTCAACTCACATCCGTAGTGTTTCTGAAACCACTGTTTAATACGAGTAGATTCAGAATAATTCCCATCATCATCGGGTCCGCCGAACATAACGTAAGTATAGCACGGATCATTTACGAAAAAATTGATTGCCTCTTTGCATTTTTCACACTTCGCAAAATACCATGTTTTCATCTCGAAAGCTCCTGTGCCCGTTCATAAAGGTCTTTCATAAGAGCAGTCAAAGCTTCGTGTTGATTAAACTCAACATCTTCAACCGATCTAGTCACAATCTCAAGCGTATCTGTCACATCTTCAATCAGTGAACTCTCTTCTTTCATATCAAGCTGGAAATCTTCAACAACTTGAACTTCAATCGGGCCTACCTCTTCGATCTTGTCAACAAACTGGTCATAGGTGTACTCATTTGTCTTCTCCTTGACCACGATCTTCACGTAGCAATCCTTAAGGTGTGAATAATCCTTGTCTAGTGGATCACCTTCTGTGTCATCATAGATGACCTTATAGAAGAGGTGAAAATAGTTTTTGACGTGCTCAAGCTTCCGGGTGTCAGTATCATAGATGTGAAAGCCGCGTAGATCATTCCAATCCTGCCACTTCATCTCATAGGGTGCACCCAGATACGTGATATTACCCTTCGTAGACTTATGATGGAAGTGACCTGAGAAGACTTGATCGAACTTCTTGAATGGCTTGGTGTCCATCCCGTGTTCGTTCGGAGAACCCTTATACATCTCAAAGCCCTTGAACTCAAGGTGGCCGAACACAACTTCCGCCTTGGTATCATTCAACTTGGTCATAGTGTCTTCGTAGTTCTCAGGTGTGATCCACGGTACACACATGACCTTGAGACCGTCAATGTCAATCTCTGTGGCCTCTTCGTAGAACTCAACCAAGTCAGTCTCACCAAAGATGATGTTGATAGCATTGACGCGGTTTGTATTCTTGTAGTAGCAATCATGATTTCCAAGGATGACCACCAGCTTGATACCGCGCTTGTGACACTCCATCACGAACCACTTCAGCATCTCAGCAGACAAAAAATTGATGTACCTACGGCGGTCTACAATATCGCCAAGGTGATATATGGTCTTGATACCGCGCTTCTCAAGCTCTGGAAAGAAGATTTCGATATAGAACTTCTTCTGGTGACGCATTACATGGATGTTGTCACCACGAGCACCCTTATGGGTATCAGTTATTAGTGCTACTTGCGCCATCTTTAATATCCTTGAACGTCAATTTGAAATCTGCAATGATCTCTTCTACTCGTTCTCTGGACATACCCCCCACATCAATATTGAACACTGTTCTTAACACATTATTTTCTTCATCATAATAGACCTCCTTAGAGACCTTTTCTTTATCCTCAAACATCATGTATCCTTCTTTTTCTTAGGAGACTTCTTCTTCTCAAACTTATTGATGATCGGAGCCATCTTATCGTTATCCAAAGTCACTTCATCGTACTGAAAATTTTCATCATCACCTTCAACCAATGTATTATCAAGCACTGCATTCTGCAAACTCTTGAACTTGACATATAGTTGTTTATGTTCCCTCTCAATCTTTCTAAGATTCGACCACCACACAACCTTCGTAAAATACGCATACGGGCGATCAAATTTATCTGGGTCATAGTTGTTCAAGGCCATGACACAGTTCTCAATCCCATCAAGAATCATATCTTCCTTGAATGGATAGTTGACGAAGTTGGCTCTACTACAAACACCCCTAGAGATATCCATAAAGAACTTACCGATACCATCACATGCAATAGGTGGCTCTTTACCAGCAGCCAAAGCCGCTTGAACTTTCTTCTTATGGGCTACGAATAATTTATGTACTTCTTTATTATCAACGTAATAGTTGTCTTTTTTTGACATATATTTCTCTAATGATGGGTGTTACTGATTGGATTGATGTGACCCTCTAAAAACATATCAATCATGATTTCACGCGCCTGTGATTTTGCATCTTCCGTCATCGCTGGCTTCCGTTGTTTGAGTCCACTGGCAAAACTCTCATAAAACTTTACGAAGTTAGATTTTGGGTTGCGGTGTATGTGGGAAATTGTCTTCTTCATAAACTCAACATCATAACTATCCACATACAGGAAATACTTGGTGAGAAAAACACCGGGAGCCGTACTCCCATCTTGATAAGAATAATTGAGCTTAAGTGCGTCCTGAAGAATGATGTGCTCATCGTTCTCTTCAAGAACACGCCCCATGATCTCTTCACCATTATATAGCTTGATGATTATCATACTTATCCCAATTTTACATTATACATTTTGAAGGTGAATCCTTCGTTCTTGTAAATTTTCACACGTTCTTTCATGTGCTGAATGGCATAACACTGCCGCGATTTCCATGACACATCATCTGCGATATCAAATAGGGTTGCCCTATCAGGCACGTCAGGGTTATCTGTCTTTCTAAGAATACGCCCAATGGACTGAAGTATTTTGATCTTTGCTTTGGATGGTGACGCAAAGATCAGGTTACTGAGGTTTTTGATGTTCACCCCTGTAGAGAACACCCCATAAGACGCCACAATGATAGCGTTAGTTTCAGTCTCAACAATTTGCCGGATACGCTCACGCTCATCCCCTGCTACTCCACCATGAACAAAAAAGACCTTACGGTCGCCAGCCTTATCTTTGATCATGTCATAGAGAACCTTACCGTGCTTCTCAACATACTGGAACAGCACAAGACTATTCCCATTCAAAGACAGAGCCAAATTTCTAATGTACCTATTACGGCTTGGGACGCCAATAAGAACATCAATTTCTTCCTGATATTTTGGGTACACCCTTTTCTTATGGCCTTCAACCATAACGGTTTTGGCTTGACTGCAAGCTTTACGAACTTCGTCTTTATGTTCAAGACAGATAATCTTGATTTCAAACTCAGACGAATACCCCTGTTCAATCATCTCCTTCGCACTGATGATCTTCTTTACAGGACCAAACAGCCCCTCAAGCACAAGCCTGTGGGTCTCAGTGTCATCAAGCGTTCCAGTAAACCCAATACGGTAGGGACAATGCTCAATCTTCTCCATCATGGAGATAAGTGAATTGGCTTTGAAGGTATGAACCTCATCACCAATGACGATTCCGAACTTCCTGAACCAGTCCTTACGCTTGCGCCAGATAGATTGCCATGTGCTGATGACAATTGGCTTATCCGTGTTGTGGTCCTGTCCTTCGTATATCTTATGCACAAACTTGTCGGAATCAAGGCCGTATTCTGCAAAGTCAGACGCCATTTGATGAACAAGCTGAACGGTAGGAACAACAATCAAGGTCTTCTTGTTGGCAACCTTTCTGATGAGGCTATACATCATAAAAGACTTGCCAGAAGATGTTGCAGATAAAAACAGTTGTCTCTTGTTTCTGATTGCGTGTACCAGACATTCAAGCTGGTACTCACGGTCCTCAAGAGGAAAGTTCATCCCGTCGAACCACTCTTTTGCCTCGAACAACGAATATTCGATAGTAGAGCGGTCAAACGCATACCCAACCGTATAGCCATAGTCCTTCGCAAACTTGTCAAGGTAAGTCACCAACCCAGCATATAGCTCTTGGTTCATTACATTGTACAGTCTGATCTTACCATCCCACTCTTTATTACGGAATGCTGGCATGAACTGATAGTTGGGTACGAAGAAGGTGAAGTATTCAGAAAGCTCGTAAGCAATACTTCTATCACACGATACTTTTACATGTACATCATTCTTCTTCTGGACGATGATGTCAGGCACTTTTAGTTAGCGGTTGCCTTGCCGCCACCAGAACCCTTCGGTGTTTCTTGCGGTGTATTGACTTGCTTATCAAGCTCTTCGACAAGGTTTGTCAGTTGTTCTGAAATACCAACAAGCTCCACCATAATACCAAAGGTATCACGGTCTTTCACCTTATAGTTTCTGACCAATGTATCAATGTTTCTAAGATGGTTTCTGGCCGCTTCAATTCTTACACTCATGTTATGCTCCTGCTTTAAATTTTTCCCATGAAATTGCCGAAGAAATGTTGAAGCTCATTTGTTTGATTACCTTCACGATTTCTTCTAACGCTTTGACCTTTTCTTCCTGCATCGCAATCTTGAGGTTTTTATCAATGATGTGCTTATCAGCAGCCAAGTACGCTGGCAATTCGTTCTTTAATATTCTTCCACGTGGAGGTAGCTCCCAACCCATCTCATGATGTCGTTCGGTATTATTTCCGGTGTAGAACTCCGTTTTATCAAGACGTAGAACCTGAAGGTCTTCTTCCATCTTCTTCAGTTTCAGACGCTCATCAATTAGGATACGCCAGTATTTAGAGTGAATTTTCGGGATGTCCAAGGCCGCGTATCCTAACTCTGCCCTGTTTATTGCCCGATCCTTTTCCCACTCTGAAAAGATTTCATCTAGTTTCAATCCTCAACACCCAACTCTTTAAGTTTGTCTGACACCACTTGGATTTCCTGCTCAACAGCAGCGAGAATAGCAACAATAGGAAGCTGAACTTTCCTCAATCCAAAATACCCACTGATCAAATACCCACCGGGTTCTTTAGGATAAGCAAAATGGCCCCTCTTTTGATCTAATAGATCAAGTCTAAAGGCATTAAGTTGTCTTTTGGTATTGTACAGGGTTTCTGCTTGACTGATTTGATATGGTTTCATTAATCGTCTTCAACCTCTTCCAGTCGATCCATAATCCTCATAGCTTCTTCAAGATCATCTAAATACATTTCAAAATCTCTTGACCTCACCCCTGTTATATTGTAGAGATTATCATTAATTGTATTTAAAAATTCTCTGGCTTCAAGTATAGTTTGATAGACCGTTCCATTATCATCTTTGGTCATCACATAATCACCAGATTCAATATCTTCTTTTGTAATGCTCATTGTTCAATCTCCAAATCATTTTTTAATGCCAACCACAAATAATCCATTGTGTATTTGTCATTCACAATTTGCCCACTGTTTCTATCTTTAGAATATTCGTATTCATCCCATACCTCCCTCATAAATGATCTAAACCAGTATGGAATTTGTTCGCGTACATCGTATTCAACTTTCCATTTAAGATCAGAAAGAAATCTCACATGTGCTGAACACGAAGGGCATATATATTTGTCTTCACTCCATGTCCAATAATCGCCACCAGTACAGCTATAAGGAGCGACATAAGCTTCAACGCCTATGCCTTTCAGTTCTCCTAATTTATGTTTGTTCTTACAGGCTGGACATTCGATTTCATAATCTCTAACCACCCGTATAAATTCTTTTCTCTTCAACTCCACAAGGTTTTTTGCTTCCTTAATAGAGTTTTGAGCTTTCACCAAATCAAGTCTATCAGTCATAACAATCTCATTGTGTTGGAATCAAAACCACTATAACATACTTGACAAAGGATGTGAAGTACTTTATACTGGATTCAGTGTATAATCTTCAAATGCAAATTCGACTGTCGCTTCGATATATTGGACTGTAGTATCCTTGGATGAGAACCGAAGGCCGGATAGAGATACCGGAAAGAGGTTCTTGATTTTGATTTCGACATTCGGGTTGCTGGCACTTGTCAGAATCATGAGTGAAGCATCGGAATAAATTCCTTCACCAGATGTCATTTGCTGATTTGCGATGACACGATGTTCTTCAAACTCAACAGGAAACCCGACCTGTCTGATCCATGTGTTGATCTCCATATAGTTCCCAAGGTCTTCATTGATCTTAAAAGTTGCAGACAATGTAGGATAGGTTACATGATCACCATGAATGTTAAGTCCCTTGAAGGGAGTGCCCTGTTCGTAACTTCCGAGTGTAATACCCGGCAAATCTACATCTTGCACGAAGAAGTTGAACTCTGGTAGCTTCTTGATGAAGAACTTGAAACCAAGAGAGGACAACATATTCTTGTTAAGGGAATCTGGATTCAATGATGGCATTTTTTCTTCTCATCAGAATTGGTTATCTGATGGTATTTATATGCCCTTGGGGCCTTGGATTCCCCCGGCTCTTAAGGTACTATAAGGTATATAGAATCCTCCCTCATAGCGGATACCGCTCTTATACACAATAATAAGGGGTTTGTCAATACTTTTTTGAAGAAAGGATGAAAAAAGATTATTTATGATGAAAAAAGGGGGTTGACAGGGGAGGGGTCCTATGAGATGATGGGATTATAGGTTGGAGATAAGGAGATTTTTCATGGCTTATGCCCCTCATTGTAATACAGATTTTGCCCGTGAAGTTCGCGCTGGTCTGGAACCCACGGTTCCTCTTATCCTTGGTCTCTTCTTTGAGAAGGAGTATGGTAAGCTTTTTGAATATGGTGAGCGCCTTGAAGGGGATAAGTGGCTTCGTCGGGACTATCCTCATATTGTCTACGTGGGTGGTGGCGAATCGCGCATTGCCAAGGTCATGAAGACCGTTGCATATGTGGTAATGGATGAGGATGAGTATGGTCTTCCTGTGGTTGAGAAGTGGCAGTTGAAGCGCCATGAAAAGTTTGCAGTCGAGTGGGCGCGGCGGGAACAAGAAAAAACTGCTTGACGGTTTTTGATTTTTATGTCAGTATGAAAATATAAGGTAAACAAACCAAGAAGGAAGCACCCCATGTCTTCAGTACCCCTTTCCACTTACATGAAAGAAACCCTGATCGAAGCTCTTGAACGTTTTGGTATCACTGATGAAATCATTTTGTTCCGGGTCTACGAAAAGCTTTTCCATGTCGATTGGTCTGAGATTTCTAAAGAGCAGCTTGCTATCGAAGCTGGCATTGCCTACGAATACTTGATCTAAGGAGGATCAAATGCTTGATACCTTGACAATGGAATACCCCCACCCAGATGACACCCTGTTCGTTGATCATGGGATTGAATACGGTCTTCGGAAGGAAGATGTGTGGGGTTATGGCTACTATGACAAGGACATGGTGTGGCAGAAGGTCCACGATGGTCTTGTAGTAGCCCGTACAGGCGAAATCTGCCCTGTGTGGGGCGATGAAGTCCCGTATAAGTCTTCGACACTGGTAGTACCGTCAGAAGAGCTTGTAGAGGCTGTGAGCTACTGGATCAGCTATGTGATGGGTGGTTGCCCTACTATGTCGAAAGACCTTCCTGATGGCTCTGTGGCGCTTCGCGCTGACTATCAAGCGTGGTAGGTGATTATTATGCAGGGGATTATTAGATCGTGGCAAGATTTTGATGAAAATATTCGATCTACTAGAGCGTCAGATTATGGTAAATGGTGGGCATGTCGTTCAGTGGATGGTCACGTTCAACAGATTGCAGGGCCTTGTGATACAGAAGAAGAAGCCCGTGAAAAGGTTGGTGGCTTGACAGTTCTCGGAATTTCTGTCATAGTAAAAGAATAGGGAGTAGGTGATAAGCACCCCAAGAGATACCGGGGCCGACTGAAACCACAACCAAGGAGAAAACAATGACGAACTTTCATGATGCTACACGCCACTTGATCACGGATGAGAATGCTCTTGCGTGGTATGAGTCTTCTGAGAAATGGATTTTCTGTACGGACCTACTGTCTGAAGCGGACATTGAATACGATCCCCATGGCAATATTGTTGAGCGTTTGGTGAACTCTTTGGAGCGCCGCTTGGAGCGTCAGTTGACCAATCGTCTTGAAAAGGCTCTTGCTTAAGGTGAATGAAATGAATCATGAAAAAATGCCTTGTGAGGAAATGGTGGCTCTTCCTGAAGCCCGGAAAGTCTGTATGGAATTTCATTGGAAGTTTCTGCCTGAAGAGGAAAAGAACCCGGACCCGCTTCTCAAGCGTACTGGTACTCTGCTACGGCTTTTGGTGGCCCGTCTGGAAGACTTGGAGAATGTACAATGACTACCGTATATACCCTTATAAGTTATCATGGTGATGAGGCTTGTGGCACGTTTAGTTCGTCTCCTATCGACTATCCCATTTTTTCTTCAATGGAAAAACTTCGTGAGTGGTTCTTGGAGAATTTTTTCCAGCTTGATCTTAAAAATCATCATGGGTATGAGTTCTATTTCTACGCCATTCCGGTTGATAAGCCCTTTGCTCTTGATGATGCAAACAGTGCTGTTATAGTTGATAGCGTTATACCGGGATATGAACACCCTGAATGGTTCATGAGCGAATTTGATGAATTGGGTCATCGGATTGATTGGGAGAAGGTATAGTGATTGTGGGTGTCCGGGGGACCGGGGAGGCGCAAAGCGGGTTCGACTCCCGTTACATCCACCAAAATTTTCTATTGACAGTTCTCGGTTTTTGTGTCAGAATTAAAGTATAAGGTCAAGAAAAGGAGATTTGTTATGACCACCGTTTCGATTTATGCTGATGGACGCCCAACCCTCGGTTCTGTTTCTATCCCCTACCAAGGATATGAAGTGTCTATAAGCACTGTTTTTCCCCGCACCACTTCTACTGTGGTTTTTTCTACTGAGGGTAATGCTGAAGTTCTGTTCGAGCTTCCGGGCGCGAACGCCGAAACGATTCGTAAGGCGTTTACCTTTATTGAAAACCGTGTTGCTGATGAGCGTCATGCCGCTCGTCGTGAAGCCAATACTGCTTGGTAATTGAATAGGTGGTCTGATGTCAGACCATCACACCCTTGATTATGGAGGTTTAAATGTCTGGGAAGAAATTTGAATTGGATACCACTGAAGAACAGATGCAAGCCGAACGTGGTATTATGGCCGATGTGGATATTCTTTTTGAGGCCGAAGAAGAAGCTGAACGTATGGCAGAAGAGAAGAAAAAAGAACTTCTTGAGTCTGTTGAAAAACAGGGTCTTGCTGAGAAGTATCACAAGCTCTTTCAAGAGTTTGCTGATGAATACAACACCCGATTTGGTGAAGAAGGACATCATGTTGTTCATAAAATGAATAGTTCTATGGGCGGTGAGTTTCTGATCACTGTCAAAGAAGGTTATGAGCTTGACATGGAGTTTGGATATGGTATTCAGCCTTTTGAAAAGACTGAGTATGCTGGTAAATGGTCTTCGCGGGTTGTTTCTGTTGGTCCTGCTATTCGTGTTGGTACTAATTGGAATGGTATTCGTCGCAACACTTATCGCTATGGTAAGAAGGGTTGGACTGATGCAGCCTACAATGCCTTTAATGAATCTATCTACAAAGGTATCTACGAAGAAAACATTCGTATTGAACGTGCTAAATCGCAAAACAAAATGCAAGAATTGTTGAAACAACTTGGTTTTGATGGTGAAAAAACAAATATTGCTACACGGGTTCTTGGTGATCTTGTCAAACTTGAACGTGATGGTGGCATTGGTAAGGTTGTGTTGAAGGACAATAACGCTGATACTGTTCGGGTGTCTCTTGAGTTATCTGTTCGTGTTGACAATGACCGTGCAGTGGATGTCTTCAAGTTCTTTGAGAGTGTGCTGGCAGACACTTACATGGATTCACGATTGGGGACTGAGTGATGGAAGTATATCGCATTGAACATGGTGAAACTGGTCGCGGTCCCTATTTTTCTCAAGAGGGTGTGATGTCTGAACTTGACAATGCTACTGGTAGAAAATGGCGGGAACCATCTAATATCCATCCTCACCCTGCTGATGAGTGGGGGTGGGAGTTTGTCGATGATGAGATTATGGTGTATGGCCGCTGGCTCTTTGGCTTTTTGAACTTTGAGCAATATATGGACTGGTTTTACTCACCGAAGATTCGGAATATCTTGAAGAAATACGGTTATGTGTTGAAGGTCTATAAGGTTGGTGGTTGGCATGTAAAGAAGACTGCTCGTCAAGTAATTTTCAAGAAAGAGAAGTCAGAATGTGTTCGGACGTTGTGTCCTTTAACGATGGAGAAAATGTAATGGAAACTTGTGATATGAGTGGTGTGGTTGAAGGGTTTGCTTTGTTCCGAATTATGTTTGGAGCATTTATGGTTCAGGTTGGGATTTTGATTGGTATAATTGCGCTGCAATAAAAAAGGGGATCAGAAAAAATCTGATCCCCTTCCATGCGCCCCTTAAGAGGGGTCTTGTTTATTTCAGGTTGGAGACGATAGTACGTCTGTAGTAGACGTTCGTATCTTCTTCCAGAGCCGCGTTCGCATCAGCAGCCGTAATACCCTTAGCAAAGGGGTTCGGAGCCATGCCGTACCGGGTTTTGAAGCCGATCCGGGGTTGGAAGGTGTCGGTCTCAACCGCACGAACCATTTGCAGCGGAACGTATGGGCAGTAGAAGAGGCCAGCATCATAGATGTTGGAACCCTTGTAGCCAATGGTCATGTAATCGCCAGTGGTGTACGGGTCAATATAAACCCGGTAGCGACCGTTGACCACACCAGCGAACGTAACGCCAGTGTCATCCACTTGGAGGTTGTTGCTGTTAAGAGCAGGAGCGTAGTCCAGAATACCAGCCATGTTCAGGGCAGACGCAACGTCTGACGAGCACAGGATGATATTACCCTTACCACGCCGGGTATCTTTGGCAATCTTGTTGGCTTCTTGTTCAATGTGGAACATCATGCCCTTGAACTTTTCAACCAGCCAGCGACCGTTTGAGTCAGTGTCAAGGTCAAACACACCAGCATTCGTAACACCCGTTGATGTGGCAGAACCACGAACAGCAGTCACGTTGATGGTACGAACCACTTCACGGTTGATTTCGGCAAGAATCTGAGCAGAAAGCATGTTGGCCAGTTCCGCCTCAGTGTCGAGACCGTGAATGGCTTTCATGTCTTGCGCCAGTTCCAGCGAGTAGTCAGCCGCCAGTTGACGTGAACGGGCCGTAACCGTGACCTTCTCAATTGAGAACGCCATTTCGTTGAACGAACCGTTTGTTTCAGCGTTGGCCGTGCTCATACCCTTCATGTAGTTATAGGTATTTGATTGGGCCAGAAGTGTGGTCTGGGCAGTAGAACCCGGAACCGTACCGCGTTGTTCGCCACCAATGGTGTCGTCAGCAGCAGCGTCACCACCCGAAGAGTGGTCGGTGTTCACTTCGTTGTAGAACGTTTCAGCACCAGTCTGGTTGTCTTCACGCGCTCTCATCGCAAAGATGAGGCCCGTAGGACCAGTCATAGGTTGAACGCCACAGATGTCGTAGGCGATCAGGTTAGGAAGCGCACGTCTCACCAGTGAGATGAGGACCGGATCGAAAGTGTCCACATTGGAACCAGTGACGTTAGTTGGTGCTTCCGTCAAAAGTCCTTGGTGCGAACCAAGCCGAGAAGCTTCTCTAAGAGCTTGTTCGGTGTTCTCCAAAATTTGTGCGGTGACAGCGCGTTTGTGCAAGTCACCAATAGAAGGAAGGTCTTGGTGATCCAGTACCGGAGACCACTTCTCATTAAGCTCTTCAAAAGTCAATCTTGACATTGGTTATACTCCTTGATTGGGCGATTTTTTGTTTCGTTGAATCTATTTATGTATTTTTATTTTTGAGCGGCAATTTTGCCGTTCTTCGCAATACGTGAAAGCGAATCCACGTAAGGTCTCATGCTTGGTGAGACTTGCTTTTCGGGCTCATCTTCCTCAACCATCAGGCCAGCATCTTCATTCAGAAGGCCAGAACTAAGTGTTTCCGCGTCTCTTGAACCACCTGTGGGGAAATACTTCTCCCGAACCAGTTCAAGATTTCTGCTATAGGTGTCCATGTCTTTGAACTCAACGTTCTCAACAAGGCTTCTGAATTGTTCTGCTTCAGTGGCAACAAGACCTTCCGTCACTTCGTCAAACACGGCTTCACGCTGTGCTTCGACAATAGCGTTGGCAAGATCAATGTTTTCATTGATAGACTCTTCAAGTTGGCCTTGAAGTTCTTCAATTGTTTGAGCCATCTCATCCAAGATGTCCACTTTTTCTTCGGGAACGTCAATGAAGTTCTCAGCGAAGAGGTCACGGAGACCAAAGATGAATTGATCAACAGCTTCCGCACGGAAACCGTTCTCAACAGCAAGTTCGTTTTCTTCCATCCACTTTTCAGCAATATAGTCCATGTAGTCTGAAATATTTTCAGCCAGTTCGTCCACAGTGGATTGGATTTCTTCTTCAAGACGGGCTTCGGCTTCTTCTTCAAGCTGGGCCATCCCAAGAGTAACACGCGCTTGCACAGCCGCTTCAAACAGAGTGGCCGCTTCATCAACAAACCCCTCTGAAAGGTTTTCTTGACCAGCGAAAAGGTCGGCAACGTCTTCTTTGACCGCATTGCCAACCGCGAAGGAAGGCTTGGCGGAAATTGAAGCTTGGTTGGTCGCTTGAGCACCGTCAGGCACGTTATCAGCTTCGTGCCCAATCTGAGCAATTGACTGATGGAAAAAATGGGTAAGGTCTTGCGGAGCCAAACCAGCCGCGTAAGCCATGAGCTTATTCAAAATTTCAGAGCGGGACCATGTTTCGGGGTTGCGTGAACCCGGTCTCAGTGAATTGGCCGCGTCTGTAGCTTCATCAAGCTCATCATCTTCGGTTTCAAGAACATCGTTCTCAAGTTCAAAATCTTCTTGATTATCTACTTCAGGCATTGTGTGACTCCCTTGAGGAAAAAATTTTCGTCATTTGTAACTATTTATACGAACTAGGAATTTGAAAGGATCAACAGACCCTTCTTCCAAGCTTTAAGAACAGCGGCCTCATTAAGTTCGCGTGATCTTGCTGATTTTTGAAGCTCTTCCTTGACATCTTCAAGCCGCTTTGCAACCAGTGTTCCGTGATCCCAAACCCAATCAACGCCTTCCATAATGCCGTTTACAAAGGCTTCTGGGGCAGATGGATCAGCCACAATGTCAGCGGGGGTAGCAAGGTAAAAGTCATCTTGAACCTCATTGATCCCCTCATTATTTGCTTTGATAGAACCCATACCACGTGAGGACACGCCAAGCTGAACACCGTCAGAAAGCAAACCCCTTGCGACATCGCCCATAGGGGTGGAGGTGATCATGGCCTTCCCGATGAAGTTGTCACCTTGACGTTCCAGCTTGATGATTTTATGGGAGACGCGATCTAAATTAATTGTGGGACCATTTGGGTGCCCTAACTCACCAACGCCTCTACCTTTGGCAATGTAATCACGGTTATAGCGATCAACTTCTTTTTGAAGAGTTTCCACACGGTACATACGACCGTTGCGGTTTTTGATCCCACCTTGCATAAAAATGCCTTCAATGAAGACACTTTTCTTGCCTGTGGATTCATCAATTACTTCTTCAACAATGTTTACGTCTTCGTTGAGTTCTGTGATAAGCTTCATTGGCTTAGTCTTCCAGTTCGATGCCGTACTCTTCTCTCAGTACTTCAAGCGCCAACGCATCAACATATTCTTTGATGAGCGAGGTAACATCTTCATCTGACAGGCTTTCAAGAATGTTGTTGTAGATATTTTCATATGCTTCTTGAAGCTGCTCTTCAGTGATAACATCACCTTCTTCGATGACTTCTTCGGTTTCCACTTCCGGTTCAGCTTTTTCTTCGACCAGAGGTTTGCGACCATTGGGTGTAAGGAGATAGCGATTATCCATTTTGTCTCTCTTTCTTAGTAGAATGCACAAGCAGTGGCGACAACATCTGAACTGCCATCGTCACTTTCGATTGTATCTGTTGGGTCTTTCATCAAATAGACAAAAGACTCATCTCCACCAGCAAAAAGCAAAGTGAAAGATGCAATGGTGAGGCCACCATTAGATTTTTGGGTGATCAAATGGTTTGCATTGGCGTTAAGATTGTTAATACGAATAAGCTTCGCAGACGAAACGTCTGTGGGGGCCGTATTAATTGATACTTGTTCACCAGTAAATTTTATGATATTTGCCATGTTCTACCCTATTTGTTCCATAAAATCTTTGTGGCTTTTAATCGCCAACTTCTTTTTGTTTTTGTTCAACGTAAGAAATGCGTTCGCTTCTTTCGGAAGAACCATGTCTCTGGTTCCATCAAGGAAGGCCACTTGTTTATTGTGGTTTTCCTTAACAATTTCTTCCATCAAACCTATGAAAACGTTGAGCAGGTTGCGCGACATTTTCTTAAGGCTCAACACCCATGAGTGCTGATTAGTTTCTTTCATCCTCGAACTCATCTTCCACTTCGGCTTCGAGAGCATCAAGCTCATCGTTGCCTATTTCATCTTCAAAAAGAGCGTCGAGAATGTCTTCATAACCTTCATTTGTCGAAAGCAGGTTGTTCAGCATTTCCCTTTCAGCGTCATTGGAGGTCTCATAAACACCTTCAATAATCTGTTCAGCCATGTTGTCGTAAAAGGATTCGTCTAAGGCGATTGCATTTTCAGCAAGGCCGGAATAAATTTGTTCAAGCAATTCTGGGTCAAGATCAGCTTCAGTGAGAACCGCTTCAATGTCACTCAATTGAATGACGAAGTTTTCATAAGCGGCTTCCGACTCAGCAGAATCGTAACCGTGTTTTGTTTCTTTGCGTTTTACTGTACCGACACCCTTGAGAGCAGGGTCAATAACATTTGCTTTTACGTTGAGTGGATCGAACACTTGTGTATCGTGTTTGTCCCAAAAGCGTTGTTCATCGGGCGACCGCGCCACATACTTTTCAACAATGCTTTTTGCTCTATCACTAGCCATCTTTTCGATCCTTATGTTCTTTTTAGACTACGACCGCCGACCGTAAGGCCCTTGGATTGGTCTCTGCTTGTTAGGCCGGGAAAACGTCTTTCAACTGAACCTTGCGCTTTACCAGAAGGGAGTTTTTTAACTTCACCTTTCTTTGCGCGATAATCATCAATTGCTTTTTGAGCACTAGAAGACAGTTTTTCTTGAAGTTCTGGGTCAAAGCTATTACCAAGAACTTTTCTTTCTAACCCACCAGCCATGCCACGGAGTGTGGTCTTTCCGTATCTGGTTTCAGTTGTCTTTGTGCCATTCGGGTTTGTAATTGTTCTGGCCTTTTTCAGAGTTCTACCACCAAGTCCACGTTCTGTTTTTGTCACAACCTTTTTGTCACCATATTGGCTTTTCTTGATGGTGGTTGATACGCCAGTCAATGTATTTCTTTTGGTTTGTCTAGAAACAATGCCTTCTTCCACACCAGCCGGGTCAGGGTCTTCACCTTCGTCTTCTGTTTCTTCAGTGGCCACATCACCTTGAAATAGCCGTTGAGAAACTTCAGCGCCCTTGGCTTGAAGAATGGGGCCAAGGCGATCATGCATAGCCGCATCGAAAGCTTTGGTGGCATCAATAGGCTTGCTGTTAAAAGCAGCATTGATGAAGTCTCTAATATTTTGATCAGACATAATTAAACCCTTTGTTCTTGGTTTCTTTACTGGTATTTATAGTTATTCGTGTTTCTCCGGTGGGTGAAGACACCATCATTCTTCATCGTCTTCTTCACTCAGGTCTTCAACAAACCGCGTCATTTTCTCAACCAAAGCACTCTGTTCCGGTGTAATTTCATCCACCGGAATATCACGAATGTCCATTTCTGACAGGCTTACACCATGTTTTACTGTCCTACGGTCTTCTTTTTTTGGTGAACTATCCCGCTGTGGGCTATCAACCGGGCTTTTGTTTTTTCGCCTGTTTGGTTGTGGTTGCTCTGGTGGCGCTGATTGAGGGGTGGCTTCTTCACCGGGGGGTGGGCCATCGTCTTCTGGACCCACCGCAACAGGAGCAATGGATTGGGACTCTTGTTCAATTTCAGCATCAATTTGTATAATCTCATCATCACTTTGTTTCAAAATATTTCTACGAACGTAAGCATTTGAAAAATATCTTCCCAAGAAATCTTCCGCGTCTTTTGCAAGACCAATACGGTCACGGGTGATTTCCATGTTCTTGAGTTCTTCAAAATAGTTGTCAACGGCATAGTCAAATTTGATCTTACGTCTCCACACATCAAAGTCTTTGATGGTACAGACTCCGGTAAGAACAAGTTGGCGCTCAAGAAGCTTCAGGAAAATCTTTGAGAATTTTGCTCTAAGACGAATAATGAATTTTGCAAAAGAAACTTCATCACGTGAAATCTCTGTAGCACGGCCAAGATTGAATTGGGCCTCTGGTTGAAGTCTGGTGATAGGAACGTTAAGAGCTTTGTAAAGATCGTTTTGAAAATATACAACATCTTCAATGTCGCCAAGGTTTTGACCGCCCGGAAGCGTAGTGATTTCAGTACCCCGGCCACCATCTCTACGTGGAAGCCAGAAGTCTTCAAGATACGTCATGAACTTACGGTCATCACGAATTTCACCCGTAGCAGAGTCGTACACGGTACGGTTTTTGAACTTTGTCATCAGGTCACGAAGATATTGTTCGGCCTTGGCTTTCGGAAGACCACCAACATCCACATAGAAAATTCTACGTTCGGGAGCACGTGAAATACGGTAGATCACCAATGAGTCTTGCATGGCACGAAGCTGGTTCAAAGGACGAATGGCTTTATGCAAATATGACAGGATCATTTTACCCTGTGGGTCAAGATAACCACTTGTAGAGTAAAGAATTGAATCCTTGGCAATCTTCAGACCTTCGATGTTGTCATTGACACCAAGCGAACCAGACTTCTTCAAGAAACCAGCAGGAGAATAGACATAGTATTCAGCTTTGAGATATTGCATTTGAATGGAATGCTGATTATCAAGCTTTTTCTTCTCCATGACACGTACTTTTTTGATGTGTCTTGGATCAATGTAACGAAGTTCTTTAAGACCGTCTCTTGGATTATTTTCGTCAATGATGGTATGATAATAGATACGACCATCCACATACCATCTCTTAAAGAGTTCGTATGCGTCTTCGTGAAAATTAAGAAGGTTCAGGATGTTTTCAAACTCATACTGGATGAGTTCTTTAATGCGCGGGTCGGCCTCAACATCGTCAAGATTGATTGTTACGGTTTCTTTATCGTCCGTATCGACAATAGCTTCATTGCAAATATGCCCAATAGCCATATCGACTGTTGGGTCTTGGGAGATTGTACGGTAACGGGTGATGAGTTCGGCTTCAGTACGAACAGTACCGTCGAGATCAATATGTGTCCCGTAGATACCGCCTTCATGTGTTACAAGAGCACCATCATCATTTGTGGGAGCCACAAACGACTTACGGTTTTTCTCTTCGTTCTCTTCTGCTTTAGAACGCGCTCTCGTAATGTTAAAGCCAAATAATTCCATTTACACTACCCCTATATTCGCTAAAATCATGATATCCACTGAGCAGTGAATATTAGGAAGCGCCGCCAGCGTTCCCCGTAACACCACCAGAAACTTCCCAAAGGTCCATTTGGAAGGTCACTTGAAAAAGCTCAAGCGTGTCTGTGGCGTTCCAATCAAGTTCGATTGGCGTGATGTCTTGTGGCCAGATACCATCAACCGTGTACTCTCTGATAGGTACACCAGCCTTTGAATACTGGATCACTTGGCCCGTTGACTTGTAGTCAATAGGGGCACCAGCCGTTCTTACGTTTGCTCTGTGCTTGTTGATAGCGCCAGACCATTCTTCCATTGCGTTACGAATAAGGAAGTCTTCATCGTTGATGATTGTGACTGCCCATTCTTGGAAAATTCTATCGCCAGCCAGCTTGATTTTTCTACCGAAGTAAGGTACTTCAACCACGCCCAAAATAGAGCCGGGGATTGAAGCCGCTTGGCAGAGAAACGGAAGTTTGACATCAGCAGTAGGATTAACCGGATTTTGAATACGGACTTGGAACAGGGAAGGACGTGCGCCGCCACCCTGAAGTTGTGCCCTGATCTCATTTATGTTAAATGCCAATTTATATCTCCTTACCGGACTTTATTCGGTTTTGTTTCCAAGGAAGCATCTGAAGATTCTCTATTGATGAAGCGTCATCAATACAAATACCCCTTTCAAAACACTCCTTAATTGATCTTTTATGATCAAGCTGGTAGCCACCACTCACGCCACATACTCTTCTTGGATATTTATTCGGGTTGATCACGTCCTCAAATTTTTCATACACTTTTTCTGTTTTACGTCTGACTTTATAAGCATATGCTGCAAAGTCTTCTTTGTTCTCTTTCCACCGGGGGTGATTTGGGCCTATTCTTTTTGTATTACCCAAAGAAATTCCTGATGTATCTCTAAGTTCAGTTATCAATGATCTCGAACATGCTTTACAAAAGGTTTTCTTCCCATAGAGTTTAGATTTTCTCATAATCAACTGATATGATCTCTCAAATGTTTCTGAACACATATCACTATCACATTCACAACGAACTTTTTTGTTACTATTCTCAGGCAAGTCACAGATAGAAACCGTTATCTTGGTTCCCTGTTTACACTCGCCATAACCAAGAGACCTCCAATAAGCCCCTTGGTTACTGATAGTAATCTCAATTTCATCTTCAATAATCATGAGTCTAGAAAGACCCAACTATTTCAGAGAACTCCACTCCACTTCTCACCGCGACGAAATTAAGCTGGATATAATTAATTGACCGTGCAGGTTTGATGTAGATGTCACCGACAAATTCGTTTCGGTCAATCACTTCACCAGTGTTGTTTGTTGCGTCACAAACTACTCTGAAGTCAGTGATACCGCGTCTACCTTGAACATCTCTAAGGTATGGCTCAACCAAGTTCTTGAACTGTGATCTAGTGAACTCATCGTTGAACTCAAACAGCGTGAATTTGGATGCAGTAGCAATTGCCTTTTCGAGAACAATGAACAGTCTACGAACGTTGATACGGTCAAAGGCAGAAGGCTTGGAAAGCTTCGTCTTGTCACCGAAAAGCACTGTACCTTGACCCTTAAAGGTCACAACCGGGTTGATACCAGCCTTATACAGCACATCGCGTTCTGCCTTTTCAGGGTTCCACGCCAGCTTGATGATGTTCTTGATCTGACCGCGATTGAAGCCACCCGGAGACCACCAAGGATCACGGGCAAGGTCTGTTCTCACGCAAAGACCAGCAACATCACCGTTCAAAGGAATGTAGCGGTACACATCATTGTACTTGTCATATTGGTATTTATAGCCAGAATCCATGAAGGCATATGAAGAACTTCTCAGTGAATCACCAAATGTCTTAACATCTTGCTCTTCATCAAGACCGCTGTTGTTCACCACGTCCGCGTAATCCGGCGAGCAGAACACCACACAATCTTTTCTGTACTCAGCAACATTGTCAATCAGGTAGTTTGGAAGTTGCTCACCATTCGTACCACCACGTGACTTACCAGTCATCACCAAGGCAATGTCTGTGTCGTCTGAGCGGAATTTATCATAGCCGCTTGTGATGATTGCAAGAGGTACTGAACTTTCATCTGCACCATCAGAACCATTCACGAATGATTGGGTATATGGTGTAGAAGAGGTTGAAGATTGAATGTTCGTGGCGGTGTTTGACACAGCCGTAGAACGATCAGAAGCCCACCAAACATATCTTGATGTTTGGTTCACAACCGTCTTGTAGTAATTTGTCGTACCGTTTTCTGTTTTGGCGTCTGAGGCGCGTGACATACCAGCAAAGACCTCAAGGATCGTACCGGGGACACCAGTGAACTTACCGTCTTCGTCAGCCACAACCACGTGAATTTCGTCATTGGCAGAAGTATTACCTTGTGCCAGAACGAAGTTAGAGATGCCCGGAGCCGCGTCAACGCTGTTCCAGTATTCCCAATAACGTGTGGGGGTTGAGGTTGAGAAAGCAGTACCAAGGCCATACTTGTCTTCAAACGAAATGGTCACTTCCGCATTGGAACCAACAGCCGAAGGAGCACCAATAGCCGTGACTTTAAGGTATTGCTTACCGATTGAAGCGTTACCAGCTTCAATGTAATCACCAACCGTAAGTGTGTCAGTGATGTTAACGGCAATGTTGGCCGCGTCAGCATAGACACCCGTGTTTGAAACAACCACAAGCGTACCAGAATTTGACCCAATGCTGAATGAAAGAGTAGACGTATCAACCCCAGCATCACTACCATCATTCAGGTATGAAGCAAGGTTGATTGTGCTTGTGTATTGGTTGGCAGAGTCACAGACAGAAATTTTCAGTGAGTTGCCAAGGTCGCCGGGGTAGCGAGCAACCCATTCAATATCAGCGTCAAATGTAACTGTTTCGTAGTGATCATCGTTTTTGACCAGAGCACCAGTATTTGAAGCAACCGCGCCGGAATTGGCGAACGCGCTCAACACACCAGTCACACCACTTTCATCTGTGGTGTTGGCAGTACGAACAACATACAGAGCATTACCGTATGCCAAGAAGTTGGCACCCGTGAAAAAGGTTTCAGGGTTATGGTTGGTTGGTTTCCCAAACCGGGAAACATAATCGTTTTCAGATGTAACAAGCGTCAGTTTGTCAACTGGACCCCAACGAAACACACCAGCCAAGGCACCCTCAGTGGTGGAAACGGCAGGAATAACGGTAGTCAGGTCAATTTCTGAGACGTTTACACCGGGCGATACAGCAAAAGCCATTTTATTCTCCTTCAACGGATGTTCTTTTTAAGTACTTTGCTAGTATTTATATGTTCAGTGATTTGCGTTTAGCCCAATCGCGGGTAGCCGCTTCGGACAATTTCCTTCTGGTTTCATCGGAGACAACGTATGTTCTTTTTTTCTCTCTATGAGCACGTGAGGCATTCTTGACGTGTTCTGGTGTTTTCTTCTTACCCTTCATAGCTGCACTAATTTTGGATTTGTGCTCTTCAGACATAGGTTTTCGTTTTATGCCTTTAGTTGCGTATCCCCCTTTTGCAGCATTTATGGAGCTATTTTTGATAAATTCTAAGGTGTCTCCTTGAAGAAGATGAATAGCCCAATGAATCCGTTCTGATACACACATCAAGTTTCCAATTTCATTATTCAATGGATTTCCGTCAATATGGTGGATGTGCCACCCATCAGGGATTGATTGTCCATGATAAGCTTCCCACACAGCCCGGTATTCAGATGAACGACGATACATTAATAGCGGCCACGATCATGGTCCCAGTGCGGGTCCCAAATCTCTCCTTGCTCGTCATCAGCCCAAACCCAATTAGATTTCTTCTTGGAGAAATACTTTACCTTGTCTTCTTCCATACTGTCCCGACCGTCATAGACAATGCCGAAAGGAACAAGATCATCTTCAACCTCTTGTTCTGTTTTGTCACGAAGCTCTCTGATGGTGTTGATGTTGGTCATCTCTTTGAAGAACTGTTGTGTAGTAAGCCACGCAAACAGGATCAGTCCATCAACAGTGTCATCGAAGTGTCCCGGTTCAGCTTCCCATGAACCCCCCTTCTTGGAGAATGTGGAAAGCTCTGAGATTGTCTGGAAGTCAACCAACAGAAGTTGGTTTTGCTCTACTAGGAGTTTGAGATTCAAGCAGCCTTCAGCCTTGACCTTTTTGGTCATGCGAACACCCTTGTCAGATTTCTTAGACCAGCCATGCGTCAAAGTTTTCCCGGCACGACCATTGTTTTCAGTCACAAAAATATTGTCGTACTCATACTCTTCATAAATGTATTGCGGCACCTGTTCGCCAATGTCATTGATTTCAACTAAAATTTGAGCGTTATTATATGTACCAGCAATACGATAAATGGTTGCCGCGTAATCAGTTGGGGTAATGTGGTTATCTCTGAAGGTACAAACTTGACGGTACGGCATCTTGGTTACATCAATCACCTGTACCGCAGAATAGTCCAAGCCCTTTCCACGTGAAACATCACAGATGACCACATAGCCATGATCGTCTTTCCGTTCCTCATAGATACAGAAACCATCCCCTTCATGTAGCGGAGACAGGTGTACAAGCTCCTTGAGCTTCTTACCTGAGATGAGCGTACCGGATGACCCAAGAAACTCACATTCGTACTCCTGAGCGAATTTTTCGGTGTCTCCGTTGAGACCATCAAGGGTGTCCTTCTTCCACTTCTCACCGCGCCCCGGAACTTCCCACCAAGGAACCTCAACCAGTTTGTATTGATTTCGACCTTCTCTGGCATTAATCACAATCTTATAGAAGTGATTTAGGCCGTTGGGGGTTGAAACCAGAATGACCTTTGTGGTTTCACCAGATGAAATTGTAGGGAACACAGAAGTAAAGAACTCATCCCAGTTGTCGATGTGGGCCGCTTCGTCAATGAAGAGCAAGTTGATGGAGAAGCCCCGAATGGCATCACCAGATGTTGAGTCCGCAATAATCCGTGAGTTGTTTTCCAGCCATGTCGAGCCCTTGTTCCACTCCACCACACCTTGTTGAAGCCAGTGTGGAAGGTGCTCAAACGCCAATTGAACTCTGCTATGGATTTCACGGGCGGTAGAGCCCTTGTTGGCAAGCATGGCGACTGTCTTGTCACTATTGAAGATGATATACCAGAGGATGTACGCCACCACAGCAGTAGTCTTACCAACCTGCCGTGCAGTATTGAAAGCAGAAAAACGGCCATCGTGCATGGCCCTGATCATACGCTTCTGATATGGGTATAGAATAAGTGGGACTAGCCCACGGTCAACGTGAACAACCTTGATATAATTTTCGGCAAAGTAAATAGGGTCTTCGGAGCACTTATGCCACTCCTGAAGCATTTCCTTTGACCAAGGAATTTGGATGTCTTTTCGTTTGATGTTCGCATTGCCGCGAAATGCTGTTGGGCTAATCGCCATCTAAAACTTTACCGCGCATGATAGCCTGAAGTTCCGCAGGGGTTCCAACAAACAAATGATTGTTGATTGTACCGGGACCGTTCTTGGGCTTTTCTTTCACGATGTCCTTTTTCTTCTTGTGTGAATCAAGAAGCTCTCTATTGGTATCGGTCAAGGTTTTCATAAGCGTAGAGAGAACTTCATAGGCTCTTGGGTGCTGGGATTGGCGAGCCACCTCAACCAATTCTTCCAAAGCAACCTTACCTGTATCTATAATTTCTTTGAGGTTATCCCTGATATACTCGAAATCTTCTTCAGTTATTTCGTCCGCGTCAGCAATAATTTTCGCGATGTCTTTGGTTTCTTCAACGACAACTACGTCTTTTCCTGTCTTGTCATCTGTGTCGATGTCAAGAAAATCGTCTACTTTATCTGGGTCCATGAATCTACTCCGTTATTTCAGGGTCTTCAATGATCGTAACGTATCCGTAATCGTCCGTTGAATTGATGTTTGCGTATGGGATTGTCTGTGCTGAGTCTGTTGTGGGCTCACCATTAGCAGTCAAGCCCGGATATACAGTAACTCTTGCACCAGAGATTGTATCATTGCTTGATACATTAGCAATGAGTTGATCAATCGTCGTATTATACGTGTCTTCAATGAAGAAGTTTGTATTGGCAAGCTTAATGATACCCGTTCTTTTGACCGGACCGAATATATAGCCTTTGAGGGTGAAGTTTAGATTATAGACCAGCGTTCTTCGCTCTTCGAAATTCCCTTGGTAGATGTCTTCTACAGAAACATCATTCAAGTAAATTGGAATATCAAGTGTTACTTGCGGATTAGAAATCAACTCTACTGTTGATGTCCATTCTGGTGTAAAATACGGGAGGATTTGTTCTAGTATTCTCAACCCGTCTTCAGTGTTCTTCACAAAAATAGAGAGTACAAAATTCAGGTTGTATGGTACTGGATTGTATTGGTACTGTCTTTTGTCTGGCGTACCATTCCTATCCGCTTGCACAAATCTGTTAATGGTAGGGAGCTTCCGGTCAGCATCATACTCATAGTTCAACAGTTCAAACCCCATGCGTGGGAGAATGATTGAGAACTCTTTGTCTAGTTCAGAGTTCATTTCTACACGCGCAATGAATTTATCCTTCGGGCCATAGGCCAAAGGAATCTTCATTGCTTGCACAACTTTACCACTAGAATCTTCTCTGTTGATCCAAACATCATTGAAGAGCGTCCCAAAGAGAGTGACGTACTTCTTGATGGTGCCATAATAAAATGTACGACCGAAAATTTTCTTATCCTAGCCTTGTAATAGGTCCAACTTGTTCTTACTGTAAAGCTCTTTCGCAACAGATTCCAAGGAACGACCCGCCCCTTCAGTCAGCATACCTTTTGCTTTTTCGTAGTATGACAATTTCTGTGCTTCAGTAAGTTCATCCCACTCAATTTTACGTGTTGTTGTGTTGTCTTCAGCAAGTAGCATATTTCTCTCCTTAGAATGTTCCGTCTTCACTGAATGGATCATGCTCTGTAAAGTCAATGATCAAATCAGATTCAGTTTGGAACTCATCGTTATCAGAAGAGTCCAGAATGTATCCATTAGACACGTTACGAACTCTTCCTGTGTTAGCATCTATATTTAGGTCTCCGTTGGCATACAAGGTAGCGTTGTCGCCCTGTCCAACATTGATTGACCATTCGTCTTCAAGATCATCAATCTCAGGAATACCAGTGTTAAACCGTTCGTTGCTGTACACAAACAGTTGGCATTTCAAATCATACATCTGCAAAGCACCCATCTGGTAGAACACCGGGCGGTGATCAACATATGTGATCTGATAAATCTTTCCGTTCAATGGCATATATAGAAGGTCGCCTTCTTCTGGGCGACCTTGTGATTCTGGCCCACCCACATCAGACTCCCATGTGCGCCGTGCAACAGTAAATATGATCTCATCATTAATTTGAAGGTTGAAAGCCGAAAGAAAAGAACCTTCTCCCTCAAACCCTTCAATATTTTTGATGTAGAACTCAAGCTGGTACGCGCTATTGTATGTCGAAATGGTGTCTTCATCGAAGATGTCATCACGATTTCTCAGAGTGCGCGGCATATAAAACATGTCCATCCCATACATTCTGATGGACTCAATGATAAGGTCTTCAATGAGATTCTGTTCTGCTACGCTCTCAAAATTATTGAAGTGTGGCGAGCTAACGATGATTCTTCTCCTTACGTTCGGCCCACCAAAGCTTCATTCTTTCTGAATGTTGGCGCTTTCTTTCTGGGTCTTTCCATTGTTCCGCAGACTTAGTTCCTGCTTTTGAGGACCGTGCTTTTCTTTTGTCTTCAGGTGTACTAAGAATACCTTTTGATATTCTCGCTTTAGTTTCTTCTGTGTGTTTGGTTCCCCGATTATGAGCGGGTTTTCCAGCCGCCCAATGACCACGCTCTTTTAAACGTTTTTGTCTTCCATTATCCAATTTCGCTTTATGCTCTTTAGAAATTTTCTTACCGCGCTTTGCAGCAGCCAACTTTTCTCTGTGTTCTGGTGGAAATTCCCGTCTCATCTTGGCACGAACTTCTTCTGTGAAGACGATTGAACCACCAGCACTGTTGTTGTACCATTCATCAAGTTTCAAATCAGCAGACATGAGTATAGCTTTCTCAAGAGCTACACATTCTGCTTCCGTTCCTTGTGCTACTATCTGGCGACTGAAGTTTCCACCACTATAGTCTTCCCAGAATGTTTTAGACTTACTCGAACACACGTACCCATCATCCGTAGAACCCTTATGGTATCCCACGTATTTCTGGCCTGTATCCATGTTTGTCCAGCAATAAACGAAGGCTTCCATTGCTAACCCCTTGATTTTATTGACAAATCAGCCAACCATATCCATCACAGGTAGACTCATATCATTGACCATCTTATCTCTAAGTTCTTTGATTTCCCGGTCAGCGTCATCAAAAAGTTTTTGACCGTTAAACTGAACACCACCCGGAAGCTGCATACCCTCAAATTTGGAGAGGTTTGCGCCCCACTGGCGTTTGATAAGTTGTTGGGTATAATTCTGAAGCCACCAATCCGACCATACGTCAGGCCACACTTCAGGGTCTACCACTTCTGCCGCTTCAACGAGTAGATATCTACCAACCTGAAGTCTTCCTTTGTCTTTGTCGATATAAAGGCGGTCTCTGTGGCGATTGTACCGGAACATGGTCTTACCCACCAAGAGTTCTTGGATGAGGGCAATATGTTCCATTGTCATATAGTAAGGAACAAGTGACACGCTAGTAAGGGTGTAGAGATCGTTCAAGGCAATCTGATAACGAATTGAGAAAATGTCGCTTGAGTTGAAAGAAGGATCATCAATATCGAATACTTTAACTACCCCAATAATGTTTTCTGGTAGTGTAATGTAGCCATCAGATATAATATTTGCTGTAAGAACTTGTTTATAGTAAATCTTTTCAGTGCCATCAAAGTGATAGTCCCAATAGAATCTCAGAGCTTCGTCAATACGATCTTCTACCTGATCATCATCAACATTGATTTCAATTACGGGCTTCCC
>Ga0070726_10000552_pt1 | contig 45222 bp, 31 predicted proteins | sample tdAd471_FD_67275 | JGI IMG/M metagenome (GOLD analysis project Ga0070726, IMG submission 67275) | Marine sediment microbial communities from the Atlantic coast under amendment with organic carbon and nitrate - tdAd47.1 | ecosystem: Environmental > Aquatic > Marine > Coastal > Sediment | place...
AAAGCACGCTGTACAACCTGGATTGCGACCTGATCGCCGATCCGGGCCGCGTGACGATCCGGCGTCTCAACCGCGCGGAGTACAACAACACGGTTCGCGACCTGCTGGGCGTCGACTTCAAACCGGCGGACAGCTTCCCGTCGGACGACGTGGGCTACGGCTTCGACAATATCGGCGACGTGTTGTCGCTCTCGCCGCTGCTGCTGGAGAAGTATCTCGACGCCGCTGAAGCCGTCGCCCAGGCCGCGCTGCCGGTCTACGCGGGAAAAGATCGGGCTCGCCGGTTTGCGAAGAACGACCTCAAAAAAGGCAATTCGAGCTTCAGCCTCGGCCGCGACTTCTGGGCGATGCCGAGCAACGGAGAGTTGTTCCTGTCGTTCGACGCGAAGTTCGACGGCGACTATGAGGTTTCAATCCGTGCCCGCGAGGATTCCGCGGGTGACGAACCGGCAAAGATGGAACTGCGCATTGACGGCCAGGTGGCGAAGTCGTTTGCCGTGAAGGGCCGCCAGCCGACCGTGCATCGGGCGAGCGTCCCGTTGGAGCGCGGTGACCATCGAATCGCGGTCGCGTTTACGAACGACTATTACCAGGCGGGAAAAGCTGACCGCAACCTGCACGTTGCATACGTCGATGTCGTCCCGCCTCTGAATCGCGAACAACTCAGCCGCGTGATCATCGACTGGCCGGACGAAAGTGGACTGAGCATTCGCGATTCCGCCGCGAAGTCGCTGCGACCGTTCCTGCGACGAGTGTTCCGGCGGCTGCCGACCGACGACGAACTGCAGAAGTACGCGGGCATGGTCGAGATGGTCGTCAGCGAGGGCGAGCCGTTTGAATTCGGTATGCAGCTCGCCGTGCAGGCGGTGCTGGTTTCGCCGTCGTTCCTGTTCCGCGTCGAGTCGGATGAGAATCCTGACGACCCGATGGCTGAACGCGGGCTGACCGACTTTGAACTCGCGTCGCGGCTGTCTTACTTCCTGTGGAGCAGTACGCCGGACGATGAACTGCTGACTCTCGCCGAACGGGGTGAACTCCGCCGACCGGAGATACTTCGGCAACAGGCAAAGCGATTGCTGGCCGACGACAAGGCACGAGCGATTGTCGACAACTTCGCCGAACAGTGGCTCAACTTGAGGTCGCTCGACGAGCTGTCTCCCGATCCGCAGGTCTTTCCCGACTGGGATGACGAACTGCGGGCGGCGATGAAAGACGAATCACTCGCCGTCTTCGAAACGATCATGCGCGACGACCGCAGCGTGCTCGACCTGCTGGATGCCGACTTCACGTTCGTGAACGAGCGGCTGGCGAAGCACTACGGGATGGCGGACATCAAGGGCGAGGAATTTCAGCGCGTGGCGCTCAACCCGCAGCGGCGACTCGGCGTACTCACGCACGCCAGCATCCTGACGCTGACGTCGAATCCGAACCGCACGTCGCCCGTCAAACGTGGCAAGTGGATCATGGAGAACATCCTCGGCAAGGATCCGCCCCCTGCTCCTCCCGGCGTTCCGGGACTTGAAGAAACGCAAAAGGCGAAACCAGACGCGCCGCTGCGGGAACAGCTTGAGCAGCATCGCGCCGATCCAGGTTGTGCCTCATGTCATCGCACGATGGACGATATCGGTTTTGGTCTCGAGAACTTCGACGCGATCGGTCGCTGGCGAGACACTGACAACGGTCGCCCGATCGATGCGCGTGGCGAGCTGGAAGCCGGGCTCGCGTTCAGTGGACCGGTTGAACTTGTCACAATCCTTAAAACCCGCAGCACGGATTTCGCTCGCGTCTTTTCCGAGCGAATGCTGACTTACGCCCTCGGCCGCGGACTTGAGTACTATGACCGCTGTGCCGTGGACGACATTCAAGAACGACTGCAGCAGAACGATTACCGCTTTTCAGAACTGATTCTGGCGGTGATTGAAAGCGAACCGTTTCTCAAACGCCGTGGCGACGGAGAACGACAATGACATTTCACATTCGCAAGCAGACACAGATTTCCCGACGCTCGGTGCTCAAGGGCGCCGGCACTCTGATGAGCCTTCCGCTGCTCGACGCGATGCTGTCGACGAATGGGCTGGCCGCCGGCTCAACCAGTGCGGCGCCGCTCCGCACGGCATACCTCTTCACTCCAAATGGAGTGATCATGCCGGCGTGGACTCCCGAGAAGGACGGCGCCGATTACGAACTCTCGGAAACGCTGAAGCCGCTGGAGCCGTTCAAGTCCGAGATCAACGTGCTCAGCGGACTCGCACAGGACAACGGTCGCGCGAAGGGCGACGGCCCCGGCGATCATGCCCGGTCGGCGTCGTCGTTTCTGACCGGCGCTCATCCCGTCAAGACGTCCGGTGCGGATATTCGTGTTGGAGTTTCCGCTGACCAGGTCGCGGCGCAACACATCGGCAACCAGTCGCGGCTGCCGTCGCTTGAAATCGGCATCGAACGCGGTCGCAGTTCGGGTAACTGCGATTCGGGTTACAGCTGTGCGTACTCGTCCGCGATTTCGTGGAAGACCGAACACACGCCGATGGCCAAGGAGATCGTGCCGCAGCTCGTTTTCGATCGGCTGTTCGGCACCGAGCAGGGCACTCCTGAAGAGCGGGCTCGCCGCGCGAAGTACCGACGCAGCATTCTCGACCTCGTGGCGGACGATGCCAGCAAGCTCAGCAGAACTCTCGGCCAGACCGACCGTCGCAAGCTTGATGAGTACTTCACCAGCGTGCGGGAAATCGAAACGCGGATCGAACAGGCTCAGAAGTCGGCGGAACTTGAGAAGCCAGACTTCGAGATCCCCGAAGGCATTCCGTCCGACCTGACGCAGCACATCCGCCTGATGTACGACCTGCTGGTCATGGCCTTCCGCACGGACAGCACGCGGATCGCGACGTTTATGCTGGCCAATGAGGGCAGCAACCAGCGGTACGAACCGGTCGGAGTGAAGCGCGGCCATCACCAGCTTTCACACCACCGCGACAAGGAAGACATGGTCGCCGACCTGCGGAAGATTGATCACTACCTGGTCGAGCAGTTCGCGTACTTCCTGCAGAAGATGCACGACACGAAAGAAGGCGACGGCACGCTGCTGGATAACTCGATGATCGTCTACGGCAGCGGCCTCGGAGACGGCAACCGCCATCGCCACGAGAACCTGCCAATCGTCCTCGCAGGCCGCGGCGGCGGCACGATCCAGCCCGGTCGCCACATTCGCTACGCAGAAGAAACGCCGCTGAACAACCTGTTCCTCGCCATGCTGCACCGAGTTGGTGCCAACGTCGAGAACTTCGGCGACAGCAACGGCGTGCTGAAAGAGATCGACGCGTAGCCGACTGCAGTCAGTCCATCAGGCGAGCGAACATCGTGTGACGTGGCTTGCCGCCAATTCGCTGCTGCACGTCGCCGAGTTCGATCGCTTCGTTGATTTCCGCAAAGACAACTTCGGTAGCAGCGAGGCATCGGTCGACGTGCTCGGGGCGGTGGGCGAGCGTTGGGTTGAAGCCGCTCGCTGCCAGGAATCCGTGGTCGAGCATTCGTGTCGTGTACAGCGTCATCAGGGCGTTCGAATCCGGATGGTCGAAGCCGGTGAGCACCGCGTCCGCTCGTCCGGCTGCCGTCACGGGAACTCCGGTTCGCTGGCCGAGTTCGAGCCAGCCATCGCGGAAACGGGTTCCGATCGTGGCAATGTGAGACGGCACGTCGACGCGGCGAAACTTCTCGATCGTCGCGACGGCAGCAGCAGGTCCGACGCCTTCGGTCCAGTAGGCACTGGAGATAAACGAGCCCTCTGCCGCCGTCATTGTCTCGGCGGTGCCGATGATGGCGCTCATCGCGAAGCCATTGCTGATCGTTTTGGCAAAGATCGCGATGTCGGGATTCACTCCGAACTTCAGGTGCGCTCCGCCGAGGCACAATCGCCAGCCGACGGAAATCTCATCAAAGATCAGACGGGCTCCACAACGGTCGGCACGTTCGCGGACGCCCTCCAGAAAACCTGGGTCCGGAGGCGTGCTTCGCATCGGCTCCATGATGATCGCCGCAAGGTCGCTGCCGTGCGCGGCGATGAGCGCATCGAGTTCGTCAAACTGGTTATAGCGAAACGGCAGCGTCGTTCCGCGCAGTGATCGCGGGACACCTGCCGGTTGAAGGCCCGGCAACAAGTGGCCGTTCAACGCGTCGTGCTCGCCAAGATTCGCCGCGAGATACCAGTCATGCCAGCCGTGATAGCCGCAGATGGCGACCTTCTCACGCCCGGTTGAAGCTCGCGCGATGCGGACCGCGACGGCTGCCGCTTCGCCACCGGTCCGGGCAAACCTCGCGCGGTCGGCCCAGGGATGAATCTCCGTCAGTAGTTCCGCGAGTCGCACTTCGTCAGCCGTCTGCTGCGTGGCCATCGAACCGAGGTTCACTCGCCGAATCACCGCTGCGTTGACGTCGGGATCCGCGAAGCCCAGCAGGCAGGCAAGGATCCCGTTCGACGACATATCAATAAAACGCCGCCCGTCTGTATCCACGACTTCGCAGCCGATCGCCTGGTCGTAGTAAGCCGGCCAGCGGCCAGGGGCGAACATCTCGGGCCGTTTGGACAGAAGCTGCGTGCCGCCGGGGATGAGCTGCTTTGCCTGGGCATAGCGCTGCTGCACGGTGTCGCCGGTCGGTGGCGAATCGATTCGCAGAAGCTGCCGGGCATTTGTGCGGAAGATGCGTTCGAGATCGCGGTCGGTCAGGCACATCGTTCGCGCGGCCTGCTGCAGTGCGAGCAGCGATTCGATGCCGACGATGTTCGCTCGCCCGTGCTTCCAGCCGGCCCAGTCAACGTTGTGGTCGTACAGCCAGAGGAAACCCTCGCCGACGGATAACGCCTTACCGCGCAGATCGGAGATCGGAAAGTCGCTGCCGTACATCAGCCGCGTCGTTCCCGTCGCGCGAATGATCGCTTCGAACGCCGTCGGTTCGCAGACGGCTGACGTGTCAAAGTAAACGTTGTCGATGCCGCGCAGGCCGTCGATCGCGTCGACTGTGTGTGACGCGTTGAAGCCTCGGGCCGCGTGCGCGAGAACCAGATTCGCGTTCGGAAACTGCCGGCACTTTTCCTGAATGTAGGACAGATTGCGAGGATCACTGAGTGCTCGCGGCAGCACCATGTGCATTGTGATCCAGAGGCCGCGTTGATGAGCGATCTCCCAGGCCCACTCGGGCAGGAACTCGCCCTGCTCTGCGTTGAACGTGTCATCGCGCAGCGCGAAGACGTGGTAGACCTTGAAGCCTGAGAACCCGTCGTCGATCAGAGTGCGCTCGGCTTCCGCAGGATCGTCATCCGGACGGATCAGCATCAGCCCGCGACAGCCCGGATTCGCCGCGACCTGATCGGCCACGAAACGATTCTCAGCCTGACAATCGACGTCACGAGTCGGAAAGCCGAAGTACAGACCGTTCGTCGTAACCCGGTCGCCCATCCAGCGGCGCATACTCGCGACCATCGCCGCGTGGCCGACTTCAGGAGAGTCGATCGAGCCGTCGTCGACCAGGTGCCGCAGGTCGTACCAGTGAGCGTGCGCATCGAACGCGTCAGGCGGAACGAAGTCCCGCAGCCGGCGTTCAAAGAGTTCGAGGTCCTCCGTCCCGATCGTCCAGCGCGATGGGTCAGCAGAATCACGGAGCGTCGGTTGTGACTTCTTGAACGCCGGGAGCTGTTCGGTCATGGGATGTCTCGATGGGACTACGGAGGATCAAGTTGATCAGTGCCCGTAGCTGGATTCGCAAGAATTCAGACCGTCCACCAGGCTCTCTGAATTCTTGCGAATCCAGCTACATCGCGCGCAGTCTTCGAGCGAACGGTTAGTCAAGTTAGCGCCCTTTGAGCTTCCCTAACTGCTCCGCAAGTTCGCCGGCGGTTGCCTTTTCGCCGGCGGCGACGTTCGCGTTCTCGCCGTGGTCAGCCCTGTGGTCGTACAGCATCTGCGCTGTGAGCCTGCCATTGCGGTTTCGGTACTCGGTAAAGCGAAAGTTGTCCGTCCGGATCGTGTCGCCGTTGCCGAACCGTCCAACGGCTGCCGTCTTCCATTCGGCGTTCGGGTTACGAAGCAGCGTCGCGAAGCTCTGGCCCTGAAGGTGCTCCGGCAGCGGCAGGCCGGCGAGTTCGCAGAGTGTCGGGTACAGGTCGATCGTCTCGATCAAGCCGGACCGTTTCTGGCCGCCATCAATGCCCGGAGCGCGGACGATCAGTGGAATCTGCATCGAGGTTTCGTAGCACGAGTGCTTGCACCACAGTGTGTGCTCGCCGAGGTTCCAGCCGTGATCGCCCCACAGCACCACGATCGTGTTGTCCGCCAGCTTGAGCCGGTCCAGTTCGTCGAGCAGTCGACCGATCTGAGCGTCGGTGTAACTGACGCAGGCATAGTAGCCGTGAATCAGGTTCCGAGCGGTCTCGTCTGATACTTGACCTTTCGCCGGGATGCCCGCGTAAGCCCGCAGTTCGCCGGACGAATGGATCGACTCGGCGGGAGCGTCCTGCGGCGGGTGATAGTTGTCGGGCAGATGAATCGTCTCGTGGTCGTACAGGTCCCAGTACTTCTGAGGTGCGATGAACGGCAGGTGAGGTTTCAGAAAACCGACGGCCAGAAAGAACGGCTCGTCCTTACCCGCAAGTCGTCCGAGGTCCTTGATCGCCTGCTCGGCGATGACACCGTCGGCGTACGCGTTGTCGTCGACCGGGGCAGACTCCCAGGCAGGTCCGCGAGACCGACGCCCCTTCTTCTGCCGCTGCTCGTGAAGCGCCGCGTTCTCTGGGTTCCGGTACCACGGAATGTCTTTCGGACGCCAGGCGGGTTCGGACCACCCCTGAGCATTGTCCGCCGGATTGTGAAACACCTTGCCGAGCGACCGCGTGAAGTAGCCGTTCGTTCGGAATTGAGTATTCAATGTCGTGATGCCGGGGGCGTCTTTCTCCGCCCAGGTCTGATAACTGACAAAGCGGTTGCGGGCCGGTCGGATGCCGGTCATCAGGCTCGCCCGCGACGCTCCACAGGTCGGCACCATGCAGTACGCACGCTCGAACAGAACACCCGACGCGGCCAGCCGGTCGATGTTCGGCGAATGAATGTGCTGCTTTCCGTAACAGGCCAGTTCCGGTCGGAGGTCATCTACTGCGATGAACAGGACGTTGGGCCGGGATGATTCGGCGCGAGCAAATCCCGCGCTAACCAGCAGGACGACAACGCATAACAGAGACAGCTTCTTCATCTCGATGATCCCGAAACAGGTCTTCAAACCAGAATGGCAACGTCACGTGCAAGCGACGACTCGCCGGTCAGTCACTCAGTCGTCGCAGAATATCCAGCACGCCGTCGATTTCCTCAAACTCAGACACGTAGTCGGCTCGCTGTTTGATCTCGGCATCGGCATTCGCGGGGCAGCTGAACCAGGCGACGCGGTCCGCGATGAAGCGGTCGCCCATCGTGTCGCCGATGCCCGCGGTCCGTGTGGCGTCGATGCCGGTTCGAGTCAGCAGCCGGTCGATCGCCGTGCCCTTGTTGACGTGCTCCAGGTCGCAGTTGATGTAGAGCCACGTCATTGAAACTCGAAACGGCCAGCCGCGTCGAGCGAACTCGTCGCTGATCGCGGGCATGATCGAACGCAGGTAGTCCGTGTCTGCGTGGTAAAGACTGACCGCCGCTGTCTTGCCAGGCTGCAGAACGACGCCTTGCGACTCGTACTGCGACCGCAGCAGCGTCGACGCCTCATGCACGACCCGCAGTTGCTCGTCAGTGATCGCCGGGTCGATCTCGAACGAGTTGTCGTCGGGCAGCCACATCCAGACGCCATTCTCGCCGATGCAGGGAACCCGCGTGTTGTGAATCAGTCGGCACATCGCTTCGACAAAGCCGATCGGCCGGCCACTGCACAGCGTGACCAGCGGGCGGTCGTTCTGCTGCAGCGACAGCCGGTTGTGCTCGGCAAGCTGCGTGAGTTTGTGCCCGTCGATCGGCGCGTGTGACTCGGGAGAAATACAGCCGTCGATGTCGCAGATCACGAGGTCATATGCGCCCGTCGATCGAAAACTCATATGGCGAGGTCCATCTGAAGTTGTGACGCCGAGTGGTTACCGCACGGCTCCGGGAAGCACTGGCAGAGTCAGTGGCACACGATGATGTAGTGCAAGTACCGATTGACGAGAATGTCTCAATCGTTCGCTGCGTTGTCTTCCCAAGCGACGGTCAGCATCATGGCGGCTCGACCTGATTCCTGCACGGAACGCTGCTCTCACCTTCTGAGGACGACCCCATGCGTAGTTTCGCTGTCGCCGCCTGCGGATTGCTGGCCTGTTCGACGCTCTCATTCGGAGCGGACTGGAAGAAGCATGTTGTCCACGAAGGCGAGCACTGCAACGCGGTCGTCGGTGGCGACTTTACCCGCGACGGCAAGATCGACGTAATCAGTAACAGCGGCGGCAAGACGCGGTTGTTTGTCGGTCCGAGCTGGACGGAATATGTGATCGACGAAACGCCGGGGCACGGCTTCATTCATGCCGAATCTTTCGATGTCGACGGCGACGGCGATCTGGACTTCATCGGGGCGCGGTACCAGCCAGGCCTGGTCGCGTGGCTGGAATGCCCGGACAATCCGACCGTTGGTCCGTGGACGGCGCGCGTGGTCGATCAGGAGATCAACGGGATTCATGGCCTGCTGAAAGGCGACGTCAACGGCGATGGCAAGCTCGATCTGCTGGCCAACAGTGCTCAGCCAGTGGGGCCGTTTCCGAATTCCGCGGCGTGGCTCGAAGTACCAAGGGACCCGCATTCGGCCAGGAGCTGGGTGCGGCACATCTTTGCGAACAAGGACGCTCCGGGGCTGAGCCACTATCTGGGCGTTGGCGACGTCAATGGTGACGGGCGAGTCGACATCGCGATGGGCGCCAAAGGCGGGCCGCAGGACAAGTTGGGTCTCGGCGAATGGTTCGCCTGGTGGGAAGCCGGCTCGGATCCGACAAAGCCGTTCAGAAAGCACGAGCTGCCAGGGCCACATCCTGGAGCGACGAACATCCAGCAGGCCGATGTCGACGGCGACGGCGATGTGGACTTCATCGCAACGCGGGGTCACGGACACGGAATCATCTGGTTCGAGAACCCTGGCCAGGGCGGCGGTATCTGGAAGACTCACGACATCAACCCACTGCTGCAGTTCCCGCACTGCCTGCAGGTGCTCGACATGGACGGCGACGGTGACATCGACGCCGCGACGTGCGCGTACGGCAGCGAAGTCGCCGCCTGGTTCGAGAACGACGGACACGGGACATTCTCGACGCACGTCGTAGCAACCGGTCAGCGAGCGTACGACATTCGGGCGCTCGACATGGACCTCGACGGCGACATCGACCTGCTGATCGCCGGCCAGCAGAGCAGGAACGTGACGTGGTACGAGAATCCCAGCAAGTAGGTGCCGACCCGTAGCCGCGTTCGCGCAGAACGCGGGAGCCGCGTGACGTCGAGCGTCGCTGAATTCCCGCGTTCTGCGCGAACGCGGCTACAACCGATAAGGCATCGCTCACTCCGATTGCCAAAAGTCATTTATCAGAACGAGTGCCGTGTCCGATCTGCCCGTCAGCTATGACGACGTCCTGGAAGCACTGCCCCGCGTCCGGTCCGTGCTGAAGTCCACTCCGCTGTTTTCGTATCCTGGGCTGTCCGAGCTGACCGGCTGCGAGTACTTCGTTAAGCACGAGAATCATCAGCCGGTCGGTGCGTTCAAGATTCGCGGCGGCGTCAATCTGGTCGGTATGCTGAGTGACGAAGAGCGTCGCGCCGGAATTCTCGGATGCTCGACCGGGAATCATGGACAGTCGCTGGCCTGGTCGGCGAGGCGCTTTGGTGTGAACTGCACGATCGTCGTTCCCGAGAACAGCAATCCGGACAAGTGCGCCGCAATTCGAGGTCTCGGGGCAACGCTGATCGAACACGGTCGCGACTTCGATGCTGCTCGCGACTACGTCGAAACCGAACTGGCCAGCAGCGGGATGCGGTATGTCCATTCGGCGAACGAGCCGCAGTTAATCGCCGGTGTTGGCTCGATGGCCTGTGAGATCTTCGACGACCTGTCTGAGCCGGACGTCATTCTCGTACCCATCGGTCTGGGCAGCGGCGTCTGCAGCACGTGCCTCGTCACAAAGGCAGTTCGACCGGAAACGCTGGTCATCGGCGTGCAGGCGGAAGGAGCCCCGGCAGTCGCGAACTCGTGGCGAGCCGGTCGGCTGGAGACGACTGCCGAGATCAATACCTGGGCCGAAGGCATGGCGACCCGGCGCCCCGCCGAGATGACGCTGCAGATCATGCTCGCGTTGATGGACGACGTGATTCTCGTCAGCGATGACGAGTTGCGCCGCGCCGCGAAACTGCTGCTGCAGCACACTCACAATCTGGCCGAAGGTGCCGGCGCGGCGACGCTGGCGGCGGTTCTGCGAGAACGCAGTCGCTTCGAGGGCAAGAAAGTCGTCGGCGTGCTCTCGGGCGGCAACCTTGATCTGAACGAGCTGCCGCGGATTCTCGCTGCAGAAAGTTGTTGATCGCTCCGCGATCGAAACGAGCACTCGACCGGATCGCTGCTCAAGAGGACAAAGACTGTTACGCGGGGCTCAAGGCTGCCGTGGCTTCTGAGGCTGACACGAAGCGAATTCTGCAGGCGCGTTTCGATCGCGGAGCGATCAACGACTTTGCCGGCCAACGGCAAGGGTCAGGCCAGACGCTGCGTTTCGATCGCCGAGCGATCAACCACTTTGGCGATCGTTTCAACTTCGTCGCTGCAGCAGAGCGGTTCGACGAATTCGACGAGTCGGGCGTCGTATGCTGCCTCATCGACTTCGCGGGAACGGTTGTGACGTGCTCCTGACACCAGCCAGAGTTTGCTGTAGTCGCCGATCGACTGCGCCAGTGCCGTCGCAATTTCGGGAGTCACATAGCTGTCGCGTTGTCCCGAAATCAGCAGGACCGGTCGGTCACCAAGCTGTCGTAGATAGCGTTCGACGTGCACGTAGCGAACGCCACGGCGAAACTCGCTGTAGCGGCGCCCGCCAGCGAGACTCAGTTCGACGTGCCAGTCGGGGATCAGTCGCAGCGCCCAGCGTGGAACAAACAGCTCGACCCAGCGCCGCGAGAACGTCGACATGAGGCACAGCGTTGAATACGCGCTTTCACAGAGAGTGCCCAGGATGCGAGGACTCAGTGCCGTCGCGATCAGAGCAGCGCCGCCACCTCGGCTGACTCCGAACGCCGTCCAGGGAAGGCTGCTGAGATCGGCGCGGGATTCGAGATACCCCAGGAAGCCACGAATGTCGGCCAGCTCGTATTCGGAGAGCCAGTGCAGCGAGTCGTAGTTGTCGAGCCGATCGCTGCCGTTGTGATTCCGAAAAGCAAACGTCACAACCGCGAATCCGGCGTTCAGCAGACCATCGCAGTAAGAACTTGCCGACCACTGATCGCCGCCGAGTTCGTGAAAAAACAGGACCAGCCCGCGAGGCGACTGGTCCGTCGGCGGGTACAACGCTCCCTGCAGGGTCAGACCATCGGCCGTCTGGAACGAAAACGGTTCGGCTTCAGGAGCGGGATCGTTCTCGACGGCGTGCAGCGGCGGAGACTGCTCCAGCATCTGCATCACGGACCGATTGATGCCAAGCTGCATCGCGATCAACGCAATGGCCAGAATTCCGGCGGCGATCGAGAGTCCTATGAAGACGGACACTGGCGGCTCCAGACGCTCAGTCAGGTCACGCTACTCTGCAACGCTGCATGAGGTTACGCGGCAAACTCGCGAAGAATCAGCGACACGTTCTGGCCGCCGAAGCCAAAGCTGTTCGACAGGCAGGTCGTGACCTTTGTCTCGCGAGCCTGATTCGGAATGTAGTCGAGATCGCAGTCCGGATCGGGCTTGTGATAATTGATCGTTGGCGGCAGAGCGTTGCGGTTGATGGCCAGCAGACAGGTGATGGCCTCGACCGCTCCGGCAGCCGCGATGAGGTGCCCCATCATGCTCTTGATGCTGGACACGGGCGACGAATACGCGTCCTGCCCGAGTGCCTGCTTGCAGGCGAGCGTCTCGACCTGGTCGTTGACCTTCGTGCTGGTGCCGTGAGCGTTGATGTACTGAACGCTGTCGGTGTTGAGTCCGGCATCCTTCAGCGCGAGCTTGATGCAGGCCGTCGCGCCGCGGCCTTCGGGATGAATATCGGTGACGCGGTAAGCATCGGCCGTCGATCCATAACCAGCGATCTCGCCGATGATCTGAGCGCCGCGTTTCTTCGCGTGCTCCAGTTCTTCGAGCACCAGAATGCCGGCACCTTCGCCGAGTACGAAGCCGTCGCGGCTGGCGTCAAACGGACGCGAGGCCTCCTTCGGATCACCTTCGTAAGTCGACAACGCGGTCAGCAGGTTAAAGCCCGTCACTCCGAACGGGTGAATCATGCTGTGGGCACCGCCGGAGAGCATGACATCACAGTCACCGCGCCGGATCAGTTCCGTGGCTTCGCCGATCGCCTGACTCGACGCCGCACAGGCTGTCAGGCAGTTGAGGTTCGGTCCCTGAGCGTTGAACAGGCTGGCCAGGTGCGCGGCCGTCATGTTCGGTTCCTGCTCCTGTTCCATTCCGGGATGCAGGTTCTCAAGTCCCAGGCGGGCGAACTCAGCGACATCGCACTCGCCGCCTTCGGTGCGCGAGCGGGCGATGATGTTCATGAAGATGTTGAAGTCCTGAGCGCCTTCGCCGGCTCCCAGATAGACACCGAACCGCGTCGGATCGAGTGTGCTGCAACTCAGAATTCCAGAGTCGTCGACAGCCTGCCGAGCGGCACCAATCGCAAAGTGGATGTTGCGGCCCGCGTGTTCGAAGCGTTCCGGGTTGTCGACGTATTTCGCGAGATCGTAGTTCTTGACCTGCGAGGCGAACTTCGTCGGAAACTTGGACGCATCGAAGTGCGTGATCCAGTCGATGCCGCTCTTCGCGGCCATCATGGAATCCCAGATCTCATCGACGGTATGGCCAACCGGAGTGATGCACCCCATGCCGGTAACAACAACGCGACGTCTCATAGTGGCACCCTCCCGCGGAAGGCCGAAGTGCGAAGGCCGGCAGAAACCCGGACCGTCGCAAAGTGTGGTTGTGTAGAACGTGGTTGTGTGGAACGCGTTTGATTATCCGCCAGCAGCCGACGCCGAGCCATCGCCCGCTTTGCCGACTTCCAGGATTCCCAGCAGATTCATCGAGAAGACAAAGTTCTTCTGGTCGATCGACCCGAACTGCGAATCGCGCTGGTCGAGATGAACGAACATGATCTCCGCTTCTGCAATCAGCCGGTCACCGACCGTTGCCGTCACCTCGACCGTGCCACCTTCGTCTCGAGCGTCCACCAGCTTCGCGTCGTAGATGATCGAATCACCGGGGACGGCCCACGAGTGGAAGGTGCACTTGGGCACCTTGGCGAGAATCACGATGTGCTCGAACTGGTTCATTTCGCCGAGCAGGATGCCGCCGGTCTGAGCCATCCCTTCGATCATCAGCGAACCGGGCATCACTGCGAAGCCGGGAAAGTGATCGTGCAGATGCTCTTCAGCCAGGGACACATTCTTCACGGCCTTGGCGCATTTCCCACTTTCGAATTCGACGAAGCGGTCAATCCAGAACCAGCGCATGGAACTTCTCTTTGAACCAGAGTCGCAGAAGCCAGCAGTCGAACACCCGGTCACCGGCACGTCTGACGCAAAGCCACCGATCTGTTCCGGAGCGCAGAGAAAACCTGCTGCGCAACGTGGCGACGGAGGTTTTGCGTCAGATCAGAACCGTCCGATTGCGTCGGCAGCAGATCAGTCAGCCAGCTTCTTCTCGATGAAGTTAACGATCATGTTAACCGTGAAGAGGCTCTGAATGTTTTCAACTTTCGGATCGTCAGCGAACGAGTCGATGTCGGCGTGCGACATTTTCTCGCGCAGCGTCGCGATGCCTTCCTCGGTAACAAGGCCGTCGGCAACCAGTGACGAGTCCGACGTCAGGCCTTCCGGGAACAGCTCGCCCCGCGGAATCTTGATGTTGAAGTTCTTTTCGAGGCGGAACACGATGTCCAGGAAGTCGATCGATTCGGCTCCCAGATCGTCCACCAGCGTTGCTTCCAGCGTCACTTCGTCGTCGTCGACACCCAGCGCGTCGACCAGCGTTTCCGTGACCGTTTCCAGAATTTCGTCGCGTGAAGCCATCAGGCTTTCTCCTGTTGCAGGGGCGCTACTCTGCCCCTCGGTTTCGCCGGAGACCCAGCTTTGAGCCCAGTAGTCCGGCGAAACGACCACTGACTCAACCCAAAGTTCAACCGCGCTGCCACCAGACCCAATTGGCGACTCAGCGGAGATCACACAGCACTTTCAAAGTTACATTCCGCTTCCCAGCGTCAGCCCGCCGTCGATCGTCAGCACCTGCCCGGTGATGTACGCCGCGTCGTCGCTCGCCAGAAAAGTGACCGCATTCGCAATGTCTTCCGGCTGACCAAGCCGTCGCATCGCAATCTGCTTCTTGATTTCCTTCTCGGCCGCGTTCCGGATCGCTTCAGTCATGTCCGTTGCGATGAAACCCGGAGCGATCGAGTTGACCGTGATGCCTCGACGACCGACTTCGTACGCCAGGCAGCGAGTGAAGCCGTCGATTCCGCCTTTTGTCGCGGCATAGTTCGTCTGGCCCGGATTACCGTACCGACCCGCGACGCTTGAGATGTTGATGATGCGGCCTGACCGGGCCGAGATCATCGAACGAATCGCTGCGTGGCAATAGTAGTAAATGCTGTTGAGGTTCGTGTTGACGACGTCGAGCCAGTTTTCTTCGGACATCTGCATCAGCAGGCCGTCGCGAATGATGCCGGCGTTGTTGACCAGAATGTCGAGCTTTTCCCACTTCTCGATCAGCGAGTCGATCAGCTCGGTCGCCTTCTCACCGTCCGCCGCGTTCGCCTGAATCGCGATCGCTTCGTGCTGATCGAGTTCCAGTTCCTTGACGAGGCTCTCGGCCGCTTCGGTGTTCGAGTTGTACGTAAAGGCGACCTTCGCACCTTCTTTCGCCAGAGCCCAGACGCAGGCTCGACCGATACCGCGGCTGCCGCCTGTCACAAGTGCGGTTTTGCCGGCAAGTTTCATCTGATTCTCCTGAGCGAACGGTTGTCCGTTCGCGATGCGGAAGTGCGGGAGCACTTCACGGCGGCCAGGCCGCGGTTATTCGGGCTGCCAGAGCTGACCGTACAGCTCCCGCATTTTCGCGATCAGTTCTTCGTCCGTCTTCGCGAGTGATTCGTTGCGATCTTTGAGGTTGCACTGCTGCAGCGTGATGCGGGCCGACACGGCCGAGTTGCCGTCGACGGTCCCTTCACACTTGAAGGTGCATTCCTCGTCGCCCCACTTGTGAGTCTTCACCGTCACGCACAGCTGCTTGCCGGGCGTCACAAAGTTGTTGAACTTCACGGCCCGCGTCTGCTTCAGCAGGATTGTCGAGTGAGCGAAGTCGTTCGTCACGCGCATCAGCCAGGCACCTGACTGAACCAGCGATTCGACCATCATCACGCCCGGCATCACCGCAAAACCGGGAAAGTGGTCCTGCAGATACTCTTCCGCTAGGGAGAGATTTTTGACCGTCGAAATCGACTGACCTTTGTCGAGGGCGACGATTCTGTCGACCAGCGAAAACCGCATGAATGTTTCCTTCGTCGAGCTTCCTGAACAGACTGCGGAATGCTAACCGCAAGTCTCGGTCGATGTCTCGCCATCTGACCCTTCAGGCGGACATCAGCAGACAAACTCGAAGACACGGAGAAGTAGACACAGGGAACCGGGAACTGCGGGGTGAAGCGCGGACGAGTGCCTCAAGCGGTCATCCTGAAAGGCCCGGACAAAGGAGCGTCCGGCGACATCCTGTGGGGGGAGGCGTCAGCAGAGCTGACTCGCCGAGTTCGATGGGAACGCCAATCTGTGCAGCTTCGAACGCACCGACCGACGGCAGTTTCTCGGTGGGATGGAAAGCGAGCCACTCTACCCGTGCGGAATCAGCGATTCAAGCAAGCTTCCCCCGTGAAACATCCCGGATTTCCCGCAGAAAACGACGCATCAACAACTGGGAAGTCTGTGACGACTGTATCGTCCGAAGCCGCCACCCTGTCGCATCAGACGCGATTGATTTACGGTGGCACTTTTGCCTCGATCAACAGATCAACGGCGTCTGATCTCAGCCGCGGCTCTGTCGCGAACGTCGCCCAGACTTTCGGCCCGCTGTGGCCTTGAATTTGTGCAGGCCGAAACTCTCCGCGAGTTTCGCTACGAATCGCAGGTCGCCGCTCGAGACATCTCTGGCGGCATTCCCTCATGCTTGAAAACAAATCCGCCATGTCGAATCAACCCCGTCGCATCAACCGCCGTCGATTCCTGACGGCATCCGCAACTGCCGCCGTCGCGCCGGTGATCGTCCCTGCCTCCGCACTTGGCCTCGAAGGCTCGACGCCGCCCAGTGAGCGGATCAACGTCGGCGTCGTCGGGCTCGGCTCGCGAGCGTTCAACCTGCTCGACGAATTCCTCAACCACGCGGATGCCCGCGTCACTGCGATCTGCGACGTCGACGAGTTCCACTATCGCGACCGTCCCTGGGGCAGCAAGGGCCCGGTCTACGGTCGGACACCCGGTCGGCAGCGCGTCGAGAAGAAATACGGAACCGCCACGAAGTCCGGTCGACCGAGCACCGGCCTTACCGTCGTCGACGACTTTCGCGAAGTCTGCGGTCGTGACGACATCGACGTCGTGGTCGTCGCGACGCCCGACCACTGGCACGCGCTGTGTACGCTGACGGCCCTCCGCGCCGGCAAAGACGTCTACTGCGAGAAACCGGTCACGCACTTCTTCCGCGAAGGGCAACTCGTTTACCGCGAGGTCGCAAAGCAGGACGCGATCTTTCAGACCGGCTCGCAGCAGAGGTCGGACTTCGAGTTCCGTCAGGCCGTCGAACTGGTCATCAACGGTCACATCGGAGCGATCCAGCGTGTCGAAGTGGGCCTGCCACCCGGCTACGACAAAGCTCAGGGCGACACGAAGGTGACCGCTCCGCCCGAATCGCTCGATTACGACTTCTGGTGCGGCCCAGCTCCCAAGCTGCCGTACATGCGGGCCCGGCACCATCGCTGGTGGCGCGGGCATCGAGCGTTCGGCGGCGGAGTCCTGATGGACTGGATCGGCCACCACAACGACATCGCTCACTGGGCACTTGGTGCCGACAAGTCCGGCCCCACCAAAGTCGAAGCTGTCGGCTGGACGTTCCCCGACACTGGCGTCTACGACACGCCGCACCATTACGAGATCCGCTGCGAGTACCCCGGCGGCATCACGACCTCAATCGGCGACGTGAACACGCTGGGCACAAAGTTCATCGGCGAGTCCGGCTGGATCCACGTGACCCGAGGCCGCCTGACCGCATCCGACAAACGCCTCGCCGCCAGGGACTTCAAACCGGGCCCAAAGAAGGTCTACCGCTCACCAGGCCACACCAGAAACTTCCTCGACAGCATCCGCAGCCGGCGAGAGTGCATCTGCCCCGCCGAAACCGCCCACCGCTCCATCACCCCCGGCCACCTCGCCTACGTCTCGCAGCAGTTAGGCCGCCCCCTGACCTGGAACGCCGAAGCCGAACGAGTCACCAGCGACGCAGAAGCCAACAAACTGCTCAACGCCATGCCGTACAGAACGCCGTGGTCGATCTGAAAGAAGCCGGCACTGCAGTGAGGAGCAAAGCTCCTCTTACGATTCCGATCGCGACCAGTCTTCGGTCGACAGTCCCTCCACTGGCTCGAAGTCGGTGACGTTTCGAGTCACAAGTGTGTCAGCGTGTTCGAGCACTATTGCCGCAATCTTGAGGTCGTTGCGGCCTGTTCTACGGTGCAGCGAAGACAATCTGTGAAACCGGGCAATGGCCGCCTCATCGAATGGCAGGATTGCGAGCAAGCCAAAGACCTCAACCGAATCCTGCAGCGCCCGATAAGCCTGCGCGAGCCGGGCGTCAACTTTTTATTTGCGCAACTGTGTGTGCCAACCGCTCAACACTTCTTCGACCGTAATGATCGTCACTGCCAGCCGGTCGTCTTCCGTGGACGCGATTCGCGAGCACACTGCGGGATGACCGCTCAGCCAGAGTGTGAATGTGTCGGTATCCAGGACGAACCGGCTCACGACTCGTTCTCAGCACTGCGTCGATGTGCGGCAACATTTTCAACGAACTCATCCAGATCAGGATGGTCCTTCCAGATGCCTGCGAATTGCGACAGACGATGGCGATCCCGGTGAGTACTGTCGGGCTTCTCGACCGAGGCTTGTCGAGGGGCATCTGGTTTCGTTTGCGGCTGATCTTCCGGCACGATCCACCTCCGTTGGGTCAGGACGGCGAATCGTACTGAAGCCGTCAACCAGCTTGAACGTCACTTCCTTGCGGTCGTGAAATCGGCAACGAACAATGCCTGCCTTCCCACTCAACTCACTGCAGACAGTCCGCTGACGAGAGGTCCTCATGGCAACGCTGCGATTTGCGCTTTCCTGTTTGTTTCTGGTAACCGGCACTGCTGCAACGTTCGCGGCGGACTGGACGCCACTGTTCGATGGCAAGTCGCTGGAGGGCTGGGTGCAGCGGGGTGGGAAGGCGAAGTACTCGGTTGAGGACGGGTGCATTGTCGGGACGACGGTGCCGAATACTCCGAACAGTTTTCTGTGTACCGCGAAGAACTACTCGGACTTCGTGCTCGAAGTTGAGTTCAAAGTGCATCCCGAATTGAACTCGGGGATTCAGATTCGCAGCAACAGTCTGCCTGAATACAAGAACGGGCGGGTGCACGGTTATCAGTGCGAGATCGATCCGGGGGACCGTGCCTGGACCGGGGGGATTTATGACGAGGGCCGGCGCGGGTGGCTGGACTCGCACGTTGACAACACGAAGGCTCGCTACGCGTTCAAACCGGCGCAATGGAACAAGTTCCGCATTCAGTGCGTCGGCGATTCGATTCGGACATGGCTCAACGGAGTTCCGGCAGCAAACCTGAAAGACAGCGAGACGGCTTCCGGGTTCATCGCACTGCAGGTCCACGGTGTCGGTGGCCGGCAGGATCCGATCGACGTTCGCTGGCGGAACATCCGCATCTTTGAGATCACTGACGGCAGGGTCTCTGACGAACCGGCTGCTCCGGTGGCCGACAAGGGAACCGGCCCGCTGGTCGCTGACGGTGCCGAGATTCGCAAGATCGCGGGCGGCTTCAAGTTCACTGAAGGGCCGGCGGTCGGACCGGACGGACGCATCTACTTCTCCGATATCCCCAACGAGCGGATTCACGCTTACGACCCGGCGACCGACAAGCTCGAACTCTTCCGCGAAAACACGGGCCGGGCGAACGGGCTGATGTTCGCGCCGAGCGGTGCGATCTTCATGTGCGAAGGCGGGGCTCGTCGTTTCACTCGGCAGTTCGACGGCAAGCTGACCGTTGTCGCGGACAACTGGGATGGCAAGAAGCTCAACAGCCCCAACGACGTGACGCTCGACAACGAAGGCGGCGCCTACTTCAGCGACCCGCGCTACGGCGGTGGTGACGACCGCGAGATCGACGTCGAAGCCGTCTACTACGTGCCTCGCCGCGGGAAGATTCGGCAGGTCATCAGCGACCTGGACCGTCCCAACGGAGTCATCCTCTCGCACGACCGCAAGACGCTGTACGTCGTCGATAACGGCGACGGAAAGATCTACGCCTACGACGTCACCGGTCCCGGCAAGCTCGAAAACAAGCGACTCTTCGCGGAAGGCGTCAGCGGCGACGGAGCAACGATCGACGCTCGCGGCAACCTGTACGTCGCTGCCGGTGAAGGCCACGTCTGGATCTGGAATCCGAAGGGCGAGCTGCTGCAGAAGATCAAGTTCCCCGAAGGCCCGGCCAACTGCACGTTCGGTGGCCAGGACGGCAAGACGCTGTACGTCACCGCGCGGACCGGCTTCTACTCGCTGCAGATGAACGTCGCCGGTGCTCGCTGAAGTCACGGCTGTCCTGTCGCGTTTGACCCGTAGCCGAAGGCGACGGCGTGTTCCTCGAACCTGCTCGACAACGCCATCGCCTTCGGCTGCGGGTCAAACAGTCACGCCTTGATGTTGACAGTGATTTCCAGGTCGGTCCTGAGTGGGAACTCGGTCCCGGCGCCTGGTTCTGATGCGCCGTGTGATCGTCGGGTCGGAGGCTCAACCGGCAGTCCCGCAGTTACGCAGCCGCGGTCAGCTGGAGTTCGTCGGCATTCAGCGCGACGATCGCGATGCCCAGCTTGTCGGCGAGGTCCAGCACTTCCTGCTGGTCGAGCATGATGGTCATGCCGGCTTCGATCGCCAGGCAGCGGGCTCCGGCCTGATGCATTGTCTGGAGCGTTCTGACGCCGACTGCGGGAACGTCGAAACGCATGTCCTGTTCCGGCTTGGCGACTTTGACGACGGTCATGTTGCCGCGGCGGCACAACTGGCCGGCGCGTTCGATGCAGCGGTCGGTGCCTTCGATCGCTTCGACGGCGATGACGGCCAGATCGTTGACGACAATCGACTGGCCGATGTCCAGGCCGCCCATGGTTCGAGCGATGTCCCAGCCGAAACGGATATCGCGCCACTGAGAAGCGGTCGGTTTGCGGTTCGTCAGGAATCCGTGTTGCACGAGAAGCTCCGGGGCATACTGAAGGGCCGAGTCGAACGTGATGCGATCGCGCTCAAACTCACTGATGACCGCAAGCAGCAGCGTGTCGTCCTTGCGGTCCTTCTTGAAGACGTAGGAAAACAGCAGATGCCAGGCGCGCAGATCCGGCATGAACTGCCACCAGCCGCGCCGCTGAAACAGCACGACCTTTTCGATCTTTCCGGCCATGACCGCGTGCCGAACGTTGTTACGTTTGAAGGCGCGAATCGCCCGACCGACCTTGCTGATCGGGACCACCTCGTAGGACGAGCAGCAGTCGGCGAGTTCGTCGGGGGCCATGCCCTGCACACCAACCGCGTGAACCTGGTAGCCCTGCCGCTGAGCAGCTTCCGCGAACAGCACAGGGAACCGGCCCGCACCAGCCAGCAGGCCGATCGGCTCGTCGGTATCGGGAGTCGCGTCGAAGTCGAGTATCCGCATGGTCGTGTCCGGCTGTTGAGACGATCCTTCGTCGCCGGTGAGTTCTGCTTGAGTATTGTTTTCTGTTTTGAACTCAGCCCCGAATCCAATCGGGACCAGAGCCAGGCTGCGAGCCCGGCCAGGAAGTTCCGGAAGGCGGTGGTTGTGATCCCGGCAGTCTCGAAACTCGCGTAGAAAATCGGCTGCCTGAAAATGCCGAAAGTCTGAGCGACTTTCGCTACGTCTGAATACTTCCTTCTGGCATTGAGAAAGGACCTCTCATGATCCGCGTGTCAGGCGGCCTCGGCGGTTGAATCGGGTGTTTGTTCCGCGAGCTGTTCTGTCAGGCGAGCGACCTGCTTTTCCAGACTCTTCACCGCCGCACGCATTTCCGGCAGCTTGTTCTGAACCATCAGCACGCGGGACGCTTCGTCCATTCGGCGAGCCGGATAGCCGGCCCAGGTTTCACCGGCGGGCACGTCCTTATGGAAACCTGACCCGGCCGCCAGAGACGCTCCCGTTCCGATATTGATGTGATCGCCGATGCCGACCTGCCCGCCGGCGCGCACATAGTCGCCCGTCGTGCAGGACCCGGCAATTCCGACCTGCGACGCGAACGCGTTGTGTTTTCCGATCTGGCAGTTGTGGGCCACCATGACCAGGTTGTCGATCTTCGTGCCCTGTCCAACGACCGTTTCGTCGATGGCCGCGCGATCAACCGTCGCGTTGGCTCCGATTTCGACGTCATCGTCGATCCGCACCGTGCCGAGCTGCGGAACCTTTTCGAACTTCCCGTCCCGGAAACGATAACCAAAGCCGTCCGCTCCGATGACCGCTCCCGCGTGCAGAATGACGCGGTTGCCGATTTCAATGTCTGAGTACAGGACGACCCGCGGATGCAGCGTGACGCCATCACCGATCCGGCAGCCGGCTCCGATGACGACGCCAGGATGAATGTCGCAGTTCTCGCCAATGACGACGTCCTCACCGATCACTGCCGTCGGATAGACGTTCGTGCCGGCCCCGATCGTTGCTGACTCGGCGATGATCGCAGCGGGCGAGCAGCCGAATTCGGGCCGCGAACGTTGCGGACGCTCGTCGGCGAGCAGCGTCAGGAAGGCATCCTGAGCATCGTCGACGACGATCAGCGTCAACTGTTCGCGCTGAGCGTCAGAGAGTTCGCTCTCGCGCTTCGCGCTGATGAGCATCGCGGCGGCCGAACAGCCAGCCAGCTCGCGGAGTTTTGTATCTTCGCCCAGGAACGTGACATCGCCGCTGCCGGCATCGCTCAGCGGAGCAAGGCCCGTCACGACGGTCTGAGCATCGCCGACGACTCGGCCGTTCAATCGTTCGGCCAGTCCCCCCGCAGCCGCTTCCATGCGATCGTCCTTCCCGGTTGAAAGTCCTGTCTGTGCTTAGCGAATCCACCGGGCTTTGTTGTTGAGAATTCGAGTTGCCTCGCCCAGCCCGCAGATTTGCACGACCGTCAGACGCTGCCAGCTTCGGCAACGGCACGAAGTCTCCCGGCAACCGCCCTGCGGCCAGCCGCGAGTTTTACGTGATTCTGGAAAACACCGACAAGACAAGCTTCGGAGCCGCCTTGCATCACCCGCCCCTCGGGAAGCTCCTCGGTCTCAGCTGTGGTCCGCGGCGGTTGTCAGGAGTCGTCCACTGAGGTCGCGTCACACTCGCTCAACGCCGTCGCCGCTCAACGCCGTCGCCGCTCAACGCGGGCCGGCAGGAAGATGCTGCAGCAGGTACCGGATGATCGTCATCCTGACGTGTACCGTTGAGCCGCGGCCTTCGCGCAGGCCGTGGTCGCGGTTGGGATAGACCATGTAATCAAAAGGTTTGCCCAGCTCGACCAGCCGATCCACCAGGCCTTCAATAATCTGGATGTGCGTGTTGGTCTCGCCCGAGCCCGTGATCATCAGCAGGTCGCCCCGCAGCCCCTCGGCAAAATTGATCGGTGCCGACCGCTCGTAGCCATCCGCGTTGACCTCGCGCGTCCGCATATAGATTTCCTGGAACCAAGCGTTGTAAAGATGCGGTTGAGGCTTCGGTACAACGGCAATGCCAACGTGGTAAGTCTCCGGTTTGCGGAACATTGCGTTGAGCGTGTTCGACCCGCCGCCGCTCCAGCCCCAGATCGCCACTCGTGACAGATCAACGTACGAACGCATGCGGCCGAGTTCCTTGAGCCCGGCCGCCTGATCCTCCGTTGAAAGTGGTCCCAGGCTTCCGAAGATCGAACGCCGCCAGGCCGCTCCCTTTGGAGCGGGAGTTCCTCGGTTGTCGATCGAGACGACCACGTACCCGAGATTCGCGACCACGCGATGAAAGTCCGTCTGGCCGGCGCCCCATCGATCCAGAACGGTCTGCGCGTAAGGCTCGCCGTAAACATAGACGAGCACCGGGTACTTCCTCGTCTCGTCAAAGTCCTGCGGCTTGATCAGCAGCGCGTCCATCTCGACGCCGTCTCCGATGTCGAGCTGCAGAAACTCCGTCGGGTGCGACAAGAATGGCTGCAGGCGCTGGCGAATCTCGCTGTTGTCTTCGAGGACGCGCACCGTGCGATGCTCGGGCAGTTCGACAAGATCGACCACCGGCGGCGAATCAAGTGTCGAATAGCTGTGGAACGCCCACCGGGCATCCGGCGAGAACTCATACTCGTGCGTGCCCGGCTGACCGTCCGGCGTGACGCGTTCGAGGGTGCCCGCCCCGTCCAGCGGCACACGATAGAGGTACTGGCGAGTGCCCTCGTCCGGCGACGCATAGAAGTAGTACCAGCCGCGTTCCTCATCCACGACAGCGCGGTCGATTACGTCGTAGTTGCCAGGCGTCAGCAATTGCTCGTGCCCGCCGTCGCGCGAATATCGGTACGCGTGCCGCCAGCCGTCCTTCTCCGTGAGAACGATGAAGGCCTGTCCGTCGCGGATCCATGTGAGCCCGGAATTCTTGCCCTGGCTTCCGACGGCCCAGGCGTCGTTCGTCTCGTGATAGATGCGGCGAGTGTTCCCCGTTTCGAGATCCGCCAGCAGAAACTCGCGCGTGTCGCGGAACCGGCTGAGCTTCTCGACAAGCAATTCCTGCGAACTCGCTGCCCAGTCGACCTGGCCGAGATAGAAACCTTCGTCAGGCTGCTTGATGTCCAGCCACTGAGTTGTCCGCTTTTCGACGTTGATCACGCCCACGCGCAGCGACGCGATCTTTTCGCCGACGCGGGCAAACCGGTGATGCCGCACTTCCGGATACGAAGGGTCGGACGGCACCAGCACGGCACGCTGCCGAATCTCGGTTTCGTCAGATTCGATGAAGACGACATGCTTTCCGTCGGGGCTCCACGAAGGCTGCCGGTACCAGATGTCTCGATCGGTTGGGCGGTTGGTGATCTGCAGCCTGCGGCCCGTTGCCAGATTACGGACGAACAGGTTTCGGTTGTCGAACTCAATCTTCTGGCTGCCGTCGGGAGAAACGCGGCCATCCGAGTCCGGTTTCGTCACCTCGGACGATTCCAGTTGCGAGCGTTCGCCGGACGCCGCGTCATACCGCACGACGATCTCCCGACCGGTATCGGCGTCCTTCTCGCGGAGCGTGTATCCCGAGTTGTCGGGCAGCCACTCGCCAGCGAAGCGTTTGGGTCGGAACTCGCCCAGCTCATAAATCGCCTTCAGCCGTGGCACGGCCCACTTCATCCAGTCGGTGTCCACCGCCGACTGTGCACCGGCGGTGCTGGTCATCGAATGAACAACGAGTGCGACAGCCAGGCAGCAACCAACGAAGTGATGCGTTTTCATGTTCATGGAGGGGGATCATTCTGCGGCAGGGATTCAGGCGGTCGGGCATCAGCCTGGCACGTTAGCACGATCGTCGGAGAGACAGAATCAAGACCGTTTCCGCGACGCAGTGGTCGCCGCGAGGCTCGCTGAGGCTGGGCGTTAAAGCAGGTTACCTGGCACAGCCCATCGCCCCGTCGCGGCACAACGAGTGACCCGGTTTTCCTGAGGGATTCCGACGATGAACACTCAATTCTCCCGCCGATCTCTGTTGAGCGCCGCCACCTGCGGCCCTGGGTATGTCGCCTCCGCCAGCCTCGACAGCACGCAGCCCGATCAGCCGCGCCGGGTCTGCGCCTTCCGGCATCATCGTCTCAGGCCGCCCGGTCTGATCGTCGTGACGATGCGCCGCGCCCTGTGCGAACTGTCAAAGCCGTTGAACAAAAACTGAGGCTCCGCCATGCCGGTTGACAACCCTGTGCCCGCCGAGCCGGCCTTTGCCCAGCCAGCTTGACGGTTGCAGCGCACAGAGCGCAAAGCTTCGCGAACACCCGGCGCATTCGACGCTGCGCCATGTTGCCGTCCGTCAACAATTCTGCAGCCGCATCGCAACACTGCCAACGTGCGGCAGGACAAGCACTTATGGCGGCAGGACGCTTTCCCGGCGGCCGCGTTGCCGGCACGCAACGTTCGAAACGTTGCCTCTCTGGCACACCCGCTGCTTTTCCCGTTGACCGTTCGCAACAAATCACTCGGCCCTGACAGGGTCGCTACTCCAACGAAACATCGGCACGACGAAGCAACGGCTGATCGAGGGAAGGTGAGAGAGCCCTTGTTCAACCCCGGGGGCACCGGGAGTCGAAGCTTCGGAGTCCCTGGGCCGCCGCCATGTGCGGCGGCCCGCGAGTCCACCAGGCCGGAAGGCCTCAGACGCAGCGGAGCACTGGCGGAACGGCGCGGCTCAGGCCGGCGACGCCTCAGTGGGAACGCTCGAAACAAATCACTCCTGCAGGGTGAACCGTTCTGCCTCTCAAGCAGAACAGCTCTGTCTCTCAGGCAGAGCAACCTCAACGCCCCGGTGGCACCGGAGCGTTGATCCCGGAGACCGTGAGAGTCGCCCGTCGACAGGCGGCAATTGCGAAATCCACCAGAAGGTTCGACGGCTACGGACCTGCGAGACGTCTCGTCCCGCGAAGCTGAAAATCAGATTTCTCACACACGCGTAAGGATCTCACACAATGATGCGCAAGCTCTTCAATGACGAACATGGCTTTATCGTTTCTGCTGAACTGATGCTGATCATCACGCTCATGTTCTGCATGGCTGCTGTCGGCTGGGCCGCTGTCCGCGACGCACTGGTCAACGAACTCAACGACGTTTCGCACGCCATCGGTGCCGTCAGCCAGACTTATCACGTTGTCGGTTTCCGTAAGGACAAGAACTACGGCAAGCCTCACGCTGAATGCAGCGGGTTCGGTTTCAACGATGACCGCGACGACTGCGACTGCAAACCGATCGAGTACATCGACGTTTGCGGTAAGGACGACCCGAGCAACGGTACTCCGGAATAAGCACCTGGCTGATTCCTGAAAACTGCTGAGCATCGCAACCGCAACTGCGACCTGACTCGGCGAGATGACCTGATGAATCCGGAGTGGCAACTGCCACTCCGGATTTTTTTATTTTGACCGTAGCTACCGTCGTCAGACGGTGGGACTCTACAACTTTCCGATCACGAATTCGTGATCCATTGGCCTCGTGCTTCAGGCCCGAGTTTGACTGCGTGGGAAACCCCGAAGTAAACGTCGAGGCTCAGAGGAACTCAGGATTGATTTCGGCAAGGCGTTTCCAACCCGTACCTGCGCAGCTTTGAAACCAGGCTCTCGTTCAAGTTTCCGTTCTGCACTTCGAGGTCGTTTCTGGTGCCTGCAATGCCGGCCCAACGTTACCGACATCCCGCGATCCGGCAGCTTGCCGAACAGCAGTTGAGGTTCGCGCCGGTCAGCGTGCGACTCGAGCAGGTCAGCCGGGTTGAGCAATTGATCACAACGCTCTCGCCGAAGGTCTCTTATCCCTACCCGGCCCTGGTCGAGCAGATCACGACGTTCCGGCCGGAGATGTATCCGAACCTGAAGATCGTCGGCCGGGATCTGCTGCACGACCTGCGTTGTTTTGCCGAGGACCTTTCCGGCAGCGCGAACCAGACAGTCGACCAGGCTCCGGAACCGGTTCTTTCCGTCGAGGACGTCAGCCAGCGATTCAACGTCTCGACCAAAACCGTGACGCGCTGGCGGGACCGCGGACTGATCAGCCGGCAGTTTCGTTCCGGACGCCGGACACGGATTGGCTTTCTGAAATCGACGGTCGACCGCTTTGCCGAAACGCACCGCGATGAGGTCAAACGCGGCGGTCGGTTTTCACAACTCAGCGACGACGAACGCGGCTTCATCATCCGTCGCGCCCGCCGTCTGGCTCGTTATGGAGCGTCGCCGACCGAGGCCGCTCATCGGCTGGCACGCCGTACCGGTCGGGCCGTTGAGACGATTCGGTACACGCTGAAGAGCCATGACGAGAAGTACCCGGAGTCGGCAGTCTTTCCCGCGGCACGAACACCACTCAGCAGCGAACAGCGCCGCGAGATTTTCCGGCGTCTGAAGAACGGCGAGTCCGCGACACGGCTCGCTCGACAGTTCGGTCGCACGCGTTCGAGCATCCATCGAATCGCTCAGGAATATCGTTCGCGACTGCTCGTCGATCAGCCGATTGAGTTCGTCGAGTCGGATGAATTTCTCGCCGCCGACGCCGAGACGCGCATTCTGAAGGACGACCCTGACATCGTGTTGCCGACGGTGGAGTCGCCGCGCACCGGGACCGAACTGCCAGCGTACCTCTCCGAGCTTTACGGATCGCCCGTGCTCACGCGGGAACAGGAGCAGTTCCTTTTCCGGCAGATGAACTTCCTGAAGTTTCAGGCAGCTCAGATCAGAGCCCGCCTGCCGAAGTCGCGTCAGAAAGCCCGCGATATGGAGCAGATCGAGGAACTGCTCGAACAAAGCCTCGCGATCAAGAACGTGCTGATCCGCTGCAATCTGCGGCTGGTCGTTTCGGTGGCCCGCAAGCACCGCCGCAACTCCGACGGCTTCTTCGAGATGATCAGCGACGGCAACATGACGCTGATCCGCGCGATTGAAAAATTCGACTACCGCCGCGGCAACAAGTTCTCGACTTACGCCACCTGGGCACTGATGCGGTCCTACGCGACCTCAGTTCCTGCCGAAGGCCGGCAGCTCGATCGCTTCCGAACGGGCACCGAAGAACTGATCGGCGAAGAAACCGACAAACGCACAACCGTCAGCGAGGACGAGTCGCGCGCCCGGCACCAGCAGCGGACGATCGAATCAATTCTCGACCAGCTCAACGAGCGCGAGCAGGAGGCGATCAGCCTGCGATTCGCCCTCGAAGGCCAGCCGGAGCCGGCCACGCTGGAACAGGTCGGCGACCGCCTGGGCATCTCGAAAGAACGCGCCCGGCAGATCATCAACGCGGGCCTCGAAAAACTGCGTACCATCGCCGAAGACCTCGGCCTCGACACCGGCGAGTGAGCCTGAAAGTCGCCGGGTTCGTTATAGACACGTCACTCGTCCGTGGTTCGGCATTCACTGTGGTGTCACGATGCTCATCCTGAATGGTGAACTCGTCGACCGCGAATTGTTCGAGGCTGGCCCGCGCGACCTCGCCACAACTCTGCGGTAAGCGTGGAGCCGTCAATGTGCTTGACCGGCAACGGGGACGAGCCAGCGTTCTCTCCCTCATTCCGACGCACAGGCGCGATCACGGACCCTTTCCAGCCGCCCGGCAGAAAAGTAAGTTCGTCGTTGGCCATTGAGAACTGCTGATCCAGAGGTCGTCGTCCAACGCCGGATCATCTCAATGCCAACTCCCCTGCAGAACGATCCCGCTCAGCGAGAAGCACGCACCCACTCGCCAGATTCAGCAACAGGAACAGCGTCGTGAGTGAGATTGTCGTCACGGAGAACATCACTGGCCTCGCAATGCAGCAGCTGCGGGAAACGCACAACGTCCTGTTCGAGCCGCAGTTGTGGCAGCGTCCCGACGAGCTGGCCGCGGCATTGCAGACAGCCAGGGCGGTCATTGTTCGCAATCAGACGCAGGTTACGGGTGAGCTGATCGGGCAGGCGTCGCAACTACAGATCATCGCACGGGCCGGTGCAGGGCTCGACAATGTCGACACGGCTGCAGCGACGGAAGCCGGCATCGTTGTCAGCTACGCGCCGAGCGAGAATTCCGTCTCTGTCGCGGAACTGGTTCTCGGGCTGATGCTGAGCCTGGTTCGACGAATCCCGACCGCGTGGCAGGACACTCGAGACGGCGGCTGGGACCGCGCAGGGTTCACCGGCGGTGAGCTGTTTCAGAAGACGCTGGGCATCGTCGGTCTGGGACGCATCGGCAGGCTTGTCGCGCAGCGGGCCGCCGGCTTTGGCATGTCACTGATCGCGCATGACGACTACGTCGATCCCGCCGACCCACAGATTCGCGACTTGAACGTCACACTCGTTTCCCTGCCGGAACTGCTGGCCGCCAGTGACTTCGTCTCTGCCCATGTGCCGCTGACCGAGCAAACGCGCGGCATGTTTAACGCGCAGCTCTTTTCGCAGATGAAACCAGGTGCGTACTTCATCAACGCGTCGCGTGGCGAAACCGTCGACGAAACCGACCTGCTGGCTGCCTTGGGCAGAAATCAGATCGCCGGCGCCGCGCTCGACGTCCGCTCCACCGAACCGCCGGTCATTGGCGAGTTCGAGGAACTCAACAACGTCATCCTCACACCCCACATCGGCGCGTTCACTCACGAGGCACAGGAACGCGTTGTTGAAACCGTCTGCCGCGACGTCGCCGCTGTACTGTCGGGCGGCGAAGCGACGAGCGCCTACTGCTGACCGCCTGCGACGTTTCCTTCTGGCATTTCGTGGACTGCCAGCGAACCGGACCGAAAAACAATTGGCAGGTTCCAGGGGAACTCTTTGCGAAGATGTTGTGGGAATTGTGGTGGCAACCCGAGGTAGCCATCAGGCCCTGCTTCTTCCGCTTCATGGATAAGTAAACCACCGGCCATGAAGTTCGTCAGCACAAAACGCTCTGCGCCAGCGATGACTTCGTCCTGGATGTCCTGGCGGCGAGACGGAAAAAACATAAGCAATGCACCAACGTAGGCATTGCGAGTCGGGGGATGAATGTTGAGATCCAGGTGCAACTGGATCAGATCACTGCTCCAGCACGTAAGTTGGCCTTCTTGTATTTTCTGGGCTTTCAGGTACTCGCCGACGCGTTCCAGGTCTTCCCAGTCCGGATAGGGAATCTGTGCCAGCGCATTTCGCATCTCAGCCGAACTGCCCTCACGGAAACAGCGAGGCCACAAGCGAATGCGATCCAATTCTTTGACCGGAGAAAACACGATCGCTGCGGTCAGGTAGGCATAAACGAGGGCTCGCCGAGATGAGTGAGACGTCCACTTGATCGACACCCACAGCCCCGCAAAGGCGACTCCGATGAGAACGGGCACAATGTGAATGTAGTCGAACGGGTTTTGAAGCATGGCAACTTGCACACACCACCCCAGATACAACGCTGCCGTCAATCTCATTTCAAGGGCACAACGAGAATCGATCCTGCTACGTTTGAGGAGTGATGTGACAGCAGCCGGTATCGCAACAAGATGAACCAGAGAAAAAGGAAGCAGGCGGCGGAGTGGTGCGGCAATCGCGAATTGCCCCCACATTTTACTACCCGATGACAGGTATTCAGGATTCCAGTTCAGCATCATATCGAGAAACGGCGACCACGCGCCCGTGCTGACCATCCAGCTGATTCCTAATCCCCCTGCAAACAGGCCTCCACACAGAACCCCTGCAAAGTCGAGTGCCACTTTGCGCCCAATACCCTTTCCAGCGCCGATGCCCCAGACACAGGCTGCAGGAATCAGAATATGGGGTTTGATCCAGACACCGGCACCAAGACAACACCCTTCAACAAAGCTCCATCCGATGATGGTGCGGTGTGTTGTGGCATCGTTCTGGAGCCGTCCCACCTGTCGACTTCGTAAGTGAAGAGCGATGACGACCGGAAGAAGCACCCAGATGTCTCTCTGAACCTGGCACCACTCTGACACTGAAAGATAAATCAACGTCAGAGTGATCACGGTCCAGAGGCCCGTTGTGCGGCGATGGCTGGCTCGAGCGTTCCAGACTCCGAACAGACTTGCCGTCGTTAGAAACAGGACAAGATCGAACGTTCGCAGAATTTCGGATGACCAGCCGGCGACAGAGCGAACAGCCATGTGGATCCAGACCACGCCAGGCAGATTCGGTTCCACCATGTCGCGATACAGGACGCCCCCACGCAATGCTGTGCGTGCCTGAATGTCGTAGTAGGAGGCATCGTTTGTAAGTGGAGAGCAGAGAAACTGCGGCACTGCGATTAAGAGCAGAGTCCCCAGGCAGAACCACGCCAGCGTCGAATTGCTGCTGGCAGTATCGTTCTTCGTTTCGGTGTCTGCAGTCATGAGAGTTTCGGGAGTCAGCACAGGTTCGTCCGGAGAACGCGAAGCATACTCTGGAGCAACTGCGTGCCATGCCCGAAATGCAGAATCTGGTCATGGAATGAACAAGAACTCGTTTGCATTCAGCACTGCGCGACAGAATGCGGCTGTGCCGGCCTGTTTAATGAGGACTTCTGATTCGGCTGCTTCCATAAGTTCCGGCTCGCGGCCGAAGGCGAGTCGAAAGGCCAGGTGGATCTGGTCGGCGGGTGACTCTCCGGCTTCTCGCCGCAGACGGTTGGCGAAATCCTTTGACTGCAGCATGGTGAAGCCGCTGTTGAGCAGATTGAGGGCCTGCAGCGGCGTCGTCGATCGGCTGCGGGCGGCGACGACCTGGCTGGCGTCGGGGCAGTCGAACAGGCCGAAGACGGACTCGCGTTCCTGCCGGACCTTTGTCATGTAGATCATCCGGCGGAAGTCGTCCGACGTGTAGGTCGTCTTCGGATGGAAATGCCGCACGTTTTCCATTTCGACTTCAAAGCCACTGAAGCCGGGGCCGCCCATTCTCAGATTGATCTTCCCGGTCGCTGTCAGAATGCAGTCGCGAATCGCTTCCGCTTCGAGCCGTCTCGGCGGGAAACGCCACAGCAGCCGCGTGGCTCCGTCGACGCGACGCGATTCCTCGTTCGGTTGGCTGTCCTGCTGCCAGGTCTGCGAGAGCAGAATCAGACGATGGACATGTTTGAGCGACCAGCCGTTGTCGACGAGTTCGCTGGCCAGCCAGTCGAGGAGTTCCGGGTGCGTCGGCGGCACGCCGTTCCTTCCGAAGTCACTCGGCGTCGCGACGATGCCCGTTCCAAAGTGAAACTGCCACAACCGGTTGACGATGACGCGGGCGGTCAACGGGTTTTCCGGACTTGCGACCCAGTTCGCGAACGTCAATCGCCGGTGTTGCTCGGGCGAGTTTCGTTCCAGGCCCAGTGAACCGAGCACAGCCAGTGCATCCGGCGAGACCTCTTCACGCTTCGCGGTTGGTTCGCCGCGATAGAGTCGATGCGTCGGTCCCGGTTGCGTAAAGGTGCCCGCGTAGACTTTCTGAGTCTCGGTCAGATGCTCGCGTTGCTTCTGAGCGGCTTCGAGTTCAGCGAGCCATTTTCGTCCCTGCTTTGCGAGTTCGGGCGGCGCGGACTCGAACCGGTAAGTCACGGCCCCCGACGTATCGCTGCCAAAAGGAAGCCGATCCGCTGACGTCGCAACAACCTGCCACTGATCCGGTTTGGTGGCGACTTCGATCCGGTACTGAGTCGCCAGTCGGTCGCTGTATTTCGACTCGCGATCGCGAGCCCATTCGACGCGGCTGATCGTCGCGGTCTCCGGCAGTTCGATCTGCACCCAGCCTTTGCCGGGCTCGTTCGAAATCCAGCTGCGACTGTTGCCGTACCTGCCGTCGTTGATGTGCTCCAGCTTGTGGATCTCGTGCCCCGGCAGCGTGCTTGATGCCGTTGCCTTTGCCCCGAGGCTTGCCAGCGCGACGTTCTTTTCGCCGGAGAAGATTTCCAGCTCGTCAATGCAGGGCTGCGAGCCGCTGTTGGTTGCGTCGATGCTGAAACGAACGAAGTGAGCTTCGACCGGTGGAAAGTGATCGATGTTCAATTCAGTGCGCACGGCGTCACGAAACGCTGGCTTGAAGGCGACTCCAGCATTGGGCTCATCATTGACGGATTCCAGCAGCAGAACGTCGGCGGTGATCGCGGACTCGGTTTCTCCACCCCGCAGCAGGATGGCAGTTTCTGGAACGAAGTCGTGAACTCCGGCGTTCAGCAGGCCGCTCCAGAGTGACTGATTGGGAACCGGTTCGGGCTCCTGGCCAGCACTCACCACCACATCGTCGAGCACGTCGCCGCGCTGAGCGAATCGCTGCTGATCGACGCGGGCGATCTCGCGCTGGTCACCTTTTGTGGCCGGGTTGCCGTCACGATCGAGGACGTAGCGGGCGTCGCGTGTGTGAGTCTTGTGGCCCGCTCCCCAGGACAGCCAGACGCGATAACGGCCGCGCGTCTGAGGTCGGTAAACGCAGACATCTTTCCCGACGGAGTTCGACCACCAGGTGTACTGGCCGCCGCTGAGATTGCTCATACGTTCGTGCGAGCCAGGATCGCTGGCGAAGCCTCGCTGCGAGCCTTTCGGATTGATTCCCTGCCCGCGCGGTTCGTCGAGAAACTCGACGCCCCGCTGCCCGACCTCTGCTGGGGTGCGGTCGTCGAGCAGCGTAAAGCCCGACCCACTCGGCGGGATGAACTGAGTGAGCTTCTCTCGCAGGTGACGAATGCGCTTCTCGGTTTCGGCGAGTTGCTGCTTCTGCTCGGATGAAACTGGGAGAGCGCGGTCGCCGTGCTGCACTCCCGCAAAGACGGCCTGCACGGAATAGAAGTCCGCCTGTGTGACGGGATCGAATTTGTGGTTGTGACAGCGGGCACAGCCGAGCGTCAGACCGAGAAACGCGGTCCCCGTTGTGTTGATCAGATCCGACAGTTCGTCCTGCCGCTGCATCAGCGTGAGGTTGATGTCGGGGCTCTTGACCAGATCGTGCGGCCCGGCGACGAGGTACCCCGTCGCGATCGGTTCTCCGAGCGCGTCGCCAGCAATCTGCTCGCGGACGAACTCGTCATACGGCTTGTCGTTATTGAGTGACTGGATGACCCAGTCGCGGAAGTGCCAGGCGTTCGGGCGTTCGCGATTTGTCTCGAAACCGTGAGTCTCGCCAAAACGGATCAGGTCGAGCCAGTGCTGTGCCCACCGCTCGCCGTATCGCGGGCTGTCGAGCACTGTGTTGACAAGCCGCGGCCAGGCGTCGTCAGACTTGTCAGCGACGAACGCGTCAATCTGCTGCGGACTCGGCGGCAGGCCGAGCATGACCAGAAACAGCCGACGGATCAGCGTTCGACGACTGGCGCGGGATGACGGCTGCAGGCCGTTCTCAATCAGCTTTCTGCGAATGAACGCATCGATCGGCTGTTTCGCAAACGCTTCATCAGACTTGGGAACGTCGGGACGCACGACCGGTTGAAACGACCAGTGGTCGGTCGTCGGACGACCGTCGTCGCCCTCGAATCCCGGCATCGAGAGTCCTTGATCGACCCAGCGCTTCAACGTGGCGAGTTCGAGCTTTGTCAGGAGCGGACCTTCGGGCGGCATCCTCACGTCGGGATCGTCGCCGGAAACGACTTTGAGCAGATAGCTCTCGACGCTCCTGCCAACAATGACCGCCGGCTCGCCGGAATCTCCACCGCGAAGCAGCGCCGCTTTCGAGAGCAGGTTGAGTCCGCTCTCCGGCTCCTCGGCACCGTGACACTCGACGCAGCGTGCCTTCAGCAGAGGCAGCACATCGCGGACGAAGTCGACTGCGTTCTCATCCTTTGCGGACGATTCCGCAGCAGTTCGCTCGGCGGCTGTCGCGCTGCGTGGCGTTGAAAGGTACGCAGCAGAGACTGCAAGCAGAAACGAAGTCGTCAGGCAGGCAAGTCGACGGGGCATACGTCGCCTCGAAAACAGAGGTGGGACTCGAAAACGAAGGCAGGAAACAGCTCGATCGTGAGCCATCCGGTCGGATGAATCAATGCTGCCGCGTGCCCGCTCGATCGCGCGTCTGATCGTGAGCGAACCAGCGGAGTTTTGAGTACGCTGCGTCAGTGTGGCGCGGTGGCCTGCGAACCGCTGGGCGATAACCAGTCATGCAAGGCAATGAAGTACTGGCGAGCCGTGGCGGTGAGGCCACGGGTTTCTGCAATGCTCAAATAACCGTGGCCTCACGGCCACGGCTCGCCTGAATCGCCTCTCAATCAGTCCTGCGTATCAAGCTTCTCAATGATTCCGGAACCGTCATGTCGAATCCTGAAATCATCGTCCTGGGATCCGTCAACGTCGACCTCGTCATTCGCTCGCCACAGCTTCCTCGCGCGGGCGAAACCGTGCTTGGCGGGGCGTTCTACGAGGCTGCTGGCGGCAAGGGAGCGAACCAGGCGGTGGCCGCAGCGCGAGCGTCGCGGTCGAGTCCGGTCGGCTTTATCGCGGCTGTCGGCGGTGACGACTTCGGTCGGCGAAGCATCAAGCAGCTCCGTGGCGAAAACATCCTGACGCAGCACATCCGAATGGTTGAGGGCGCCGCGACCGGCGTCGCTCTGATCATGGTCGACGAGCGCGGCGAGAATCAGATCAGCGTCGTGTCGGGAGCGAACGCGCTGCTGACTCCCGACGATGTTGCCGCAGTCGCTGACGAGTGGTTCGAGTCGGCAAGAGTTTTCGTCGCCTGCCTCGAATCGCCGATCGAAACAGTCGTCGCCGGCCTGCGCCGCGCGAAAGAACGTGGGCTGACGACCGTCCTGAATCCGGCTCCCGCCTGCGAAGCGGTCCGCGATCCAGAGATCCTGAAGCTTGTCGACGTGCTGACGCCGAACGAAACCGAGGCAACGTTCCTGAGTGGCTGGGATGTGCTCGAAGACCTGGAGGATGTCTGCATCTGGTGCGAGCAACTGCAGCAGAAAGGCAGCCGCAGCGTCGTGATTACGCGCGGCGAACGAGGCTGCATCGTCCGCGATTTGGTTGGCGATCCGAGCCTGATCGCCCCGTACTCGGTTAACGCCGTCGACGCGACCGCAGCGGGCGACTGCTTCAACGGAACACTCGTCGTCGCGTTATCAGAAGGCCGCACGCTCCTCGAAGCCGCCCGCTTCGCGAATACCGCCGCGGCCCTCTCCGTCCAGCAGCCCGGTGCCGTGCCTTCGCTGCCGACGAGAACAGCGATCGACGACTTCATCGCCGCCGACGCTCCACGAGGCGACGCGCTTGATTAGACGAGCTTGAGCAGCTTCTCGGCGTTGCCTCGATAGATTCTGCGTTGGGTTTCGGCGGGGAGGTTGAGGCTGTCGAAGACTTCGAACTGGGGGACGGCCTGGCCGGGCTGGAGGTAGTCGGTGCCGAACATCAGACGGTCCTGGCGGCGGATCATGAACTCGCGACCGAACTCCTTGTCGCGGCTGATTGAGTTTGAGCCCGAGCCGGCGGACAGGTCGCCGTAGATGTTCGGGTACTTCTCCATCAGAGTGTCGATCGCTCCGCCAGGATTCACTTTGCCTTTCGGGTAACTCATCAGATCCTGCTGCGTCAGGCCGCCGGAGATCGACGCCCACCAGCCGGGGCCGTGGCCGATGAAGTTGAGCTTCGGGAACGTCGCCAGCGCGTGTTCGAGCCGCGGCAGGCCGGGCTGGTCCTTGCCGCGCTGATTGTCCATGTGGAACAGCAGCGGGATGCCGACTTCCTGGCAGACGTCGTAGATCTGCATCATCAGCGGGTCGTCGAATTCGAGCCCGACTTTGTGTTCGCCAAAGCCGCGAGCGCCCTGATCGACGTAGCGCTGCACGACGTCGAGAAACCCTTTGCGACCGCCGCGCACCGACGTGCGGGGATCGATCGAGCAGAAGGCGACGAAGCGGTCTGGATGATCTTTCGCGGCCTGCAGAGCGGGTTCGGTCAGCAGCAGAAAGCTCGACGACTCGGGCGAGGTCAGCGGCAGAAGCACGGACTTCTCGATGTCGTGCTCGTCCATCCAATGCAGCAGTCCGTCTGCGGTCAGCTCCTTGTTGCCGTTCCATGTTGTGCCGATGTGCGTATGGACGTCGATGTATTTCGACGCTCGCTTCTTCGGCGGCTCGGCTGCAAACAGGCCCGGCAGCGGTGCCGATGAGAATCCTGCCAGAGCGGAGGCGGCTGTCAGCGAAGTCGTGCGGAGGAAGTGGCGTCGGGAAATCGTCATGGTGTCAGCCTCAGAGAATGATATGTCACGATGCAGAGCAGCCCACGTCGCGCTCAGGCAAAGAGTCCTTCGATCACCTGACCGTCGGCGATGGGCGTCGGGCGGGTCAGTCGGGGAAAGTGCGTGCTGTGCGCATCGATGCCCAGCGCATGATAGATCGACGTTGCGAAGTCTTCCGGCATCCAGGCACGCGTGATCGGAGCGGCGCCGCTGCGGTCGGTGGCGCCAATGACGGCTCCGCGACTGACTCCGGCACCGGCCATCAGCACGCTGCCGGCACTCGGATAATGATCGCGGCCGGCGTCCTTGTTGATGCGCGGCGTCCGGCCGAACTCCCCCATCACCACAACGAGTGTCGAGTCCAGCATGCCTCGGTCGTCGAGATCGTCGAGCAGCGCGGACAGCGACAGATCAAGCTGCGGCAGGTTGCCCGGACCCGGCGTCGAGTGCCATTTGTAGCTGCCGGGAATGTGAGCCGGCTCGTGCTCGAACGACATCATCGACTCGAACAGCAGATGATGATTGTCCCAGGTGCCGTTGGTCGGACCGGCTCCAAACAGGCCGCCCTGCACGGCATGGTTGATCGTGACGAAACGGGCTCCGGCTTCGATCAGTCGCCGTGCCAGAAGAACTCGATTGCCGTTGATCGAGTTGCCATAGCGGGCTCGAGTCTCCGGCGTTTCCTCGTCGAGATTCATGGCTCGCTGCATCGCGCCGCTGGTCAGCAGTTCGATGGCCTCGCCGGAGAACTTTTCGTGTGCGTCGAGTGAGTCGCCAGCCACGTCGCCAAGCCGGCACAGATCATCGAGCTGATTGAGTATCAGGCGCCGGTCGTCGAAACGGACCGACGCTTCGTTCGCCTTGCCGAAGTCGATCTGCGGTGACGTCGGATCCCCCTTGACGTTGAACGCGTCGTAGGCCGGTCCGAGATAGCCCTGCGGTTTTGTGTAACGCGCGGCGACCGGCAGGCCGAAATGTGCCGGCATGCCCGGAACGCGGTTGCCTTCCAGAGCCGAGATCAGGCAGCCGAAGTTCGGAAAATGCTGACCACCCTGCGGCGGATAAAAACCGCTGGCAACGTGTTGCGACCCCGTCGAATGCGAGCCGCTCTTGCCGCGCCAGGAACGGATGATCGAGACCTTGTCCATCCGCTGGGCCATCAGCGGCATCTTCTCGCAGATGAAGGTGCCGGGAACGTTCGTCGCTGTCGGACTCCAGAGGCCGCGAATCTCCGGCGGAGCATCCGGTTTTGGATCGAACGTCTCGAAGTGCGAAGCGCCTCCGGCCAGAAAGATGAAGACGCAGGAGACGTCGGAGCGGGACGTGCGACCCGCCGCCTGAGCTTCCAGCAGGCGGAACAGATTCAGCCCGAACATGCCAACGCCGACCTGCAGGGCGGCTCGGCGAGTGAACCCGTCGGGCACGATCGGGGCCGCCTCAGTGGGAATCGACATTCGGTTCTCCAGTCGTCACCAGATCGTTTGACCGCAAGCCGCAGGCGTGCGCGACATACGGCTCAGCGTTGTCCACGGAAACTCGCGCGCCTGCGGCTTGCGGTTAAACAAGTGAGCTTCCTCGCAAGCGTTGGTCAGGACGCGGCTTCTGAACCGAGATCGGAACCTGGCCGGCTCGATTCCGCAACGCTTTCTGTTGTTTTTTCGACTGCTTCCGCGCCAGCAGCAGCGGCGGATTCGAACCCCGCGATCACCGCACAGCCGCACGAATCGCTCCAGACGTTGACCATCGTGCGGCACATGTCGAGCACGCGGTCAACGGCGATGATGATGCCCTGCGCCTCGAGCGGCAGGTTCACTGCCTGCAGAACGATGGCCATCATCACCAGCCCGGCGTGCGGAATCCCCGCCGCCCCAACACTCGCCAGCAGTGCCGTGATCGCCACGACGACCTGCTGCGCGAGCGTGACGTCGCCGTGATACGCCTGCGCGATGAACAGAACCGCGACGGCTTCATACAGCGCGGTGCCGTCCATGTTGATCGTCGCCCCAAGTGGCAGCACGAACGAACTGACGCGATTGGAAACGCCGGCCCGCTCTTCGACGCAGGTCATTGTCAGTGGCAGCGTGCCATTGGACGATGCTGTCGAGAACGCTGTCATCAACGCGGGACTCATCGCTCGGGCGAAGTCGAGCGGCGAGCGTTTCGACACGAATCGGACAATCAGTGGCAGCGTCACGGTCGCGTGAACGGCCAGCGCCAGGAAGACGGCGAGCATGTACCAGGCGAGCGTGCCGAAGATCGCCAGGCCCTGCGACGCCGTCGCGTAAACCATGAAGCAGAACACGCCGATCGGGGCGAGCGCGATGACGGCCATGGTCAGCCGCATCATCACCTGAAACGCCGCTTCGAAAAGTTCGCGCAGCGTGTCGGCAGTGCGTCCGCCGGTGCGGATAATGAAAACTCCGAACAGGATGCTGAACGTGATGATCGACAGGAAGCTGCTGTCGACGAGTGCCCGCAGCGGATTCGTCGGGATCATGTTGTCGATCAGGCCGAGCAGGATTCCCGTCAGCGATTGATCGCCACCGGCCAGCACGGCTTCGGTCCCGCCGGGAAGATCCGCTCCGATGCCCGGCCTCACCAGGTTCACGATGATCAGGCCCGTCGTGATCGCCAGCAGACTCGTCAGGAAGTAGTAGCCGAGCGTGCGGCTGAACATCGCGCCGAAACGGCTCGTGTTGTTGAGTCCTGCGACGCCCGTAATCAGCGACGTCACGATCAACGGAACCGTGATCATCTTCAGCAGTCGCAGAAACAGATCGCCGCCGTATTTCGCGGCTGCCGTCAGCTTTCGCCGCATTCCGCCGCCGTGCTCCGAGTAGATCGCCTGCCAGTGCTCCGGCAGCTGCTCGGCGCTCGACACCTTCAGGGAACTCGTCACCGGTCGGCCGTTGTGCCGGCGGGAGTAGTCGATCGAAATATTCTCCAGCGTTTCCGTGATGACGATTGAGCGTGCCGTCACAGTGAGATCGACGCTCTGACTGTTCGCAAAAACGCTGTCGGTGAGTCCCGGAAAGGCCGCGAGCAGGGCTTCTTCAGAGCTGAAACGGCGGCGGACCGTTTCCAGGCCATCAGGAGCGGCGACGTCGGCAAACGCGGCGGTTGGCGGCGCATCGCCGTCACCTTCCAGCGACGCGGTCACGGAAACCGTCAGGTCCTCATCGGGCAGTTCGATCGCTCCCGGATTGATCAATACTCCGGCGATCGTGCCGACCGCCAGAGCGATCAGAATCTGCCAGTGCAGAGCGAGCCTGGAATTTTCCTGTTCGGACATCGTCAATCGGCCTCGACTGGAGTGGCGCAAAGCTGCATCGCAACGGGGCCTGGAGCCTGCCGCCGCGGGTTTGCGGCAGAGTAGCGGCTCGCGTCTTCTCGCGGGATGCCGTGTCTCGCTGCGGGAAGCCGGCGCAGGATCGTGAACCGAGGTCGAGAACGGGCCAGGAAACGATTCGCGCAATCGAAACGCCGCGTGTCCGACGGTTGTCAGTCACGCGGCGTTTGATGGGAAAACTCACGCTCGGGAAAACGCGATGACGTAGCCAGCGAAAAGTGGCAGCGATCGGAGCGCGGAATCCCGGGCCCGTGTCCGGCTCGAACCTTACCGGTCGAAGCGATCGTACGGTGACGGAGCCGAATGCTGTTTTGCGACCTGCGGCTGACGCTCGAAGCTCCATGCGTGCGGGGCGGGTGCCGGCTGTGATGGAGGCGCGTCCTGAACCGACTGCGGCACTCCCGGCGGATTCTGCTGCTGAGCCGCCGGCTGAGAATGCAGCGGCGGCTGGTAGGTCGGCAGCAGATGCGGACGCGGCAGACCGCCCGGCGTCTGCGTGTGCCCTGAATGCTGCGTTATGGGCGTCCCATACGTTGCGGGCTGGGCCGGTTCATAAGTCTGGAGCGCGGCTGGAGCGGGCGCGGGCTGTAACAGAAACTGATTCGGTGCGTCGCGGTAGACCCACTCCTGGATGCAGTCCCATTCGTTCTGGCAGGACGGGCAGTGACACGTTGTGCCATGCCGCGCCGCCTGCAGACGCGCCGCCAGAGTCAGCGGAATCCTCGTATCGCAGGACGGGCACAGAGTGTAGAAGTCGTGTCGTTGTCTCATCGGTCGTTCTCGTCAGTTCAATGGCTGAGTGGCGGTCGCGCGCTCATTCGGAATGGTCCGGCACTGCGTCAAGCAGTCCGGCTCAGGCTCGAGCGGCAGGCGTCAGGGACAAACGAGGCCTTCGCGGATCGCATAGCGGGCCAGGTCGACACGGTCATGAATCCCCAGCGACTGCATGATGCGGTACTTGTGACTGTCGACCGACTTCACTGAGATGTGCATCTTGCGGGCGACGTCTTTGACACTCAGCCCGAACGCCAGATTCCGCAGCACTTCCAGCTGCCGATCAGACAGCTGTGTCAGCCGGCTTTCGAACTGCGGCCTCATCTGGCCGGTGCCGGGATCAATGCTGACGCGTTCACGGATCGCTTCTGAGAAGAACGTGCCGCCGCTGGCGACCTTCTGAACCGCCGTCAGCAGACTCGTCAGCGGATCGGTCTTCAGGACATAGCCAGCTGCCTTGGAGCGCAGAGCCTGCTCGATATAGATGTCGGGCATCGCGGCTGAGTAGAAGACGACTCGCGTTTCCCGCTGCCGCATGGCCAGGTCGCCGGCAATTTCAAATCCGCTGCGGCCTTCCAGGTCGATTTCCAGAATGGCGATGCGCGGTCGGGTTTCCATCAGCATGCGAAGCCCGTCTTCTCCGTTGGACGCCACTCCGCCGACTTCGCAGTCCGGCTGGCTCTTCATCAGCATGCTGATCGCGTACTGCGTCACTTCCTGCGGCTCGATCACGCCGATTGTCAGGGATCGTCTTTGAGTGTCCGAAATCATCGCGTTCCTTCTTTCGTATTCCACAGGAGGCAGGAATCTGCCCCAGGCCCAGCCGGAAGTGAGACTCTCATCTCATCGGGCAAACGCCCCACATCTGATGTATTTGATCGGGGAATGCCCCGGCCAGGGCTGAGGGGGGAAACCCTCCATTAGCGAAATAGCGGCGACGTTACGGAATCCCGCAACCCATTAGGGAACGCTGGGCCAGTTCTACAGCGGATTGCCTCCTGTCTCTGGCTGTTAAGACTCATCCTCGACCATCCGTGGCGGAAGAACGCCTCATGTGCTTCGCAACTTCCCCGCTGGCCCAGGGAAAATTCCCCAGTATCTCATTTGCTCTCAGTATTTCGTCAGACACAGTGCCCCTCGCTGCAACCGAACCTCGTGCGCCGCCACGTTTGCGACAGTTTTGGGCGACTCAATGCGGCCGGTCTTGCTGACGGATTCAGGGCTTCCGTACGATCCTCGACACGGTCAATCTGCCTGGCTTGCTCAAACTGCCGGCACACACGAACGCTAACGGGCAATGGAGTTCCCGCATGAGTACGCTCGCGACCCGCATTGACGGGCCGGTCGCCGTCATTGGCGACGTTCACGGTCAGACGGACGAACTGGAAACCGTTCTGTCACGACTGCGGCAACTGCCCGATTTTGAACGGCGGTGGCTGGTCTTCATCGGCGACCTGGTTGACCGTGGTCCCGATCCGCGCGGCGCGCTGGAGATCGTCTGCGATCTGCAGGAGAGTCATCCGCGCACAACGGTCATCGCCGGAAATCATGAGCTGGCGATGGGCGGCGCACTGGGACTGATGCCGACACCGGACTACGCAGAATGGAACACGCGCTGGGTCCGCGATTACCTGTCAGAGAGCACGTTTGAATCATTCGGTGTCGAACACGGCGACCTCGACGGGCTGAGGGCTCAGCTCACTGACCGGCACGTTGACCTGCTGTCCGGGCTGCCGTGGTGCGTCGAGCATCCCGAATTTCTGTTCGTCCACGCGGGACTCGATCCGAACACGCCGTTTCCAATGCAGCTGCGCATCCTGCGCCAGCGAGACTTCACTCTGAATCGACCGCCGTGGCTGTGCTCAAAGAGCTTCGTCAGTGCGCCGGTCCCGCAGGACTGCCCGGTCGCCGTCGTCAGTGGACATGTCCACGTGCCCGAGGTCTCGATCCAGCCAAAACGAATTCTGATCGACACGACCGGCGGAGAAGCCGGCGACCTGAGCTGCGTCCTGTTGCCCGAGAAGAAAGTCATTACCAGCGGCGTCGAGCAGCGGCCCCGCCGTCCGCAACCCGTCGCCGCCGGACAATCATCCGGCGGCGAAAAATCCTGGTGGAAGTTCTGGTGACATTTCGAGATCGCGCGGCCCGTCGCGGGTCTCGCGAATGGATCACCCTTCTCGGAAATGGAACCGTGATCGAGCGGAACCCTGATCGAGCGGAACCCCGAACGAGCGGAACCCCGAACGAGCGGAACCCCGAACGAGCGGAACCCCGAACGAGCGGAACCCCGAACGAGCGGAACCCCGAACGAGGCTTGCCAGTCGCTCAGGCGATGAACATCGACTGGAAGGTGAGCCAGCGGAAAACGACCAGCGTGCAGATCAGGCACATCCACCAGGCGGCTGTCTGAGCACCCGAGTACTGTCGAAGCCGCCACAGCAGGCCGACACCAAGACCCATCGCGACCAGTTTGAAGACGACAATCATCAGCGGACTGGCACTGAGCTGTGACGCGATCGGGTTGAGTTCGCGGAACATTCCGGTCTGAATTGCCATCACCGTGCAGACCAGGTCGAACAGGCCCAGCAGGATGATCAGACCGCCGCAGCGGGCGACGAGTTTCATTCCGGCAGCCGAACCGTTCAGTTCACGCCAGCGCCGATCGGTTTCGGGCCGCGACGAAAGCAGGCTACCCAGTGCGACAACGCCGGCCAGCATCCCAAACAGATTGACGCCGTACTGCACGGTTTCCGAAATGTCGACCGGCTCGGTAGCGGGCCTCACGCTGATGTCGGACTCTTCGGCACCAATGGCGTCATTCAACGCGATGTCCATGGCAGGATCGACCACAACCACGCTGCACCGGCTGATGACCTGCGCTGCCAGTTCCTTATTCGTCTCGAACAACTCAATCAGTTCCAGCCAGCGCTGCGTTGTCATGTGGCGCGTTGCCTTCGAGGAGTACGTCGCAAGCATTCGCAGCTTGCTTTCCGCGGATGAAGTGCTGGTCAGAGTGCAGACCACATCTGCCAGCAGCGCACCGCCATCGCGTCCTTCGAGTCCGGGCAGCAGGAGAGCGGTCTGGCCATGACGCAGCAACAGCCCGTCCTGCAGCAGCAGCCGTTCAACATCTGCGATGGCGGCGTGGGCCGGATCATCCGCAAATGGAAATCCGGAGACAGCTTTCGTGGGAATGTGCCCGACAGGGAGTCCGTTCACCGTGACTTCTGACCCGGCAGCAGCGACCACGTAGGGGCCATCAATGAGCTGGCCGTCGATGAGGACCGTTCCGGTTCGGACCGAGGCCGGAGCCTGCTCGAACGCTGTCGAGGAACGACCGTTGGCCGCCAGCAGGGCAAGGGCGAGAAAACAGGCGCGGTATCCGCGCAGAGCGAGCGCGTTGCGGGACATGACGAACTTCCTTTCGGCAGAGGATGCCTTGGTGGGGTGCGGCGTTGCGGGGTGCGGTGCCGCGGGGTGCAACTTCCTGGTGGGAATCCGGCTGAGGTGTCCGGATCAAAGAAGCCGCGGAAAGTTGGGTAGTGACCCAGTCGATACTCTAAACACCGTCATCGTCAGAATCGACCGCCAGAGTTTCAAAAGATTTGCTATCGACGGTCTCGTGGCAGCGACAGTTCCCAAAACTCAGACGGCGATGATTGGCTGCCCGACCGCAATCTGCTGCTGAATTGCCGATTTGAATGTGTATGAGATTGTTGGAATGAGTTTGTATTTGCTGATCAGGCAATGGCCGCTGAGGAGCCCGCAGCAGCTCTCAATCCTGAAAACTGTGTCGCGCTGACATTCCTGCCGTGC
>Ga0070726_10000561_pt1 | contig 44765 bp, 45 predicted proteins | sample tdAd471_FD_67275 | JGI IMG/M metagenome (GOLD analysis project Ga0070726, IMG submission 67275) | Marine sediment microbial communities from the Atlantic coast under amendment with organic carbon and nitrate - tdAd47.1 | ecosystem: Environmental > Aquatic > Marine > Coastal > Sediment | place...
CTCAACCTCTTCACGCTTGGTACCACGCAGCAGTACGCCGACGTTGTCGCCCGCACGACCTTCGTCCAGCAACTTCCTGAACATCTCCACACCCGTGCAGGTCGTCTTTTCCGTGTCCTTGATGCCGACAATCTCGATCTCGTCGCCTACTTTGACAATGCCTCTTTCAATGCGCCCGGTCACTACAGTGCCTCGTCCACTGATAGAGAACACGTCTTCCACCGGCATCAGGAAGTCACCGTCGATGGCACGCTCAGGCATCGGTATGTAGCTGTCCATCGCCTCAACCAACTTGTGGATCGACGGAACACCAATGTCCGACTCATCGCCTTCAAAGGCCTGGGTCGCGGAACCGGTTACGATCGGCGTGTCGTCGCCCGGGAATTCGTACGTGGACAATAAGTCTCGTACTTCCATCTCAACGAGTTCCAATAGTTCCTCATCGTCAACCTGGTCGGCCTTGTTCATGTACACCACGATGTACGGAACACCCACCTGGCGGGCCAGCAATATGTGCTCGCGCGTCTGCGGCATCGGGCCGTCAGCCGCCGATACAACGAGTATGGCTCCGTCCATCTGAGCGGCGCCAGTGATCATGTTCTTCACGTAGTCAGCATGGCCCGGGCAGTCCACGTGCGCGTAGTGACGGTTGTCACTCTCGTACTCCACGTGCGCCGTCGCGATCGTGATGCCACGCTCCTTCTCTTCCGGGGCGTTGTCAATCTGGTCGTAAGCCGACACTTCTCCGCCGTGCTTCGCCGCCATCACCTTCGTCAGTGCCGCCGTCAGCGCCGTCTTACCGTGGTCAACATGACCAATCGTGCCAACGTTTACATGTGGTTTTGTTCTTTCAAATTTTTCTTTAGCCATTGCCCTGTTCTCGCAGGTTTATTGAATTGCGACCTCAGCCGCCCCTAAAGTCCTCTGTAAAAATCTGTCTTCGCCCAGAATTTCTGGAGCCCACACCCGGATTTGAACCGGGGACCTCTTCCTTACCAAGGAAGTGCTCTACCCCTGAGCTATGTGGGCCTCGATCATCAAGCGCTCTGCCTCTCGTCTGGAGCGGGTGATGGGAATCGAACCCACATCATCAGCTTGGAAGGCTGAGGTTCTACCGTTGAACTACACCCGCCTGTCGTCACCGCGTTTTTCAAACGTGCAAAAATCCTGACAGTCTTCACTTGTCAAACCGTCCGGATCTCAAAAATCTGTCTGTAGTCTTCCCCTCGGTGGAACTGCCAACCCAGTTACACCCGTGGTTCAGATTGTGTCTCGCGGCTGCCGTCCTTCAGCGATCCCGGTTCGGAAAACGAAGTTCTGTAATCCTGCTATACTTTCGTTCGCCTCTTTCCTCCGCCTTAAAGTATCTGGTGGAGGGGGTAGGATTCGAACCTACGTAGGCATAAGCCAGCAGATTTACAGTCTGCCCTCGTTGACCGCTTGAGTACCCCTCCGCGGACACAAGCCGGCTATTGTCTAACTGCACCCCCCACCTGTCAACAGCCTCAGCCCGAAAAAATCGGGCCTGACCTCACTTTTCTCGGCGATCCGGCTGCCGCGGCACCGAGCAGGGAAATTGCGGTTCGAAGCTACTTTTGCAAGGCCCAGTGCCAGGGCTCGTAGATAATCCCCCAGGGATTGTCCCGCGGAAAGGACATCGCGAAGCCGAATGTGGCCGCATTTGCTTTGAGCCAGCGAAATGCGTCGGAATCCTCGAACTCCTCGGTCAGAGGTCGCGAGCCCGGGGTCGCGACATCGACGGCAAGCCCCGTGTGGTGCTCGCTGTGCCCCGGGGCGGCATTGACAGCCAGAATGTCCGTAATTACTTGACCGGCATTGATTTTCTTGCGAATCAGCGCGGCCTGGTACTCATAGCTGCGAAATCCGGAAACGATGAGCAATGTCACGCCTGCAGCCTCGGCGGCGGCAACCATGGCGTGCCATTGACTGGCGGCCTCGGGCGTAAGGCGCTGCATCCGGCCGACGAGGTTAGGCCCGACTTCGATCAGGCTCCCGGCCTCGTCATAGCCAGGCGGCCCGCCGCCGTCACCGTAATCGGCCGGGATTCCAAGTTCGTCGTGAAGTTCGCGTAGCATTATGGGGCGCGATTGTCCCACAAAAAGGTATTGTGGGAACGTGCCCCGGCGCGCAATCGCCCGCCGGGGCGGGCTCCAACAGCATTGCCCACCAAGAGATTAATGAGCGAAGACACGATTTACACCGAAAAGGACGATGACGAGCCCTTTCGCTTTAATGACGAGGTGGCGCGAGTATTTCCGGACATGCTGCAGCGCTCCATACCCGGTTACGCGGCGTCGCTCGAAGCCATAGGCTCCCTGGCTGCGCGCTACGTTAGGCAGGGCACCGTCTGCTACGACCTCGGATGCTCTCTCGGAGCCGCATCGATTGCGATGCGCCAGGGCATCAGGGCAGAAAATTGCCGCATCGTAGCAGTCGATAATGCACCGGCCATGGTGACGCGCTGCGGACAGATAGTCGCCGAGGACCGCAACCGTGACCCCGATGCAACGCCGATCGAGGTTGTGCAGGGAAATATCCGCGATATCACATTCGCCAATGCATCCATGATCGTCCTGAACTATACGCTGCAGTTTCTACCGGTTGATCAGCGCGACGACATGATCGCGAAGATTCGCAGTGGACTGAACCACGGCGGGCTGCTTGTCCTATCCGAGAAGGTCGTCGACCCTGACCCGGATATGGAACAGCTGCTTGTCGACCTGCACCATGAGCATAAGCGCCGCAATGATTACAGTGCATTGGAGATCAGCCGCAAGCGGGCGGCGCTTGAGGATGTGCTAATTCCGGAGACGGTCAGCGCGCATCGCGACCGCCTGTTGCGAATGGGCTTCAGCAGTGCCGCCGTGTGGCTACGCTATTTCAATTTCGTTTCGATCATCGCAATTCGCTGACGATGCTGGACGACGCCGATCTGAGGGATTTCTTCGCAGCCATCGGGCTCGACCAGTGGAGTAGTCAGCTGCTGCCGCTCGTGGAGCAGCGGATGTCCGAGTCGTACCACGGCGACTTCGGGCGCTGGCAAGCTGCACTGGAACAGTTGCGTGCCGCGGACAACGCAGACAAACGCCGCAATTCGCTTCTGCAACTCGCGCCCTGGCGCAAGGGACCGTTCGATGTCGGCGGCATCCAAATCGACGCCGAGTGGCGCAGCGATCTGAAGTGGGCGCGGCTGAGCGACGCCGTTGCGCCCCTCGCAGGACGCAATGTGCTCGACGTCGGCTGTGGTAACGGTTACTACGCGTTGCGACTGCATGAGGAAGGCGCAAACGCTGTATTGGGCATCGATCCGACGCTGTTGTATGTCATGCAATTTCTCGCGGTCACGTATGCCAGCGAACCGTTGCCGGTCAAAGTGCTGCCATTGCGTATGCACGAGCTGCCCGACGCACCACGCGTTTTCGACACCACGTTCTCAATGGGCGTCCTGTATCACCAACGCTCTCCAATTGATCACCTCAGACAACTCAGGGGCACGCTACGCCCCGGCGGCCAGTTGATTCTCGAGACCATATTCGTCCCGGGCGACGACTCCTGCGCCCGCACGCCTGCGGACCGCTATGCACGAATGAAAAACGTCTGGTTGCTGCCGACGGTCCGCGAACTCACGACCTGGCTGCAGCGAACCGGCTACAGGGATATCGAAATAGTTAATGAGTCCGTGACAACATCGGAGGAACAACGTGCAACCGATTGGATGAGCTTCGAATCCCTCGCGGAAGCGCTGGATCCGAACGATTCTTCGAAGACGGTTGAAGGCTGGCCAGCGCCCAGGCGAGTGATCATGACAGCATCAGCACCCTGACGCCTTGATCGAGCCCGTTTGTTTCGGTAGTTTCTGTCAAAACAGAAACTCTGGAATCCTCCGATGCAGCTGACACCGGCCGTTGAGAAATACGTGCTCCACTGGGGCGAAATGGGCACCCGCTGGGGCACCAATCGTACGGTGGCCCAGATTCAGGCCCTGCTCTACCTGTCACCCGAACCACTGCGCGCCGATCAGATCTGCGAATTGCTCTCGGTCGCGCGTTCAAATGTCAGCACGAGTATTCGTGAGCTGCAGGGCTTTGGTCTCGTACGAATGATTCACGTACTCGGTGACCGGCGGGATTACTTCGAGAGCATCAACGATGTCTGGGAGCTGTTTCGCGTCATCATCGAACAGCGCAAGCAACGCGAGCTGAATCCGACACTGTCCATGCTCCAGACCTGTGCGGCCGAGGTTGATGCCGAGAACGACACGGATCCCGTGACCAAGGAGCGCATCCGCAACATGCTGGTTTTTGTCGAAACGACGAGCAACTGGTACGAGCAGATCAGCGACATCCCGACGCCGATTCTTACGAAAATCATGAAGCTGGGTAAGGGCATCACCAAGCTCGTCAAGAAGTAGTTGTTATGGCCGACAAAACTGACATTTTCCTGGTCTATGACAGCGAGTGTCCGATCTGCAACCTGCATAGTAAAAAAACAGAGATCGGCGACGAGCACGGCCGCCTCGTGCTTGTTGATGCTCGGGAAGACAGCGACCTGATGAACGAAATATCGGGGCTCGGCCTCGATATCGATGATGGAATTGCGCTCAAGAAGGGAGATCGCGTCTACCACGACGTGGACGCCATAAATGAACTCGCAAGAATAAGCAGTCGGAACGGACCTTACAACTGGTTGCTGGGCGCCGCGTTTTCGTCGCGACGGCTTGCCGCTATTCTCTATCCACCGCTCAAATCCTGCCGCAACCTGTTACTCAAGATCCTGCGTCGGTCACGCATCAATAATCTCGGCCGGGATGGGGTCGGTCGCTTTTGACCTCATCAATAGCCGGTCACCGTGACCTCACATTTGTCGTGCGTGGTCACGATTGAGTCAGACAACTCGCGAAAAAACCAGACAGAGCTTATCGTCGCCGCGGACTCAGGTCCGCCGCTGATCGAATGAGCCGGGCGATAGACGTAGCCGCCGGGCCCGTAGACATCGGTGGCGACCTCACCGCTAACGCATTCACTGTGCATGTAGGTGCCGGTCAGGAAATAGCCTTCACGGATCGCAGTTGACGACTGCCAGGGAATCTCTGCACCAGGTTCGATACGCAGCAGCCAGGTGCGCGCCCCCGTCCCGGGATCCGCTCGCAGTTCCTTGGTCGTCAGACCCTCGTTTCCGGTTTCCTCCCACTCCAGCATTCCACTCTCGAGAATGAGTGGCGTTCTGATGACGGCGTTCGGATCGATGTCGTCGAGAAAATAAAGAACCCGAGCGCCCGTTGCGGATTTCAATTTGAAGCCGAGCGTACCTGGCGGCAGGTAAGCGTACCCACCGCGCTTGAGCTTGATGTCTGCAACGCTGAGTTCGCCTTCGACAACGAAGATTTCCAAAGTCTTGTCAGGCGATGCACCGCTCGTCCCCTGCCAGGTCGATGGCAGGTCGATCCGATAGCCGCCACCGGCTGAATCGCCGGAAGCTCCGGTCAGCGGTTTTGCCCTGACACCGGGCAAGCCCGCGATGAAAATATCGGGTAATCCGTCGACGCTAACGAATGCAGGGTACGGCACAGGCGGGGGACCTGACTTGCAGCCGGCAAACAGGCAAATCGTTACGAAGACGCTCAATCCTCGCAGCTGTCTCATTCTCATCTCAAGGCTCCGACGGATAGGACGTTTGTTCCGGCACGAAAAAAGCCGCCCAGAAACTGGGCGGCACAATAAGCGGAAGATGCTGCAGGCCGGTCGTAACTCGCAAGAATGATCGAAACATCAATGTCACGATGGAATTCTGCGCAATGTCGCTCCCGTGCACGCAAGCCACTTCATCTCCGGTAGTGACCCGCTTCGAAAAGCCAATCACATCAGGTGACGTGTTGAGAGGAAGCACGTGACACCTGCCATTGAATCATGCATCCGGCATGGTGACTCGCCGCACTGCCTTACTGCATCTCATCTCCGTGCGTACCGGATTGGTACCGCGTGAATGCTACTACATCTTGTAGTGGAAGGCGAGAAATGCACAAGATGTAGCGAAAGTGTAAAAAATCGCGACGATTAACAAGTGAACACGATACGCTTGCCGGCGTCATCGTCGCGGAATCGGAAATAAGGAGACTGCGTTGACAGATGTAGATCAATCGCACGGTCGTTCGAGGCATCAGTGGGTCGGTTTGTTCCTCGGCCCGGTACTCGCGTTACTCATGCTGGTGACCGGCGCACCCGATGGACTCAGCGATCCGGCCTGGCGCACCGCCTCGATGGGCGTGCTGATGGCAGTCTGGTGGGCAACCGAGGCTGTGCCGATTGCCGCCACGGCGCTTCTGCCGCTCGTGGTCTTTCCGTTGTTCGACATCGCATCCATTCACGACACGGCAAGGCCGTATTCAAACAAAGTTATCTATTTGTTCCTCGGTGGTTTCATCGTTGCCTTCGCCATGCAGCGGTGGAACCTGCATCGACGCATTGCCCTGAACATACTGCAGTTCGCCGGCGGCAATGGCCGTTCACTCATCGGCGGTTTCATGTTGGCCAGTGCTCTTATCAGCATGTGGGTCATGAATACGTCGACGACGATGATGCTGTTGCCGATCGCAGTATCCATCATTGCTGTCATTCACAACTCGGTGAAAGAACTGGACCAGAAAGCCCGCGAAGACTTCCAGTACGCGTTACTCCTCGGCATCGCTTATGCCGCGACGATTGGTGGCATGGCGACACTCGTCGGCACGATTCCGAATGCGTTGATGGCCGCGTTCATGGCTGACAACTACGCGACCGAAATCGACTTCGCCCGCTGGATGCTCGTCGGCGTACCGTTGAGCGCAGTGATGTTGCCACTCGCCTGGTTCACGTTGACGCGTGTGGTTTTCAAAGTCAGTTTTGTGACCTCTGGAGAGGCCCGGGCTGAGCTGGAGCGCATGAAAAAGGAGATGGGCAAAATCACGGTGCCGGAGACGCGCGTCGCAATTGTTTTCGCAATTATGGCGCTGTTGTGGATGACGAGACCGCTCCTGACCAGTTTTCCCTGGCTGTCTGCGCTCGACGACTCGGGCATCGCCATGGCCGGTGCGATCAGCCTTTTTCTCATACCGAGTGGCAGCAAGGAAGATCCACTCCTGTTGCGCTGGGCGTATGCCGAACGGCTTCCCTGGGGTGTGCTGATTTTGTTCGGTGGCGGTCTTACACTGGCGAGCGCCGTATCGAATACCGGACTCGCCGAGTGGCTCGGCACCAGCTTGCATGCCATCGGCGAGTTACCGCTATACATCATCGTTGCTGCGGCAGCCGCGATGATCATTTTCCTGACAGAATTGACGAGCAACACTGCGACGACCGCGACGTTTTTACCGGTCGTCGGCGCGATCGCGATCGAATCAGGATTCGATCCGATCGTACTGACCGTGCCCATAACGCTTGCTGCAAGCTGTGCGTTCATGCTGCCGGTCGCAACGCCACCTAACGCGATCGTATTCGGTTCCGGCCTGCTAACGATTCCCAAGATGGCGCGAGCCGGCATGGCCCTGAATCTGATCGGCATCGTGCTGGTTTCAATAGTGGCCCTGACGCTGGCGCCGAAGTTTCTCTAAGGATATTGCGAAATGAGCGAAGTGTTTGAGCAGAGCAAGGAAAACAAGGTCAGGCAACTGCGGGAAAAGGCCGCCTATGACAAACAAACAGTGTTTGCGGTCCTGGACACGGCGCTCGTTGCGCATGTCGCGTTCGTGCAGGATGGCGCACCTGTTGTCGTGCCGATGATTTATGGTCGCGAGGGGGACACGCTCTACCTGCATGGCGCCCGTAAGGCGCGTGTCGTTCGCATGCTGGAGCGGACGCCGCGGATTTGCCTGAACGTAACGCTCGTTGATGGGATCGTCTTTGCCCGGTCTGCCTTCAATTCATCGATGAATTACCGATCGGCAACTGTCTACGGCACGCCGCGGCTCATCGACGACGAAGACGGGAAGCTGCATGGCATGAAAGTCATCAGCGAACATACGATGCCGGGGCGTTGGGACGAGCTCCGTGAACCGCTCGACCGGGAAGTTAAGATGACCGGCGTCATTGCGGTGGACATCGAAACCGCAGCGGTGAAGATCTCGGATGGTATGCCGGATGACGAAGACGAAGATTACGAGATTCCGATCTGGGCCGGGGTGTTGCCAATCGACTCGAAGATGACTGAATTGCAGAGCGATGACCGGGTTTTGGATGGCGTCACGCCCTCGGCCGCGGTCAGGCAACTGGAAGGTCGCTCGCTCTGAGCGTAAAGTCGGCCGCTAGTCCACAACCGGCGCCAACATTATGCGAAAAGACGGATTGAGCCAGAAGGCCTACGTGCCTGTTCCCGAGGGAGAGTCGTACGATCCTTTTGTGCCGGCCGAAGAGTCGCCCGCCGAATTCACGATCAAGGCGGTCGGTTTCGGGATTCTGTTCGGCATCATCTTCGGTGCTGCCAATGCCTACCTTGGCCTGCGTGCCGGGCTGACGATCAGCACCTCGATTCCTGTAGCGGTCATGACCGTTGCCGTCTTCCGGGCGTTGACCGTCGTGGGCATCAGGGGAACGATTCTTGAAACCAACATCTCGCAAACGACCGGGTCCGCATCGAGTTCGCTGGCCAGCGGTGTGATCTTTACTCTTCCTGCACTGTTCATGTGGGGGATGCCGCCGGAACTTCTGCAAATGACTTTGTTGGCAATGTGCGGCGGGATACTGGGTATTCTTTTTATGATCCCGCTGCGACGTTTTCTTATCGAGCGCGAACACGGCAAGCTGCCATACCCGGAAGGAACAGCGTGCGCGGAAGTACTCGTCGCCAACGAAATCGGCGGCGGTCGTGCTCGCTTCGTATTTTATGGTCTCGCCGGTGGCGCGTTCTTCAAGTTCCTGACCTCGTGGTTGCACGTCATACCAGGCGATGTCCATCTGAAGATCCCCTTTCTCAAGAAAGGCGAGCTGGGTATGGACCTCTCTGCGGCACTGGCCGGTGTCGGCTATATCCTGGGGCCGCGCATTGCCGCCATCATGGTCGGTGGCGGATTGTTGTCGTGGTTAATAATTATCCCGGCTATCGCGTACTGGGGCGATGCCCGGACAGAACCGTTCTTCCCCGAGACCGTCAATATCATCCGGGACATGTCACCCAGCCAGATCTGGACGCGCTATGTGCGTTACATCGGCGCCGGCGCCGTTGCCGCCGCCGGCATCATCACACTGATTCGCAGCATCCCCGTGATGATCAGCAGCTTCCGCATCGGTGCGCAGCAACTGAGTGAACGCGTCAGCAGTGGCGGCGAAGTCGTCGCTCGTACCGGCAATGACTTGCCCTTGCGCGTCGTCGGTATCGGCGCAGTCCTTATCGCCATGGTGCTCGTATTCGTGCCGCAGGTATTCGGCGCCGTCGGCGGAATCGGCGTTCGCGCCGTTGCCGCCGTGTGCGTCATCGTATTCGCGTTCTTCTTCGTAACCGTCGCCTCGCGCATCGTCGGCCTCGTGGGCGTGACCAGCAACCCGACCAGTGGCATGACGATCGCCGCACTACTCGGAACAGCTTCAATATTCCTGATATTCGGCTGGACGGATACCTTCGGCAAAGCGGCCGCATTGACCGTCGGCACTGTGGTCGCGATCGCGGCATCCATATCGGGCGATACGTCGCAGGATCTGAAAACCGGCTATCTGCTCGGCGCGACTCCGCGCAGGCAACAGACCGCTGAACTCATCGGCGTGCTGACTTCCGCGGTCTTCGTTTGTCTGACCGTATTAGCGCTCGGAGAGGGCTTCGGCTTTGGCAGCACCGAGCTGCCGGCGCCACAGGCAACGCTGATGAAACTCGTGATCGACGGGGTCCTCGATCAGAACTTGCCCTGGACCCTGGTCGCTATCGGCGTCGGGATTGCCGTAATCTGCGAGATCGCACGTATTCCGTCTCTGCCCTTTGCGGTCGGCGTCTACCTGCCGGTGTCCACGATGACACCAATATTCGTCGGCGGTCTGATTCGGCTATGGATGGAGCGCAGCGCCAAAGACGAAACAACCGCAGCCGATCGCCGCGAGCGCGGTGTCTTGTTGGGTAGCGGATTTGTCGGCGGTGAAGGACTGCTCGGCGTCGGCATCGCGCTCGTTGCCGTTGCCAAGAGCGCCCGGCCCGCAGGCATCGGTACAGAATGGATGGGCAGCGAGGTGATTGCAATGCTCGCGGGCGCCGCCGCTTTCGCCGTGTTCCTGACCTGGTTCGTCCGCTCGATTCGTGGTCGAGCCGAGGACTGATTCAGACAACGATTGTTCAGATCACATGGGGAAATTGCGAGTTTTCGGCCTCCAGCCTGAGCAGCGCTTCCTTGGTATCCAGGCCGCCACCGAATCCTGTCAGGTCGCCGTGGCTGCCGATTACCCGGTGGCACGGCACGATGATAGGTATCGGATTACGGCCGTTTGCGGCCCCGACCGCCCGCACGGCCTTCGGCCGGCCGATGCGTTCGGCGATGTCCGAATAGGACGTCGTTTCACCGTATGGAATCTGCTGTAACGCGTCGAGAACACTGAGCTGGAACTCGGTGCCGTTCAGTCGCAACGGTAAATCGAAATCCTTACGCGCACCGGCGAAGTACTCACCCAACTGCTGCCTGGCCACGGCAAACGGTTTCTCGTTGTATATCCAGTCGTCTTCCGGATCGCGACGCATCGACCCTTTGGGAAAACTAACCAGGCTTAGTGCGTCTTCATCTCCGGCCAGCAGTAAATCACCAATCGGCGTTTCCAGGTAACAGTAGTACATCTCTCAACCTCCGGAGTCCGGTGCCGAACTCCATAACAAAATTGCGGCATACGCCCGCCACGGGCGCCAGCCTTGTGAAATCTCTTCGAGCGTCGACGGCCGCATACGTTTCCGTCCGGGCTGGTCGAAAGCTCGCAATAATCCGAGATCTGCAGCCGGAAACGCATCGGGGTTCTTCAACGCGCGCATGGCGACATACTGCGCCGTCCATTCGCCGATGCCACGAATTGCGAGCAATGATTCGCGAATCGCAACAGAGTCCTGCGTCGAATCGAAACTCAGTCCGCCTTTGACGACCGCTTTCGACACAAGGCGCAACGTTTCGGCGCGACTGCCTGTGAGACCGATGTTGTTGAAGCGCGCACGCATCAGGCGCTCAGGACCGGGAAACAGGTGTGTCAACTCTTCGCAGCCGGATACCGATGGCACAGCCTCGCCATACGTCCGGGCAATGCGGCCCGCCATCGTCGTTGCCGCCTTGACCGATACCTGCTGTCCGAGGACCGCGCGAACGGTCAGTTCGAAACCGTCCCAGGCGCCAGGAACCCGAATTCCTGGATGTGACTTGAGGCGCGGCTTCAGCACGACGTCCCGCGACAACACTGCAGCAATCTCCTGCATCGGCGCGTCCAGATCGAATATCTCCCGGCAACGCTGAACGATGGGGAATATAGACGTCGTACTGATTCCTCGTAACGTAAGCCGAACGCTATCGGCCTCATGGCGTAGATCGATAATTCCGAGTTTGTCGTCAACCCGAACCGTTCGCAGGTATCGATCGTCGACGACGGCTTCGACACCTGGAATCGCGCGGGCCGAAAAGAAACTCAGCATCTGTTGCCAGTCGAGCGGCTTGCGGTAAGGCAGATTGACAGTAAGCGCATCGCTTTCGCCTGCCGTGACTGACTCCTTGCCGACACGGCGCAACTCACGAGGTGGGCGTCCGTAGGTATTTACAAACGAATCGTTAAAACGCCGAACGCTACCGTACCCGGCGGCAATAGCGATGTCCTGCATCGGCAGCAACGTCTGATCGATCAGTTGTTTCGCGAACTGCAGTCGTTGCGTATGCGCGACGGCCAGTGGGCTCGCACCAAGGTGTTTCGTGAACAGGCGGCGAAGGTGACGACTTGTCACGCCAAGACGCGTTGCCAGGTCCTCGACGTTGCTGTCGTCGAGTGCACCGTTCGCAATCAGTCGCAGTCCTCGCTGAACTGTCGTCGAGGTGCCGCTCCAGGCTGGGGTGCCAGGTGCACATTCCGGGCGACAACGCAGGCAGGGCCGATATCCGGCTTCGCCCGCTGCCGCGGCACTCGGAAAGAACGACACGTTCTCGCTCTTCGGCGCGTTGGCGGGGCAAATCGGCCGGCAGTAGATACCCGTCGTTCTTACGCCGACAAAGAACTGTCCGTCGAAGCGTGCGTCGCGGGAGAGCCTGGCTCGTTCATAGACTTCGTCTGAAAACATGGGGCAAGTATACGCCCCGATACCCTGCTAACTAGCCAGAATCGGACCTGTATGTAGATTAGGGGTCAGAGTCAGATTTCGCCAGGCCAAAGCTCTGACGGGCACGTACTCATACGAAATCTGACTCTGACCCCAATTTCGTGGCTATTTGTCTATGCCACCGACGCACATGTACTTGATCTCGAGATAATCATCGAGCCCGTACTTCGAGCCTTCGCGGCCCTGGCCGGATTCCTTGACGCCGCCGAACGGTGCCATCTCGTTCGAGATGATTCCCTCGTTGATGCCGACGATGCCATATTCGAGCGCCTCGCCGACCCGCCAGATCCGACCGACGTCCCGCGAGTAGAAATAGCAAGCGAGCCCGAACTCGGTATCGTTCGCCATCGCGATCGCTTCTTCCTCGGTGCTGAATTTGAAGAGCGGCGCGACGGGACCGAAGATCTCTTCACGGAAAACACGCATGTCCACGTTGACCTGGGTGAGAACCGTTGGTTCGAAGTAACACGTCCCGAGATCCGAGCGGCCACCACCGACTACGACGCTCGCACCTTTCGCGACAGCGTCATCCACAAACTCGAGAACATCGTTTGCGGCAACTTCATTGATCAACGGACCTACGTTGACGCCGTCCTGTGTGCCTTCACCGAGTTTGAGTGCTTCCATCGCGGCCGTGAGTTTCTCGGCAAATTCGTCGTACACGCCGTCCTGCACGAGAATGCGATTCGCGCACACGCAGGTCTGTCCCGCATTGCGGAACTTGCAGATGATGGCGCCTTTGACGGCCTCGTCGAGATCTGCGTCATCGAATACGATAAATGGCGCGTTCCCACCTAGTTCCATGGACGTGCGCTTGACCGTGCCGGCACACTGCTCGATCAGCAGCTTGCCGACCTGGGTCGATCCCGTGAACGTAAGTTTGCGAACGATCGGGTTCCCCGTCATCTCAGCGCCGATCTCACGCGTGATGCCGCCCATGATATTGATGACACCCGCTGGCACGCCTGCGCGCTCCGCCAGCTCGGCGGATGCGAAAGCCGACAACGGAGTCTCATTGGCGGGTTTGCAGACGACGGTGCAGCCTGCTGCCAGGGCTGGAGCAATCTTGCGCGTCATCATCGCGTTCGGAAAATTCCACGGCGTGATGCAGGCAACGACGCCTACAGGTTGCTTGATGACGACGACACGCTTGTCGTTCGATGGCTGCGGGATCGTGTCGCCGTAGACGCGTTTGGCTTCCTCCGCGAACCACTCGATGTAGTTCGCGCCGTAAGCAATCTCACCGCGCGCCTCGGCAAGTGGCTTACCCTGCTCGGCAGTCAGGATTTGCGCGAGATCCTCCTGGTGCTCCAGCATCAGGTCGAACCATTTCCGGAGTATCGTGCCTCGTTCTTTGGCCGTTTTCTGGCGCCACTCGATCTGCGCTTTCTCCGCAGCTTCGATCGCCCGGCGGGTTTCTGCTGTGCCACATTTGGCGATCTCGGCGATTATCTCGCCGTTTGCAGGATTCAGGACCGGCAACGTGTCGCCGTTGTCCGCATCGCACCATTTGCCGTCGATATAAGCCTGGGTCCTGAAGAGGCCCTGGTCCGAGATTTTCATGCCGCTAGCTCCTCTCGCGTGTCCGGCTCCATGCCGGCGGGCTAGCTTAGAGCCCGCCGGCTATTGGATGCAACTGCCAGACTGCTGGTTACAGGTGAAACCCTGCCGACGAGGTTCAAGCGGCCGGACGATGCTCCTCATCAGCGGATTCATCCAACCACGCTTCGAGGTCATCGGACCCGCCAATGTGCTGACCGTCGATGAAGATCTGCGGATAGCTGGTCTCGACAACGACGGCGCGTAGCGTCTGGTCCGTGTAGTCACGATTCAAGACGAGTTCCTCGAATTCGATGCCGGCATCGCGCAGGAGGCCTTTGGCTTTCGCGCAAAACGGGCAACCGGGCCGTGAAAAGATCGTGACGTCGTGGGGCATCCGCACCTCGGGATCCAGGTACCTGAGCATCGTGTCGGCGTCAGAGACTTTGAACGGGTCGCCAGGCTCCTCGGGCTCGATGAACATCTTTTCGACCACGCCGTCGCGAACCAGCATCGAGTAGCGCCAGGAGCGCTTGCCAAAGCCCAGGTTTTCCTTGTCGACCAGGAGGCCCATGCCATCCGTGAATTCGCCATTGCCGTCCGGCAAAAACGTGACGCGGTCCGCGTCCTGGCTGTGCTGCCACTCGGCCATGACGAACGCGTCGTTCACCGAGATGCAAATGATCTCGTCGATACCGAGTTCCCGGAACTTCGGCGCGAGCTGGTTATAGCGCGGCACATGCGACGACGAACACGTCGGCGTGAATGCGCCCGGTAACGAGAACACGACCACGGACTTGCCGGCGAAAACATCATCGCTGCTAAGGTCGACCCACTCGAAATCGCGACGGGTCTTGAACGTGACCTGCGGTACCCGGCTTCCTTCAATATTCTTCAACATTATCTTCTCCTTTAATCGTAGTCGTCGTTCACGCCAGCATGCTGCGAAGCATCCAGGCATTCTTTTCATGAATTTGCATGCGCTGCGTCAACAGATCAGCCGTCGGTTCATCGCCGGCCTCGCCGGCAGCCGTACTGGCTTCACGCGCAGTGCGGGCAACCGTTTCCTGGCCGACAACCAGTTGACGGATCATCTCTTCAGCTGATTCTTCGCCGCCGGCCTCTTCAATGCTCGTGAGGTCACTGAACGCCGAGTAGGACCCGGGCGCCTTCACACCGAGAGCGCGAATGCGCTCGGCAATCTCGTCGACGGCCGTAGCGAGTTCGGTGTAATGCCCTTCGAACATCAGGTGCAGCGTGTTGAATTGTGGCCCCTCGACGTTCCAGTGGTAATTGTGTGTTTTCAGGTACAGCGTGTAACTGTCCGCGAGCAATTTTGACAGCCCCGCTGCGATCCGTTCCCGGTCTTCGCGGGCGATGCCGATATTGAGTTCCATAATCGTGGCTCCAGTAGATTTCATGCGCTCAGTTTAGGGCTCGAACTTTAATAAATAAAATGGTTTAATTCGATTGCTATAAGCGATTTTTTAGATTGATGAAACTACCGACAATCAAACAACTCCGGTACTTCGTTGCCCTTGTCGAGAGCGGGCATTTCGGCCGGGCTGCCGAGTCCTGTTTCGTCTCACAATCCGCATTCAGCAACGCGATCCAGGAACTGGAATCGCTGCTCGACACGCAACTCGTCGACCGCACGAACCGCTCAGTCACCGTCACCGCGACGGGACAACAGGTCGCGACCCAGGCGAGGCTTTGCCTGCGTGACGTGGAGAGCCTTGTCGAGATCGCAAGAGGGAATCGTCGGCCATTGACGGGCGATCTGCACTTGGGAGTAATACCTACAATCGCGCCCTTCATTCTGCCCGGCGCACTGCCGAAACTGCGCAAGCAGTTTCCCGAACTGAGACTCTATCTGCACGAGGAGCAAACACAGCGAATTTACGAGCGCCTGATGGACGGCGAGCTGGACCTCTTGCTGCTCGCGCTCCCCTACGACATGCGCGGTGTCGAGGTGCTGCCGCTATTCAAGGACCGCTTCGCCCTGGCTTACCGCGAAGGCACGGCAAGAGTCGACCCGGAGAACTATCGCTTCAACCGGCTTGATGCGGACAGCATTCTCCTTCTGGAAGACGGCCACTGCCTGCGGGACCACGCGCTTGCGGCCTGCAAGATTCGCAACACGCAGAAGGTACGACGAATCGGCGCAAGCAGTGTGCTGACACTCGTTGAGATGGTCGATGCCGATCTCGGCATCACGTTTCTGCCGGAGATGGCCCAGGGATCATCGATCCTGCGCAATACGCGCGTGAGACTGCGACCGCTCAGCGAAAACAGCTATCGCACAATCGGTCTCGCCTGGCGCAAGGGCAGTCGACGAGCCGAAGAATTCGACAAACTGGGTAAGGTGTTTCGTGACTGCCAGTAATGAGAAGGATCGAGTTGTCGGCTGCTCCAATGATTCGTCATTAGCTAATGCTTGCCGGGTTCCAGCTTTACCCCACGACGCTCCTTGTAGGCATAAGCCTGCATCGCAATCATGCGCGGATCATCTGCCGCCATCTCTTCCCCCTCGAGGGGATTCCTGAGGCACCAGTTGAACATCTCCCAGAGTTGCACGACTCGACCCAGCTGCTTCTGAAACTTCGGATAGGTCTCCGGATGCGTGTTCGCCGCGTTGGGGTGACACTGTGCACAGGCGACACCGTTCGTGCCGATCTCGGGGCTGGTCCACAAACGCCGGCCATCCGCGGCCACCTGTTCAAACTGCTCCATCCAGCGCTCTGCTTCTTCCGCCGTGAATTCGTCGCCATAGGCCGGGGCCAACAGGCACATACTGATTACGACAAGTGTGACTCTTAACATGCCTGGTCCTCCTAGAAATGACTCTGCGCCGGCGTGCGTGCATCCGGATCGCTGAACGACGTATCTTCGGGATGCCCTTTATCGTGATTGAACCCGACCGTACGATTCGTGTTGTTGTAGAGATTGAACTCGAGGTCGACTCGACCGGAGTTCATGTTCATGAACTGCCAGCCGGTTGCATCTCGCTCGTTGAAAGGATCAGCGCGATTCATAGGTACCGTAAGTATCGGCAGATGGCTTTCTGCCTGTGCATAACTTTCAGGATACGGCCACGGCCAAGCGGTCGACATTACCGACGTAAATGCGATGTTGTCGATCTGGTTGTACTGAATCTGGTGTACATGCCCGTAGATCACGTTGACCTTGTCGAATGGCTTCAACAATGCCTGGATGTCGTCTGCTTCCTCGGTCCAGAAATTCCAGCCCTTGTAAATCTTTTGCAGCGGAGAATGTGAGAACACGATTATAGGTGTGTCCTTCGACACCTTGGACAAGTCTTTCTTGAGCCACTTCATCTGCTTGTCACCGACCATGAAAGGCGAGCCATTCGGGTTGTCGAGACCAGCCATTTCGTTCATGCGGCGCTCGTCCGTTTCCCACTTATTGACCCAATCATCGTAGGTCAGGATGCTATTCAAGACGACGAAGTGCACGCCTTTGTGATCCCAGCTGTAGTAGTGGTCACCGTAGAGCTTGCTCCAGTACTCGCCCATGTCGAGGTAGAAGTCGTGCTCGCCCAGAACCGCGTGGGTCTTGTAGTTCAGGCCCGCCAGAATCTCGGCGCCATGGTCGAGTTCGGCTTTACTACCGAGCTGCGCGAGATCGCCGCCGAACACGACAAAGTCCGGCTTCGGCTCCAGCAGGTTGGCTTCGGCCACCGCGCGAATCAAACCCTGGTCCCAATTGCGTACGAACTTGGCGCCCTTGATTTGCTGAATGTGCGAATCGGATATGTAGGCGAACGTAAAGTCAGGCTCACCTTCGGCGGCACCTGCGAGCCGAACGAGGCTCACCGGCAGCATGCCCGCGATCAGGCCCGACGTCGTTGCCTTCAGGAAATCCCGCCTGCCTGCGATGTATTTGTTACTCATCATTCTTCTCCTGATACTTTCGCAGAGGCGACCGACCCGGCCAGCGATTGCTCGAACTGCGGGCTGGTGAGCGCTTCCATGAACGCCACCAGGTCATCCATTTCCTGCTCCGTGAGATTCAGCGGCCGGATGCCGCCACTCAGGAACGGGTTGACTGCGCCATCTGCCTTGGAAACGCCGCCGTTATTGTAGTGCTCGACCACTTCGCGCAGTGTCCTGATGCTACCGTCGTGCATGTACGGTGCTGTCACAGCGATGTTGCGCAAGGTAGACGTCTTGAATGCACCCATCGAACTGAGTTGGTCGTCGACAGCGAATCGTCCGAGGTGAGATGTATCGGCATCCGTCAGGACGGCGACATCGACATCCATACCCTCATTCTTGGCAACCTGAAACGCCCGCGCCAGCTCCGGTACCTTGTCCTGGATGTCATTAATGCCGACACCGACGTTATGAAACTGGTGATCGGTGAAGAGAGCGAAGTCCTGTTCCATTGCATGGCAGGACACGCAACGGCCGTTGCCAAGAAAGACCGCGAAACCGCGAACTGCGTCTTCGGTCATCGCATCCTGCTCACCGCCAAAGTACCAGCGATCGAACGGTGAATCGCCCGAAACCTGCGTACGCTCAAATGCGGCAATGGCTTTCGTTACTTCGTTCATCGAGATCTCGTCGGGTCCGGCATCGAATACTGTTCCAAATGCCTTCACGTATTCGCTGTCGTTGCGGATCGTCTCAAGGATCGGATCATGATTCTCCAGGCCCATCTCGACGGGGTTCAGGAACGGATGCAGTGCCTGGTCCTCGAGGTCCGGAGATCGCCCGTCCCAGAACTGGGTCTTGTTGAACGCCGCGTTGACGACTGTCGGCGCATTGCGTGTTCCGGTCAGGTCGTTGATGCCTTTGGAAACGTGCAACGGGCTGTCGGTGAATGCCAAGGCCGCGATATGGCATGTCGCGCAGGAAACAGCCCTGGTCGAGCTGAAGCGCAGGTCGTTGAAAAGTCGGCTGCCGAGCGCGATTTTCTCCGGTGTTTGTGGGTTGTCCACCGGGACCGGGACATCAGGTAGCCCCAACGGTGCCTGTGCTGCCGCAGCGCCAGTCAGAACGAGCGCGGCTATGGCAAGTAGCGCCTTGATCATCTTGTTTCCTCCCGTAACTCACCGTCGAGAGCCCCATGACGGTTTTGATTATCGCTCTTTTAGAATCAGTCTAATTCTAATTAGAGCACTTGCCAAAAGTCAATTCGTACAAGTACGGGTAGGCACAGAAAAGGCCTCTTTCGAGGCCGTGTAAATAAATAGGGGTCAGAGTCACGAGCGGCTGCAGCGCGTGACGATCATCTCGCCGGACCCTGACCAGAACTGCGCCAATGTAATTCAGAAGGCGGAGGGGACGGACCACGGTCGCGACTGAAGACCGTAGTCCGTCGTAACCATCACCCAAAATCGAGCTCCGCCCAGGTCACCATGATTGTCTGGTCGATCGTGCCATCCAGATCCAGATCGATGTCGAGCTGGACATTCAGGTTATCGAGCGCAGTAACCAGAACACTGGAGCTGCTGTCGCTGATCAACAATTGACCCGATGATGGATTGTCGTCGCCTAGCGCAGTGAAATTCTCCAACGTCTCGAATGTGACGCTGCCCTGCAAAATGTCACTGGTGTATACACCGTCAGCACCGACAACCTGCAGCAGCAGATTCTGGTTGATGGTCTGTGTCATCAGGTAGTCAGACAGCGATTCGACGACACCATCCACGTCTACTTCCAGTAATGCCGATGCGACGCTGGTATCGATGACGACATTGTCGTCGCTGCTCATCTCGAGGTCGAGATCACCATTGATTGTCACTGTGTCAATGGCGTCAGTTGCGATCAGGTCGATGAAACTGAAAGTTGCGGCGAGACTCCAGGGCACCACCTGGTTGGCCGGATCGCCTGTCACCACCACATTCTGGACGGTTGAAGTTCCATCGATCGTTACTCCAGAATCCTGAAAGAAGCACATGACGAACTGGGTATCGAACGTGTCCCCTGTCGACAATTGGAGGTCATTATCCACATCGCTCCAGGTCGTCGTCATTTCGCCGGTGTCGCAGGCGGTGACTTGCGTAATGACGTCCCGGAGAGCGGGCTTCGAAAATCCCTGACTTGCACTGCCGATCACTGGCAGTCCGATCACGTCCGCGATCCCAATCAGGTCGGCGGATGAAGTGACGGCCCCGAGGACCGATTCGGTAATGTCTTGCGCGTTGTCTGCTGTGATCGGCAGCGTTGCCGTATTCACCGGCGGTGGTGGGGGCGGCACAGCGCCGCCGCCACTGCTGCCACCGCAGGCGGCCAGCATAGTCAGCAGCGCGAGAATTGTGACCTTATATAAGGCTAACTTACTAATGTAACTCTCACTCATGAGTACTCTCCTGTTTGGATAGCGCCCAATTGACGCCATTTCCTGATGATCATTCTCATCAGTAGCCGGAGTGAGTACTTGATGAAGCCGTGACAATTCTCTGAGGAAAACCTGAGGATTTTGAGGATGCTTGCCAACTTATGCTCTGCGGTTCTTACTCGCCGGTCAGAGGCCTGCATTACAGCGTAGACGTCCCGCTGAGCCTCTCTACCGCAACCTGCACCGGAGCAATCTGCAGCATCTCCTGAAAGGACTGATAGAAGAATCCAAAAACCAGCAATAACATCACGAGCGAAAGTGTCCATGTAACCTTCAGCTCCCAAGGTCTCTCTTTTTTTCTTCCGGACATCGACTCAATTACTCCCTGACACGCCGCGGCTTAACGCCGTCCGTATCTTGCGTCGAAGGCGCACAATCTCGTTCAAGTACAGGCCAACCGGACAGAACAATCGGCACCAGAATCTCGGTACAAACAGCGAACCCAGTAGTGATGCCGGCAGTATGTACCACTGAATTCCCAAGCCTTCCAGCGAGAACATCATTGCGAACGGCTCATAGGACCCGAGCGCCGGGTGCGCGGTGAGGAAAATGAGCATCAGCGCAACCCAACTCAAGGAAAAAATCAGGGTCCTTGCCCTTCTCTGAAAACGACTGTCGATCTTCAGCTTCACGCCACTGATCTTCTGCGCCAGGTCCTGAACAACCATGAACGGACAGAGACGTTGACAGTAGATGTTTCGACCCATTGCCACGATGCTGCCCAATACACCAATCATCATGATCCACCACATCGGGTGCTGGCGCAGGCTGGGTATGTAACCCATAAAAATGCCGGCGATGTTAGCGAGGCTCAGGGAAACGTTCGCATAAAACCCGATGAATACCAGTGCGCCCACCGTAACCGAGAGACCCGCGTACTTGCCGATTTTGTCCTTGCGATACCCCGCGACGAAGGCCAATACAAACAGGAGAACCAACACCGCCTCGTTGACGCCGAAAATCCAGCCCGGCTTCTTCCAGCTTGGCTCTAGTTTCAGATGATTGACCGCTCCGAGATGGACTGCATCGCGCATGGCCGACGTAAGGCCCCTGGCGGAAACAGTCGCGCCGCTGACAGAATCGACATCGTCACCGACAATAAAGTTGTCGGTGACGTTCTTGCCACCGAATTGGCGAAAAAAATGTCCGCGATGCAAGCGCTCCATGAATGCGGGCGATTCCTTGTGGGACAGCATTAATGCTTCAGCCAGGCGCCCACCGTCCTCGGTGCGCCGCGCGCGCACGCCGACGACCAACGGACCTCCGTAGCCTTCGCCATCGGCGATGACTACGACCTCATCTTTGCCTTCGATTCTAAAAACAAGTGGTAGAGAACTATGGGCATCGGAGCGGACGAGCGTTTCACCCGGCAGCGCCTGCTTCAGCATGCTTTCGTAGTCGGGTTTGGCGGCAATTTGACCGATGATGAACGCGGCAAGAAGTAACGCCCACGCGACGCCTTCGAGAACGCCGCGCCAGGGAAAGCCCTTCGACGCTTCGGCCGGCAGCTCCCCTGCCGGCGGGGGGCTGTCGCCAGGGTCGCTCATTGTTCGGCTTTGCGACCTTCTGCAGTGGGCTTCGTGACGGGCTGATCAAGTTCAGGCGCAACCAGGTACCGCCACGTCAGCACCATGAGTATGACCCCACTGCCGCTGAAAAATATGAGGGCCATCGCGCCGGATTGTGCGATTCCCTCGAGAAACGACGCTCCCGCCCAACCAATGCCAAACAGTATCGCTACGATGCCGATGCAAAGACCCGCCCAGGCATACCACTTGAGCTTGACGAGCAATGACAGGTAAGCGAGACCGAAGACGCCGATCGTAAAAAGGACGCCCATCAAAAACCATTGTGCGAGTTCCACGGTGAGGTCTCCTCAACTCTTGTTCGACGTGCCGATGTTGTTCTTCATCTCGGTGTTCGTGCGCATTCCCTCACCGGTCTTCCAGAACTTCTCGGCCTTCTTGGGATCGCCCGTGCGCCCGTAGCCGAATGCTGGATGCGCTTCGGCCATCCACTTATGCAGAATATCGGGAGATTTCGGTGTGACACCCATAATGAAGACGTGATGCCACATATCCGGCTCATTAAAAGTGCAACTGGCGATACACGCACCACAGGCGCTGCCGTTCTCGACCCAGAAGTTGTAGCACTTCTTGGAATCGCTGTAGAACTTCTTGATGCCGTGATGATTGTTCCAGGTGTAGCCGGGTTCGTCAGAAAATTCGTAGTTCGGCTCGAAGCCATAGCCACCGTTTTCGGATTCCATTTTGGGGATGGCGTCGGCGGGGCAGGCGTCCGCACATTTGCCACAGCTGAGACAGAATTCTGTCATACCCCAGGTGTGAGGCTGGTCATACTCGACGAAGTCGAAATCCGTGTAGATCTTGCAGATTCTATGTCGCGGCCCGATGCCAGGTGCAAGTAGCGCGCCATTGCGGCCGCCTTCACCGAGCCCGGCCAGGATTCCGTAAGCCACGCTGCTGCCAAGATCGTTTCCTGCACCGACCGCGTGGTAACCCATGCCTCGCAGGAACTTGGCCATCTGATTGGCAATGACAGAACTCTTCGTGTAACCGTCTGCAGCAGTGCCATCAGCCGTCCACGCCGGAGCCGTTGCTATGCAGTCATAGTCCATCGGCACTAGCATGACGATCACGGTCTTGGGGACAAACGGAAAGTCATCTTCCCAGCTCAGCTCCTGATCGTTTTCGGCATCGTAGAGCGGATCGTAATCGAAGCGTTTGTCGCGTTTGGCAATGCCGCACTTAACGGCGCCGAACACGCGCGCGGCGCTCTTGATGGCATCGCCGGCCTGCTTCTCGTTTTCGAACTGGTACTGCTCCTCTTCCACATCCGACTGGTCCCAGCTATGGAGAGGCGTATTGGGCTGCAGGTTCGCGACCATGCGACTGCCGGCAACAACCAAGGGTTCCCAACCGGCCTTCTGCAGTGCGCGGTCCATCTGCGTGTAACCCGGCTTATTGTTGTCCCAGGGCAACGAGTACATGACATCGAATCCTTCCTGGAAATTGAAATCCTTGTTGTGTAACGCGCTGTACTGCGTCGTGCGTTCCGGATACATGTCACCCAGGTTCTGGCTGTGAGCAAACGCCAGGACGGTAGCCCGCTGATCCTTCGGTTTGAAAATTGCCTCGTCGATCACGGGATAGTCGCTTACCGGCTTGCCCTTGAGTTCGCTTTTGATGAAGCCATAGGATGCGCCACCCACCAGCAGGGCACCGCCACCACCCAGTGCCGCACGCTTGAGAAACGTGCGCCGCCCGACGTCGTCCAATACCTCCCCCGTTGCTGCTGTTACTTCGCTGTCCGAATGCGACGCATCAGGCTGCGATGCCGTCTCATCAGCGTTGGGGCTCGGAGTATCTTTCTGGCTCATTATCACCCTCCAATCGGAAACCGCGGAATGCTCCGGTCGTGGTGGGCAGACTTGATTGACGATGCGGCCGACACGCCGAAGTCGCGGAGTTATTGGCTTTTCAGCTTATACTAGCACGCACTCGATCCGACCATACGCAATGTCCGACGGTGCCCCAAGCCGGACAAATGTTCGCAGCGGCACACTGGAAGATGGCCTGCTCGAGCCTGAAAAAGCCTGTCTTTGCGACCTGGCTGGTGGCGCTGAGCGGAGACCGCGAATGTACGATGAGTTGGCCATTCTTGCCCTGATTGTTTTTCTCTACAGCATTGTTGCGGGACGAGTCGAACGCAGCATCATCTCCGGCCCTATCGTCTTCGTCATCACCGGAATTATCATGGGCCCGATGGTCCTCGGCTGGTTCGAGGGCGACGAAGTTCGAAAAGATCTCCGCTTGCTCGCCGACCTGACCCTCGCTTTGATCCTTTTCGTCGACGCGGCACATGCGGATCTCGGAGTACTCCGGAAGCGCTTCCAGATCCCCGTCAGAATGCTGTTACTGGGTCTGCCGGGTGTCATTGCTCTTGGATTCGGCCTGGCGCTGGTCATGTTCGACGTCCTCAGTGTTTTCGAAGCAGCCATCCTGGCAACGATGCTTGCCGCCACCGATGCGGCGCTCGGTAAAGCGGTAATCACCGACCCGTCCGTACCGGGACGAATCCGGGAAGCACTGAATGTAGAGAGCGGTCTGAACGATGGCCTGTGCGTGCCGATTCTCTTCGTGTTTATCGCGTTGGCACTGGAAAGTGGCGCCGGAGGCGGTCACTCCTCGTCGCCACTTCTCTTGGTTGCCCAGGAACTCGGTATCGGCGCTCTGGTTGGCGTTGGACTGGCAGCGATCGGTGCTGCTTTGTATCGATATTGCTGGCACAAGGGCTGGGTAACACCGATCTGGATGCAGGTCAGCGTTGCCGGCCTGGCCCTCGCCTGTTTCGCATTTGCGCAGAACCTGCACGGCAGCGGTTACATTGCGTCATTTACCGGCGGCATCACGTTCGGACTGCTGGCCGGGCGATCGACGCACAAACTGGTGCTTGCGGCGGAGGGCGTCGCCGAAACACTCGCTTTGTTGACTTGGCTGTTGTTCGGTGTTGCCGTAATCGGCCAGTTGTCGGGATTCATTACGTGGCAGGTTTTCGCATACTCGATTTTGAGCCTGACAATCGTCCGTGTGCTACCTGTGTTCCTGTCCCTGGCGGGCAGCGGTGAATCCGTCAACAGCCGGCTCTTTCTCAGCTGGTTCGGGCCTCGTGGCCTTGCCAGCATCGTCTTTGCCGTCATTGTGCTCGACAGTGGGTTACCCGGCGCAGAACTCATGAGCCTGGTTGTCGTCTTCACGGTGTTTTTCAGCCTGATCGCCCACGGCCTTTCGGCGTATCCTTTGGCCCGATGGATTTCGACCAGCGAGGACACCAACACCAAGTGACCCGCACGGGCGATTGGTGTGCTTTTGACCACGTCATTGCCCGGAATCGGCGTTACGCTCGTAGCACCGGAAAGAACTACCGAGGCCGTCGATTTCGCTCGTTCATGGCATCGGCGCACTCCGGAAGGTCGTCGAACATTCGCGGGCGCATTACACCGGATGGCATACGTCCCGCGTCGCCATAATCTGCGTAGAATGTATCGCAGTAGTTCGGATCGTTACGCCTGTCTTGCTTACATTGCTTTATCTCGGCCTCTCGCAATGGTGCGATTTTCTCCTCCCTGGCGACCTCACATCGTTGGTCCAGGGCAGCGAGGCTCATAGTCGAGATATCCTCCTCGGCTACGGCGAAGGGCGCGCTGGCTGCTGGTAATGATTCCGTATCTTTCGATGTCGAATCTTCGGCAAAAGGTCCCTGTTTACTTTGCGACGCAGTTGGAGCCGGCCTGTCGGGCGGTGGTGGAGCTGGCGCAGTCGTAATTGTTTCTGTGTCTGTGGATTCATCAGGTGGCGCATCGCTGAAATGCACCACTTCGTACCGCAGCCAAAAAATGTTCGTTTGCGATTTTGTGTCTACGCTTCCTTAGCCGCCCGGGAATATGTACTTCTGCCAGCTCTTCATTCGCAGTAATACCTTGCGGATGATTGAAAACGGCGTCCAGCGCTCACTGTAGATAGCAACTTCCGCTTTTGCGCCAGCAGGAATATTGTATTCCGACAAGTCGTCTTCAATCTCGATCATTACCGCGACCCTGCCCTGCTGAGCACGTTGGGCGAAATTATCAAAGTTAATCAGCTCACCGCTCGGTTGCAGTTGCCCCTGTGCGATTGCGCTGCTGACTTTCGCAACTCGCCCAGTGAACGCATGTCCGGGAACTGCATCGAAAGTGACCTCGGCATCATGACCGACTTTGATGTTTCGCAAACCGTTCTGCAGAAAACCGGCCCACAACTCGAGTTCGTCCGAGTGCACAAATGTCATTGCCGCAATACCCTGCGGTTGTGCGAGCAACGCCATCCCCGGCCGTACCCGAACCTGGGTCACATAGCCTGAGCTCGGCGCCCGAACCACGACCTCTTCCTCGAGATCAAACAGCGCTCGATCCAGTTGCGCCTGAAGTGTCTCAATATTGGCAAGCGACGTTTCATACTGAATTCGCCATCTCGCCATTTCTCGCTCCGAGCCCGCGTCTGCTCGCACGAGCTCCAGGCTGCGGTCGTATTCTTCCTTGTACCGGTCGCGCTCCACTTCCGCCGCGGCCAACTCCCCCCGCCGTGCAGCAACATCATCCTCGAATGGACGAGGATCGAAACGAAATAGCACATCGCCCTTGTGTAGCGGCGTATTCGGCTCGACCGGCACGTCCGCCACCCGTCCGTTGACGCGCGGAAAGACCGGGGTCGTATAGAAGTACATGCGGGCTTCGCGGCTGTACGGATGGTGGTAATTCATGGTGATAACCACCCAGCCAATGCCGAGAACGCCGACTAGTATTGACGTCGTTACCGTCCACTTGTTGATCGGGACCTTGAAGACCTTGAAAACAACCCACAGGATGGCCGCATAAGTCAGGATGAGAATGTCAATCATGACTTTTCCTCATCGCGCAATGATTGCTGCAGCACGCTTACCTGCTGCTGCAGATCCTCAACCGTCTTCGCCAGTTCTTCAACCGACTTCGCCAGTTCGGTTCCCGACTCGCCGCCACCGGCGCCGAATCCATAGCCGACCCCCGGTTTGTACAGCGTGGCCCAGATCCACAGAAACGGCCAGATAGCGTGCAAGGTGAACAAGCTTAACCAGCCACCATAGTGAATGGCATCCTGGTGAGGATGATTGCGCTTCACGGCCATCTCGTACGGTATGTCGTGGATGTAGATAGCCGCGTACACCAGAATCAGGCCAACAACGATCATGAGCGTTAACGCGAAATAGTCTAGGAACATGTGAGGCCCCGTATATTTATAACGTCCGATCTCCCGGACTTTCTTTTACACGGACACGAAACCGCGGGCGTGTACTGTATCAAATTGACCGTTCCTGCGAAATGAATGGCACTGCGGCCTGCTCAGCTTGTGCATGCGTCTTCCGTACCCGTTATCGCTACAGCGTCAACCGAATCCGCAGGCTGAACACCCAGATGTGATTCTTCGCAGGGTAATTGGCCGAATCGATTATCAGCTGAACATTGGGAAGAAGCGACAGGTTCTGAGACATCTGCAGCTGATACGACGATTCGACCACATACTCATAGTCCAGGTCGGCGCCATTCGTTTTGCGTGAGGGCTTGTTACGGGCAAGCGCAAGACTAAAGCGGTCGTCGTAGCGAAGCATCTTTCCGAACCCGACGGAGACATGGTGCTCGGCCGGTGCGCCGCCACCGCCGTTCGTGTCGCCGACGCGAAAAAACGGCACAAATGTGTCCCAGAACTCTCCGCTTATGCTTAGTGACCAACCGTGACCGGCGGGAATACCGGCTTCCTGGCGTTCGTCGACCTCCCAGTAAGTAAGTTGCACCCTGTCCGTGCGATTGCGCTTGCGCTCAGGGGTCCAGCCGATCTCGACATGGCTCAGCATTTCGCCGTTGTCCCAGGTATCGAGATTCAGTTCGCCGTTCACGGCGTTGGCATCATAGAACGCACCACCGAGCCAGATGTGCTCACCGATGAACCCTTTCGCGGCGGCGCCCAGGTGGCCAACACCCGTTGTCGCCAGTGTCGGATTCAGCAATAACTCGCGCGTAAGAAAACCCTTGCCGAGTGTCGTGTACGGGTAGTAGTCGAAATAGGGACCGAAATCCAGTATGCCGACGACCACTCCGAAGCGCTTGTCGTTGAATAGCTGCTTCCAGTAAAACTCTGACACGGTGGGACCAAACCCGGATGCATAAGCGAACCCAGTGGTGATGGATGCCGCACCGATCTCCTTGCCGAATATTGCAGGCGCAACATCCGTGAAATGATTGTCCCGGTACTCGACACGGTAGACCAGGCTGCCCGTGTTGGATGAACCACGGCCGACTGCATTCCATTCGCCTCGTAAGCGATAAATCGCTCCGAATGCGTCTCTATCACCGAGGCTATCCGACGCACGCTGGTACAGCCAGTTCACGTCGAATCCGAGACTCAACCCATGATCTTCAAAAATTCGGCGTTTCCATTCGAACCAGGGCTCGAGGCCTTCTTCGATATTATGGAATCGAAGAACAGACGACTTGATCCGGTCGGCCTCTTTCAGTTCTGCAGCCGTGCTTGCCGGACCACCAAATACCTCCAGATCACCGTACCCAGACCTGTAGGTGTCTGGTATTTCGGCTTCTATTTCATCCGCCAACAACACCTCCCCTGGGCACCCGAGGGTAAGCCCAAGAACCAGCGCCCATACTAGTCCATGCATTTCACCTCCTCTTCGAATCAACTGTATGCGCTACCGCAGCAGGCGGACTTAATCTTTTGTCGGAATCATCCTCCGGGGCTACAATACAGTCGGAACGTCAATCAGGAGAAGTGGTAATGACCGAAAGGAAAAGCTACCTGGCAGCGGCCACAGCGCTACTGCTGTTGAGTATCTCACCGGTTCAGGCTGCCGAGCAGGACACTGTTCAGGCGATCATTCCCTGGGCTGCTGAGGGACGTGTATTCCAGGTGGATACAGAGACAATGACGTTCCTCGGTGCAATGCACGGCATTATGTATGTCCAGTCATCGCGCGGCGAGATTCACGAAGCGTTCGTCATGTGTCCGGTAACTCTCAACCTCAACCCGGCATCAGGCGATGCCGATGCCTCCGCGCATTGTGAAATTACAGCATCCGCTGACGATGTCGCTTATGCAGAACTATCCTGCAAAGGCAAGGTGGGCGATTGCACCGGCACTTTCACGCTGGTTGACGGTGAAGGCAGGTTCGCGGGCATTTCGGGCTCAGGCAAACTCCGTGTTCGCTCGCCACTCGGTGCTTTGGTCGCCGGTGCTGGAGCAGGCGCGGATATCCGCGTCGAATCCGGTCTGCTTGTTGTCAAGGATCTTGAATATCGCATCCCGTAACCGGGTATGTACTGCGATTACAGAATAATGCTGTCGGAGGTACAAATAATGTTTTGCAGATCTCTAATGATCGTCGCATTGGCCTTTGTCTTTCTGATTCTAATGCCGGAACCGGTATTCGCGTCCGGTTCCATGCGCTGCGGATCGCACATTGTTAGCGGTGGCCAGCTACACGGCCCCGGCAAATACGAAGTACTGAAAAAATGTGGAGAACCGACGCTAAGGAACGGCAATACCTGGATTTACGAGAAATCCGGCAAGACCCATTACGCCTTCTTCGACCAAAGCGGCAGGCTGATGCGTATCGAATAAAAAAAGGCCCCCGGTTGGGGGCCTTTGCTTATTGGTGCCGGCACCATGATTCGAACACGGGACCTACTGATTACAAATCAGTTGCTCTACCAACTGAGCTATGCCGGCTTGTGATTTCGAGCCCGCAATCGGGCTGCGGGCCGCGAATTATTCGCGATTCTCCCGATCCTGACAAGGTCCGAGGTCGCATTATCGAGTCTGCGGGCAGGTTGCCGCGTCGCGTAACCGCACCTTGTCTTCCCCGTACTGCTCGATAATTGCGCTGGCGCCGCGGCCCGGCGGCAACGCGATGTCAACGAAATACACGGTGCCCTCGTTCATTCGCGGCACGATCTCCGCATTGAATCCCAGCGACGTTGCCTGCAGCTCGATCTTTTCCGCCCCGGCAATATCGCCAAACAGGCCGAGAGAGATTTTCAGCCCTTCATCGTCACTGTCCCAGAGGTAAGCATCACCCAGACCACCGTCCTGCAGCTTCGCGAGCGTTGCGTTACCGGCGTCGCGGCTCTCGATGTTACGAATCTGTACCCAGTGGCCGACGAAGATCTGGCCAACGCCCGAACGCACCTGGGCACGCATGCCTTCGCCGGAATACAGGGTCTGCGCAGTATCAGCGTCCTCGCTCGCTCGAAACGGCCCGATCGTAACGCACGAGCGACCGACGACTGCTTCCAGGTCCGATGGTTCGCCGGACCCGAGCACTGCACCGATACTCGCGACGGCCTCGGCAGAGCGATCGGCGGTAACCTCGAGGGCCGGCCCGAGCTCCGCTTCGTCGACCATGGCGACACCGGGCTGCGGCGGCTCATCAACAAACCACCCCCAGAGAAAATAGAGGATGTTCGCGAGTACCAGCAGCAGCAGCAGATTTTTCATCGTTTATCGATAAGGTTGTCAAGCATGCGAGCCAAACCTTGCAGGACAAGGTTCGGTCGATGCAGAAATTCAGAGCCAAGCGCCGTAAGCATGCGCGAGGCATCACCGCCGGTCAAGACCACGAACGGATCGTAAGCATTTGATCGCAAAGTCGTAATTGCCCGCTCGACAGCACCGACCACTGAATTCCAGGCGCCATTCCTGACAGCCTTCGCAGTATTGTCGCCGAAGATGTCGAGCCCGGCACCAGCGTTCGGTACGCGGCCAGCGACCGGATCTATGTCACTGGTGCTTGCGGCCAGCGCGGCGCACATCAGTGCGACACCCGGCAAAATCTGGCCACCGATATGCTGCCCTTCATCGTCGAGAGCATCGATCGTCACCGCCGTACCAACGTCCACCACAACACAGGCCGACTGCAGCTCCGTCCATGCACCAATCATCGCCATCCAGCGGTCGACACCCAGGCGTCGAGGTTGCCGATACCCATTACGGACGCCGTAAGCCTGTCGCTCGGTCTTCGCGAAATGAACGTCGCACTTGCAGTGCATGCCGATGACGCCGGAAAGCCGGGTCGCGAACGTCTGCCCCGCGACATTACTGGCCAGCACAGCATCAACATTACTCGGCAACTTTGACGTGAGTACACCGAGACCCTGCTCCCGAACCTTTTGCTGCGCGATGTGACCGGTACGATGAATTTCCTCACCGTCCAGAACGCCCCACTTAACTCGTGTATTGCCGACGTCCAGCAGCAGTGCTTTCACGCGGATGTCCCGGCGGCGCCGTTAACAATGATCGAACCGGAGATCACGCGCGTCATGGAATCGCCGCTGCTTAGCAGGAGGGCACCGTCATCATCGATGCCGGACGCAGTGCCGCTGATTTGCCCTTCCGATTGGTCTACCGTGATCTCCCGGCCGAGCAACCAGTCGTGGTCGCGCCAGGAAGCGACGAAAGCACCAAACCCCTCCGTTTCAAACAAGGTCAGCGACTCGACGAGGTTATTGATCAGTGCGACGGATACAGCCTCGCGCGTCGGCGGCCGGTGTACTAGCGCACTCAGATCGACGGCACGCTGTGCCCAGCGCGATGCGTTTTCCTGAATCAGTTGCACGGGCAGATCGAAATTAATGCCAATGCCCGCGACCACGGTTGCGTTGGATTCCGTTCTGAACTGGCTTTCGGCAAGCATGCCACCCAGTTTGCCATCCTGTGCGACGAGGTCATTCGGCCATTTGAGAGAGATGTCATCAATGCCTGAACGGTGCAGAGCGTTCAGCGCGGCAACACCGATCGCAAGTGTCAATCCGGGCATGTTGTCGGGCCTGGTCGAAAACGTATAGGCCAGTGACAGACACAGGCTTGAACCTGGTGCCGAAATCCACTCGCGATCCTGCCTGCCCCGCCCCGCTGTCTGGTGATCTGCAATGGCGACGCGATGCTTGCCAGCGGAAGGTGCTGATTGTTGCAGCAGGTAACTGTTTGTCGATTCAATCTCCGCAAAGACCTCGAGTTGATCCATGCGCGTCGCAACGCCGGGATCCAGTGAGTCGTGAATAGCGGTCGCGTTAATGCTGCTCATTGTCAGAGGCCTGCTCCTTGCGACGGAACACCATCAGTCTCGTATTGCGGAGTTCCTCGCCACGACGCATCCGCCGAATATTGGAGCGGTGCCAGTAGACAATGAAAATTGCCATCACAGCCGAATAGATGAACAACGCCTGGTCGGCCGGCAAGCGGGTCGCCGCCAGCCAAAGCGGAACCGAGATTGCAGCCGTCATCGTCGCCAGCCCCACATAGCCAGACAGCACTACGACCCACGCCCAGACGAGAATCAACGGAATGATCAGGGCGGGATTCAGGACGATGAATGTACCGATATACGTGGCAGCCCCCTTGCCGCCTCGGAAACCGTGGTAAAACGGCCAGACATGACCGAACACGGCCGCGGCTGCGCAGCTTATCGTCAACCAGGTGCGCGAGATACCAGGATCGATGCCGACGAAAGGCAGGTCGAGGACGGGAATCACACCGGCGCCGATAGCGCCTTTGCCAAGGTCTATCAGGACAACGCCGACCGCGAAAATCACGCCTTGCGTCCGCAACGCGTTGGTGCCTCCGGCGTTGCCGCTTCCCATCGTGCGAATATCGACGCCACCGCGGATTCGTCCGATGATCATCGCGCCCATGAGTGAGCCGATGAAATAGCTGAGCAGGAACTTGACGCCGAGTTCGAGCATCCATGGGGCCTTTTGCCAGTGCCAACAGCGGCATTGTAGCATCGGGTGTCTTTCTGCTTCGGCGACTCGATGACAGCCACAACCGTCTCACTCTTGATTAACCCGGTCGCCGGACGCGGACGGGCCGGTCGACGGCTGCGACGGATTCGCGAACTCATGGAAGCAACCGGCATCACGGTCAACGTCCATGAAAGCCGTAGCGCCGGAGATCTCGAAGCGCAGGCCGGCGAGCTGGCGCGTAGTGAGGCCGGCCGGCTTGTCGTCGCCGGCGGAGACGGCAGCGTTCACGAAGCGGTCAATGGCATCATGGCGGCCGGTGGTAAAGCGGAACTCGGCGTCGTACCGACCGGAACCGGCAACGACTTTGCCAAGGCGGCACAGATCCCGCTTGACTGGGAGGCGGCAACCCGGTTGCTCGCTCGTCGCATCAAGGATGGAGCGCCGCCGCGAGCAATTGATGTTGGCAAAATGAATGATCGCTATTTCGCAAATGGCGCGGGCATCGGGCTCGACGCTAAGGTCACCCGGATCGCACGCTCATACCGATGGCCGGTCGGCGAACTTGTGTACCTGCTAGCGATCTTTCGCGCGATGCTGGATGACCTCGCGACACCCGAGATAGAGATTCGCAGCGATGAGTTGCAATGGAATGGGCCGCTAACGCTCGCCAGCATCAGCAATGGCCCGTGGATCGGTGGGATGTTCTACATCGCGCCAATGGCGCTCAATGACGATGGAGTGCTCGAGCTGATTATCGCCGGGCCGGTGACGCGCCTGCGTATTCTGCAACTGTTGCCAAAACTCATGCGCGGTCAGCACATGGACGAACCCGATATCAGTCACGCGTCGGTGCAGCGCGTGAGCATCACGGCAGCAGAACCACTGCCTTCTCATCTTGATGGCGAAGTACAACCGCTGCACACATCCTTCGAACTCGAGATATTGCCGGGCGTATTGATGCTCTTGTAGGAGCGCACGCCTACAGAGATGACTTGCGAGAACCCAGGTAGATCGCAAAAAGCGCGGTCGCGGCACCAGCAAACTCGATCATCTGTAGCGGCCGGTCAAATAGCAGCACATCCCAGATGAAGCTGAGCGTCGGCTGCAGGAGCAGCGCAAGCCCCGCCTCTGTCGCGGACACTTGCGGAAGGCTGCTCGCAATCAATAACCAGCCGATGGTATGCGAGAGGATACCGTAGCCCAGCAACCAGGCTGCATCCGACCAGGTAGGAATCGCAAACGAACCACCTTCCGCGATGACCGTGAATCCCAGGAACACGGTGCACACCGCGGAGACGACCGCGATCTCCCGGGCCGGAATTTGATCGTCGGAACCGGCACGCGCCGCGCGCAAGCTCAGCAGGTAACTGGCGTACATGATTGCAGTAAGCAATCCGAGCAAGACGCCGAGCCGATAGTCCTGCGGCAGGCTTTGCCAGTCGAATCCGACGATCATGCCAAGCCCAACCAGGGCCAGCGGAGCGGCAATGAGCTGTACAGGCCGGGGTTTCTGTCGCAGCAACAGGACTCCGGCCAGCATCATGATGAAGACCTGGAAATTTGCGAGCAACGTTGCCAGGCCCGGACCGATGTAAATGATCGAGCGGTGCCAGAAGAACAGATCGAGCGCGAAAAATACCGCCGCCAGCATGAGGGTTGCCCACGTCCGGCCGGATAGAGCGAGCCGCCGGCCCGTAAAAATAAGGAACAGGGCGAGTGCGACCGTGCCGATCGATACACGATAGAAACCACTTGTCGTCGGCGATACCGACACGAGCGCTACCCAAACCGGGGACAGGCTTATGAGCGCCGCACCACCGAAAAGGCGTGCGTGCGGGCTTTTCATAAATTCGACCACTGGAAGAGTGCGACTGTGCCTAGCTGTGCAGCCAGGCCATGCGTCGGTTCTCGATCGTCAACTCCACGTCCTCGCGTAGTTCCAGGAAACAGGTGTCCTCGGGGGCCGCTTCTATACGAATAGTCGTAGTCACCAGCTCATCTCCACGAAAGACGAGCAGCTCGAGTTCGTCACCTTCGTGGCAGGCACGCAAGCGTCTTTCGACGTTCACCGAGGTCACTTGCAGGCCATCGAGGGCAACGGCCTGGTCGCCCGGGGCAATTCCTGCTTTCTCTGCTGGCCCGCCATTCGCGACTGACGAGAAAACCGGCCTGCCACCAGTGTCCGAGATTTTCGCGCCAAGCCACACTTTGCGCTCCTTCGACCCCGTCGACTTTCTGCCGCCCTTGTCTCTGTCACCTCGCGACGCACGCAGGTGGTATTCGATGCCATGAGTCTGCAGAAGCTGCTCGAGCGGCAACTCCCCAGTACCGCGGACGGTCGCGTCAAAAAAATCGCCGAGATCGATTCCCGACACTTCGCTGGCGAGCGCTTCGAATCCGTCTTCGGGCATGCCGGCACCGGATTCGCCCCAGCGCTCCCAGCAATTCTTCATAATATCGTCGAGCGAAATCCGGCCATCGGTTTCGGTGCGCAATTTGAGGTCCAGTGCGAGTGCAATCAACGACCCTTTTGCGTAGTAACTGACGATCGCATTCGTTGCGTTGGCGTCCTGTTTGTAGAATTTCGTCCAGGCATCGAAGCTCGATTCCGCAACGCTCTGCCGCAATCGCCCGCTTCCGCGCAGCACCCGGGTGATGACCTGGCCCACCAGTTCCAGGTAGCTGTTTTCGTTGATGAGCCCGGAGCGCACGAGTGCAAGATCGTCATAGTAAGAAGTGATGCCCTCGAATACCCACAGAAGACCGGTGTATGCCTCGGCCGACAGCTCGTAAGGCGTAAACGCCTCGGGCTTCATGCGCTTGACGTTCCAGGAGTGAAAGTACTCGTGGCTCGCCAGGCCCAGAAATGTGCGATAAGCATCGTCGACGAGGTCATCGCCCCTGGCCGGCAGACTATCCCGCGCACAAACCAGGCTCGACGACCAACGGTGTTCGAGGCCTCCGTATCCACTGCCCGGTGCATGCAGCAGGAACAGGTAACGATCGAGGTCACTCGGCATACCGAGCAGCGACATATGCTGTTCACAAAGCGTCTGCAGATCGTGACACAAGCGGCCCATGTCGACGCGGACCCGGCCGCGAATAGCGATTCCATGCGGAATGCCGTTGACTTCGAATTCGCCGATCGACAATAGACCTATCTCGACCGGATGGTCGATCAACTCGGCGTAGTCACTCGCCTCATAGGTTCCAAAACCGTATTCCCTGGCGTCCTTGCGCCGCATCGACGTTGCGACGCGCCAGCCCGTGGCAACCGACTCGTCAGGCGGCAAAATCTCGAGCTCGCATGCCGCAGCGGCCTGCCCGTCGACCGAAAAGAAAACGCACGGCCCGTTGAAGTACGCGTGCGTTGTATCCAGATGTGCGCCGCGCACACTCAGGTCTTGCGCATATATTCGGGCGATCAACGTCAGCGGCCGATCGACAGGCTCTGCACGCCAGGCGCTCTTGTCGAGCTTCGTTAGCTCCACTTCCAGACCGGCCGATTCGGCGCGAATTTCGACGACGTTGCGTGCGTAATCCCGAATCATGTAGCTGCCCGGGATCCAGGCCGGCATCGAGAACACCTGCCCTCCCGCTGCTGGCTGCTCAACCGTCAGGTGCACCTCGAAAAGATGTGCCGCCGGGTCGACGGGCTCGATTCGGTATCGAAGTGTTGGCGTCATTGCTCAACCGCTCAGCTGTGGGGTGGCTCCGTCAGTTTCAGGGTCAGGCACTTGGCCGACCCTCCGGCCTTCAGAAATTCGGTCAACTCGATCTCCTGCACACTGAAACCGGCGAGCATCAACCTCGCCTTCAGGGGGTCCGACGCCCGATGCAGGATGACCCGATCGCCAATATTCACGGCGTTGCAGGCGAAATTACCCGCATCGATCGTATCCACGATGATCCGTTTGTGCGGCGGTATACGCGTTTCAATCGCCATGCGCGAGTCGAAGTCGAACGCCGGCGGATGGTACATCAGGAAACCATCCGTCAGCGGACAGAAACAGGTATCGATATGGTAGAAGCGTTCGTCCGTCAGGCGAATCGATACGATTTCAAGATCGAAAAATTCCTGAATTTCCTTGTGCGCCTCGATCTCTGTGCGGAAGCCGAAACCAGTCCACAACCATGGTCCGCGACGATCGTGCAGACAATCGCCAGCACCCTCAAAGCCGATCTTCTCATCGAGCGCTAGCAGATCGAAGCCGTTGTCCCGGAACCACTGCTTGAAGTGTGCCTCCTCGGGTCGGCGCTCGTGCGGCATGAAATGACTGGCTATCGCTTTGTCTTTGTAGACAACACCAGCATTCGCAGTGAACACCATGTCAGGAAGGTCGGGCTGAGGATCGACCGTGACAACTGTGGCATGGCTGGCGATCGCGTCACGCAGTTCACTCCACTGCTGCTGCGCACGCTCCAGGCTCAATGAATCGACATTGCCCGCCATCCAGGGATTGATGACGTAGTCCACGGTGAAGTAATCCGGAGGGCACATCAATACGGTGTCTTTTTTGTCGGCCATCGGTATCTCGGTTGCTTTTGTCTTTTTTTGCCGAAACAGCAAGACGGGAGCCGGTCACCCGGCTCCCGTCCATCTGTATCCTATCGAACGGTCGGCTAGCGCTGCAACGTCTGCGTATCGCCCAGATGCATCAACGGCAACGGGTTCGGGCTGGATCCATCCATGAAGTACATCTTGCTGGCTGGATCCTTGGAAATGGCCTTCAGCGCTTCGAGTGACTGCAACTGAATATACGCCGGATTGCGGGCGATCGCATTGTTGATTTGGGTAATTTCATATGCCTGGGCATCGGCGAGAATTCTCTTTCGGGCGGCCTCTTCTTCGGCTGCCGCGCGTCCTGCTTCGGCACGCGCCACCTCTTGCTGCAATTCGGTGCGCACACGCTCGAGTTCCGCGCGCTCGCGCTCGACGGCCTGCTCACGTTCTTTCTTCTGTTCAATCGCTTCGACGATAAACGGTGGCAGCGTAATGTCACGGATCAAAACCGCGGAAACCATGATGCCTTTCGGTGCCAGGTATTCGCGCAGTCCGTCCGTCAGGGCCAGTTGCAGAGTGTCCTGGGTTTCCTCGAGAAAGAAGTCTTCCGCTCGCTTAATGCTTTTGCCTTGTTCGCGCAACAGCGATCGCAGCTTCGGTACCAGGTGCACGGTCACTGCCGCCTGTGCATCGCCCGTTTCTTCGAGAACCCTGGGCGCCATGGAACCATCAATACGAAACTGTACGCTGACATCGAGGCGGGTCTGCAGCTGATCCTGGCTGGGAACGCTCGCCGTTTCGAGATGTGTCTTTTCGCGCGCATCGAAGAGTGTCCATCGATACAGCGGGTTGACCGGAAAATGCAGGCCCTGGGTGAAACCCTCGGCGACAACATTACCGAACAGCGCTGCGACACCAACGCGCCCGGGTGGAACCGTCTTTACGAATTGCATCCCGATGAGTACAGCGAAGGCAATTCCGGCGACGATCACGATCAGATTTCGTTGCGGAGATACTCTGGCCATAAGGTTTTCTCCTGTGCAGCAAGATATAACGAAGCTCAGGATATGCGGGCAAAATCAGTACTTTAAAGGTCTTGATCAGGCACTGGCGCGCGGCAGATGCACCTCCGCGAGCATGCAGCGCACGCTGCCGCCGGCAGCACTCTCGATGTCGTCGATCGCAGCCGTAACGATACGACCGTTCAGTTCGAGCGACTTGACCTGGTCATCTCGTAACGAGTCGAAGGCTTGCTGCGACATGGCGATAATGCGTGCGCCATCGCTGCCACGTACTTCAAGCATATTTCCGGCAAAAGCATCGAGCTGGTCGAAGTCCAGACGTATGACGGCGTGTCCCGTTGACTCGAGTCGCTCGAGAACAGCCTGACGTTGCTCGTCGCGAGTTATCGACACGTCGCAGATAACGGCTATTTCCTCTCCAACGTTCATCAGCACGTTCGTGTGATAAATCGGCACGCCATCGCGATCAACCGCGTCGAAGGCAACGACGTCGTAATTCATTCGTTGAGCGAAATCCCCCAGCACATCGAGATGTGTGCGCGACGACAGACAGGCATAAGCGACGCGATTTACACGATCCAGAACCATGCTGCCCGTGCCCTCGAGAAAACGACCGGCGCCTTCGTGGCCGGACAAATCCACTATCTCGCTGACCTGGAAACCCAGCTCGGTATCCAGACGCTCGATGACATCCATGCGGCGCTCAGTACGCCGGTTTTCCGCCTCCATCGGATACAAGACGATGCGGCCGTCACCGTGAAAGCTCACCCAATTGTTCGGGAATATCGAGTCCGGCGTGTGCGGCTCAAGCGTGTCGTCAACAACAATGACGCGGATACCACTTGCCTTCAGCACCGACGCAAGTTTCTCGAACTGCAGCAAAGCGGAATGCTGTTGTTCTTCTGCCGACGCTGTCGTCTTGCCCTGAAATCGATTAGAGGATGCCGTCTCGGGATTGCTCTCGAAGCGCGCCGGCCGAACCATCAGCACCGTGTTCGCGAGTTGAGATTCTGCATGCGCCGTCATAGAGTTGATATTGCCAGAAAACACCTGCCCGACAAACGCGGATCTTCGCGGAGCAAATACGACGATGCCACTATTGATACTCACTGCTATCGTGCAAGTCGCGCTCAGCGTTGATGCGACGCGGCACCTGGCAGATGAGCTCATCGAGCAAGGACGATTCGCCGAAGCCGTCGATCACTACCGGGCCGCGCTAACCGGACTGTATGAATATGACCCTGACCTCATGTTGGGTCTCGCCCAGGCCGAATTTTTCAACAGCAATGCGACCGCATGCAAAGAGACGCTCAAGAGCCTGCGGGAGCATAATCCCGACTACCGGTCTCCTGAAGGGCACTTGCTTTACGCCAGGGCGTTGCAGGGGTGCGGCGAGTTGCAAACCGCGGAGGATGAATTCGCGGCGGTTGCTGCATACTACCCGGGAGCAGAGGCGCGCGTTCGATATGCGCAATTGCTGGAGACGATCGGAAAAGTCGCGGAGGCGCGCGGCGAATATGCTGACATACTCTCAGCCGCAGAACTGGCACCGCGGCATTTCAAGAAAGCCCAAAAAGCCTGGCTGGGGGAAGCCAGAAGTTCATTGGCACGTTTGAGTTGACGACATGAAAACCCGGCACGTACTGGCGACACCGGACGCCCACGACATTCACTTGCAAATCTGGCACCCCGACCGGGAATTTGCGGGCGTAATCCAGCTGCTCCATGGTCTCGGCGAACACGTAAACCGTTACGAGCGGTTCGCGGCGGCTGCCAATGCGCGTGGATTCGTGGTTTGCGCTCACGACCATCGGGGGCACGGTGGACACTACGCCACGCCTGGCTATTTCGCCGATAAAAATGGCTGGAATCTCGTCGTCGATGACGCCCACACCGCGCACGAGCATATCCGCGAACAATTCCGGTTACCCATCGTAATGCTTGGACACAGCATGGGGTCTTACGTTGCGCAGACTTTCGCCATGCACTACGGGGCGAAACTCTCGGGATTACTGTTGTCAGGGTCCATGTGGCCGAGGCGCATGAAACTGCTGCCGGCGATACTCCTCGCGAGATTCGAAGCTTTGCGCCTGGGCAAGCGTGGTAAAAGCGCACTGCTGAACAAATTAGGCTTTGGAGATTTCAACAAGCGCTTCGAACCGTCCAGGACCGAGCTGGACTGGCTGTCGCGCGATGAACATGAGGTCGATCTGTACATCGCCGATCGGTTATGTGGTGGACCTTACACCTGTGGACTTTGGATTGATGTCATGAGCGCGTTGTTCAAAATTGGTTCCGACAATGAGCTGAACCGAATACCCGCTGACCTGCCGATCCTGATCACGGGCGGGAGCGACGATCCCGTTGGCGGCGAAGACAGCCTGGCCCGACTCACCCTGCATTACGCCCAAACCGGGCACCAGCGCGTGACGATGAAGATCTATCCGGAAGGCCGCCACGAAATGCTCAATGAAACAAATCGGGACGAGGTAACCGGCGACTGGCTCGACTGGATTGGCGCACGCTTTCGCGCCAGTCAGTCTTCAAACTGACTACCAGGCGTAGCTGGCGCTCAGACTGAACTGCCGGCCAATAGCCGGCGTGCCCGGGAATGGCTGGTAGTCGCTGTCGGTCAGGTTGTCGATCGTCAATGCCGCGCCGAAACCTCTGCCACCCGGTGGCTCCCAGGCGATCGCCATAGATGCCAGGTACGTTTCCGACGAACTACTACGCAGTGGATTATCACGCTGCACTCGATATTCGTTGTCGAGCCGCAATTCAAGTGGTTCGGCGAACCGGTATCGCATCGCGAGAGTCGCACGATGCCGGGCAAAATTCAGAGCATAAAAACTCGCATCGACGAGGGCCGAACCGTAATCCGCATCCTTGTCCAGGTACGTGTATCCGGTAGCAATTTCGAAAGAGTCCCACTGTCCAGTGAATAGCAACTCGACGCCAAGGACATCGATGTCGACGGCGTTTGCCTGGCGTACAAATGGCGCACCGGTTGAGAATGTCCAGTCAACCAAGTCGTCATCGGCACGATGAAACGCGGCCACCTTGCCTTGCCAGCGATCCGATTCCTTCGACAGTGAGATTGTCATCTGCCGGGCTTCCTCGCGACCCAGGTCCGCATTCCCGCCAAACAGGCCGGCCGGCCGTGATTTCAATGCCGTATACCCGGGAACCTGAGACGTGTGCGCCCAGTCGAACGCGAAAGTCGTAATACCGGAGACATCGGAATTCGAAACGCTGAATCCGAACAGCGGCAGTATGGAGTTGCTGTCCTCACTCGAAACATCCGCTGAGACGCCCGCCCGCAGCGTGACCGTTCGGTCGCCCCCAATGTCGAAGTAAATCGAAGGGACGACAGACAAGGCCAGGTAGTCGCGTTTGTTGAATGTCCCTTCAGTCAGGTCCGTGGAGCGGACGAGTTCATCGGTGGTCGCCTGCAAGCCGAATCGCCAATCGACCTCACCCGAACGATACAAGCCCTGCCCGCCAACGGCGTATACACGGGTCTTGTGCTCGAAGGATCCGGGACCACCGGACTCCTCGGTTGTGCGGTCGAAATCGTAGTCATCCTCCAACTCGCGATAGTATCCGCCCACCTCCCACCATCCCCGGCTCATTTCTTGCCGATGGTTGGCGAATATCAGTGTCGTTTGCGTATCGTCCGTTTCAGCAAGGGTGGCGAAACCCGTGTAGGCGCCTGGCCAACCGTAGAACTTGTCCTGGTATGCCATGATGACGTCGGTCTGCGAGGCGCTCGTAGTCCGTTGCAGGTGCAAGTTGTAGCGTTCAAAGCTGTGATCGCCGTTGGGCAGACTACCGTCTCCCTCGGAACGGGCAACCGAAAGCGCGCCGCCAAACGAACCAGTGTCGACGGCGATTCGCAACGCCTGGAAATTCAGATCGTCGCTACCCGACCCGAGAAGTACATAACCGCCGCTGTCGATCGCGCGCAGTCCGTAACTGACGGTCGCGATATTGGAATTGAATCCCTCGATTGCATTGTCGATACCATCGACGATTTCGTGATTGTTCATCGATGCCGGGTCGATGGGCAGTTCGGCGAAATAGTGACCCGTCTGGGGATCCATGACCGTGACGGCCCCGAGTTTGAAGCCCGTGTTCTCGAATATTCCGCCCCGCACCGTGACGTCCGACTGCCCTTCGGCGAGTCCCCGTGACTGTAGTTCCGTCGATGGGTCGAAACGCAGCGTCGTCGCTGGCGCCGCAAAGGTCCCGGCCGGCCGCAGGTTTGCGACCCGCCTCGCCTTGACCGTGATCTCTGCGATCTCTGTCGCAGCATCAGTTTCAGAATTGGACTGAGCGATTGACGCGGCCGGCGATAGCATCGCCAGCATCACCACAGTGACAGGCACTGAATTGTACTTTGCGCGCATCAAGGCCTGCCCCCCACAGATCAAGTGACATTCTGCCAGTGATTGCATTTGGATTGCCAGCAGCCGACACTGGCAACCCACAATTGTCCAGGCGGATCAGCGTCATGTCTGCAACTTTCGATTTTTCCGGCAAGCGAGTATTCATTTTCGGCGGAACCAGTGGCATTAATCTCGGGATTGCCTGTTGCTTCGCTTCAGCCGGTGCTGATGTCGCGGTAGCCAGCCGCTCCCAGGAAAAGGTCGACGCAGCCGTCGAGACGCTAAAGTCGCTGGGATCCGCGGCCACCGGCTACGCGCTCGATGTACGTGATTTCGACGCGGTGCAGGTGGCGCTCGCAAGTCATGCCGCGGAATCCGCGGAACTGGACGTACTCGTCTCCGGAGCGGCTGGAAATTTCCCGGCACTGGCGAACGACATGTCACCAAACGGATTCAAGTCGGTGGTCGATATCGATTTGCTGGGTTCCTTTCACGTATTGCGTTCGGCGTTCCCTTACCTGAGGAAACCGGGCGCGTCAGTCATTAATATCTCCGCACCCCAGGCATTTGTTCCCATGCCGATGCAGAGTCACGTCTGTGCCGCAAAGGCCGGCGTCGACATGTTGACCCGTACGCTCTCACTCGAATGGGGTCCGTATGGAATCCGCGTCAACAGCATTTCGCCCGGGCCTATCGCCGACACCGAGGGCATGCGCCGGCTCGCACCCGATGAAGGCATTGCAATGCAATACAAGAAGAGTGTTCCGTTGCAACGATTTGGTACAGCGGAAGAGATCGGTCAGGCAGCAATGTTCTTGTCATCCGCCGCGGCACAATATGTAAGCGGCGTGGTGTTACCGGTCGACGGCGGTTGGTCCGTTGCAGGCGCCAGCGCAGCTGCACTCGCAATGGCCCAACAGCACGCGTAACCGCGTGGTGAATAGACACCGGGCTACGAACTTTGTTCCCTGAACGCATATAACCAATCGTTCATTGCGCCTTGCAACCAAAGCTCCCCGCTGTACATCCAAGAAGTAAGCACACCAATTTCCGGCAGGGATTGCCATGGTGTTGCGAACGCTTGGATATGTTTTCTGGCATTTGGAGAGGGGAACACGATGAACAAGAAAACTGGATTGAGTATTGCTGTGATATTTACTTTGGCGCTACCGATGGTTGTTTCGGCGGCTTCACCGAGCCACATCGACGATGCGGCAGTCAGGGTTTCGTATGCCGACCTGAACATTGAAAATGAGGCGGGCGCGAAAGTTCTGTATGCAAGACTCCAACGCGCTTCACAGGAAGTCTGCGGGATAGGGTCTTATGACCTGGTCAGGTCGGTCACCGAATCGAGAAAGGCGCGCGCTTGCTATGAGGAAGCACTATCAACCGCCGTAGAGAGAATCGACAGTGACATGCTGAACGGCATACACCGCAGTTAGAAATTTTCGCTTGGGCAAAAAAAAGGCCCGGCGCGCATGCCTAATCCGGTCGAGCCACTCCGGGTCATCGCGCAACGACCTTTAGGAACTGCCTGAACGAGAATTGCAGTGCAGTAGGCCGAAAAAAAGCCGTTCCCTTTCGGGAACGGCTTTTAGTCTTCGACTGCGCTTCGCAGCGCCTCAAGTTCGGCACGGAAATCATGCTCGGCATCAGCTTGCTCCACAACCGCTCGCTGACGTTCCAACTCGACCTTGACGTCATCGAGCATGCGGGCGATACGAGGGTTGGCGATTATCTTGGCCCACGACGGGTTATTCATTACCAAGATGTACTGCAACCAGCCGGCCTCGATAGCGGCTTCCAGAGCGTCTGCGGCAGCATCAAGATCACCGCTCAAGCCGAAGTTCTGCGCGCGTAAATGGTGAAGCTGCCCATTATCCATTTCACGCTCAACAACAAATTCGTTGAGCCGATCATGAAGTCGAATCAGAAGCGCATTCGCTTCATCGTCTCGTCCAACCTGTTGATAGGCATAGGCGAGAAGATGCAAAGACCCCAATCCCCCAGCAGGATATAGATCGTAGAGTTCAGATATCGAGTCGAGGTCAAACCCGGTCTCAAATGCATCGATGCCAACATCAAAGTTCTTAATATAAATATTGGCGGCTGCATATTTGGTTGCGCCCGGACCCTGCAACCCGTCTATATCGGTGCCGAGCGCTGTGCGAAGCTCGTCGATCTCTGCTCGCAATCCTGCCAGGTCGCCACGCATTCGAAGCTGCCACTCCTTGAAAAAAAACCTTTGCTCCGGCTGCGGCGTATGCGCCATCGCATCGGCCATCCAGTAGTCGCTATCCTCG
>Ga0070726_10000568_pt1 | contig 44573 bp, 40 predicted proteins | sample tdAd471_FD_67275 | JGI IMG/M metagenome (GOLD analysis project Ga0070726, IMG submission 67275) | Marine sediment microbial communities from the Atlantic coast under amendment with organic carbon and nitrate - tdAd47.1 | ecosystem: Environmental > Aquatic > Marine > Coastal > Sediment | place...
GCGGATAGCCCATTATGGCCCGGCATCGACGTGTGCCACCTCAGAGGCCGGATATACGTACGCTGTCGAACCTACTCTTTATCAATCAGAGTGTTGTAAAAAAGGAGGAGTCCATATACGGGTGTTCAACATCGACATCGAAATCTGTGAGAAGTGCCAGGGTCCGGTGAGGATCATCGCCTGCGTGGAAGACCAGGCGGTGATCCATCGAATTCTGGAACACTTGAGGAAGAAGGAGTCGGGAGACTCCCAGGCGCAGCCACCGCCGGAAAGGGCACCGCCGCAGATCGGGTTATTTGATGAAGCCTGACTCAACATCAAGAGCGAACAGAAGAACTTCAGTCTGCCAAGGAAGGTGGCCGGATAGCTGTCGGCCTGGTGGAGGTGGATGTGGTACTTAAGCGCGAGAGATAGTCTGGTTGCCTCTGGAAAGCGGATGAATTCACAAAGAATCTGACGATATTGAGATTATTGTGGCTCTCAGTGCGCCGCCTACTCACCAAGCTGGACAGCCACCTACTTTGGAGATACCTTTTGTTTTACCTATAAGCCTGCAGGCTGGTATTGCGATTGAATACAATAGACCTGTTGCTTCGGGGCAAGACTCCGTCTTGAGTGTGCTTTCATGTTACTGACTCTTCACAGCCAAATTTTATTACCTCTGCTCCTGTTGGCCTGGTTGGCGTTTACCCCTGCATTGGGGTGGCTGGCCTGGGGCCTGCAAGTGCTAGCCATTGCCGCGGTGCTGTTCGGTATGACCTTGGCCATGCTCTGGGCCATGCCACCCTATTGGACGCCCTACCTGTACTGGCTGATTTTTGCCCTGATCGCAGGCTCGCAATTATTGCGCGGCCTGGTCAGCAGCGATGTGCTGTGGAATACCGGTGTCCTGCACAGCCTGGCGCTGTTAGCACTTGTGGCGCTTGGGGTGCTGGGAATCTATCTGGGATTCACGGCGCTACAGGGGCGACAATTACCGGAAGTCGAAGTGGTCGACATCGCGCCACCATTTCCTCCGGGTAACTACCTGATTGCTCATGGCGGCTCGACAGAAACCGTAAATATCCATCTACAGACTCTCAACCCCGAGGTGGAACGGTTTCGGGATTTCCGCGGACAGAGCCGCGCGCTAGATATTTTTCGTATCACGCCAATGGGAATGCATGTCCGTGGTCTGCGGCCCGCAGATCCCAACCGCTACGTGAGCTTCGGCACCGAGTTATTGGCGCCCTGTGCGGGTCGTGTGGCAAGAATCCAGGATGGCGTGCCGGATAACCAGGTTCCTGTCATGAACCGGGAGCAGATGGCTGGTAATTTCATTGCCATCGATTGCGGTGACTTCCACCTGATCCTGGCCCATCTCCGCCCGGGGACAATTCGTGTGCGCGAGGGCCAGGCGGTGGTGGTCGGTGATGTCCTGGGGGAGTTGGGTAATTCCGGCAACAGCTCCGAACCCCATTTGCATATACATGCCCAGCGCGGCCTGCCCGAAGCAGCGCCGCTCGCCGGGGAGCCGCTTGCCCTGACTATTAACGGCCGTTACCCGGTGCGTAACGAACGGATCAGGGTGTCGGGTGAATAGCGCCCGTGGCCGGGACATGGTTACTGAAACCGGTGATGATGTTCTGGATTACCGTTCCTGGTTCTGAGCTTCGTAATCTGCTGGGGCATTATTGGCGCCTATGTGTTCTTGCCCGGTTTCATGGAAGCCGTCTTTGGTCAGCTTACTGGCAATCATCCCTTATTTTTTCTGGCAACCTATGCCCCAGCAATTGCAGCCCTGATTCTGATTGGTAAAGCCAGCGGCCTGGCGGGCCTGGCTCGTTTCAGCCGCCGGTTTTTGATCTGGCGATGCCCGGGTGGCTGGTGGCTGTTTATGGTGAATGGCTTGCCGGCCGTGTTTTATCTGGGCTTCGCTTTTAAGGGTGAGTCGCTTTCGGATCCATTTCCCTTCGCTTCTGTCGGCGCTTATCTACTGGCCTTGTTGCTGATGGCGATCAAGGGCCCGGTGGAGGAAGTTGGCTGGCGTGGTCTGGCCCTGCCTATCCTGCAACGCAGACTGACGCCTTTCAGGGCCAGCCTCGTTCTGGGTGGTATCTGGGGCGCCTGGCATTTCCCGGCTTTCCTGTTAAGTGGTACGGCGGTGACAAGAGTCATTCCGGAAGGCAGAAACTAAATGTCCTGTCGATATCCAGAACATGTTATGGCCCGGCTCGGGGCATTGCTATTGAGCCTGATGTTGCTGGTTGCCTGTTCGACGTCCCCGCCGGAAGACAGATTGCAAAGTTTGTTGGAAAGTTTGCGTGACGATTATGGCTTGCCGGGTATCACGGCGGCTGTTGTTAAGGGCGACGGTACAGCCTTCACTGCCGCCAGCGGTTATGCCGATCTGGAAACAAGGCAGGCAATGACGCCGGACTCCAGAATGCTGGCGGCGAGCATTGGCAAGACCATGGTGGCAGCTACAGCCATGAGTTTGTGGCAAGAGGGAGAACTGAACCTGGATGCGCCCTTGTCCAGTTACCTGGGTCACTACTCCTGGTATTCACAATTGGCCAATCACGACAGCCTGACTGCGCGATTGTTACTGGGACATCGATCCGGACTGGCGGATCATGTCTACGCGGAGCAATTCGCCAGTGAACTGGCGCAGCGGTGGCAGGAACCGGGTGCTCTGTTCAGCCCTGAGGAATTGCTCGGGTTCATTCTGGACTAACCCGCGCAAGCGACAGCTGGTACTGGCTTCGCCTATTCAGATTCCGGCTTCATTCTCATCGGCCTCCTGATCGAGGAGCTGAGCGGCCAGAGTTTCTATGACACCATCCAGACCCGATTTCTTGATCCTCTGGGGTTGTCTGCCACTGCGCCTTCGGATCGGCGCTCGTTACCGGGCCTGACGGCGGGATACACCTATGCCGACAATCCCTTCGGTTTCCCGGCAAAGTCGCTGACGGAAGCAGGCGATCTGGCCTGGCACCCGGGTCTCGAGTGGACTGGCGGCGAGCTGATAAGCAATGCAAATGATCTGGCGAAATGGGGCCATGCCTTATTCAGCGGCAGGGCGTTGTCCAGTGAGGCGCTGGATGAGATGCTGCAGGCACAGATCATTGACCCCGCAAACCCGGAGGCTCGCTACGGCTTTGGAGTTGCACTTTACCGGAGTGAATCCCAGGGAGATATTCTGGGGCATGCCGGGTGGATTCCAGGCTATGTATCGAGTCTGTGACACTACACGCGCCATGGCTTCACTGTGGCATTTCAGATCAATACTGACATTGGTCTTTCGGGCGAAGATTCCCATCGCCTGGCTCAGATAGAAACGGCCTTGCTGGAATTTGCGCTGACTGTAAAGCAAGGGCAGTAAGCAAGCTCAAATTATTCCGGCTTTGACGGATTACGATGGATGTCGTCTCTAGAGCTCGATTGCGTAACAAACAAGTATAAGCAGAGTAGTCCTGCGAGCATCAATCCAAGGTCTTCCACAATGCCTAACAAATAGGCTGCGGATGAACCAATTACTGCCCATAGCAAGGGAATCACAAGTAACAGTTTAGCGGCAAGCGGTGTGGTATTCAGAAGCAAACCCAGAGTGAATATGGTGACGGGGCAGGGTAGGCCAAAAGTCGGCATCGTTGGATAGGTGTGGCCCAGCGTAAGGTTCAGTGCGGGATAGAGCACTAGCGCATAGGCGATGAGAAGCAATCCGAGTTTTGCAGCCAGGTTGTTCGAGCTGTGAAAGTGAAGTGATTGCTTGATGATACCGACCCAGACCAGCAGTAGTGCTTCAAGTATAAATACGCTGCCGAATAACCAGGCGGCGTTGTTAATGCGGGTGAAGAAAACAAAGTGATAAGCGATCGCCATCCAGGCCCAGAAGAAGGCTAGGGTGCCGCTGATTAACTGGTCACGTTTGGGGAACTCAATGAACAGGCTCGCCACAGCCAGTAGCGCAAGAAGAATCAACCCGGCCTGGGCTGGCCAGACACTGGTATTGTATTCCGCGAATAATTCCATGAATTGCTGGGCTGTGAAAGGCATATCTTGTGTCCAGTACCAACCGCATTAAAGTGTTTGAAGTTGAATTATGAGTCCCTGTCTTTCAGGGAATTCGACATCGCTTCGTTTACGGTTGCCGCTCTTAATACTGAAGTCCTGGCAAGCCGCGTGTCATAGAAGACCAATCCGGCAATGGCGACAGCCAGCGCGAGAAAACCCGCCAGTCCGGTTAAGCCCACTGATAGATCATTGCCGCCGACAACAAGAATTATTGCAAGCCCTGCAGACGCATTGATGGAGCCATGCATGATAGCCGCAGACAGCAATGTTGCCGCCTTGATTCTCACGTAAGTGATCAGTACCGACAATAACAAGGTCCATGCCACCATCATGGGAACGCCGACCACAGGATGCTGAGGGTAGTTATGACCCATCAGGATCAGAGGTGCATGCCACAGGCCCCAGATCACACCGATTACCAGGCTGGCGTGCCAGAATGAGAGGTGATTCAATTCATCCAGCATCAATCCTCGCCAGCCGAGCTCTTCGCCAAAGCCCACTACGGCATTGATCGTGATACCGGCGATCAGTGCCTGGACGATCGCCATCCAGAAGGGATGTATCGGGAAGCGCGCCATGTCGCTACGAATACTTTCCAGCTCCTCCTCACCCATTACCGAGGAAAATCTTTCGTACATGCCCTCCATCGTGGGCGAGAAGCTCACATCCGGGATTAACAGACTGACCAGGAAAGCCAGAATAGCAATACCCGCTGGTAACAACCAGGCCAGCACTACCCATGAATTCCAGCGCAAACGGACATCATATTTTTGCAGAATCTCGTCATGGAAAACAAACTTTTGCAGGATGATGGTAACCAGCGAGGGGATGAACATGTAAACCACTGCAACAACATAAGCAGCAGGAGAGTTCCAGTTACCACCGGCGAAATGAAAAACACCTGCAAGTGACCAGCAAAGAATAAAAGTGGCAGCGACATACAGGATGCACTTTTTTGAAAAGACAGACGTGCGCATAGATCAGGGCTCTGAATCCGGATTAGCTAGTTTTTCGGATTCATAATTTCAAGGCTGTCGATTTTCGCAATAGTCAGTTCCGGACACAAGAGCCCAACACTCATCCGGCGCTGCTAATGCCGGGCGAAAAGCTACTGGACTCACCACAACTTGAGTGTCCTCGGGTGACAGCCACGGCAATTTCTCGGAAAGTAGTTCGGCTCAATACCAGGTCGCCAGTAGCCCTTTCCCGGAAAATGCCAAAGCCTTAAACTCTAAAGTCAGTCTCGGAAGTGGTTCTCTCCTGTCAACGAACAATCATCAGGCAGGGTGTTCCCGGAAGGAGTGCTGTGAGCAATCACAAGATTCAGTCAGATTCTTTTCCCGCCCTGCTGATCCCTGGCTTGTGTGGCGTGCTTTCTCCGATGTTTCTCATGATCGCGTCTATAGTCGGAGGTGCCTTGCGGCAGGACTATGATCCAATCGCCAACAGTATCAGTGAGCTTTATGAAACAGCTGCGCCGAACGCACACTGGCTGATGGTACTGTTTACAACCTATCATGCGCTCGTAATCCCTCTGGCGATTGGTCTGTATCGTGGTCTGCCCCGGACTCCTTGTGGTTGGAGTGGGCCGGTTTTTCTGGGCCTGGCCGGGCTATTCGGAATTCCACTTGGTGCGTATGCTCAATGTGACCCCGGGTGCTTTGGGGCCACGACGTTCAGGGGGCAACTTCACGGTATTCTGGTGCTGGTTACGGTGCTGTTAATATTTGCAGCCATGTTTGCTACTTGGTTCAGGGTCCGAAACCATTTGCAATGGCGAGGTTATGCCCGCTATACCATTGTGACGGCGTTAATCGGAATCGCATTTGGAATTGGCATGGTCCCCTTCATTCAGGGCCAGTATGCAGGTTTGCTTGAGCGCATATCGGTGACGATTATCGGTCAATGGTATGCGGTCTCCGGATTGCTTCTGGTATACTTGGCCCGAGGCCGTGAATTCCCGGTTCGTGGTTTTGGAAATGGTGAGTGAGCCAACATGGGCGGGTGCCTGGGAGCCTGAATTGGTCGCGTATTCCAGACGCGAGTTGTATTGTGTTGGGGAGAGGCTATTGGGAGTCCAGGAAATATGCCCATAACTGAAGAACAGTTAGAGTATTTGGTCAGCCACGCAGCTCTTGCGCCCTCGAGTCATAACACCCAACCCTGGCGGTTCGAAATTACAGATGGCGAGCTGTCCCTGTTTGCCGACAGAGAGCGGGCCCTTCCCGAGAACGATCCGCTTGATCGAGAGCTCACCATAAGCTGTGGCTGTGCGTTGATGAATCTGCGCGTGGCAGCTGCACAGCAGGGAATAGCTGTGGCCTTGGATCCTGAACCGGCTTCCGGAGATGACGATTTACTGGCCAGGGTCTCGTTTGATAATAGGGAAGCTGTTTCTACGGATGAAGCTGAACTGTTCAAGTCTGTTGCTGAACGTCGAACCTATCGCAAACCCTTTGCCTCCAAAGAGGCCTCGACTGCGATTCTTGATACATTGACTGCTGCAGCGCTGGAAGAGGGAGCACGGCTGAGTATTGTCGAATCACAGGAAGACCGCCAAAAAGTCGCCGAACTGGTTGCAGAAGGAGATCGCATGCAATGGTCAAATCCCGCCTGGCGAGGAGAGCTTGCCGGTTGGATGCATTCTCGTCGCTGCGGCGATGGTCTGACTGTGCCGGGGGTTATTGCACCTTTTGCGAAGTTTTTTATTCGAGCTTTTGATATGGGCAAGGGAGTTGCAGCGAAAGATAAGAAGCTTGCCGAAGAAGCTCCGGTACTTGCTGTCCTTGGTTCAACCGATGACAATCCGGCTGACTGGCTAGCAGTAGGTCAGGCCCTGGAAAAGCTATTGCTTGCTGCACACCTGCAGGGATTACAGGCATCCTATTTGAATCAACCCATCCAGGTAGCATCACTGCGCACAGAACTCCAGAGCCTGCTTGACTTGCAGGTGTTTCCTCAAATCTTGCTTAGAATAGGGTTTCCAGTAAATGAGATTGACGCTGCACCACGTCGGCCTCTTAATGAAGTAATTGGCTGACATCTGTGGACGATTTGCAATAATCGAGCACAGTCTCCATGAATCAAGCAACTTTCCTCAACAATTCAATAAGCCCTAACTGGCAGAATTTCGCACAATGCCCCTGTTTTTCGGCGAACAGGAGCAGTTCCATGAAATACGGAAAACTATGGAACCTCTGAAAAACTGACGTTTTTATAAGATGCGGTTAGATTTTTGGAAAAAATGACAAAAACAGGCATAACGGGCACCATTTGCCCTCTTGTTTTCGTCCTCCGGCGCCCAATGGGCGCCAGACAGGCGCACCTGTCCCTATGTCACCAGATATTTTCTCGCCATCATCATATTACTGAACCCGGCAAGTATATAAAGCCGCTCGGTGTTCTTGGCAAGTTCTTGGCAAGTCCTCGGTAGCGCACTTTGTTGTACCCAAAGATTCGCTTAATGTAGAAGAAGCTGTGTTCAACTTTGGCTCGCACACCCGCTTTCAGTCGTTCCAGTTTTGCAACCGGATCGCCTTCAGGAAGCTTCGCTCGCTGGCCTGGTCGCATGGCTATTTGCCAGTCAACCTCTCGCCCTTGATGTTCGGGTCGTTGCCCAATCCCAAGGTACCCCGCATCGCCCCAGACTCTTTGTTCCGCGCCATGCAAAAGCTGATCAGCTACCGCAATATCATGAACATTCGCAGACGTGGTGGCGATGCTGTAAATCAGGCCGAAAGCATCGTCCGTGCCAATGTGCATCTTCATTCCAAAGTGCCACTGATTACCTTTCTTGGTTTGATACATTTCTGGGTCACGCTCACCGCTGCTGTTCTTGGTAGAGGACGGCGCGCTCAGTATCGTGGCATCAACGATACTGCCTTCACGCAGGATCAGACCTTGTTCAGCCAAATGACCATTGATGGTTTTAAAGATCATTTTGCCGAATTTGTGTTCTTCCAGAAAATGCCTGAAGTTCAAAATGGTTGTCTCGTCCGGCAAATTACCGCTGAGCCGAAGACCCGCGAACTGGCGCATAGACTCAATCTCATACAAGGCATCTTCCATTGCCGGGTCGCTCAGGTTATAGAAAAGTTGCATCGCATGAACGCGCAGCATAACAGGCAGCGGATACGGTGGCCGGCCCGTTTTCCCCTTGTGATACTTCTTGATCAGTTGCTGTTCCAGTTTCTTCCAGGGGATAAGCTTGTCCATTTTTTCCAGAAAGATCTCTCGACGCGTTTTCTTTTTCTTGATGGCAAACTCAGCTTCGGCAAAGGTCAACTGGCTCATAATCGACTCCTTCTGGTTGGAAGCTGCATTATGCCAAGAAATACGAGTTTTTCAGAGGTTCCTTAGATCTGTTATTGGGGAAGCGGCGTATTCCAGTCAGTACTGCAACTGACTGGATCAGAATGATAAGCCTGGAAACTGAAAAACTTAGTATGACTTGTGCAGCCTGTGTCTTCATCGGAGTCGGGCTTTTAGGTATCTCGATAATACTTTTCGCCTGTGTGCTGCTCAATATAGTTGAACTGAAATCTTTCGCCGTATCAGGTCATTCCGGACTACGAACTCTTGCGAGTGTCGGCATCGCAGGTTGTTTGCTTTGCGCTATTGGTTACCACGACGATTAACAGGAGAAGAAGTATGTTTAGACGATCGGACTTTTTTATTCTTTTAGCAGTAGCCATTTCATTTTTTGTCTCTGGCTACCTCTGGTTCTCAGGCCAGCATGAAGAGGGACTGTTCACCGCGGTGTGGGTACCTTCAATCCTGAGTTTCGGAATTTACTTCAAACTCATGGCGTTAGGAGGTAAGAAATAGTGACTTCTATGATGTTGTTTTACATTGCTATGGTTGTTTTTACCCTGATGATTACCGGCCTGTATCTGTCGGTGCGCGAATTCCTGGACGTCAGCGCTGAACCTTCCGAAGTCAAAGGGGCAGATCCTGTCCGTAACGCTGAGTAATAGAGGGTTCGACTTGAAGTTATGCGTGATAATTCTGGAGCGGAGCGTGCATTCGTACCATTACCGACGAACCGCGGCTTAAGAATCCAAAGGGTGCAGATATTCTTTTTAAATTTTGTTGAGACAATAGTAGAAAAACTTCCATCACCGAGCATCCATCACGCCATCCGGACGTGGCAAGGGCGGCAAGAATAATCTGGTCGCCACTGACCACGACGAACGGACACCGGCCAAGCGCCATTGTGCCATGACCCGGGCCCAGCGGCTGAAGCGGGTCTTCAACATCGACGTCGAAATCTGTGAGCAGTGTGAGGGCCCGGTGCGGATCATAGCCCGCATCGAAGACCCTGTAGTGATCCGGCAGATACTGGAACATTTGCGGAAGAAGGAGTCCGGAGATAGCCTTATTACTTCCTACAAGCAGAAAATGTTGGGAAAAAAGCAATTTCTGACAGCTTGCGCGATTATTACCTGAATGCCGAAGAATCGCCGGAACTGACTATCTCGCGATTCGAGGACGCTTGTGAAAGGCTGACAATGGTCTATGAAAAGTTCGGATAAGGGAAAAACAACTATAGCGAGTCAACGTGGCAGCCGCCCGGCTAAACAACACCCTGTCGGTGTAAAAAACGATTAATCCCGTTTACAACTTCTTCCAGCGGGGGGTCGGGTATTCCAGATGCGGACTGATCCCGAAACTGGCGATAGTTGCTGTTGTCATACCGTTTGAACTCCATGGAGCTGATGTTGTCTACCGATAGAATCAGGAAGTTCAGCAGCGGGAACAGCAGATCTTCCTGAGTACAACGATTCACCACCTCCGGCACGAAATCTTGCAGTGAATAATATTCGAGATCCCGGCGATTGAGCTCTGCGAGGATTTTGGTGATTTGTTGCATGCTGGCAAATTCGTCGCGAGTTACCATAAAATTTTTGCCCAGGCTTTCGGGGATGTTGGAAATAGCGACGATATTGTTGGCGGCGATGTCAGCCGGTGTAAAGCTCACCTGGTTACTGGCTGTCGTACTGATTCCGTATTTAAGGATAAAGGCCATCAGGCGAACCGATATATCAAAGTTATAGCCTCCGCCGGCAAGGGACGGCGAGGTCAATGCAGGGCGAAATACACGGACGGGAAAGCCCATTTCTGCTGCATTATGCACGATCTGTTCGGAAACCCATTTGCTCTGACTGTAGCCAAAATCCAGTAGCTGCATGTCCTGATTGCTGTCCTGCTCCCAAAGCACTTCTTTCTTGGACCAGCCGAATATAAAGGTGGTGGAAATGTGATTGAGGACTTTTCCCCGTTGGCTGGCTGCAAATCTCACCACTTCCTGTGTGCCACCCACATTCGCTTGCCGCATAGAAGGGTAGTCAAAGAGATAATTAACCATTGCTCCATTGTGGTAAATCGTACTGCAGTTCTGACTCAGGTAATCCCAATCGTTCTTTGTCATGCCCAGTTGCGGCCTGCCAAGATCCCCACATACAGCGTTGACCCGCCGGTTGAATGCTTCCCATAATTCATTGGAAAGGTCTATCGCGCCAAGGGCTCCGCGCAATCTGAGCAGGGCCTTGTCCGGATTTTCGGCTCTAACCAGCACATTAATGGTTTCCCGGGTTTGCTCCAGCAGGCTTTTGAGCAAAAAGGGGCCGAAAAACCCTGTGCCCCCTGTTAAAAATATCTGACCAGCATCCACAGTGGCCCCGCCACTGGCAGGAAAAGGGAAATCGGGCATCCATTGGGCATCACTTTTCATCATATCGGCTTCCATTTTCCGATATTCCTGCTGGATCCGGGCGAATGCTCTTTTGAACCGGAATGTTGCCTTACCCCTGGCCTGTTCGAGCTCGTAAAGGATATCCATCAGCTCACTGACAGGTATCTTTTGCAGCAGCCGGAGATCCACCGCTTCCGATAAATCCTGAAACCCCCGATACTCCAGCTGTCGCTTCAGCAAGTCTCCCATTTCAGCGATTCTTATTGAGTCCAGCCCCGCTTCATCGAGACTTTGTGTTTCTGTACCCGTAAGACCAAAATGTGAAAAGAGCAATGAGAATTCAAACTTTCCTTCCGGGAGTGGTATTTTTTGAGCCTTTCCCTCAGGACAGCCGAACTCAGGTTTGTCTGCGTAATCTCCCGAATCTCCCGTATCTTGCATTTCCCCCAAATTCAAATCCAGGAGTATCTGAAGACCACTTCCGAGATATTGCTTTTTACACTCGGCTCGTCTGATCTTGCCCGAACTGGTTTTGGGAATACTGCGGGGCGGAATGTATACCAGGCGATCCAGGCTCACGCCCAGATGCGTGAGAACCTGATTCTGGATAGTTCTTGCATCGGGAAGTTCGGTACTGCTTCTGATTTCCGCCAATAAAACCAGCTTCTCCTTTCCATTTTCCTGGATTGAAAATGCAGCGGTGCAACCTTTGCGGATGGCAGGATCCCTGGTCACCACTTTTTCGATGTCCTGGGGGTAATAGTTCATTCCTCGGATAATGATGAGGTCCTTGCTTCGGCCACAAATGAAAATCTCCCCGTCATGCGTAAATCCCAGATCGCCGGTACGAATCCAATTCTTGCCAGGCGCACTTTCCAGTTGAGCCTCAAATATCTCCTTGCTGAGTTCGGGGCGGTTCCAGTAGCCTTTACAGCTGCTCTTGCCATGCAGCCAGATTTCTCCAACCTCGCCTTCCGGCACTTCCCCGGGCTTACCTGACAAGCTCACAATTCTGACTTCGGTATCGCCCAGGGGAACACCACAACTCAACAGGGGAGTGACTTCTTTTGCCCGGTCGTTTGCCCGGTCGTTTGCTCGGTCGTTTGCTCGGTCTATTGCGCCAACTTCCACTACCTTGTTGTCTGCCAGCGCATTTGCATTGAAATAACCAATACGCTTTCCGTAGTTACTGACTGCCAGGGTAAATTCAGCCAATCCATAAGCCGAAAAAAAACTGTCTGCCTTCAGCCCGTAAGCAGAAAATTTTTCCAGAAATTGCTGATGGACCCGGGTATTTACAGGTTCTGCTGCATTCATCAGCCAAACCAATGAACTCAAGTCCAGATCCTTGTAGGTTTCCTCCGGAATTTTCCCCGGCCGCAGGCAGTATTCATAGGCGAAGTTGGGCGCAGAAGAGGCAGTTGCCTTGTAGTTACTCAAAGTCTCCAGCCAGAGTGCCGGCCGCTGAATAAAATCGATGGGAGAGAAGCCAATTGTTGTGCCGCCTTTCAAGGCACTGTACAGGTAGTAACCAATCAAACCCATGTCATGGTACTGGGGTAACCAGGTCACTGCGATTGGTGTATGGTCCGCTACGATTTCAAAATTGTTAAGGAAGCTGGATTGGCTTACCACGACGCCTTTGGGATCGCTGGTAGAGCCGGAAGTATATTGTAAAAAGAGGATGTCGGAATGTGCCTCCTCAAAATCTGCTTTTCCTGTGGCCGGCGCATCATTGGTGATGATCCACTTGAGCTTGGAGATATGCTCGGTCCTGAAATTAAACTGCATGACCTTCTTGCGCTGCAGATTGAATTTAATGGCCCAGTAATAAGCCCTGTCCGTGAGAATCGCTTCCGCACCAGAATCTTTCGCAATGAACGTCATTTTATAAAGAGCAGATTGAAAACCTTTGGCGGCCGGGGGATAAACTGGAACAGGAATCAAGCCTAAACGAATGCAGGCAAAGAACGCACAGATAACTTCCAGGCCCGGTGGGTAAACCAGCAACACCCTGGCGCCAGGCTTGAGTGAGGCACTGTTCGCCAGGTGGGAGGCGATGTCATAGGTTCGGTCAACAAATTCCCTGTATGTATAGGATTGCTTAACGTTTCCATGAATGTCGAGGAAAGAGTAAAGTACCTTGTCGGCGTTTACAGCCGCGGTCGAAGCGAGGATGTCGAGGACGGAATACATCGCTTGGTTTTCTGACTGTATGCTTGACCGATCTACTTCACTTAACATGCATCTTTCCACTGAATTTAGTTTTCAATTCATGTTGCCTGGTTTGCGACACTCAGATTTTTCAAGTGTCCATAGTGTTCGCGTATTGCATGAAAAATGCTTTTGTTTTGCTTATAGTTGACGCCGTGTTTTCTGGCTATGGGTTCTATCACCATTGTTAATGCCCGGTAATGTGTATGACATACTCTGGGTGCCAGATGATGAATCACGTGCAGATTGAGTCCGCCATAAAACATCCTTGCAATCATGCTGTCCGGCGAATGGTCTGATGTGGTCGCAAATACGTGGTACATAAAATGACTGTAGTCGTTCTTCGAGGCAGGAAATTCATTTTCGCGCAACGGATGTTCCACCTGGATAACAATCGCTGCAATCAGGCCAATCAATAAATGCCAGGCAATAAAGATCGCTAAAACGAATCCAACAGCGTAGTCCAGAAGCACAATTGGCAGAACGATCATATAACCAACATACAGCAACTTCAGCCCAACCAGTTTGACATACTCAACAGGTTGATGCTTTCTGCCTTTCAGGCCGTTCAAAAAAGGGAAAAAGAAGCCCTCGAAATCCTTTACGAAGATGTAGTCCAGTGAAAAGAGACTGTAGACGATGAATGCGTAGTAATGTTGAAAACGGTGAATGAATCGATGGTTCTGGTTGTTTGTATAGCGTAGCAGACCGCGGGTAACCAGCCCATCATCCTCTCCCTCGATATTGATAGCGCTATGATGCTGATGATTGTGGAAAAGCCGCCACATGTACGAGCTGATGCCACAAAGGTCAAAACTATAGGTAAGCGCTTTACTGAAGAATCCTTTCCTGTTCTTTAATATCGCAAAGTGATTAGCGTCATGGGCGATGTTGATTAGAATGAACAAATGTGAAATCAGGTGTAATCCATACAGGAAGAAGAAAGAGACCGGTGAATTCCCGTAGACAAATATCAGCAGAAGACTGGCCGACCACCAGACTCCAGCCACTACCAGCTTTATCAACATCTCGCAGTTCGCCCACCGGGAAATACCGTTCCCGTCGAAATAGGTATTTATGGCCTGGATCAACTCATGGCTGAATGTGCTGGATTTCATTTCTATTCCAGGTTACCTGGTTTCTGGCTGGCAGTAATATAGTTAAATTTTCAGCAAAACGCTACCGAACCGGACAATCTGATTTATTACAACTCATTGATATAAATGAAAATATTATCAAAAGGTTCGGCGGTACGAACCGGTTCGATTTTCAGGAAACAAGGTCTGTTCATTCATCGCCAGGGGTCAATAACTCACTTGAGTTCCCATTGACCCTCTGCAAAAAATTCACCTGTTTGCAAGTGCTAAGCGCGTACATCGGCAATCTCCGCCTGTTCACGCAGGGTGTCATCTCCGTCCAGCCAATGTAACAGCGCCGGAAGCAGCACGAGGTCCCCGATCAGCGCCAGCAGCATGATGGTTGAGCCGAAAATTCCAACATATATGACCGTGGTAAAGGATGCCAGGCAAAATACGCCAAACCCCAGTACCAATACAGCAGAACTGAAAACCACCGCGCGCCCTGAATCGTTCATGGCATGAGTAATGGCCGTATGGGTGGTTGCACCCGTTCGCTTGGCCCGCAGGTATCGATTCATTACGTGAATGGAATCGTCGACTGCGATGCCCATGGTAATGGCGCCGACCAGCATCATACTGAGATCCAGGTAAATACCGAGCAGTCCTGCCAGGCCCCCGGTCATAAGTATTGGCAACACACTTGGGACCATACACAATAATCCATATTGGAGCGACCTGAACAGGATAAAGAAAAACAGGCTCATCACCAGCAAGGCAGTGATGAACGAACGAGGCATACCTTCCGCAACATAGGAATCCTGCTCCATCAACAATTGTACAGCGCCGGTAATCAGCGGCAGCATTAACGGATAATTTTCCCGGACATGGGATTCAATAATTTCAAATTCCTGTTGGGTTTCGAAAGACGTCATATTGACTATGGGCACGAAAAGACGCAAAAACCGGTTGTTGAAATCGATGAGGTCGGAAAGATTTTCATCCGTACCGGAACTGTTATAAAGAAGTAAGAACTGGGCAGCCATTTCGCGGCTTTCTGGCAACCGGTAAAACGCCGGGTCGTTACCATTCAGCGCCTGGTTGATTTCTTTCAGGTAGTCAACGAGGGAATTGATTGGCCCGGTGGACTCCCGCGCGTCAAGCCAGGACTGGAACTCCTCAACCTGGCGCAGAAACTCGGGGTTTTTTACCCCTTCCGCAGCACCTGAATCCAGAATAATGTCCAGGGTCAGGACACCACTGAAAACCCGGTCAAGATAGAGGATGTCCTGGCGAACCTGGCTGGACTCCTTGAAGAGAGTCACATAATTTGTGTCGACCTGGATCCTGGGAATCGAGTAAACAGCGAACGCAAGACAGGCGACGCCTGTGGCGAGGATGCGATTGCGATACTTGAGTGTGAATGTCGGAAGCGAGTTGGTTAAACGGGTTACCAGTCCTGCATTTATTACTGTGACAGTCGTTTGGCTGAGAGACGACGTATAGCTGAGTAAAGCAGGCAGTAACGACATCGCAAGCAGGAATAGCAACATGGGTCCGATAGCGCCGAGCAACGCATATTCCCGGACGGGCGCGATGCGGATTACCGACAGCGCCAGGAATCCCGCCGACGTAGTAATGGCGGTAAAAAATGCTGGCTTCCACAGGTTGATCACTGCCTCCCGCGCGGCATGTCGACTATCCTGTGATGCTTCCATGGCATTATAAAACTCGACCAGCACATGCACGGTAATTCCTACGCCAATGATGATAAGGGTGGGCAGCAAGGCCTGGTCGACTGTCGAATGCGGTATACCCAGGTAACTTTGTATTTCGTTCACCGCCAACAAGCCGGTCGTGATCATCAGGCCGGGTAGTAGCGTAGCCGCCAGGGTGCGAAAGCTGATGTACAGCATGGCCAGCATCAGCAACGCCATTACCGGGATAATAAATTGCAGGTCTTCACGCACCAGGGTTTCGAATCGTTCGGCAAGCAGTGGGTAACCCGAGTGGTGCAATTGGTAGGCGTCGCTTTCCAAGCCCTGCGCTTCAATAAACTGGTAGAGCTCCTGGGCAAGTGCAACCTTGTGTGCCGCGGTATCGTCGCGATATTCAATCCGGGCGGTGATCCGGGCGTGACGAAAATCTTCACTGACCAAGGTGCCTGTTGCCAATCGCTCATCGCGGATTCGGTTGCGGATCTGATCAAGCTGCGTGGGGTTCTCGATCAGATCGTCAATGTCTTCGATCAGGTAATCCGTGCTCAGGCTGTCCCCTACGCCATGGATAAATTGATAGTGGGTCAGTGAGCGTACCTGCGTGACGAACCTGTGTGACTCGAAGAATTCGGTCAGGGCGGCAATCGTCGTGAGGGTTTGCAGATTGAATACGTCTGCGCTATCGGGTCCCTGCTCAATACCGACAATGGCGTATTCATTGTCGCCAAATAAATCAATGAGCGTATCAAAATTGTCGAGGGCCAGATCCCCTTCGACAAAATAACGCTGTGTGGTGTTATCAAAGGGAATGGCAGGGCCGGTGAATGTCATCACCAGTAAAAGAAGCACAGTAAGGCAGATGATTGGGAGTCGATACTGAATGATGAAACTCGCCCAATGCCCGATAAATGATGCCATTCTCAGTACTCTGAAGTTCTGCGGTGCATTGTGACTGATTATAAAAGGAAAAGCGGAATTTGAAGAATTGGCTTCTAACCATTAATCGGCATACCCCGGGAATTGTTTTGTCCAGAGACCGGTGGGGAGCAGGTCCAGGGAGTAAGGCTGAAACATGTCAAAGTGGGAAAGTGAGCAATTCTGCACGTTATCGCCACTGACAGGCATCGACCCCTGTCTGGAACACTCCGCCCAAGGCCACAGCTCAGCGCACCGTAAAGCGCTTGATACTGCGGGATAACAAGGTATCCAGGAATAAAAAAGCCCGGTCAGAGACCGGGCTTTTTCCCAGGGAGCAGATCAGTCTATTGGTCGACGTACTTGTATTGCATGGCGCCAAAGAACATCTCATCCCAGCTTTCGTTGCCCCAGTCAACGGCCCGGGACGGATCCGGGTTGGCGGGATTCCGGGGTGAGTTATCGAAGGCACCCACCGCAGTGATGACAGTGCCCGCCGGGATAAATTTCGGTTCCTCGTAGGTATAACTGAGCTGCCAGTTGTAGTTGTACCTGGCGATATTGATCAGCTCCTCGCGACGGCCATCGGGATAATCCGCATAGAAGCGCATGTACTTGCCACGGAAATGCATGTGCGGCAGAAAGCTGTGCATGTGCGCATCCCTGGGAATAGTGATGCTCCGGGTCTGTTCGAAATTCGGGTCATAGGGCGGAATGGTGGTCCAGTTGAACGGAAAAATACAGGCGCACTGGCCGTTCATCCGCTCTTCGGGTACTTCGTCTTTAGCGTACCACCAGACGCCTACTTTGCTGTTGTCAGTGGTTTCCCGGCCGTTGGGCGTGTAGTGCATGTTCAGGTACAACACCGAACCGGCCTTGACCAGGCCACCGGTATTTTCCGGCATGGCCCGCGGTGTGCCGCCGGGTACGTAGGCCGTGATACTGGCCTTGTCAGGATTCGGATCGCCACCGAGAAAACCACGCCCTTCCTCACCCGGGAAATCCAGCCGGTTTACCGTATGATGAAGCACAGAGCGATCGCCGGCAATGATCTGACTGGCTTTCAGCCAGCGGTCTTCCGGCATGTCGAAGACCACTTCCACGTTGGTGAACACGCCGTTACCGGTGGCCGGCACAGTGGTGGCGGGAATGTCGAGTATCAGGTCAGGCTCGCCGAACGCCCACCTGGTCTCCGGCCAGGTCAGTTCGGTGAGTGGATCGCTGTCGCCATCTCGCGGCGCTCCGGCTTCTACCCAGGCGATAATATTGCGAACGTCCTGGTCGTCCACCAGGCGATCATTGATGAATTCGCCGATATGCCCATCGATCTGCCCCGGGGGCATACGACGGGTCATAAGGACTTCCCGAATCATCGGTGACCAGCCCTGGACCATGGTATGGCTGTCCATGGCAAATGGCGCCACTCCCCCTTCCCGATGACAGCTGGCACATTGTGCGGCCAGCACCGGCGCCACATCCCTGGCATAGGACACTACCGGTTGCGTCGGGTAATTGACCGGCGCGCCGCTGGTTGCCAGCAGCGGCGTCCTGACTTCGTTGCCGGCCAGTATGTCGTCGATTGCTGCCCTGGCGTCCTCGACACTGCCGCGGTATTGCACCGCGAAGGATTTGGGATCATAAAGCAGGACTTCGCCGGTCCGTTCGATGCCCAGTGCCTGGGAAATAACCCGGGCATCGTCCATCAGCACCGGTATGCCCTCAATGCCCCAGCCAACAACCTGCTCACGCACCGCTTCGCGGTTGTACCTGCCCATGGGATTGATCATCATGAACTCAATGCCCCGGGCCTCGTACTCGGCGCGCAGCGCCGCAAAGGCCGGCACGGAGGACTCGGTTGCCGCACTGTCACTGGCATGCACCAGCAGGGCGATGGCCGCGTGATCGTCGTACCAGCTCATGCTGTGGTGATAGCCCTGCTCGTCCAACAGGGAAAAATCGCCCACCCGCTCAGCGGCAATGCCCAGCAGGGGCATCAGTGCTGTTGCCAGCAGTGAAGTTCTGAAAAAGGCAAATTTAGTCAAGGTTCTCTCCTTTAATGAGCGTTCAGTGAGCGTCTCTTGTTCAGCGTCTAGTGTGCGTCCAGTTGTTCCTGAACCCGCGCGCCGCGCAGGATGTTAACCATGCCATAGTTACCTTCATGGCAGGCATATTCATAGACCTGCCCCGCCACCTTGAACAGGGGAATCAGGCCGACAATCCTGTCAGTAAAGGTTGCTGGATCGTCGATGGTGAATTCGTAGTCAATCCGGTCGTCAGCGACCCGGGTAAATTTCTCGGTCAGGTGCTTGTTCTTGGAACTTCCCAGAGCCATGAATGAATTGGTGAGGCCGTTGAAGTTGCGGGTTTCCACCACCAGGGACTCACCGTCCCAATAGCCGCGGGAGTCACCGGACCAGAAGCCCAGTTCCTCCGGCGCAAAAGGCCGATCATCAAGAGGCACGATTCGGGCATCATGCACCATCTCCGTGATGATCACCACGTGGTCTTTGTTCTGAATGATCTGCAGGTTGTTGTTGTAGAAACTGGGGGTGACCGGCGGGCCGGCATTGAAGCCTACCAGGCAGCGGTCAGACAGCGGGCGGTCTTCTGGCCCGTCCGTACCAAAATTTGCCCCGATAGCGTTGCGAACCGGTCGGGCCGGTGGCCTGCCGGGTTCATTCCGCAACGCAGTTTCCTGCAGCGACGGCAACCTGCCGTTTTCGGGATAAATGATGTGTGAGGTGAGCCGGCCTCTGCCGAGACCCGCACTTTCTATCCAGAAGTCATTGTAGGCTTCATCAACCCCGGTACCCGGTATCGCCGCGTCAGAAGCCGCGTCGCTGGCCGCCGATCTGGCCTGTAGCTGCGCTATCTCCTCGTCGGTCAAATACTGCCTGGACCCGTACTGTGCAGGTCGCAGCATCGGTGTGTCTGAAGAAAAATTCCAGACGCCCTGCAGATCCGGCAGCCCCCATTCAGTTCTTGGCACGGTGTAGCTGTCCGCCGCGGAGACCAGACCGGGAATCAGCAGGAGCACGGCGTATTGCATCAGGTATCGGGCGTTCACGTGGTTACTCTGCTGTTGGTTAAGATCCTGGTTAAGGTCTTGATTAAGGTTCTGGTTTTGGAATAGCCGGACAGGTCCATCCCACGGCAATTGCGGCTGAGCGTAGCTTGCGCTCCTATCTCCTTGATTAGAACAGGAAAGTGGTCATGGGGTCCACTGGAATCTGCTCATCTGCAAGCCTGATCTTTCAGTACAGTATATCAGGGCCAGCCTGTTACTGCGGCTGCAGTATCGGCAGGACACCGCCGCCCCGTGCATCGACCAGGCCCCAGGCCACAGTCCCCTTTCTGCCATATTTCATCGGCGTATTGCCTCGACGTTTGCCAGTTGACGCCTTGTTGTCTCGTTAAAGTTCGCAGCGTGGACCAGTCCACGCGCGCAACCTTACCGGACACTACAAGGAACGAAACCCGCCATGACCAATCTGCGCCACCTGTTGCCTCCCTGTACTTTCTACGCCCCGTTTGTTTTTCTGCTGCTGATCGCCATACCTGGCTCCCTGCTGGCCAACGGTGACGATGTGACCAGCGGCGAGTTACATCTGTTTGGTGCTTCCGGCGCCGTCGATCCTGCCCTGTTGAAAGACACTGGTATCGATGTGCGCGTGAGCGGCATGATTGCCCGGGTCACGATCCGCCAGACGTTCCAGAACCTGCACAGCGAATGGGTGGAAGGCGAGTATGTGTTTCCGCTTTCGCCAGACAGCGCCGTGGACTACATGGCCATGAAGATCGGCGAACGGGTCATCATCGGCGAGGTTCGCGAGAAGCAGGAAGCCAAACGGCGGTATGAACAGGCCAAGGCTGAAGGCAGGAAAGCCAGCCTGGTTACCCAGCAGCGCACCAACCTGTTCACCAACCGGGTGGCGAATATCGCGCCGGGCGAGTTCATCATGGTGGAGCTGCACTACGTGGAAACACTGCGCTATAACCAGGGGCGTTTCAGCCTGCGCCTGCCCACCACGATCACACCACGCTACATCCCGGGTAACGCGTTCGCCAATTACCGGCATACCGATTTCCAGACGCCGGCCACGCAGTCCAGCGGCTGGGCGCTGCCAACCGACGAGGTGCCGGACGCTCACCTGATCAGCCCGCCCATGGTGCCAACCTCTCTCGCCGCCCCGTTGACGCTGACCGCCACCATCGATGCCGGTGTATCCCTGACAGAGGTCGAGAGCCTCTATCACGAGGCCACGGTGGCCGCAAGCAACGGCGTGTATGAACTGACTCTTGAGCCGGGCGCGGCGCTGACCCGCGATGTAGAGCTGCAGTGGACGCCCCGCACCGGCCGCGCACCGGTGGCCGCGCTGTTCCAGGAGCAGTTCGAAGGGCAGGACTATCTGCTGCTGATGCTGATGCCGCCGCAGCAACTGGGTGAGTACCAGCCGCTGCCGCGGGAGGCGGTGTACATCATCGATACCTCCGGTTCCATGGGCGGTGTTGCCATCGCCCAGGCCAGGGAGGCACTGCTGGACGGGCTGGGTCGGCTGTCACCCGGTGACCGCTTCAACGTAATCGAATTCAACAACACGTTCAGCGCCCTGTGGCCGGCGGCCGTCCCCGCCAGTACCGCCAATATCGACCAGGCCAGTCGTTTCGTGCAGGCCCTGGATGCCGGCGGCGGCACCAACATGGCGCCCGCGCTGCAATTTGCGCTGTCCACGGCGGCGCCCGAAGGCTTTGTGCGGCAGGTGGTGTTCATCACCGACGGCAGCGTGGGCAACGAGGCTGCCCTGCTTGGCCTCATTGAATCCCGGCGGGGCGACAGCCGTGTATTCACGGTGGGGATCGGCTCGGCGCCTAACAGTCTCTTCATGGAAAAGGCGGCCCAGGCGGGCCGCGGGAGTTTCACCTATATCTCCGCACAGGCGGAGGTCAACCGCAGGATGAGCGACCTGTTCCACAAACTTGAAAACCCCGTTGTCACCGATATTCAGTGGGACTTCGACGGCCGGCCGGTGGAGGTGTTGCCCAGCCGGGCACCGGACCTGTATGCCGGCGAGCCCCTGGTACTGACCGCGCGGCTTGACGGTGTCAGCCCCGATACACTGACCATCCGCGGCATGGCGAACGGCAGCGCCTTCAGCCAGCAGATGGACCTGCAGCAGGGCCGCCCGGCAGCGTCGATCAGCAAGCTGTGGGCGCGCCGCAAACTGGCAAGCCTGTACGAGCATGAGCGTGCCGTCGCACCGGGGTTGCCGGAACTGGCAGCCACCGTGAAACAGGACATCATTCAACTGGCGCTGGAGCACCAGCTGATGTCGCGCTACACCAGCTTCATTGCCATCGAAGACAGGATTTCGCGGCCGCCGGAGTGGATGCTGACCCGGCAGGTTGCCCCCAGCGCAATGCCGGCGGGCAACACCATGCGCTGGCCCGGCCTGCAGCGCCCCACCAACGCCAATCCGCTGCCGCCGGGCCTCGTGGCCAACGCCTCGGTGTCAGTACCCATGCCCCAGGGTGCACTGGGTGTCGGCCTGGCGTGGTGGCTCGCCCTGCTGAGCGTGGTCGGGCTGCTGATGGTCAACGCGCGCTACCTGCGACTGCGCTATCGGCTGCTGACGCAACGATGAACACCCGGCGACGACACTGGCTGAGGCTGGGCTGCAGCCTGCTGCTGCTGGCGTCGGCGCTCACCTATGGCGGCCAGGCAGCCTACCTGTCGGCCAAGGCACAGCTTGCCCAGCTGTTGCTGAAGCTGGCCTGGGAGCGCAGTCAGGCCAGCGACGCGCCGATCAGGCCCTGGCCCTGGGCCGACACCCATGCCGCCGCACTGCTCGACATTCCGCGGCTCGGCGTGAGGCAGGTGGTACTGGACAGTCACAGTGGCGAGGCCATGGCGTTCGGACCCGGCCTGGTGACCGTGGGTGACAGCCATGTACTGGGCGGCCATCGCGACAGCCATCTGCAGTTTCTTGAGCACATCGAGTCGGGCGATACACTGCATTTCACGACGGCGGATGGCGACACCACCAGCTACGTTATCGAGCAGCTGCAGATTGTAAATACGATCACCAGTCCGCAGTACACCCCGGCGCCGCAGTCGCTGACATTGATCACTTGCTATCCCTTCAATGCGCTGGGCACAGGCGGTCCTTTACGTCTCGTCGTTATTGCCTACCGCCGTAACGGGCGTACGACCTGAGCACATGTAGTGACAATGACTCACCCGTCTCTTACCCTCTTCCGCCCGTCTCTCATCAGCCTCTCATCAGCAAGTGCAGCCTATGCGAATTCATGGGCACGCAACAAAGAACTTCTGACTACACATAGAAAAAAGGGGCCGAAGCCCCCATGGGTTTTGTCGATCAGTCAACAAGTCGTGCTGGACCTCAAATTTTTCCAAGGATCGTAAAAGCGCCAGGTCACTGCTGCCAATAACAGAGTTATGGCGATCTGCATATAATTCTGCAGGTCATGATCACCCCTGATACTTCTTGGCAGGAACGAATAGCCCCAGTTGATATGCAAAGCGCCATTGACAGCATCGGTTGGCCAGTGGAGGGTATAGGCCCATCCGGAACCCAGTACGGTCAGCGTTATGATTCCCAGGAGCGGCCATAGTCGGGCTACCATGCGTTGCCTGGCAAAAACAACGGTTGCGATGACCAGGGACGGAACCATCAGATAGCAGTTGAAAAACAACAGGCCTTCAACAAGTAATTTATCCAGGAATGCTATGTCAGTCCCCGCCGACATGGTGCTGAACCAGGTCCTGGTGCTGCCGAGGTAGAACAGCAGTGATGCGATTAGCCCCAGCGATGCCAGTGCGGCCAGTGTCGGCCCGATCAGATAAAAAATCTTTGGGTATCGGGAGGTAAACGATCGCAGTTCGGGTCTATTCAAGAACTGGTTTACCAGTGATTGTTCATCTCCCAAAGCCATACGGGCGTTTAGCTCAGCTTCGCGTTCGGGTACGCCGTCCGCCAGTGCCTTGTTCTTCAGATCGAGACCATGCTCCTTAAGTTCGCGAATTGTCCGATCAATGTATTTTGGTGCCATGCCACCCTTAAGAAGCTGGTACCTGATATTCTTCCAGTTCAATTCAGACATTGCAGTCTCCTCAAAACAGCTTCAACACCGTCACTGACCCGTTGCCATTCATTCTGCAGAACAGCCAGTCGTTTCCTTCCTTTTGCCGTAGTCTGGTAGTAGAGTCGAGAGCGCCCTCCTACGCTTCGCTCCTTCGATTTCAAAAACCCCCGGGCTTCCAGGCTATGCAGGGTTGGGTAGACGACACCTTCCGCAAGCGCGATGCGATCGTTGGAGATCAGCTTTATCGCCCTCACTAACTCGTAACCGTACATTTCCTGGCGCCCCAGTATCTGCAATACCAGTAGCTCAGGTACTCCAGACATGAAAGCTGCATTCGTCTTGGCCACTTTTCCTGTCCTTTTCAGCAAAGTATTACCTATTTGTTATAGGTATGACCGTCCTGATTCCCGGAAGTTCCGACAATCTGGGTTCCTCCCTGTCGACACCTGAGTCTCACGCGCCACCGACTATCGACCAACGTCATGAACTACTCCAGATGATCAGCCGGCGGGCATCCCGGTTCCTGGTACGGCGCGGGATTCTTGAGCGGGAAGAGGATAGCGGCTACCTGACCTGTGAGCGGCCGGTAAAGATCACCGGCCGGCGTTTTCTCCACCACAAGTAAACCCCGGTGCCAAACAACACCGGTACGACCAGTCCGCTCAGGAATACCACCACCCGGCCCACCAGTCCCAGCGCGTCACCGTTGTGCAGTGGAAACGACCATTCCAGCAGCAGGCTGCCTGCCGGCAGGTTTCGGGTATCCCAGTTATCGAGCACTTCACCGCTGTACTGATCAAGATAGACCGTGGTCCCCGCTCCGAACTCAGTCCAGAGCTCTTCTGGATGAATGAAGGTAACCCGCCAGGGATCGGCGTCATCCTGCGGCACATACAGTCGCATCAGCCTGGAATCGGGAAATTTCGCCTGACCGAGAGCCGCGGCCCGGTCCATGCTGATGGGATTGGTGTTTTCGCCTGCAGCAATGGCCGAGCGTGGCGCCGGTGACTCACGTACCGGCAGCACGCTGGCTACCAGGCGTTCCGCGGGCTCATGCCAGACTATTTCCATCCCGGTCAGCGCCAGCAGCAGATATACCGGTAAAAGATAGAAACCGGACAGTTTATGCAGATCGAAAAACAGGCGGTATCGGCCGGCATCGCGCCGCAGGGTAAAGGCGCGACGCCAACGCCCGCCGCGTGGCCACCACAGATACAGGCCGGTCAGACAGAAGAACAGCATCAGAAAACCCATCAGTCCCACCACCAGTTCACCAGTGTCCCCGACAAGAAACGCCAGGTGCAGGTGATAGATCCAGGACACCGGTGTCCTGCCCCACTGCCGCACAGTCAACACCTCGGCAGTACCTGGATCAATCAGCGCTTCTATCGGTCCCGCTTCACCGGGTGGGGTGGGAAACCGGACGATGTGCGGTGCGCCATCATGGCGACCCAACATGAGCCGGGTAGGGCCGGACCCATTACCTACTTCCTGTGTCGCATTGTCGAGGGCAAGATCGAATGACGCCAGACGGGATGTGGGTTCGAAGTCGACAGCCTGAGGTGTCAGCAGTTCATCCAGTTCCCTGTCGAACACCAGCAGGCTTCCGGAGAGGGCCGTGATACTGAGCAACAGGCCCAGCACCAGGCCGCAGTATTTGTGCAGCTTGACAAAGAGTTTACGCACTTTTTGCTTACCCTGGCCTGATATCAGAATGTAAGGTTATAAACCAGGCTGATACTTCGGCCGAAACCGGAGAAGAAACGGTTGTCGCCTCCCACTGTCTGTGCGTAGTAGGTGAAATACTGCTCATCAAACAGGTTCTGAACACTGATACTCAGTGTGCCATCCAGAACCTGTACATCAGCACTGGCATCAACAGTTGTGTAGCCTTCGAACTCACTGGTCACCAGGCCGCTGCTGTTTTCGAATTCCCGGTCGAACAGGTGGTTGACCTGCAGTCGGGAACTCAGGGTAATCGACCAGCTCCGATCCCAGCTCAGGTTGATACGGTTCGGGGAAATATTGCGGCCATCCAGGTCAGTGTCCACATTGCCGTCGCCATCGGAGTCGAATTCACCCTCCGTGTAGGCATAGCGCATAGCCAGGACATCGTCAGCGGCAACCTGCCACTCACCCCGCAACTCGATACCATCGATTTCGGTTTGCTCCCGCCTGACGCTGAAGATGCCATCGCTGTCAGGTTGCAGGCGCTGGCCAAAATCGGATTCCGAAGTGTAGTAGCTGAGCTGGGCGTTGAACGAGTCGTTGTCGTACTCCAGCCCCACTTCCGCGTTGTCGGTGAGGATGGGCCGGAGATCCAGAAAGCTTTCCACAGTCTGTCCGGGCTCATTGATACCACGCAATACACGTCCCACGTCCGGCATGGAGAAGCTTTCAGAATAGTTGCCGAACACCCGCAGGGTATCGTTGATCGCATAAGTGGCACCTGCGTTGTAGAGTGTTGCGGAAAAGTCCGGTTCGCCACCCTGCACGAACTGGCCGCCGTTATACGAGGCCAGGGTAGTAAAATCGTTTACCTCCAGCGTGGATTCCTCGTGGCGTATTCCTGCGGTAAGTATCAGCCCCTGGACCGGATTGATTTCCGCCTGGGCAAACGGCGCGTAGTTCAGGTAGTCCGTGGCCGGTACCCACTTGCGGCCGGTCTGAACCAGTTCCTGAAAAGTCTCGTCGCTGAAGAAATCGATACCGTAAACCAGGCTGACTGGCAGACTGGCGAGGCCATCTTTGACCAGGGTGATTTTTACTCCCTGTTTGTCAGAGTTGTTGGCGGACTGGTCGAACAGGTCGCTACCGAACCGGGGATCCTGGAATGTACCGAAGATTCCGCCCCCGTAAGTGGCAGTGAATTCCTGGTTGAATGCGTGAATGTGCAGACTGTGACCGAATATGTCCTCGTCAGTGTAGTTGACGCTCAACATGGTCACTTCGTTGGCCGGCGCATCGCCGGGTACGTCATCTTCAACGGCAGTTGTCGGCATGCCGGCGGCAACATCACCATTGACGGTCAACCAGTCATTGTTGCCTTCGATGTCATAGTGATTGAGCGTCAGTTCCAGACGCTGGTCATTCCAGTTATAACCCAACTTGACGAAACCGTTCAGGGTCGTGGCGTCCATGGTGTCGCCCTGGGTATTATCGAACCCGACCACATCACCGTTTCCGTCGATGCCCACACCGGATTCCCGGTAACGCAGGCTGGCAAGCAGATCAAACTGCTCACTGAGTCGCCCGGAAAAATTATAGGTGGCGCCATAGCCGAAACTTTCATTGATATCGGCGTCCTGAACGACCGAGTCCAGACGAAGACTTTGCTGCACATCATCCCCGGGCTGGCGCGTTATCATATTGATAATTCCGCCCGATGCCCCGAGCCCATGAATGGCGTTCGCGCCATGAATGATCTCGATTCGCTCCAGCATCAGCGGATCAATGGTATGTCCGTCCCGGGCGCCATCCCTCAATGGATTGGACTGGGGCACACCATCGACCATGTACATTGGACTGCGCCCTCTCAGGCTTTCTCCGGAGCCCGTCAGTTTCTGGCGGCTCGGCGAAAAACTGGGCACCAGGTTGCCGATAATGGCAGACATGTCATTACTGATTGCGATCTGCCGGACCAGTTCTTCCGAGTTGATGACCGTCACGGTGTTAGGGATTGTGTTCAGGGATTTTTCGGTACGGCTGGCCGTCACGAAGATCTCTTCGATCGAGTCCTGTTGAGCCTGAAGGGTAGTGGAGAGGACTGCCACGACGTTACTGGCAATGGCTATCCCCATGAATTTCTTATCCATTCGTTGCTTTCCTGTGAGTTGATTATCGACGAGGGCTTGTCAGCGTGATGGGAATGCTAATGCAAATGATAATGATTTGCAATTACATACAGATTGGCAGATATACACCATTGATGGGTGGTGCCTCAGTTTGAAACTTGTTCGGTGGTTGTGGGTGAGGGCGGGGTCCGACGCTGAGGAACGCAGACGCACGTCCCTGTGCGCTCGGCCTCGGCATCCATGCCTCGGACGTCTTCAGCGTCGGACCCGCCCTCACTCTCGACCCACAACGTATTTTCAAATCGAGGCACCACCCAATGATGACGAAACTGGACAACAGCCCGCTTCGGCTATACCTTTGACGCGACGACGCGTCTCCACGCACCCTGATTCAGCCACCAGCCTTCTTATTCCGGATGGCACGATAACAACAAGGAATTGACCATGATTTTTCTTCGCCCCCTCTTCGCCAGGCCAGCTTCACTTGGCAGACTGCTGGTGTGCACACTGGTACTTGCCTGGACCTCTGCGGTGCTCGGCAATGGTCTGCCCACGGCAGACCCGGAGAAAGTCGGTCTCTCCAGCGATCGACTGGAACGCCTGCCCCAGACCATGCAGCGATTCATCGACAAGAACCTCCTGGCGGGAACAGTCACGCTGGTGGCCCGCGATGGACAGGTAGTTCACCTGCAGGCCCAGGGCTGGCAGGACAAGGCGACCAACGAGCCAATGAGTGAAGACGATATCTTCTTCATTATGTCCATGACCAAGCCGGTGGTGTCGGTGGCATTGATGATGCTTTATGAAGAAGGGCATTTTTTGCTGACGGATCCTATTACCGACTGGATACCGGAGTTGTCAGACAAGGAAGTACTGGTTCGGGATACCTACGGAACACGCAGAGTGCCCCCGGCCCGGCCCATCACCTTCCGCCACGTGCTTTCCCACACCGCCGGCCTGGATCCTGACCGGTCGTTATTGACCGAGGCCGAACAGGCGCTGCTCGCCCGGGAAGAATCCCTCGAAGCCACGCTGCTCAAGCGCGCTCCCCTGCCCCTGGCATTCCATCCCGGCGATCAATGGCAATACGGCAGTTCCACCGACTACGTTGCCCTCCTCGTCGAACGTATTGCCGGCGAGCCGCTGAAGGATTTCGTACAACGTCGCATCTTTGATCCACTGCAGTTGCAGGATACCTTTTACGAGGTGCCGGCAGACAAGATGGATCGCGTGGCGTCAGTCTACAGCCCCAGCGGTCCGGCACGGACGATCGAACTGTTTCGCACCGGCGAGTACAGCAGCACACCTTACTTTGGCAGCAATTATTACGGCGGCGTTGCTGGACTGTTTTCAACCGCTCCCGACTATTGGCGATTCGCGCAGATGCTGCTCAATGGCGGCGAACTGGACGGTGTGCGCCTGCTGAGCCCCACCACCATCAATCTTATGATCAGTAACCACACGGGTGACAAGGACGTTTACGTACGCGGGCCCGGCTGGACCTTTGGTCTGGGCTTTGGAATAGTCAGTGATGTGGGCGCCGCTCGCGATCCTGCCTCTCCGGGCACATTTTCCTGGGGCGGGGCCTGGGGAACGATCTTCTTTGTCGATCCGGTGGAGAACCTGGTTGGCATCATGATGACCCAGATCACTTCCTACAGTCATCTGAACGTACGTCAACTGGTGCCGGTCACGATTCTGCAGTCTGTGGTGGACAGTTACAGTCCGCTGATGGCCTATCCGATCCTGGACTGATTTTCGTACAGGCTACCGGTGGGAATGGACGGCGCCCCCTGCAAGCGGCTAACGGGTCGGTTAACGGCCGACCCCCTGGCCAAGGACGACGCCTGTCAGCTGAACGCGTTGTACCCATGCCCAACATAAAAGTTACGCAATCCGGCTGCCGGCATGTCGCTGATTTCCGACTTCATCCTCAAATTGAAGGGCTTACTTTAACCGCCGATGGTCATCCCGTTGTTATTGAGGGAGAATTGTAGGGTAGCGTTTACAACGCTACTCAACAAAAGGTCCAGCGGGACGGCACCTGGGCAGATCGAGAGCAGATGACCGTCGTAGAAACTATTCTATTTGGCCCCACTACGCTCGGATCGTTATTAACGATTACACCACACTGTTCGCAAACCAGTCTCGGCAAACCCATTCACCAGAACAGTCGTTACCTGTACCAGTTAAAAAATGTGCAAAATTCAGATTACAAGGGATAGCGGCTGGGCTGACCGTTTTAGAAATTACAAAATCATTCTGGATGGAGTAACGATCGGCAAGATTGCCAATGACGGATCTGAAACGTTTGACATAGCACCTGGTCCTCATGAACTGCAGATTGCGATTGATTGGTGTACGTCAAACCTGGTGCAATTCAACGCAGCTCGCAAGGCGCTGATTTGTTTCGAATGTGAATCCAGCCTTAGAGGCCTGCACGTGTTTAAGGCCTTTGTAAAAATTCTACACGGAAAAGATTCTTACATCCGGTTGCGAGAAGTTGACGGGGAAAATTAGCAGGCTGTTGAAAAATGTCGTGAGCGCAGTCAGGACGAGATGGCATGCACCAAGTGAGTTTCGTCAATTTCAATGTAAACCATAACGTGTTGCAGCAGCAAGCGGCAACCAGTGGTACGAGCTTGAGCAACCTCTGATTAATGTTCACAACCAGCACCAGGGTATTCTGTAAAGAATGATCTTCGCCGAATTACACTATGACCAGCATTACGGAGAACTGCATGCACCACTGGTTGAATTGCTTGGTAGCAGTTTTCAAGACATGGAACATGGTCTCCAGGGCGATTCATGGATATGGGTATTTGAGGATGGTGAAAAGGTTGCAGTTGATACCTTTTCGTCCATGAAGCACCAGGTAAAGGCTGATGCTTCAAGCACAGGATTGGCAGAAAAAGTCATTGGAATACTTTCCACCAGGTATCAGGTAAGTGTCTTTCCGGTACCAGAGTTGGAACCACATGAAGAGGAAGAGCATGAATAGAATGAAGAGACTTAAGTGCATACCAATCTATTCATTTAGGGACCTCTGATTAAGTATGGAAATACTCTGGCTTTCAGGCGAGTTCTCGGACGGGGTCTGTTGAGCGCCACTGCGGTGTTGTCGCGCTTGGCAAGGGCGACGGCCATTTCCGGCGCACGACGCCTTGCAGTGAGGCCCGACAGACTCCCGCAGAGCACTTCCATAATTAATCAGAGGGTCCATAAATATTGCTCACTCAGGCCGATTAATTTCACATTTTTCCCCGACTTTTCGGTAGGGTTTATCACATTCCCAGTAGTTACCCAGCGAGTTAATGTGGGCATTGTCGGGAATGTTCACGAGTGAGCAGGAATCTGCCTCCTTTTCAAAGCCTCTCATACAGCGCCAATCATTTCCAGTGTCTTCAAGATAAGCGTTTTCTGGTACAACAACTTTTATGCAATATTGCGCAACTTTCTGATAACCACGTTCACATTGCCAACTTTTCCCTCGATTATCCAGAAAAGCATTCTCAGGTATTTTCGAGGCGATACAAGAATCACTGTCTTCGAGATATCCCCGCATACATTCCCAGCCCTTGCCATAGGAAGAGCCTGTTGCGTAAGCATTCTGGGGTATGACTATAGCCATGCAACTGTTTTCTATAGCTTTAAAGCCAGGTTCACAATTCCAACCAGATCCAACACTAGAGCCACTTAATACAGCATGTTCAGGCATATCGATTTCGATACATACGTCGTCAAGCGCTCGGTTTCTGTTTCTATTGGACCTGTATCCTCTCTCACAGGTCCAGCCTGAGCCAAATTGAGAATCAACTAAATAGGCATTGGGTGGCACTCGTACATTTTCGCAGACGTTTCTATTCTTCAAAAAACCTCTGTTGCATTTCCAATCTGAGCCAGATGTGTCCAGGTACGCATTCTCTGGCACATCTACCCCCACGCATTCATCACTGATTCTTTTATATCCTCTTTCACAACCCCAGCCACTACCGTAAGTCTGTTGATAGGCGTTTGCAGGCAGAGTTTCGGTATCAGCACTCTGCGCCTGTATTTCTTGGGTAATTGATATTAGAAATATAGTTGTTAGTGCAACTGTTAATGAATGTCTTATTAAACTTGTATTCATTGTTCTAATCCTTGCTTGTCATAAGAATAGGCATCATATCTTTGAACCCCGTCAACCTGAGGCGGGACAAAGGAAGCAGTTTTGCGCGCGCAAATCCCTTTGAGGGAAGGCTCAGAGGAGTCGACAGGATCGAGTCGGCCAGAAATGGCCGAAGGTCAACGAGTATTTCCGCTAAGATTAATTTTCGCAGGAAAGAGATCCTGCGGACTGGAAGTGAAGCGTCACTGTAACACATACCCCGGTTAACTAATATGACAAGCTGTAATTTACATTTGTAATTAGATGGAAAGTCTAAAACGTTGGCGCTCTATGCCTTTTTGTCGGGCTCCAGGGTACTTTTTTTGTAAACTATGAATAACCGCGAGTGTCTTCTTCGGGTCGGTAGCCGCCGTTTGGGCAATCTGGCATTATTAACGGTTAAGAATTAGCCAAATGGTCCGTTCCAATCCAAAAGCGGAAACTGTCTAAAATGAAATCCCGTCGTATTAGTCGCTTTATAGAGCAAACGCTCTAAAGGCGGGTATCGACCCCGACCGGAAGCTTGGATTTCGAGAATCTGCATTGAAGAATGGCTGCTTTGGGGAAACTGGACATACTAAACGTGCCTTAGGGTAGGTTTGCCGCAGTGGCCCCGGTAAGTTTTGTTGCAAGACATATACGTTGGCGGCATTACCTCTCGTTTGCTGGTCACTCCGTACAGGCGCGGCAACGGAAACAACCACAAACTGCACGTACACTTCGATGACAAGACTCCCACCGAACGCCATGCTGCCATGACCTGAATCCAGCGGTTGAAGCGGAAATTTGGCTGGTTAATCGGCTTTAATGAGATCACCGTTCACGAAGCTTGACACAATCAAGGTTCGTAGATAGCGTGAATGCTTCCTATAAGCAGAAGGAGGCCTTGGAGTGCCCCCATGGAGGAGACCATGAGTAGGACGTTTGCATACGGTGTTGTTCTCGCGTTCGGGATGGGCGTGTTCGTCACGATCGATGCGCAGGACAGCGCGTTGCCAGACAGCATCATCGCGTTCCCCGCAGACTACGCAGACGGCGTGCTGTACTGGACGCAGGATCGGCCGAACGGCAACCAGGTGCGTGACTACTACACCAGCAGCGACGCCATCGAGGCCGCCCGCGAGGGCCGCGCGTTTCCCGACAGGACGGTCATCACGGTGGTCCAGTACTCGGCGCAGCTCGACGCCGACGGCAATCCGGTGACCGACGCCGACGGGCGCTTCGTCAAGAACGAGATCGTCGGCTACACGGCGATGGAGAAGCGGCCGGGGTGGGGCGACGGGATTCCCGAGGCGATCCGGAATGGCGACTGGGACTACAGCGTCTTTTCAGCGGGCATGGCCCCGAACATGGATGCGAATCGCCAGGCGTGCTACCAGTGCCACAACCAGCGGGCGGCGGCGACTGACTTCGTGTTCTCGACCTCGAACATGGAAGCAGCCGCGGGCATGTAGCCGCCGGTCCTGACGCGGACCAGCCGCGCGTTCTTCCTGAAGTTGTCCTACCTGTTCAGGCGCTGACCGCCCCGGAGAGGACGAGTCGGTCGTCGGTGTGACCTAGTGCTATCCCATAGCGAATAGCGCTTTGCTATGGCTATCCCATTGGAGGCGGTCGCCGTGGGCAGGACCGACGTCTGGCAGGGCACGCTGGCGGTGATGGTGCTCGGAACCCTTGACACGTTGGGTCCGCAGCACGGATACGGCATCGTGCGTCGCATCGAGCAAACGAGTGGTCACCAGCTCTCGCTGAATTACGTCACCATTTACCCGGCGCTGCTGAAGCTCGAGCAGGTAGGGCGAATCCGTGCCGCGTGGGGCACCTCCGAGAACAACCGCCGGGGTGTATGTTCAGGATGAGTCCGGCCGCTACGGCTTCTACCGCACGGCGCCCCCGACCGTCAAGCAGCTCCACGACATTCACAGCCATTCGGTCACCTACCGTGTGGCCATCGGCCCGCAGAAGGGCCGCAAGGTGTTTTGCCTGCAGACTTTGCCACCACAAATGGAAGCATCACCCGATAACGCCCGGGTGGCCAAGCTGAACGGTTTCAGCCTGCACACCGGCATAGCAGCCAAAGCGCATCAACGCGACAAAGTAGAGAGGCTGTGTCTTTACATTGACCGGCCCGCCATCGCCGAGCAGCGTCTGTCACTCACTCCCACCGGCAAGGTGCGCTACGAGCTGAAGACGCCGTTTCGCAACGGCACAACCGATGCGATTTTTGAACCGTTTAATTTTATTTCCCGGCTGGCCGCCCTGGTACGCAAGCCCAGGGTGAACCTGGTCCGCTTCCATGGAGTATCCTCGGACGACCTATTTATTATTCTCCATTAGTTCAATATCAATTGGGGTTGACCTTACAAATATGTCCGCTTCTAATGGGAGCAGACACGAGAGGAAAATAGTCGAACAGGACCGCTTATGGCCGCAAGCAGCTGTCGTTGAGTAATAGAGAGAATAGGAATGCCTCTATATAAAGTGCCAAATAAATCGTTTCGTTGGTTGTTCGCAGAGCTTTTAGTTGTGGTGCTCGGTATTCTAATCGCCTTCCAGGTGGAAGAATGGCGTGACACGTCTAATAATCGTGCACTGGTATACGCTAGTCTGGAAGCGTTGCTATTAGAACTCAGCGATGAACGAGAAGTTCTGGAAATGTTCGTTGACGCTGCTGAACGACAAAGTGGTGCAGCAAGGGAGCTGGTTAGCCGTATTCTGCAACATGAGGAGATAGAGAAGGAATGGTTAGATCAAACTTATCGACAGATCATTAGCGGCAGGTCATGGCAGCCACACGATGCAACTTATTCCAGTCTCCTTAATTCTGGAAATCTATATTTACTCGACAATAGCCACTTGGAAACAGAGCTATTCCTTTACTATGAATCTCAACAGTTCACTGAATCCGTTATTGCCAGCAGTGTAGATCGTGCGAATCAGCTGAGGTCGGCATCTCTGAGGGATATTTATCTTATACCACCCCTTTCAATAGAGCGCGCGAGGGCAAGCATACATATTGTAGAGCCTGTGGAGGAATTTCCGAGAAATTCTGAATTCGTAGGTGCGGTCGGTAATTTTGGCTCTAGTATGATCGCAGTAGCCCGAAGAACAAGTGAGCTAAGAGAAATGAATGACATGCTTCAGAATAGCATTAGTGCCGAACTTGCGAGCAGATGATAAAACACGGATAGTTAACCAGATACCGAAACATAACTATCGACAAAAGCGTGAATACGCTGCATTTCAGCTTTGGAATTCTAAATGAATGTCAGCAATTGGCCGTTTTGAGAAGTTTTACCAGGCAGCGATTCTGTTCAGTAGACGACCCCAAGCAGAAATTAGGGATCTCTAGAATATGCATATGAAACGACTGCTTTAAGGAGAAAACTGGACATACTGAACGTGCCCTAGTGTAAGCTAGCCGCAGTGGCTCCGGTAAGTATTGTTGCCGGACATTAAGATTCCGGCATTACCCCTCGTCTGCTGACCACACGAGAGGGCGAGGCAAGGGTAGCAACAAGAACAAAGACCACTCCCACTCGGAAGATAAAACACCTGCCGAACGCCATGCCTCCATGACTTGGGCCCAGCGACTGAAGCGTGTGTCCGATATAGACATCGAAATCTGCGAAAAATGCCAGGGTCAGGTAAGGATCGTCGTCTGCGTGGAAGACCCGGCTGTTATCCGGTAGGTTCTGGAACACTTGAGGAAGAAGGAGTCCGAAGATTCCCAGGCGCAGCTCCCTCTCGAGCGGGCGCCACCGCAGATCGGGTTGTTCAACGACGCCTGACTCAACAACAACTAGAAAAAATTAAGAATGAGAGTCTGCCAGGGAAGGCGGCCGGGGACCGCTCGGCCTGGTACCGGCATGAGTGCCCGTTTTCACTGCCTTGCGGCTAACCAGAAACTGATATCCTGGGATCTTCTGAAGAATTGAACCTGTTTCCACGAATTACTTTGGCCTATCATTCACACATCTGGACATTACCCGCGCACAGAGATACCTTTGTGCTTCTTCTAAGCGGCAGCGGCCTATGTAACCAGCGGCTGGGGCGGCGGCATGAAACACCCGGGCTTTCGCGTTACCTGGATGGGTGTGCTGGCATTGGGAGTGCTGTTCACCTCACTGGCAATCAGCCCTATCGAGATCATCCGCTTTGCCCAGGTGGCAAACGGCATAGCGCTGCCTGTGGCAGTGGGGATCCTGCTGTGGCTGATGAACCTGGAAGCAGTTCTTGGCGTTTACAGAAACTGGCTATTCCAGAATTCCAACGGTGGACTGATCTTCGTCTTTACCGTGGTACTGGGCGGGCGCGCCCTGCTCCAGGTGCTGGCAGCCATTCAGGCAGCTTCCTAGGCCCCGTCAATGCAACAGGAATACGCTTACCTGCATCAGGGGAATTTATTTACTAACCTGAACTTTGTCATTATCATTCAAAAAGAAGACCTGCCCCTTTTAAAATTCTTAGTTAGAAAATAGATATGACCCCTTTTAGCGAATTTGTTAAGTTATTAAGTTATCAGTGTCCCCTGTGAACTGACCCGACACTCAGAAGCGGAGAGCGGCACCAACGATGAAACTGCGCTCGGCACCGGGACGTATACCGTTCTCCAGATCTGTTATGTAATGTCTGCCGGTCAGATTGCGTCCCTGTGCATATAACGTCAGTCCCGATACGAGGCGTGGTGAATAGCTGAGACGGGCGGACAGCAGAGTATGACTGGCGACCCGGCCCAGAACTACCGGCTCGCGAATCTCCAGAAAATCATCGGGGCCGACTATCTCAAAGTCTTCATCCGCCAGAATGAAGTCGCGAGTATTGGCGGGATCGGTGAAAAAGTCTCCCAGGTAGCTCAGTGTGGCGCTGAATTCCCAGCCGGCACTGTGGTAAAGCCCGGCCGTCAGGCTACCGGCATGCTCGGCCACTGCCGGCAGGCGGTTACCGTTCAGCGGCCCGCCATCGAACTTGGCGTCTGTGTAGCTCCAGACCCAGTGGGCGAACCAGTTCAATGGCGTCGAGCGCAGCTCGCCACTGTCAAACCGCACGCCAAGATCAATACCGGAGGCAGTGGAGTCACCACTGTTGATCACCAGGTTCTGGTCGCCGATACTGACCGGCAATTGCACGATGGTATCCCGCAGGCGATTGTGGAACAGTGCTCCCTCGAGGCTCCAGCCCCGCAGCAAGCTGGCCCGCATGCCAAGTTGGAAATTGACGCCAATTTCAGGCACCAGCGGAAAACCAGCGGCAGTGCGCGCGATGGCGGGTGAATAGCCGCGCTGGACACTGGCGAAAATCTCCATACGTTCCATGCCGTCATACAACACGGACAAACCCGGCAGCCAGACTCTATTGTGGTCAGTTTCCTTCGGATCGTGGGGGCCGGGATCCGACAGGATTGGGATTCGTTCCTTGCTCTGGGTAAAATACTCGCCACGTAGACCGGGGGTGACAACCCAGTCACCCCGGCGCATCACATTCTGCACGAAGAAGGAGCCGGCGGTCGCATAGTATTCGACGATCCGGGAGCGGGCACCACGATTGCTTTCACTGAGCACTTCGCCGGGGTTCCCCTCGCCACGGTTATCGTCCAGAGAGTGGCGCTCGGCGCGCAAACCCCATTGCAACAGATGGTTGATCTGCCCGGTGCGAAAGCCACCCAGTTCCATGCGGGTCTCGGCACCATGCGTCCGATAGTGTCGGTCCCGGCTGACCATCACTCCCTGTTCACCGGGAATGAAACGGTCGTCCTCATCCTCGTAGACGAAATCGGGTAGTGCGCCGACCAGCACACCTTCCGGATCGACCGTGAAGCGCGGCCGATCGAGATCGGTGGTAAAGGCCCGCGAGGAAATTCTGAAGCGTTCGTTTACATCGAGCTCATGCGCCACATCGAACTTACGATAATCGACAGCAATGGTATTGTGTTCCTGACCGAAACGTCCCAGCTTGCGGTGCGGCGCGACGTCAAATTCCACCGGGCTCAGGTTACTCTCATCATAATGGGAGCGCTCCCGGAAATACGTATAGGAAAGATCGATCTGCTGCCGATCATCGAGTTGCCACTCAACCGCGCCGTAAAAATCATCATACTGGTGATCCTCGACATCGAATACCCCATCAGCATTCATGCCGGTATAGGCAAACACCAGGCCCACTTCGCCTTGCGTGCGGGTGTGCAGGAAATGGCGTTTGTTGGCATTAAGATTGCCGACTCCAACTTCCAGTGTGGTTTCCGGGGTCACGGTCGCCCGTCGATTGCGGAAGTTGATAATGCCGTGGTTGTTGAGTGGACCGTGGAGGATCTGGCCGTTGGCCCGCAGCACCTCGACCCGCTCGAGCCGCTCCATGGGTGGTGTGTAGTGGGCACTGGAATCCAGATAGGCAGATGCATTGATGGGGGTACCGTCTTCCAACAGCAGCACCTTACGGGAGCGTCGCGGCGGCGCACCCCGGACACCGATCCCGGCTCTTCGGCCCAGAGCATCGTCATCGATAGTGCGGATGCCGGGTACAAAGTCAAAGGCGTCATGCAGGGAGTAAGGCCTGAGCCGACTCACTTCCTCGGCGCTCAGAATCGACGCCGCACCCGGGGCAGCACCGATCTCCGCCGGCAGTACCGCCCGGACATCGATTATCGGCAGGTTTGCATCAGGCGTCCGCTGCTGGGCGACGCTGCCGCTGGCAACCAGGCCGGCCGCAATACCGGCAACGGCTGCGGCCAGGTGACGAGTTTTGCGCATAGGAACGTTCCCCAGAAAAGATTCGGTCCGAGGCGCGCATGGTAATCAGCTCCCGCGGTGGCGACCAGGGAAGCTGTCATGAATCCTTCGGGAAATTTTCCCGTCCCTGGCGAACCGGCATAGGCGAATTCAGACTGTCACCAGCCCTTCACTGATCGCCAGTCGCATCAACTCCTGTGTATTATTCACCTGCAGCTTATCCTTGATCTGGGTGAGATAATTCGACACCGTTTTCGGCGTCAGGGACAGCTCTCCCGCGATACTTTCCACACTGTAGGCCTCGACGAACAGGCACAGGATCTGGAATTCGCGGCTGGACAAAGGCATGAACCGGGAGCCGGCACTGCGGGTCTGGTGGATCACCAGCGTCTGGGCGACCCGGGCGTCGATATAGACCTCCCCGGCTGCAACCTGACGCAGAGCCGCCACGAGAGTCTCTGGGGAACTGTTCTTGCTGATATAGCCATCAATGCCAATTTGCAGGACGTGCTCGACGAAGGCCGCATTCTCATGCATGGTGAACACCAACAGCCGGGTAGCGGGCGACACTGTCCGCATCTGGCGAATAGCCTCGATACCACCCATACCTGGCATTGCCAGATCTATCACCATGATGTCCGGGTTTACGGACCTTACCTGCTCCAGGGCCTCTTCACCGCAGGTGGCTTCTGCCACCACCGCCATGTCATCAATGCTTTCCAGCAGGAAACGATAACCGGCCCGCACGACGGCGTGATCGTCCACCAGCATGATACGAATCGGGTTGCCGTGTTCAGTCATTTTTCTCGCTCATCCGTCTGTGTGCCCATGCAGCCGCACCTGCAGGCGGACTCCTTCGCCCGGTGAGCTGCTCAGCCTGAATTCCCCTCCCAGCGCTTCCACCCTTTCGCGCATCCCCTTCAGCCCCATGCCCCAGCGCGTTGCATCAGGATTGAAACCGCGGCCATCGTCACGAATATCCAGCAAGACCGCCCCGTCACCGTCGACCTTGAGTGTCACGTCGACAGTCTGGGCTCCAGCGTGACGGGCGCTATTGGTCAGGGCTTCCTGCACTATCCGGTAGAGATGAATGCGCTGGTCATCATTCAACCTGCTGCCCCCCAGCGAAGCGCGAAAGCGGCAGAAAGCCCGCTGATGGTGTGCATTCCAGTCATCCACCATGTGCTGCACTGCCGGTACCAGGCCCAGTTCATCCAGATTCGCCGGTCTCAGCCGCCCCATCATGTTGCGTACCCGGTCACTGATCTGCGAGGAAATGGCCTCTATACGATCAAGCCCGTCCCGCAAGACCCCGGAATCTCCTCTCACCGAGTTTCGAAGCGACAAGGCAATGGCCTTGATGGCGCTGATAGACTGGCCCATCTCGTCGTGAAGTTCCTGGGACAGATGGCGCCGTTCCTCCTCCTGGATTTTCAGTGACCGCCTGGCGAGACGATCATTTTCCGCCTTGCTCTCGTGCAGCACGGCAGTGAGGCGATCCAGGGTGTCGGCGATCAGCCGTAACTCGGGCAGCATGGCGGTGTCATGCCCCACATCACCGGACAATCTGCCCTGCTCTACCTCTGCCAGCCGCGCAACGATATTGCCTACCGGTTTCAACCAATGACCGATAGTATAGAAAAGACAGCCATTGAGCAGTAGTAATACCACCAGCAGGATGGTCAGAGTGCGGCGACTTTCCAGCCAGACCTCCTCGATTTCATCAGCCGGGTTGGTCGTAACCAGGATTTCGATATCAGCTGCTGGCAGCCCATGGCGATACTGAATAGATAAGGGTCGTACCAGGCTCTCGAACCAGCCGGGCACGCTGGTCGTTGCCTCAATTGCCGGAGCGGGCGGCGGCATGCCTGGACCTAGCACCTGGATGTCGAGGTGACGCACATCGTCAATTTCGCGCAATGCCTGGAGCAGGGCAGCCGACTGACCCGTACTGGCGGCAGGAATCAAACTCTGCAGCAGTTGGTAAGCAAGTCGGGCGGTGGACTCCACCTCGCCGCTGACCCGGCTCTTGGCGTTGCTGATCTGGAAGCTCACACCAAGCACCATGCCGGTGAAAAAGACAAGGCTGATAAAGAGACTCAGTCGGGCTCGCAGACTCATGCTGCCTCCATGTGGTCTGTCGCGTGGATAGAGTGTATGGATAACGGTTGGCGACGTTAACAGGCCCGCAGCCGGAAAACCAGCCCGGAATCTGCGGCACGGACGAATAGGGTAGCGGACGAATAGGGTTGAGTAGAGAGCAGGCTTTCGCCTGCCCTCCCTCATCAAACCGTGCATGCGATTTTCCCGCACACGGCTTTCCGATGTTCTTCATACCACGGCATGCGCCGATCTCCAGCCGGCTTTCATTGGGGGTTAATATAGCCCGTAGCGCTTATATAAATCCCGGGACGGGAAGCGGACAAAACCCGTCCCACCATTCACTGGAGGCGGCCGACATCGTACAGCAGTTCATCACCGAGCATCAGGACATGGAATCCAAGCTTCGAGGTAAGTTGCTGCAGGCAGCCAATGGCCTGTTTCGCTCTGTGCGAAGTCCGGATTGACTCCCGGTTAAGACCCCCCCCCGCAGGTTGGACTACGCTGACAGTGTCACCCGGTCGAAAAGGACTTCGACGTGCCACTGTCAGCTCCCTCGCTCGACGGTCTCCTCGTTGCCGGATCCCCGCCCAGCTACCGACGCCACCAGCCAGAAACGACACTGCTCTACCGGCTCGTCGAGCAGCATTACCCCGCGTTCCTCGCCAATTTGGAAACCGAAGGCAGAGCGTTGCCTGATTACGTGCAGCAGGAGCTCACCGACTACCTGAAGTGCGGCCGGCTGGAACAGGGATTTCTGCGGGTACGCTGCGAAAGCTGCCACCACGAGAAGCTGGTAGCTTTCTCCTGTAAGAGAAGAGGTTTTTGCCCGAGTTGCGGCGCCCGCCGCATGGTGGAAAGCGCCGCCCTGCTGGTGGACGAAGTACTGCCGCTCAGACCGATCCGCCAGTGGGTGCTCACGGTCCCGTTCCCGCTGCGCTTCCTGTTTGCCGCCTACCCGGAGCTGATGAGCCGGGTGCTGGGTATCGTCACCCGGGCGATCTCCACCCACCTGGCCCAGCAGGCCGGATTGTCCAGCAAAGAAGCCCCCACCGGGGCGGTCACCCTGATCCAGCGCTTCGGATCTGCGCTCAACCTGAACATACATTTCCACATGTTGTTTCTGGACGGAGTCTATGTTCAGGACCCCAATGGCGAATACGGCTTCCGCCACCCACCCCCCCAACCGTCGAGCAGCTTCACAGCCTGCTGCAGTGCATCAGCCAGCGGGTGGCCCGCTTCCTGGAGCGGCGGGGTATCCTGGAGCGGGATGAGGACAACAGCTACCTGACACTGGACGGCCTGGAGGAAGACCCGCTCCAGGACATTCACAGCCATTCGGTCACCTACCGGGTAGCCATTGGGCCTCAGAAGGGCAGCAAGGTGTTCACCTTACAGACTATTCCGCCACAACCGGATGAAGCACCGGGTAACACCCGGGTGGCGAATCTCAATGGGTTCAGCCTGCATGCCGGGGTTGCTGCCCGGGCTGATCAGCGCAAGAAGTTGGAACGACTGTGCCGTTACATCGCCCGGCCTGCCATCGCCGAGCAGCGTCTGTCATTCACCCCCACCGGCAAGGTGCGCTATGAGCTGAAGACCCCGTTTCGCAACGGCACTACCCATATGATCTTCGAGTCCCTCGACTTTATGGTGCGACTGGCTGTGCTGGAACCCAAGCACCGAGCCAACCTCACTCGCTTTCATGGGGTATCCTCAGTGTACCCCATTTTTTATACCTCAGCAGTTCATAATCACCTGGGCTTGACCTGATAACAGATGTCCGCTTCTAATGGGAGCAGACACGAGAAGAATAAAGTCAAATAGGACCGCTGCTGGCCGAAAGCGGTAGTAGGTTCACAAAACACGTAGTACCGATTAGAACCCAAAACGGTAGTAGTTACGGGCACGGGCGACGTCCGCTGTTGCGATATTAACCTTATGATTCCGTTGCATTTTGTTAAGGAATATTGGGCTCAATAAGAGGACTACATTTCATGATCCTCAGTCCGCTGAAATTATTAGTGGTATTTGATAACTACTTTTATGACATACTATAAAATGCAGACGAGAGCTAATAACAATCACATTATGCTAGGAAAATAGCTACAGAGATTCCGCAAAGCCGACATTCAATTCCTTAATTTCTACTACTGAAATCGGCTTATGCGCGGACACTAAATATTAGCTATTTCAAATTTCCGAAAGTAGATATTATTGTGATGTCTCAATTACATAATCCACTATATCCAATCCCCCGGCTGCTGACGCTGGTAGCGGGGTGTCGTTCCGGCAGACAAAAACCCGCCCGGCGAGGTGGCTGGCAACGGCACGTCGAGTTCCTTTTCGACAGGCTGACAATGCCAGTGTAGACCAGCGCCAGGCCTACAGCGTCATTGATTGTCTTTTCAGGGCAGCGGCAACGCGCCTCGTCAGGCGGCCGCCGGCAGGTGACACATGTAAATAACAGTGAAAATTGTCTACCTAAGTCGAGATTTTCATAATCTCCCCATGTATGGCTTCTATGCTAAGGTAGCTCCACTGTAGAATCACAGATTAGAAATCAAAGCATAGAAATTAAACTTGCATGGATCATTCGCATGAGAAGAATACTAATATTCTTAGGCGTCGTATACTCATCTCAATTGTTAGCTCAAGCACAATCCCCTTCGCTTGAAGACTTTAATAGGTTGCTCGATTTTGGCGAAACAAATTTCCCCGATTTGCTTTCACCGAGCACAGGAACGAATCGAGCTGAGGTAATAGGTTCATCCTGGTTCTATCGCGACTATGGGTATCTGACACCCATTCAGGGTGGCACCGGACTAGTCATTGCAGTAAGTATTTCAGGAGGCGGTGGCTTTAGCCCTGGTGACGTTTATGCGATAGGTGGTGCGTATGGAACTGAACTCGTCCTTGTTGACACTCTCAGCAATTTGCTAACGCTGGTACCCGACTCTCCTGTACCAGAAACCACAGACACAGGGGAAATAGGAAACGGCGACCTTATTATAGAATACAAAGCCCCCAATGAGATCTACCATTTCTTAGACTCTCCGAACCAGGCAGCATACTTATACTCCGAATCTTCACTTTCAGAAATTGAGAGTGGTAATCGTATGATCCCCCCCGATATTTCGATATCTTCCGAGTTTAGTGACGGTCAATCTACCGAAGAATTTATTGAATCTTTTCGAAATGGTTGGTTTGAGAATTATGAAGATGTAAGTGTAGTAAACATCAACGGATATGATGTGTGGGTTGCGGACGATGGGCGATCTACTTCACCAGTTTCTCCTGAATTAGCAGCGTTTGTGCAAGTTGGGGGTTACACTGTTGTAATTACGAGTCATTATTCTGCGTCATCATACTTTGATGAAGTAATGGAACGATTGAACTTTGTCATGCGGGAGTCTACTGATGATTAGAGTTATCACATCGCTAGTTATTGTCTTGCAAACGAGTATTACAGTCGCAGCGGAGTTTTACTTCCCAGTTGGTAATCCCGACTATCGACCCCAACAGCCTGGAAAGCAAAACAATAACGGCTTCTATATAACACGGAAATTCAATTGGGAGGGCCACACTGGTATAGACCTTTCAGATAATTCGGAAGGTGGTGAAGTAAGAGCTATTACTGATGGAACTGTTGTTATAATTTGTAAGGCAGGTGATTCGGCAAACCAGAATGAGTGTTCAGGTTTCGGTAATGTAATCCTAATAAAGCACGACCTTTCAGATGGCACATACTATTCTTTGTACGCGCATTTGAAACAAGGAAGCATATTAGTTGAGAATGGCCACGTTGATGCGGGGGACAAGATCGCAGAGGTGAATTGCACAGGCTATACGATTTCGTCACAAGGAAATGGCTTCTGCGAAAGTAATGGAGGTACTGGCTCACATCTACACTGAGACTGTTCGATATTCTGTGTCAAAGTAAAAACGCCCCATTTATCTGATCACAGATCCAGCGCACCATCAAGCCTTCCTTCGAAAAATATAGCCAGCTGCGACAGCGTCAGGTTCCAGT